>OKSI01000718.1_pt1 | contig 11852 bp, 5 predicted proteins | sample 1606221 | NCBI WGS metagenome assembly OKSI01 (sample SAMEA3879540, study PRJEB24766) | human gut metagenome | biome: human-associated habitat; feature: feces | place: USA | collected 1985/1987 | reverse complement strand
TATTTACCCATCTATTATCCAGCTATTTGCAGGGGATGGGGGACTTTTTCAGTGCTCTCCCACAAGCAGGGGCTGGCTGTGGCCGACAGTATCTGCGACACGATGGAAATCGTCAATACCCTCAACGAACTGGGTACCAACTACCGCCGTCTGGGTGCCATGTACCTTGCCACCAGCAGCATGACTCTTGGTCAGGGCTACTGCCAGCAGTGGAGCGACACCACTGCCGCGGCCCTCAAGAGTCAGCTGAAGATACTCAACGGTCTGGGAAAAATCTATTATACCATCCGCAACTACAAGGTTGCCCTCGACTACTTCAGGCGCTCGCTTGCCGGCGAAATCAAGTTGGGCAGCGCTTATGGTATGGCGCTCAACTATTCTGATATCGGCAGAGTGTTCAGAGCCCAGAACAACCTCGACTCCGCCCAGTTCTATTTCCAGAAATCCATGGAGCAGAAACAGCTCATCAACGACGAGGTGGGTATGGCGCTCATTCGTATCGAGTATGGCGGCCTCTACGAAGATAGGGGCGACTATGCCAAGGCCACTGCCGAGTACGACAAGGCTTATATTACCCTGATGGCCCACTCCGACCGCTATCTCCGCCTGCGGTCCTGCATAAGCCTTGCGCGTGTCTACATCAAGCGACAGATGACCGCCACCGCCATCGAGTATCTGCAGGAGGCCAAAATGACCGCCGACGAAATCAACTCGCCTGGCGACCGCTCGCAGATAGCCCTGCTCTATTATCAGATTTATCGCAAGTCGGGCAATACAGCCAAAGCCCTCGCTGCCTATGTCGACTTCAAGAACTGGAACGACACGGTGATGAATCTGGAGAAACTGGGTGATATCCAGAATGTGCAGATAGACGAGCTCATGGCCGACAATACGCGCAAGCTCAACTATGTGCGCAAGGATATGGACCGTATGCGCAAGCAGCAGGAGAGTGGATGGCTCGTGTTTACGCTCATCATGGTAGGTATGATAGTCCTCTTGGCGTTCTCCTATTACTGCCTGCGCATCCGCACCCGCACGCTTGCCGCCTACAGGGAGTTCCGCGACGCCCGTGTGCGCTTCTTCGCCAATATCTCGCACGAACTGCGCACACCGGTGACCATCATCCAGTCGGCGGGCAACTCCATAGAGTCGCAGACCGACAACCAGCAGATACGCGACGAGGTGTCGCAGCTTCAGGAGGCCTCTCGTCGTCTGCTCCATCTGATAGACAGTGTGGTGGACATCACCAATATCAGCATCAGACCCGTCGACGAGGCACAGTGGTGTCACGACGACATCGTGGGATATGTACGCATGCTGGTCGAAGCCTATCGCCATGAGGCCGCGAAGCGCCAGATACGTCTTGTGGTGACCTCCAAGCGCAACAAGATAGAGGCCGACTTCGTGCCCGATTATGTCGACAAGATTCTTGGCAATCTGCTGACCGATATGTTGCACCATGCCTACAACCAGTCCGACCTCTATATCAGCATGTCTATCGAGAGGCGCATGCTCAGGCTCGAACTCAAGGACCGCGGCCAGGGTATGCCGCCCGAGGTGGTCAAAGACCTGCTCAAGCCCTATGACAGCAAGAATACCTCTGAAATCTATATGCATGTGGGGCTGAATATCCAGGCGGTGCAGGCAGCCATACGAGCTATGGGTGGCGATATCAAGTTGAAGAGCAAGCTGGGCGAGTATGCCCAGTTCATCATCACCCTCCCCCTGCGTCATGGCGACCACGACTATCCTCGCCTCACCGAGCAGAAGACCCTCCACACTCCTGCCGCTCTATCTCCTGCCGATGCCGACATGCCCCCTGTCGTCGAAGCCGATGCCGACAACAAGCCACGCATACTCATCGTAGAAGAGTCGGCACAGGTGGCCCGCTACGTTGCCGACCAGCTGAAGAATCATTACAAGGTGTTCTTTGCCTCCAATGGTGAAGACGGTCTGTATAAAATCAGTATTGCCGCGCCCGACCTGATTATCACCGACGGCGTGTTGCCCGTCATGGATGGCTATCAGCTCTGCGAGGGTGTGCGTGCGCAGGCTGCTACCTGTCATATCCCCATCGTCATGGTGTCGTCAGACTCTTCGGTGCGTGGTCGCATGAAGGGTTTTCAGGCTGGTGCTGACGCCTATCTGCTCAAGCCGTTCCGTGCCGACGAACTCCTGGTGCGCGTAAGTCTACTGCTCCAGCAGCGGCGTATGCTGCGCGACAAGTATGCTGGCTCCGTGCCGGTTGTCGACGATGCCGACGGACAGGCAGAGACCACCGACCGCACTCCCGACTTCATCGACGAGGTGCAGCAGTATGTAGACAGCCGTATCGGCGAAGGCGACATAGACCTCGCCGACCTGGCGGCTCGCTTCGGGGTCACCCGTGCCACCTTCACGCGTAAGGTCAAGCAGCATACGGGCCTCACCTCGGCGGCATATATCACCTCGCGCCGCATCCGAAAGGCTTGCGAACTCCTGTCGACTGCCGACATGACGGTGGCTCAGGTGGCAGAGGCGTGCGGCTACAGCGATACCGCCTACTTCATCATGGTATTCAGAAAGAGCATGAACAAGACGCCCAAGCAGTACAAGGACGAGTGGCTGAAGCCTTAGTCTGTTATCCTGCGGCAGCCTTCTGGTGTCTATATATATAATAAGGTAAGGACTTGGAGCAGTCACACTCCAAGTCCTTACCTTATTATATATACGCGCGAGGGTCGCCCGTCAGCTGGGGGCGATGGCGGTTTATCTTATGATTTCCTTGGCACGCTCCAGAGCCAGGTTGATGTGGCTGCAGATGTTCTCTTTGCCCACAATCTGGTAGAAGCCTGCGTGCTCGAGCACCTGTTCTACCTTGGGAGTCACTCCCGACAGCACAATCTGTATGCCCTCCTTGCGGCTCATCATACACAGATTGGTGAGGTTGTGTATGCCGGTAGAGTCGACAAACGGCACCTTACGCATACGGATGATGCGCACCTTGGGGCGGTCGCCGAAGTTGGCCATGATTTCCTCAAACTTGTTGCCGGCACCGAAGAAGTAGGGGCCGTTGATTTCGTACACCTCCAGTCTCACGTCGGTCTCGTCGGTCAGGTCTATCTCGTCCATGATTACCTTGACATCGCTGGTCTCAGCCATACGCTTCATGAAGAGCAGACAGGCGATGATGAGGCCCACCTCGATGGCTATGGTCAGGTCGAAGAGTATGGTCAGGATGAAGGTGATAAGCAGCACGCTGACATCGCTCTTGGGGTTCTTCATCAGCATGGCAAACGAGCGCCAGCCGCTCATGCCGTACGACACTACCACCAGCACGCCTGCCAGACACGCCATGGGGATATACTGCGCCAGCGGCATGAGGAAGAGGAAGATGAGCAGTAGTACCACAGCATGGATGATGCCGGCCACAGGGGTGCGGCCGCCGTTGTTGATATTGGTCATGGTGCGAGCTATGGCTCCGGTGGCAGGGATGCCGCCGAAGAGGGGCGAGGCGAGGTTGGCCAGACCCTGTCCGATGAGCTCGGTATTGGTGTCGTGGTGATGGCCTATCACACCGTCGGCCACCGTGGCAGAGAGCAGACTCTCTATGGCGCCGAGGATGGCAATGGTAAGCGCCGGCGACACCAGACTCTTGATGATATCCCACGACAGGGCGGGCACGGTGGCGCTGGGCAGTTCGCTGTTGATGGAGAAGCGGTCGCCTATGGTCTCTATGCTTGTCACGCCATAAAACTGCTTGAGTATCAGAGCCGCCAGAGTCATCACGATGATAGCCACCAGCGAGCCGGGAATCTTCTTGCTGAATCGGGGCGTGAGCGTGATAATCACGATGCTCACTATGCCCACCATCGCCGTCCACCAGTCTATCGTGCTGATGTCATGGAAGTAGGCTATCCACTTCTCGGTGAAGTCCGAGGGCACCGTCGCCATAGTCAGACCCAACAAGTCCTTGATTTGGGTGGTAAAGATGGTTACGGCGATACCGCTCGTAAATCCCACGACGATAGGATAGGGTATATACTTGATGATGGTACCCAAGCGGAGTACGCCGAAGAGTATCAGGAACACGCCTGCCATGAGTGTAGCGATGGTGAGTCCCTGTATGCCGTATTGCTGTATGATGCCGTAGATGATGATAATAAATGCACCTGTAGGTCCGCCTATCTGCACGCGGCTTCCGCCGAAGACCGACACCATGAAGCCTGCCACGATGGCGGTAATGATGCCCTTCTCGGGCGTTACGCCCGAAGCGATGCCAAAGGCGATGGCCAACGGCAGGGCTACGATGCCCACGATGATGCCGGCCATGAGGTCTTGCATAAACTTACTACGGTTATAGTGTTTCAGGGTAGAAACCAGTTTGGGTTTGTACGTAAATACTTGCATAAGTGTTGTTGCTAAAACGGTAATAATGTAAGTGTCCTTAAAAACAAGTGCAAAGGTATCATCTTTTGTCCACACATCGGTGCTGGCGCGGTGTCTTTCTTCGTTTTCATGGTGTCTTATTGACCTGTATCATTGGCCCCTGTACCCCAATAACCCAAACAGCGGCTGCCGTCTCTACTCTACAGATGACAGCAGCCGCTGTGGCGATAGTGGTGTCTGGTATGTTACAACTCGTTCTTGTGCAGTTCGGCCAGGAGTTTGGTGCTCTGGCAGTGCAGGTCGATGTGGCGTTGCAGTTTCTGATAGATATTGTTGATTTCCTCGTAGTAGACCAGCGCGGTGATTTCTCCCTGCTTCAGCGCTTTGGCAAAGAGGGCGATACTCTCGTTCATCATCTTGACGTCGCTGTGGTCGAGCACCTGCTGCAGCCCCTTGAGCTGCTGGTAGCGCGACCTGATAGAAGCCTCGGCTTCCCGGCGCGACTGCATCACCTGTATCTCGGCACTCTGCTTGCGCTCACGGGCAGCCTTGATTTTCTTGCTGTTGCTGTAGAGCGGGAAGCTCATGCCCACCATCATTCCGTTGACAGGCTCTCCCTCCTCGGTGTTCCTGCGGTAGCCCACCGTGAGGTTGGGCAGCCACTCGCTCTTCTGTATCTTCATGTCCATCTCGGCTGTCTTGAGCGAGGCTTCGGCTGTCTTGATGTCGGCGTCGTTGGCCAGCGCCAGCGCTTCAAACGATTTGTAGTCTGTGATGGCTGCAAACTCGGGCATGGTGGTCATGTTGACCTCTATGGCCTGTCCACCGTTGAGCTGCTGGAGCTGCTGGAGCAGCAGTATGCGCTCGTTGCGCGCTTCGGTCACCAGGGCTTTCACCTCCATGACATCGAGTTTCACCTTGTTGAGTTCCAGGATGTTGGCGTCGCCCACCTCCATACGCTGCTCGTACATACTGCGCAGTTGCTCACTGCCCGTGAGACGCTGGTTGAGCATACTGAGCGTCTGGTTGAGGCGTATGATGTCCAGGCAAATCAGCTCGGCCTCGAGCAGCATGTCCCTTCTCTGCTTGAGCAGCTGCTGCTGGCCGGCGTTCCTCTGCATGCCTGCGAGCCGGCTGCAATCCTTGTACTTGGTAGGAAACTTGATTTCCTGGCTGACCACGAGCTCGCTCTCGACCACGCCCGAATATCCCTTTTTGAAGAAAGGACTGTATTCGACCGATGGGCCGCCCAGCGCGTTGTCGGCCTTGATGTCCAGCACGTCGGCCTCGCTTTTGTGTGCCTGTGCCTTGAGCGTCAGGTTGTTGGCGGCTATCTGCCTGAGTATGTCGCCGATGCTGTCTGTGCCGGTGGCTGCTGCCGTCAGCGTAGCGAGCATGGCGCTAATTGCGATGAGATATCTTTTCATAAATGATAGGTATGATAAATGCGTTGAGTAATGTCGAACTGATGAGTCCGCCCAGTATCACCTTGGCCATGGGCGACTGTATCTCGTTGCCGGGCAGGTCGCCGCCGAGTGCCAGCGGCACCAGAGCCAGCGCCGAGGTGAGGGCTGTCATGAGTATGGGGTTGAGTCGTGAGAGTGAGCCTTCGATGATGGCTTCCTTCACGGTCTTGCCCTCTTCGGTGCGCAGCCGCTTGTACTCGGTGATGAGCAGCATGCCGTTGCGCGTGGCGATGCCGAAGAGCGAGATGAAGCCGATGATGGCGGGAATGCTCACCTCGCCGGTGGTGAAGACGATGGCAAAGATGCCGCCGATGAGCGCCAGTGGCAGATTGAGCAGTATCACACCGGCCTCCATCGTGCTGCGGAACTGCATGAACAGCAGCAGGAAGATGATGGCGATGGCTATCGTGCAGGTGAGATAGAGCACCCGTGAAGCATGCTCCTGGCTCTCAAACTGTCCACCATACTCTATATGATAGCCCTCGGGCAACTGGATATTGCTGTCTACCGCAGTCTTGATGTCGGCCACCACGTCGCTCAGTGCCCTGCCGGTGGTGTTGGCAGAGATGACTATCTTGCGCTGGGTGTTCTCGCGGTTGATGGTGTTGGGGCCAGCGCTCGATATGATGTCGGCCACATCGGACAGAGGCACCTTGCGTCCGTCCTGCGTGTCGATGATCAGGTCGCTTATCTCGTTGTAGTTGGCGGCCTTGACCACCAGGTTGAACGCTCTGCCCGCCTCGTACACCTGCGATACGGTCTCGCCCGCCAGATTGACAGCCAGAAACTCGTTGAACTCGGGCAGCGTGATGCCGTTGCGTGCCAGCAGTTCGCGCCGTGGCACTATCTTGAGTTCCGGACGCTCTATCTGCTGTTCCACGTTGAGGTCGGTGATGCCGTCGATGTCCTTGCAGGCCTTCTTGATCTGGTTGCCTATGGTGTACATCTTGTTCAGGTCGCTGCCAAAGAGCTTGATGGCTATGCTTGCCTGCGTGCCCGACAGCATGGCGTCGATGCGGTGGGATATGGGCTGACCTATCTCGATGTTGGCGCCCGCCAGCACCGACAGGCGCTGCCTCACGTCGTTCTGCACCTCTTCGTGCCCGCGGTCTTTGAGCTTGAACGGAGCTTCTATCTCGCTCACGTTGACGCCCAGCGCATGCTCGTCGAGCTCGGCGCGGCCTGTCTTGCGTGCCACGGTGGTTATCTCGGGCACCTGCAGCAGGAGCCTCTCCGCCCGTGCACCTATGGAGTCGCTCTCTTCGAGCGAGATGCCCGGCAGCGAAGATATGTTGATGGTAAACGAGCCCTCATTGAACTTGGGCAGGAAGCTGCTGCCTAAAGAGAAGAATGTGGCAAGAGCCGCCACCAGCAGCACGGCGGTAGAGCCTATCACCCATCGCGTGTGGCCCAATACCCATGTCAGCGCCCGCTGGTAATACCCCTTGAGCCATACTGCCACAAAGGCCTCCTTGCCCATCTCGCCATTGCTCTTGCCGAGCAGATAGCTGCAGAGCACGGGCGTAAGCGTGAGCGCCACCAGCGTCGACGCCATGAGCGCCGTCACAAAGGCGATGCCCAGTGGGATGAGCATGCGGCCCTCCATGCCACTGAGGAAGAACAGCGGCGCAAAGCTCACGATGATGATGAGGGTAGAGTTGAGGATGGGCATACGCACCTCGCGCGAGGCTTCATAGACCAGCCGGATGATGGGCACGCGCTCGGCCTCGGGCAACTGCCGGTTCAGCCTGATGTGCTTGTAGACATTCTCCACATCGACTATCGCGTCGTCGACCAGCGACCCGATGGCTATCGCCAGACCGCCCAGGGTCATGGTGTTGATGCTTATGCCGAGGGCGTTGAGCACGATCATCGCCACGAGAAACGACAGGGGGATGGTGACCAGCGAGATGATGGTGGTGCGCACATTGGCAAGGAATATCATCAGGATGATGACCACAAAGATGGCTCCCTCGATGAGTGACTTCTTCACATTGTCGATGCTGCTGCTGATGAAGTCGGCCTGGCGGAAGATGTTGGTAGAGATATGCACGTCGGCGGGCAGATTGCCTTTGAGCTCGTCGAGCGCATGGTCCAGATGGGCTGTCAGGTCGAGCGTACTGGTGTTGGGCTGCTTGGTCACGGTAAGCAGCACGGCGGGGTGAGCCCGTTCGCTGGCCACGCCCAGCTTTGGCGACTGGCTGCCCACGCGTATGTCGGCCACGTCGGCAAGGGTGATGACGCTCTCACCGCTCTTCTTCACCGCACTGGCCTCGAGCTTGTCGATATCGTTGGTCGAGGTGATGCCGCGTATGATGTACTCGTTGCCGTACTTGTAGCACACGCCGCCGTTGGTATTGGTGTTCATACCGCGGGTGCAAGCCATCACATCGGTGAGGCTTACGCCGAAGTGCTTCATCTTTCCGGGGTTGATGAGTATCTGGTACTCCTTGATGTCGCCACCGTGGACGCTCACCTGGGCCACGCCACCGGTAGAGAGCAGCCGTGGGCGGATGACCCAGTCGGCATAGGTGCGCAGGTCTTGCATGGAGGTCTTGTCGCTGGTAAGGCTCACGATGAGCACTTCGCCCAGGATAGACGACTGAGGGCCCAGCACGGGAGCGCTCACACCGGCAGGCATCTGTTCGCCAATGGCAGAGAGCTTCTCGCTCACGATCTGGCGTGCCAGGTAGATGTCGGTGCCCCAGTCAAACTCTACCCAGACGACAGAGAAGCCGTGGGTAGACTGAGAGCGCACGCGGCGCACGCCGGTGCTGCCGTTGACCGCCGACTCGATAGGGAAGGTCACCAGCTGTTCGACTTCCTCGCTGGCCATGCCGCCAGCTTCGGTCATGATGACCACTGTGGGAGCGTTGAGGTCGGGGAAGACGTCGACCTCGGTCTTGGCGGTAGAGTAGAGGCCGGCGATGACCAGCAGTACAGCCAAGACCAGTATGAGTATTCTGTTCTCGAGCGAGAACTTGATGATCCTGTTCAGCATGATGTTACAGTATAAAGGTGGGCTTAATGGTTATGGTTGTGGGCGGGGATAGCGTTGGAAGCCGAGGCCAGCTTGACCTGTATGGCGCCACGCGTAACCACGCGGTCGCCGGCCTTCACACCGCTCTTGATTTCGATGCGCTCGCCGTCGCTTTCACCGAGAGTCACCTCCTGCTTCTGATAACCCTCGGCGTCTTTCTGTATATAGATATAGTGTAAGCCCTGTTCCTCGGTGATGGCTGTCAGGGGCAGCGTGATGACCTGTTGGCGCTCATGGGTGATGAGGTAGATGTCGGCATAGGAGCCCTGGACCACGTCGCCGGTATTGTTGAACTCGAAGATTACGGGTATGTAAGAGTTGTTGACCTCGGCAGAGCGTCCATACGACTGGATGTGTCCGCCCATCTGGCTGATGTCGTAGAGGCGGTTGCTGTAGCTGGTGCTGAACTTGGCGCTCCGGATGTTGTTGAGCTCGTTGAAGCGGCGCTCGGGCACCTCGGCACGCAGATAGAGATGCTTGTTCTGGGTGATGATGGCCAGAGGCTGGCCAGCTTCGACGTAGTCGCCGCCGTTGACCAGACACTGCTTGATATATCCGCCGCGCGGAGCTGCGACCACCACGCCGCCGGCACTGCGGGTCTTCTGCATGCTGGTATAGGTGAGTTTGGCGGCTTCGTATTCGGCTTTGGCCACAGCGAAGTCTTTCACGCTGATAATCTTGTCCTTAATCAGCGCCTGGGCACGGGTGTAGTCGCGCTCGGCACGCTCAAAGTCTATCTTGGCACGCTGCACAGGGTCGCCGTCGGCCACCTGCATGCCTGCCGAGGTGATGGAGAAGAGGGTAGTGCCGCCTGCCACCTTCAGGCCTTCGCTCACATGACCCATGTGGGCCACGCGGCCACTGATGGTGGCCACCACGGTGGTCTCGTCGCACGAGGCAGCCATGACCTTGCCGCTGGTGTGGATGACGCCATGGAAGTTGCCTGGCTTGACGGTCTCGACCTTCACGCCGGCAGCGCGTGCCTTCTCGGGCTCGAGTATTATCTCGTCGCCGTGGTCCTGGTCTGCATGGCCGTGACCCTCATGGCCAGCCTCTTCGGTCTCGTGGTCGTGACTTCCTTCTTCGTCGGCATGGGCGTGATGGCCGCAGGCCGCTATACATGCTGCCATAGACAGCAGCGATAAGTGATATAAACCTGTTTTCAACATATATGTAATGATTATAGTGCAAAGATACGCACATTTTCTTGCAACCGGGTTGCATATTTGGCCCCCCTCCATCTCTCGTGACGGCAGAGAGCGAGGCGGGAGAGGGCAGATGGAGGTCTGCAAGGTGCATGGGCTGGCTCGTATCATAAGTCACGTGGTCTCGTAACGTATGACGCGCGGTCAAGTGACGTATGATACGGACTCACGTATCAAATGATACGAGCCGCCAGTGACCATCAGTAACGGCGTAGAGCAGGTGAGGGATGTGCGGAAATATGCTGGCTGCCATGCAGTATGGGCTGTGACGACCGGCAACGTAACTGCCGGAAAAACAACAGCCGCACCTGTGGGTGCGGCTGCCGTGTCGTTTCATCCTGGGATGAAAGTATAGGTTTGAGGGCTTGTCATGGAGATGCCGTCGGCAATGACGGCTCAGCCCTCTCTCAGGAAGTCGAGCGCCTCGCTTATCTCCTCTTCGCCGACTATCTGGTTGATGTGTATCTCGCCCACATCGCTGAGCAGGGTGACATTGATGTCGGTGCCCGTGTTCTTCTTGTCGTGGTGCATCAGGGTGAGCAACTGCGGATAGTCATCGCAGGTGATGGCGGGGGTACCATAATACTGGCGGATGTAATGGAGCGTCTGGCGCAACTTGTCGGCGGGGAAGCCCAGCCTGGTGGCGCTGAGATAGAGCTCGGCCACGATGCCGTAGGCCACGGCATAGCCATGCAGGATGGGGGTGCGCTGCAGCAGCAGGCTCTCTATGGCGTGGCCCACGGTATGGCCCAGGTTGAGCGCCTTGCGCAGCCCCTGCTCCAGCGGGTCTTGGGCCACGATGTCTTCCTTGACCTTGACTGAGTCGGCAACGAGCCGCCCCAGAACGCTATAGTCGGGCGTGGCGAGGTCGAACTGCAGCAGACTGGCCCACTGGGCGGTGGTAGAGATGAGGCCGTGCTTGAGCATCTCGGCATAGCCCGAGCGCAGGTTCTCGCCGTCGAGCGTGGCAAGGAAGTCGGCGCACAGCAGCACGAAGCGCGCCTCGGCAAAGACGCCAATCTCGTTTTTCAGTCCGCCGAAGTTGACGCCGGTCTTTCCGCCCACCGAGGCGTCGACCATGCCCAGCAGCGAGGTGGGGATATTGATGAAGTTGATGCCCCGCTTGAAGGTGGCTGCCGCCATGCCGCCGAGGTCGGTCACCACGCCTCCGCCCAGGCAGATGACCAGCGAGTGGCGCGTGGCACCGTGCTCCTGAAGCTGTTGCCATACGGCGGTGAGGGTAGTGAGGTCCTTGTGGGCGTCGCTGGGCTCGATGGTGATGGTGATGACATCGCGCAGACAGCGGAAGGTGCTGAGCCTGCCCATGCAGTGGGCATGGGTGTTGCGGTCGGCGATGACAAAGATGCGGTCGTGCTCACACTCGGCTATCGCCATGGTGAGGTCGCGCTCGAGGTCGGTGGTAAGGATTACCTGCTGATGCTTATTGGATAGTGTCTCGGTTGGTTTCATAACATAATGCTCTTTTTGTATAGCAAGGACAAAAGTAGGCAAAACTAAGGAGAAAGTATCTAACACAGTGATAATAATTAAGAGTTTTTAAGATAAAAGTGTCGCCGTTTGCGCACATCCCGCTGACAGTGTGCATAAAAATGATGAGGCTCACGATTAAACCTTTGGCCCGTGGAGGCGTCAAAAAACTGATAAAGCAACACATAAGAAACAACAATGAAGAACAAGACACTGCTACTACTGCTGCTACTGCTGCTATCGTCGGCGATGACGATGGCCCAAGAGCGGCTCGTCACGGGCCAA
>OKSI01000709.1_pt1 | contig 11938 bp, 6 predicted proteins | sample 1606221 | NCBI WGS metagenome assembly OKSI01 (sample SAMEA3879540, study PRJEB24766) | human gut metagenome | biome: human-associated habitat; feature: feces | place: USA | collected 1985/1987 | reverse complement strand
AACAATAAGATCATAAATACAATGGATGATAAAATTGCGATTCGTCGCCGTGTGGAGACTTCTCTTATCGTGATGCTGGTCATTCTTATTTTCTTACAAAATTTCAGGGCAATGATTATTCCTTCTCTGACCATACCGGTTTCGCTTATCGCAACATTTGCCGTGATGAAGTTGATGGGATTTTCTATCAATACGCTTACTCTCTTCGGCCTTGTTTTGGCAATAGCTATCGTGGTGGACGATGCGATCGTAGTGGTCGAAAATTCGACCCGGCTTATCGATACGGGAAAGTATAGTCGCAAGGAGGCGGTCGAGAAGGCCATGGAGGAGATTACGAGTCCGGTTATCGGCGTGGTATTGGTGTTATTGGCCGTGTTTATCCCGACAGCTTTTATCGGTGGTATCACAGGAGAACTGTATAAACAATTCGCTTTGACGATCGCTGTCGCTACCGTATTCAGCGGGTTCAATTCGCTGACGTTTACTCCGGCTTTGTGCGCATTGTTTCTCCAACCGACCCGCGAACCTTCGTTTTTTTTGTACAAGTGGTTTAATAAGGGATATGGAGCGACTTTGAACGGATATGTGAAAGTTATCGGCTCGATGTTGCGTAAACCTTTGGTGTCGTTGTCGGCTTTTATCGTGTTGGCTTTGGCTGCTTTCTATGGATTTGCCAAGTGGCCGACTTCGTTTATTCCACAGGAAGATCAAGGTTATTTTATCGTATCGGTGCAGTTGCCCAATGCCGCATCCATGGAACGGACCCGCAAGGTTTGCGATGATTTGAATCGAATTATACAGTCGTACCCCGAAGTGGAAAATGCCTTGAATATCGTGGGTTTTTCGGCGTTACAGGGTGGAAGTTCGTCCAATTCGGCAACGTTTTTCGTGGTACTGAAACCCTGGGACGACCGGAAGGGGAAAGAACATAGCGTGTTTAATGTGGTGGAGCGGCTGAACCGGGATGCATCTGTTTTGCAAGAGGCTATCGTGTTTGCCGTCAATCCGCCAGCTATCAGCGGACTGGGTGTTTCGGGCGGTCTTGAAATGCAACTCGAAGATCGCAGCAATTTGGGGGCGGGCGAATTGGAATCCGCAGCGAATGCTTTGATCGGGAATATCGGTAGCGAACCGGCCTTGATGCAGATAAACTCGATGTTTCAAGGGAATACCCCGCAATATGCATTGAATATAGATCGCGATAAGGTGGAGATGCAGGGGCTTACTCTCAGCAGTGTTTTCTCGGCTTTGTCGTATTATATGGGATCGGCTTATGTGAATGATTTCGTGGAGTTTGGCCGTATCTATCAGGTGAAGTTGGGCGCTCAGGCCGGAGCGAGGGCTCATATCGACGATGTGATGAAACTGAGCGTGCGAAACCGGGACGGTAACATGGTTCCGTTTTCTTCGTTTACACAGGTCGAGGAGACGATGGGACTGAATTTAGTAAGCCGGTACAATATGTATTCTTCGGCTGCACTCACGGCGATACCGGCTCCGGGGATAAGTTCGTCGGAGGGTATGGCGGCTATGGAGCGATTGGTCCGGAATACACTGGGTACGAATTTCGGATATAGTTGGACGGGGGAGGCTTATCAAGAGAGTCAGAGCGGTTCTACGGTAGGTCTTATCTTCGGACTTGCGATATTGATCGTGATTCTGGTGTTGGCTGCCCAGTACGAAAGTTGGACTAACCCGATAGCCGTGATACTGAGTTTGCCCACTGCCATATTGGGGACAGTGCTGGGGTGTATTGTCATGAGTTTGTCTATCAGTATTTACAGTCAGATAGGGTTGATTTTGCTTATCGCTTTGTCGGCCAAAAATGCTATCCTCATTATCGAGTTTGCCATGGATTACCGCAAGCAGGGCGAGTCTATCCGGCAATCGGCGATGGAGGCGGGGAGGTTACGCCTGCGACCTATCTTGATGACTTCGTTCGCTTTTATCTTCGGGGTTCTTCCGCTGATGTTCGCGACAGGTGCGGGAGCCGAAAGTCGTATAGCTTTGGGTACGGCTGTCGTGTTCGGTATGGCGATGAATACGGTATTGGGTACGTTGTTTGTTCCTAATTTTTATGAATTGATGGAGACTGTTCAAGAGCGCTGGTTGTCGAAGGTATTCAAAGATAGTGGTGAAAAGGGAACGACTAATTCAGTAGATTAGGATACTATATCTTTATTCCTTTTTGTTATTCTTGCAACCCCTCCGTCCTTCGGGCACTTTCTCTATCGGCAGGGGGAGGATTGTGCTACAAAGGACTTTCTTTCCCTGCCAAAGAAAGTCCTTGTTACACTAATTCACTTTATTTGTTCATTCTTCTCAACAGCGAGGAGAACGAACCAAGAAGCGCCGCCGCTGTTATCGGGCTTTTGGGTTCGTCGCTACGGTCGCCGTCGGGGTCTGCGGAACTCGCTTCGCTCGGACAGTCCTCGCCCTTTTTCCTCCGTCTTTCTTGTGACTTCACCGACCGATAAAGGCGGGGATTTTGCTCGTGCTTTTGCTGGTCTTTTTAACCCCCTCGCCCTTCGGGCACTCCCCCTATATTCCTTTCAGGAACACAGAGGGAGAGGAGGGTTACCTCTATTATCTCTACTGAGGGTCTTTTTAAGACCTCTCCTCATCGCCATGCTCCTCGGCTCTCCCCTATATTTTGCTGCGCAAAAACACCCCGCCATGCTGCGGGACACAGGGGAGGAGGGTGAGATGTATTTCCCTTTCGCTTCTGCTCCGATTTTATGAGCCACACCCCGCAATGCAGCGGGGCACGGCAGGGAAGAAGTGGAATCATACTGAATTTTCGTTTGGCTTTATTTCCGATATAAAAAAGGAGGTATCCCAGATAAATGGGATACCTCCTCGAATGATATGAAATGTTGCGTTTATTTGCGATAAGCGGCTATCATTTCGGGATTGAAGCGTTCGATAAACGCGGCGTGTTTGGCAACTTCTGCTTCGCCGAAGTTAATGTATACTTCGGCCGACTGCCGGAACGATTCGTTACGAGTGGCATCGTTGAGCAGGAGGTGGCCCATGATGACATGGCCGGCCATTTCGACCATGCGGCGTGCTTGGAAGTCGATGTATTCGTTGTCTTTCGTTGCAGTGACGGTTTCGACAGCTTTTACGTAGGCGGCTTTCATAGCTTTGAGGCGGTCGCGCAGAGGTTCTAGTTCGGGCGCGATTTCAGCAGCTTCGTATGCTTCGATCTGATGCAGATATGTGCCGGTGGTGACGTGGCGAATAGCTGCCACGACTTGCAACTGGGTGGTTCCTTCGTAGATAGAAGTGATGCGGGCATCGCGGTAGATGCGTTCGCAAGCGTAGTCTTTCATGAAACCGGACCCTCCGTGTACTTGCACGCAGTCATAGGCGTTTTGATTGCAGAATTCGCTGGACATGCCTTTCGCCATAGGGGTGAATGCGTCGGCCAGTTTTTGGTAGGCTTTCATTTCGGCACGTTCTTCGGGTTCGAGCGAGCGTTCTTTGGCAATGTCTTCGTATGCTTTGTACATGTCTACGAATCGTGTCGTTTCGTAAAGCAGCGAGCGTGAAGCGTCGAGTTTGGCTTTCATCAAAGAGATCATTTCGAAAACGGCGGGGAACTCGATGATGGCTTGCCCGAATTGTTTGCGGTCGCGTGCATAGGCAATGGCTTCACGGTATGCCGCTTCGGAAACGCCGACAGATTGTGCGGCGATACCAAGACGGGCTCCGTTCATCAATGCCATGACGTATTTGATAAGACCCAATTTGCGGCTTCCGCAGAGTTCGGCTTTGGCATTTTTGAACACCAATTCGCAGGTGGGAGACCCTTTGATACCCATTTTGTTTTCGATACGGCGAACGGTTACACCGCCGTCGTTGCGGTCGTAGATGAACATGGAGAGTCCGCGTCCGTCTTTGGTTCCTTCTTCGGAACGGGCCAGCACGAGTGCAATGTGTCCGTCACCGTTGGTGATGAACCGTTTCACTCCGTTGAGATACCAGCAACCGTCGGCCTCGCTGTATGTGGCTTTGAGCATGACGGCTTGCAAGTCGGAACCGGCATCGGGTTCGGTGAGGTCCATCGCCATAGTTTCGCCGGCGCAAACGCGCGGCAGGTATTTTTGCTTTTGTTCTTCATTGGCAAATTCGTAAATGGTTTCGGCGCAGTCTTGCAATCCCCAGATGTTTACGAATCCGGCATCGGCGCGGCTTACCATGTCGGCAGCCATGATGTAGGGAACCAACGAGAAATTAAGCCCGTTGTAGCGACGGGGGATAGAGATACCCATCAATCCGGCTTTTACCAGAGCGTCGAGGTTTTTTTGCGTGCCTTTGGCATATACGACATGTCCGTCGACAACGTGCGGACCTTCGTGGTCTACGTCTTCGGCATTGGCTGCAACGATTTCGCCGCTTATCTCGCCTGCTATTTCGAGCACTTTTTCATAACTATCCATGGCATCTTCGAAATTGAAGGGCGCATAGTCATATTTTTCGGCATCGGAGTAATTCCGTTCCCGTAAAGCCACCAGCTTCTTCATGAGCGGGTGGTTCAAGTGATGTTTGAGATCACTGTTATCTAAATAAAAATTAGCCATTGTTCTGTATTATTTATTGTATTATAATTTAACTCTCTATCTTTGATTTGTCACAAGACTTTGTCTTATCGACAGAATCGAAAATATGTTTTATTTGGAGTTTTTCTTATAATATTTGATCAGCTTCGGAATTACTTCTTCGACTGTACCCGTGATCACATAGTCGGCTATCGTATTGATAGGTGCGTTAGGATCGCTGTTGATAGAGATGATGATGGAGCTGTCTTGCATACCGGCGATGTGTTGTATCTGTCCAGAGATACCGCAGGCGATATAGAGCTTGGGGCGAACCGTGACACCGGTTTGGCCGATTTGACGTTCGTGCTCGATGTATCCGGCGTCGACCGCAGCGCGGGAAGCTCCTACCTCGGCTCCCAATGTAGCCGCCAAGTCGAACAGCATGTCGAAGTTTTCTTTCGATCCCATACCGTAACCGCCGGCTACGATGATGGATGCGCCTTTGACGTTGGCTTTGGATTTTTCCATCTGGCGATCGATGACTTCTACCACAAAGTCGGTGTCGGAAACGTATTTTTTCGGATCCAGTTTAACAACTTCTCCTTTGTAAGCGGGATCGTAAATTTCTTTTTTCATCACGCCTTCGCGAACCGTTGCCATTTGAGGACGGCATTCGGGGTTAACGATCGTCGCTACGATGTTGCCTCCGAAAGCGGGACGAATCTGATACAACAGATTTTCGTAGGTCTTATTGTTCTTTTTGTCCTCGTGGGGACCTATTTCCAATGCGGTGCAGTCGGCCGTGAGTCCGCTGTGCAGCGAAGAAGAAACCCGCGGACCGAGGTCGCGACCGATACTGGTGGCTCCCATCAGGCAAACCTGAGGTTTCTGTTCTTTGAATAAATTTACCAATACCGACGTATGTGGCAATGAGGTGTAGGGGTAGAGGCGAGGATCGTCTACTGTATAGACGGTATCGACTCCATAGGGGAATACTTGTTTTTCCACACCGTCGAGGTTGCTACCGATCACCAGTGCTTCGAGTTTACAATTCAGTTGATTGGCCAGCGAGCGACCTTTTGTGAGCAGTTCGAGGCTCACATCGGCGATGATGCCGTCTTCTATTTCGCAATATACAATCAGATTGTTCATAATCGTTAGTTTTTTAGTTCATAGTACACGGGCATTAACCAATCGTGTGGTTGGCGATCAATTCTTTGACAAGGTCTTCGATTTCGTTATCGGCAGCCGTGAGTCGTTTGCTTTCCTTTGCTTGGAATACAACGTTTTGTACGGCTTTTACTTTGGTGGGAGAACCGGCAAGACCTACTTGATCGAGGTCGGCATCGACATCGTTTACACTCCATTCGTAAAGGTTGAGGGCCGGACGCTGTTCATAGAGTTTCAAGCATTCTTCGCTCAGTCCTTGTTTTTCGCTCGGTGTCTTGGCGTATTTGTAACGTTGTATGAGCTTCGCGTTGCGAGGACGGCATTCATCGGCCGAACCGTTGACCGTGATGACTGCGGGCAGGGGAACTACGACGGTTTCTACCCCGCGTTCGAGACGACGTTTCACGGTGGCTTTTCCGTTTTCTATGTTCAGAATTTGCTCGGCATAGGTGACTTGGGGGATTCCCAATTTTTCGGCGATTTGAGGGCCTACCTGAGCCGTGTCGCCATCGATGGCTTGACGACCTCCCAAGATAATATCATAATCTTTGATTTTGCGTACGGCACACGATAGTGCGTAAGACGTAGCCAATGTGTCGGCTCCGGCAAAGGCACGGTCGGTCAATACGATACCTCCGTCCGCTCCACGGAATAAACCTTCCCGAATAATTTCGGCGGCACGAGGAGGACCCATTGTAAGCAGGGTAATCGTCGATCCCGGGTTTTGTTCTTTCAGTTGCAGAGCCTGTTCCAAGGCATTCAAATCTTCGGGGTTGAAGATAGCAGGCAAGGCGGCACGGTTGATCGTTCCGTCCTCTTTCATGGCATCCTTCCCCACATTTCTGGTATCGGGCACTTGTTTTGCCAATACTACGATTTTAAGACTCATAATTTAATGTGAGATTTATGATTATTCGTATATTCTGTGTCGATTCATTGACTCGCAAAATTACAAAAATGATTGTTATTTTCAATCTTTTAGGCGAAAAAACCGTTATGCCGTCCGGCGAGAACAGATGATCGGACGGCATAACGGGCCGAGGTTTTATTCGGTTCTGACGGGCTTATTCGTAGCTGCTGCCGTCGAAACAGTGCGTGCAGATACATTCCTTAGGAAGCCCGATCGATTCGACCAGTGTTTCTAACGGGTTGAATTTTAATGAGGTAATGTTCAGCTTTTTACAAATGCAGTTTACCATACAATTGTATTGGGGCGACCCGGTGCGTGCATAAGCTGCGACATTTTTATCGGGGTTACCCTCTATCTCGGCGATGGTGCGACGGGTAATAAGCTCCATTTCGCTTTTGGAGGCCGTGAAGTTAAGAAACTTACACGGGTACAGGAGAGGGGGGCAACTGATGCGCATGTGAACTTCTTTGGCTCCATAGCGGTAGAGATCGGATACATTGTCTCTCAGTTGCGTACCGCGGACAATAGAGTCGTCGCAGAATACGACCCGCTTCCCGTTGAGCATACTTTTGTTGGGTATGAGTTTCATTTTGGCTACCAGCTCGCGCATGGCTTGATTGGAAGGGGTGAAGCTGCGAGGCCAAGTGGGGGTATATTTGACGATACCTCTCCGGTAGGGAATTTGTTTACCTACGGCATATCCGAGAGCCATGCCTACACCGGAATCGGGGATGCCGGAGACGAAATCGGCTTCGATGTCGTCTTTTTTACCCATTTCGAAGCCAGTGTGAAAGCGCATCTCTTCGACATTCTTCCCTTCGTATTCGCAGGCGGGATATCCGTAATATACCCATAGGAAGGAGCATATCTGCATTTTTTTACCGGGCTGGTTGAGCGATTCATAACCATCGGCTGTCAACCGGACGATTTCTCCGGGACGTATGTCGTAACAGAGTTCGTATCCGAGGTTCGGGAAGCTGCATGTTTCGGACGATACGGCGTAGCCGTTATCTCCCCGTCCGACGAGGATAGGCGAACGACCGTATTTGTCGCGAGCGGCGATAATGCCTTGCTCGGTGAGTAAAAGCATGGAACAAGACCCTTTGATTTTTTCCTGTACCAAGCGGATGCCGTCGACATAGTCTTTTCCTTGACTGATAATCATCGAAACCAATTCGGATTGGTTGATGATATTGTTACTGTGTTCGCTGAAATGGTTTCCGTTCGCCAGTAGTTCTTTTTCGAGTTCTTCTACGTTGTTTATTTTGGCGACGGTAACGATGGCGAATTTTCCCAAATGGCAACTGATGATGATGGGTTGTGCATCGGTATCGCTGATGACACCGATTCCCGAATTACCAGAGAATTCGGGCAGTTCGGCTTCGAATTTCGAGCGGAAGTAGGAGTTTTCTATATTGTGGATCGCCCGTTTGAAAACGCCATTTTCATACGTCACGATACCGGCACGTTTCGTACCTAAGTGCGAGTTGTAATCTACGCCATAAAAAAGGTCGGTAACGCAAGATTCTTTTTTTATGGTACCAAAAAATCCTCCCATAATGTAATGTTGTCGTGTTGATTATTATTTGATTAAACGAACAGAGCGAGAGGGACATTGTTTCCCTCCCGCCCTGCGGAATATACTTTTTATTTGGTGTGGTGTTCAACCCATTTGCGGGCATTGACAAAAGCCTCGATCCACGGGGTAATCTCGTCGGTTTTTCTGTCGGCAGGATAATGTCCGCACTGCCAGGGGAATATGGCTCGTTCGAGGTGGGGCATCATGGCCAAATGGCGGCCGTCGGCCGACGTGATACCGGCTATACCGTAAGGCGATCCGTTGGGATTTGCCGGATAAGCATCGTAGGTGTATTGGGCTACGATATTGTATCTTTCTTTGTCGTAAGGCAACTCGAATTTACCTTCTCCGTGGGCAACCCATATACCGAGTTTCGAACCCGATAACGAGCCGAACATGACAGAGTTGTTTTCGGGAATTGTCAATCCGATGAACTGAGATTCGAATTTGTGCGAATCGTTGTGTCGCATTTTGGGCTTTTGTTCGTGGTCGGGGGTGAGCAGTCCCAATTCTACCATGAGCTGGCAGCCGTTGCAAATACCGAGACTCAGGGTGTCGGGGCGGTTGTAGAAACGGTCGAGTGCAGCTTTGGCTTTTTCGTTCCAAAGGAATCCTCCTGCCCAGCCTTTTGCCGAACCGAGTACATCGGAATTTGAGAATCCACCGCAGTATACAATCATGTTGATATCGTCGAGCGTTTCGCGGCCACTGATGAGGTCGGTCATGTGCACGTCTTTCACATCGAATCCCGCCAAATAGAGCGAATAGGCCATTTCTCTATCTCCATTAACACCCTTCTCACGAATGATGGCTGCTTTCACACCGGATCGTGTGCGACGATCGGCCGAGATACCGTATTGGGCGAGCGTTCCCGTGAACGAATCGGGGAAATGGAATTGCAGCGGTTGTTCCTTGTAGTTGAGGAAGCGGTCTTTGGCTGCTTTTTCTCCGCTTTGTTTGCAGTCGAGCAGATAGGACGACTCGAACCATACGTCGCGCAAATGATCGATGAAGAATTGATAATCGGCTCCGTCTTTGTGTATGAGCAGATGGCGTTCGTCGCAGGGGCGAGCCAGACGAATAAACGCTACGCCGGCTTTTTTCAATATCTTTTCGACTTCGTCGGTTTTTTCTACTTGAATCAAGATACCCGGGTTTTCGCTGAACAATATCTTAACAAGGTCTTTTTCGGGGATTTCGTCCAACGAAACTTCCAAACCGCCTTCGGTATTGGCAAAATTCATTTCGAGCATCGTGGTTATCATACCACCGGCGGAGATATCGTGTCCTGCCAGAATCAACTCTTTGTTAATTAATTCTTGGACGGCATTGAACGCGTTGGCAAAGTATTCGCTGTCTTGTACGGTGGGAACTTCTTTTCCTATTTTGTCGAGCGATTGGGCGAACGCCGATCCTCCTAATTTGAGCTTGTCGAACGAGAAATCGATGTAGTAGACCGTACTGTCGATTCCCGTGCGGAGGACGGGAGATACGACTTTGCGTATATCCGAGACTTCAGCTCCTGCCGAGATGATGACCGTACCGGGCGAATAGACTTTGTCCTTTCCGTATTTCTGAGTCATGGACAGACTGTCTTTTCCGGTGGGGATATTGATTCCGAGCGAGCAGGCAAAATCGCTGCATGCTTCGACTGCCCGATATAGGCGGGCGTCTTCGCCTTCGTTTTTACAGGGCCACATCCAGTTGGCACTAAGCGAAACGCTGTCTAAACCTTCGGAGAGCGGAGCCCAAACGATATTGGTGAGGGCTTCGGCGATGGAGAGAATAGATCCTGCGGCGGGATCGACCAATGCCGCTTGCGGCGCATGGCCGATAGAGGTGGCGATACCGGCGCGTCCCCGATAGTCGAGGGCAACTACTCCGCAGTCGCTCAATGGGAGTTGTATCTCTCCCTGACATTGTTGGCGGGCAATTTTTCCGGTAACGGAACGGTCCACTTTGTTGGTGAGCCAGTCTTTACAAGCGACTGCTTCGAGTTGGAGCACTCGTTCTACGTATTCGTCGAGTTGCGTTTGATCGTATGTTACGTCTTCGTAAGTTTCTTCGACTGTTCTGTCTGTCATGACGGTACGGGGAGCTTTCCCGAACATGTCTTCCATCGCCAAGTCGATGGGCTTAACACCATCGGTCTGTTCGAATACGAAGCGATGGTCGCCTGTGGTTTCGCCAACTACATAGAACGGAGCCCGTTCACGGTCGGCGATTTGACGAATGTGCTCGATGTCTTCTTCCCGAATGACGATACCCATACGTTCCTGACTTTCGTTACCTACGATTTCTTTGGCCGATAGGGTGGGGTCGCCGACGGGCAGTTGATCCATGTGAATCAATCCGCCAGTTTCTTCTACCAACTCGGAAAGTGCGTTCAAATGGCCTCCGGCTCCGTGGTCGTGAATCGAGACGATGGGATTTTCCTCGGCTTCGGACATCGCCCGAATGACGTTGGATACTCGTTTTTGCATTTCAGGATTGGCTCGTTGTACGGCGTTCAGCTCAATGGCATTGTCGTATTGTCCGGTTTCTACCGATGAGACTGCTCCTCCACCCATACCGATACGATAGTTGTCACCACCCATTACCACTACTTTTTCCCCGGCTACGGGCGTGCCTTTAAGTGCGTCGCGCATGTTGGCGAATCCTACACCGCCGGCGAGCATAATGACTTTGTCGAAAGCAAATTTTTTACCGTTCTCGGCGTGCTCGAATGTGAGCAGGGAGCCGCAGATGAGGGGTTGTCCGAATTTGTTTCCGAAATCAGAAGCTCCGTTAGAGGCCTTAATCAATATTTGTTCGGGCGTTTGATAAAGCCACGGACGAGGTTGCATGGAACCTTCTTCCCATTCCCGTCCTTCTTCCGTACGGGGATAGGCCGTCATATAAACTGCCGTTCCTGCAATAGGTAGGCTGGCACGTCCGCCACCGAGTCGGTCGCGTATTTCACCTCCCGTACCGGTGGCAGCTCCGTTGAAGGGCTCTACGGTCGTGGGGAAATTGTGTGTCTCGGCTTTTAACGAGATGACTGTTTTGATATCTTTTATTTCGAAAAAGTCGGGTTGTTGGGGATTTATCGGAGCGAACTGCTCGACGGTAGGTCCGGCATTGAAAGCCACGTTATCTTTGTATGCCGAAACCAACCGATTGGGATTATATTCCGAGGTCTTTTTTATCAATTTAAAAAGAGAACTTTCTTTTTCTTGACCGTCGATGATGAAGACACCGTTGAAAATTTTATGACGGCAGTGCTCGGAATTGACTTGCGAGAATCCGAAAACTTCGCTGTCGGTTAGTTTCCGTCCGATTTTTTTACTTAGGTCGTTCAGATAGTTTATTTCGTCGGGGCTGAGGGCCAGACCTTCCTGTTCGTTATATGCGGCAAGATCGTCGATGTACACAATGGGATCGGGTTGTTTGTCGATGTCGAAAATTTTACCGTCGATACCGTTGTACAACCGTTGTAGCATTTTGTCGAATTCGGCAGAACCGTCTGTTACAGGGAAAAATTCCTCGATGCGAGAGATACCGGTGAGTCCCATGTTTTGAGTAATCTCTACGGCATTGGTGCTCCACGGGGTAATCATCTCTTTACGGGGCCCGATAAACCAGCCCTTCAACGTTGAAGCAGGGAGAAGCTCGGCATTGTCGAAAAGCCACGATAATTTTTTAGTCTCATCTGCCGAAAAGCTGTGATCGGCCTGAACTGCAATAATGTTTTGA
>OKSI01000699.1_pt1 | contig 12057 bp, 7 predicted proteins | sample 1606221 | NCBI WGS metagenome assembly OKSI01 (sample SAMEA3879540, study PRJEB24766) | human gut metagenome | biome: human-associated habitat; feature: feces | place: USA | collected 1985/1987 | reverse complement strand
CCCGCCGCGGGCAGAGGCTTCAAAATTTATTTACAATATTTCACCTTTTCGTCACGGCATTTTTACCGACCTTAAAAAAACAGGTCAAGCATTGTTCACAATTTAACGGTATACTAGGAAGCAGTCAAGGGGCCAGGCACCCCACAGAAAGGCAGGTCAGTTCCATGACATATCCGAACGACAACTTTAATGACCGCAACTTTACCACCGGCAATACCGATCTTCCCACCGGGGAGTATCGCTATGATAAAGACAGCATCCATCAGGATGCCGCGTCCGGGCAGGCGCAGCAAACGGCTGCTTCGGGGTATCATCCCTCGGACGCAAACAAAAAATCCACAGGACGGGGCAAAAAGGGTACGGCGCTGCTGCTGGCAGGCTGCCTGGTGCTCTCGATGGTGGGCGGCGCAGGCGGCGCTGTGATCGCTGCCAAAAGCGGCCTGCTGGGCACCGGTTCCACCGTTCTGTATCAAGGGGTAGAGGTCCCTTCCACCAACGGTTCCACCGTCGGCGTCAGTTATTCCGGTGTGGTGCAGCAGGTGGAGGACAGCGTAGTGGCCATCACCACCGAAAGTGTGGCGACCAACTACTTCTTCCGGCAGTATGTCACCCAGGGCGCAGGCTCCGGCGTGGTGCTGACGGCGGATGGCTACATTGTGACCAACTACCATGTGATAAAAGGCGCACAGCAGATCACCGTGACTGCCAATGACGGCAGCACCTATGCCGCCACCCTGGTGGGTACCGATGAGGATAACGACATCGCGGTGCTGAAGGTGGACGCCAAAGACCTGACCCCGGCTATTCTGGGCGACAGTGACACCCTGAAGGTGGGCGACGCCGTGCTGGCCATCGGCAACCCGCTGGGTACCCTTTCCGGCACCGTCACCGATGGTATCGTCAGCGCGCTGGAGCGCCAGGTAACGATAGACGGCAACAACATGACCCTGCTGCAAACCAGCGCGGCGGTCAACCCCGGTAATTCCGGCGGCGGTCTCTTTAATGCCAGCGGAGAGCTGATCGGCATTGTCAATGCCAAATCCACCAGCGATTCCAGCGGCAATGCCGTGGATAACATCGGCTTTGCCATTCCTATCAACAGCGTCAAGACCATCATCGAGGATCTCATCAGCCACGGCTATGTGACTGGTCAGATCGTACTGGGAGTCAGCCTGGTGGATATCACCGATGAGCGCACCGCCCGCTATTACGGGCTGGACAGCACCGGCGTGTATATTCAAAGCGTGGAGTCCGGCTCCATAGCGGATAAGGGCGGCCTGCAGGCCGGCGACCGGCTGCTGAGCTTTGGCGGGATGGAGGTTTCCACCGCGGATGAGCTGAAAGCGGCACTGGCCGCTCACAGCGTAGGCGACCGGGTGGAGATCAAGGTCTCCCGCAATGGCCGGGAATACACCCACAGTGTGGTACTGACCGAATATGTACCCAGCAGCGCCACCAATTAACTTGCCAACTTCTCCATACTCCTTTTCAATATCACAGCGAGGCCTCCCCCGTGAAAAATGGGGGAGGCTTCGCTGGATTTTGTACTTTTCCTCGGCAAAAAAATATGTTAGAATAGAACCATAAGAAAGAGCTGCCGTGCGGCAGCGCAACGATAGGAGGAATCCCCCATGAGATTTTGCCCGAACTGCAACAGTGCCGTATATGATGACCGGGCGGAGCTTTGCCCAGAGTGCGGCAAGCCGATGAACCAAAATGTATGCCCCAGCTGCGGCCGGCGGCTACAGCCTGGCCAGAAATGTCCCCACTGCAGCGACTGCCGCGCCCACGGCGAACGCTATACCGTGCGAAACCAAAGTCCCGAACAGACTGTCAGCGGCGGACTGAGTATGTGGGCCTATATGGGGCTTATTCTGCTGGCGATGGTGCCGGTCATTGGGCTTATATTTATGATAGTGTGGGCGTGCGGCGTGAGCAGCAACCCCCAGCTGGCCCGCTTTGCCCGCGGCATGCTGCTGGCCAAGGCCGCGCTGTTCCTCATCGGGATCATCTTCTTTTCTGTGATGATGGCTGCCATGCAGCCGCTGCTGAATGAGCTGGAGGACTGGCTGAGCTACTACGGCGATGAATACGGCTACTATGATAACTTTGATGATTCCTACAATTACAATTTTGGCGATGACTATAATGCTGGTGATAACGGCGATCTCTTTGGCGATGACTGGCCCGATTTTTACGGGGAGGAGGCCCCGGCTGCCAATGCCGCGTAAATCATAAAGCAAAAGCCTCCTCCGGGTGTACCGGAGGGGGCTTTTTTATGTGGAATCACTTTTTGAGGGTCTCGCGGCTGCCCTTCCTGGCAGCGGCTGCTACCAGCCCGCCCAGTGCTACGATAGCCAGAAAGTTGGGAATAACCATCAGCTGGTTAAACATATCGGAAAGCTCCCAAGCTAGGTCATTGGATACGCAGGAGCCGAGGAAGATGAGCGCCACAGCGATGATGGAATAAACCGGGACGGCCTTTTTGCCAAAGAGGTATTCCACATTGATACGGCCGAAGAAGTTCCAGCCCAGGATGGTGGAGAAAGCGAAGAACATGAGGCAGATGGCAACAAACAGGCTGCCGGCGGTATTGCCCATGATGCTGGAGAACGCCAGCTGCGCCATATTGGTCTTGCTGACACCTTCGGCTGCGCCGGAGGCAAGGATCCCGTTGCCGGCATACAGGGTGGAGATAACGACCAGAGCGGTCATGGTGAGGACGACAAAGGTATCAATGAAAACGCCGATCATGGCCACAACGCCCTGCTCGTGCGGGCAGCTTACCTTAGCCATAGCGTGGGCGTGGGGAGTGGAGCCCATACCGGCCTCATTGCTGAACAGACCGCGCTTGACGCCCTGGCTGATGGCCTGCTTGAGCGCAAAGCCGAAGCTGCCGCCGATGATGGACTGCGGCTGGAACGCATAGCGGAAAATCATACCAAAGGTCTCCGGGATGAAACGAATGCGGGCCAGCAGCACCACCAGACCGCCAATGAGGTACAGACAGGCCATCACGGGGACGATCTTTTCAGCCCAGGAGGCCACCCGGTGGCTGCCGCCCAAAAATACATAGGCGGAAAGCGCTGCAACAACGATTCCGATGACCCAGGTGGGAACGCCGGTCGCATTGGAAAGGGATTCCCCGATGGAATTGGACTGCACCATGCTGCCGATAAAGCCCAGCGCAAGGATAATGGCTACGGCGAAGAAGCCGGCCAGGAACTTGCCGAAGCCACCCTTAAAGGCACGCTTGATGTAATAAACCGGGCCGCCGTGGACGCTGCCATCCGCATTGACCACACGGGTCTCCTGCGCCAGCACCGCTTCCGCATAGATGGTAGCCATGCCGAAGAAAGCGATGATCCACATCCAGAAGATGGCGCCGGGCCCGCCGATGAGGATAGCGCCGCAGGCGCCTACGATATTACCGGTACCTACCTGCGCGGCAATGGCCGTGGCCAGTGCCTGGAAGGAGGAAAAGCCGCCCTGCTGCTTTCCGCCATGGAGATTGATGTTGCCGAATACCCGGCGCATCCCCTCGCCAAAGCAGCGCACCTGCACAAAGCGGGTACGGATGGAGAAATAAAGGCCCGCGCCCACCAGCAGGATGATGAGGAGCGCGCTCACCGTGAGCAGCAGGGGATTGATGAGGATATAATCCGAGAGATAGCCGTTGATTTTTTGTACGATGTTGAGCAATGCTGCTTCCATTTGTTTCACTCCTGATTAAAATATTGCAGTGAAAAAAGGATAATAAAAAGGCTGCCCGTCTTTTTTAAGCGGCAGCCTCTGAAGAATAGCGAGCGATCAAACAAAAGATGCTTTGATGACCGCTCTGTCCTTTTGCCTGAGAGATTCGGCGGAAAAACCGCCTTGCACCTTCGGCACTCAACTCAATGAGATTCTCCAGAGCCCCCTCCATATTCAGTCTCTTACGATTCTGAATGTTTCTGCGGGGTCGCTATCGTTATTCACTTGATGTTATTCTACACCATTTTGCAGCTTTGTCAAGAGAAAAATGCAAAATGCGTTATTCTTCCGTGCGGATGCACCGCACCGTTACTCGGGCACGGCCATCGTAGGTGCAGGTAAACAGGGTAAGATCCCACTCCCCAGCCCGCATTTCCTCCACGGCGGTCTCCGGCAGGGTCTCCACCCGGTCCACCGTATAGCGGTAGGTCTGCCCGGCTGCATCGGTAAATAGGACGGCATCTCCGGGACGCAGGGTGTGCAGCGCGGCAAAGTGCCGCCGGTAATTGTGCGCCGCTATGATGATATCATCCCCGGCCAGGGTGCCGGCATAGCGGCAGGGTGCCTGGCGCAGAAAATCCATCTCCCATTCGGCCCCCACCGGCAGCTCCAGCGCCAGGGTAGGTAGAGAAAGGATGCCCAGATACTCCTCCCCCTCCAAAGAGACCGTCAGCTCTCCGGCGGGCAGGGTAGGCATCGGCGCTGGAGACTGTCCGATGCTATGTGCCACGGCAGGCAAAATCTTTTGGGTGGCCGCCGCGGCACGGCGTTCCTCCCGCAGATTAAACCCCAATAGGAATGCGGCGGCCAAAATGCACAGGCCGCCCAAAATGATGCAGAACCGGCCGATACGCTCTCGTGTCATGTCGGTTTCCTCCGGCGGCGCAGGCGGCAGCCCACCGCCACCAGCAGCACCCCTATGGCTGCCAGCAGCGTGATAGGCCATTGCAGCAGGCCGGTCTGCGGCAGCTTATCCCCTGGGGTGGGGGCCGGGTTATCCGGTATGATGATGACCGGCGGTTCGGGGGTACCGGAGCGCTCCAGCTTGGGCTCTACCGTTGCAGCGTACTGCCACCCGCCGCCCGCCTGTTGGGCCGGCAGCTCCAGCAGCACCGGGGTGGTGGTATAGGTGCAGCCGCCCTTTTGGTAGGGAGCCGCGCACAGCAGGTACAACCCGGTGGGCAGCCCCTCTAATGCAGCTTTGCCATCAGCCGCGGTGGTAAGCTGCTTTTCTGGGGAAATGCTTTGCTGCTCCACCCATTGGTCCAGCAGCCCGGCCGCCTGCCGCCAGTCGGCGGCATCCCGCAGGTTCCCCAGCACAATACCGCTATCCTCATAGGCCGGCAGCAGGGTGTGCTCTCCCTGCGGAGAAAGCGCCGCCACCCGGTACAGCGAAAAGCCCATGCCGCTTACTGGCTTATTATCATAGTGACAGTCAATGGTCAACGCGCACAGCGCGTCAGGATCGGCTGTCTGTGCTATCGCGGGGAGACACAGCAGTATGATCAGGATCAGGGCCAGAACGGCTCTGAGACGCTTTTTCATCAGTTCTCCCCCTTTCTATCACATTGCCCTCTTCGGGCCCGGTTTTCTTTTTCTTGCGGCGCAGCAGCGCCAGGATGAGCAAAATAAGCAGGAACAGCAGCAGCGCGCCGATCAGCAGCTTGCCCTTCCAGCCCAAGCTGTGTACTACCTGCTGGGTCACGGTCACTTCCACCGTTTCCTCCACGGTCTCCAGCGGGATGCGGTGCCCGCGCACCAGCAGCCGGTGGGTATTTACGCCGTAGGGCGTACAGGTCACCAGGGTAACAAGGTCCTCCCCTTCCACCGGGTACAGGTCCTTTACCTCATCCGGCTCCACCACCAGGATCTGATCCACCTCATAGAGGAGCTGCTCCCCCAAAATGCGCAGGGAAAAATGGTCGCCCAGCTGCATTTGGTCCAGATCGGAGAAAAGCAGCGCCGAGGGCAGCCCCCGGTGGCCGGAAAACACCGCGTGGGTGCCCTCTCCGCCCACCGGCAGGGAGGTACCGCCTAGATGCCCGATGCCATGCTGGAGGACCTCCTCCGTGGTGCCGTGGTAGATGGGCAGCCGCACGCTGATGCGCGGGATCTCGATGTAGCCCATAATGCCGCTGCCATCGGGATCCAGCAGGCCCCAGTAGGGGTCCCCCGCGGGCAGCTGCCGCCCGGTAAAGGCATCCCGGAAGGTGGGACTGAGGTTTTTATTGTATTCCTGCGCCGCTTCCCACAGCGCGGAGTGATCCTCCGGGGCAAGGGTCGTGGTGCTTTGGGTGTAGTGGGAGATCAGCTGGTTCTGCCGGTGCTGGTTCCACAGGTCGCTGGCCACCGGGTAAAATAGAATCCCCAGCCCCAGCAGAAAAATGAGGATGGCCAGCACGGTGCCCAGCCGGTTTTGTCTTTTTTGTTTGGCTTGTTTTGTTGTCACGAATGGTACTCCTTTGGCAGTAATGCAGCAGGGAAAAAACCGCAAACCGTTGCAGCGGGCTTGCGGCCTTTTCCTTGCCGCCCATCCCGCCGGGGAGAGAAAGAGGAAAAACCCGGCGGGACGGCTAGAAAATGAGGAGGATGGCAAATTACAGGGTGGTCTTATTCTGCTCCTGCTCGTCCTCACGGCGACGGCGGGCAAACAGGAAGAACCACAGCGCCGCACCCATGCACAGCAGGCCGATCACCGTGAACATCACGGTGCCGACACCGCCGGTGGTGGGCAGTACGGGGGTGGAGCTATTGAGAAGGTCGGCTTCAAAGCGATTTTTCTCAGCATTCAGGCTCTTTTTCTGAATCAGTGCGCGATCCGCTTCTTTCGTTTCAGTAAAACCGCCACTGGCCAAATCCTTGACCAGACTTTCGCTGGCATCCCGCTCTGCGGTCAGATCCAGCTTAAAGATGCCCTTGGGGGCATAGTAGCCGGAAGGAGTCTTGGTTTCCTTCACATAGTAGGAACCGACATCCAGGCCGCGGATGGAAAGGGTATTATTATCATTGCCCATATTGGCATCCATCTGCGCCACGGCGCCTGCCTCGCCCGCCAGCGCGGGGCGGTAATAGGCCCCGACATCTCCATTGGCTTCCACCTTTACCATATTGATGGCTTTGGTCATCGCTTCATCGGCATACAGGATGAAGCCCGCACCGGCCAGGGGCCGGTGGCCGGAACCCGCGTTACTGGGATCAATCAGCTCATTGGATTTCTTAAAGAGGGTAAAGTCATAATTATAAACCGCAGCGGTAGAGTCGGCGGTCGTTTTGGTATTGCCCGCCTCCATGGAGAATACATATTCCAGCTTGGCAGTTGCGGAAGCCTCAGATTTTGTAACTGCATCCGGGGCTACGGTGGCCTTGAAGTGGAGATAAATCAGCCCTCTGCCGGTGGCAGCATTGCGGATCTTGCTGTAATTCAGCTCAACGGTCAAATTACCGTCGGCACCTACGGTAGTCCCTTTAATGGCACCCTCTACGGCATCGCTATCCGCTTTGGACAGGGCAGTCGCCTTCATGCTGCCCTCCACATACTTCAGCCCGGCCAGCTGGCACTTCGCAATCAGCGAACTAATGGCCACATCCTCGCTCTCGTAGGCCGGGATAGATACTTCCATATAGAAATCCATCGTTTCACCCACCCGGCCACCGGCAGTTTCTTTCCATTGGGTAGTAGCTCTGCTGTCATCACTTACTCGTACATTGACAGCAGGGCCGTCCTCGTACTTAAATACAGCGGTCAGGTCATCGGTGATCTCACTGCCGGCGGCATACACCCTTACATTCCCGTTCTTCACCTGCACAAATACGGTAACAGGCATATAGGTCCGGTTGTTCTGTTCGGTGGTAGAAACCAGCAGCAGATAATAGCCGGGCTCCAGAGTCATCTTAACCTCATTATTTGCATCGGCAGTCGCTTCCACCGGGTTTTGGGGGAAGGAAACCCCACCATGAGCAGAATCGGTCATGATTGCATAATTGATCATCAGTGCGGTCAAATGCTCTTTCGTACTTTCGGCAAGGTGCTCCTCCAGCGATTGTGTTTTAGAATCATAGAAATTGGCTGCAAAGGTCTCAAATTCCCTGTAAAATATGTACTCGTTGTAGTTCGCATCGTACTTCATCAACTGGTACGCCTTCACGGTATCGCCCTTGGCCACCCCGGTAAAGGTGATGGTTTTGTCGTAGGGGGTGGCCGCCGCAGCGGGGACTGCCATGGCCAGCAGCATGGCCAGCGCCAGCAGCAGCGTCAGGCACTTTTTCATTGTCTTTTTCATGTTACTTTCACTCCTTTGGTATCATTGTTATCCACAGCGGCTTCCCCTTGGCAGGGGGCGCGCTTATTTCACTTTCTTTCGGCCTGGCAGCAGTACCGCTACGGCCATCAGGGCCGCGCCCGCCAGTGTAAAGGGCACCGTTCCGGTGCCGCCGGTGCTGGGCAGAATATGCAGCTCCTTCAGCTTCAGGGTCAGCAGATAGGTGTATTCCTCCCCCTCGCACTGTTCCAGCTGCCATGCGGTATTCGCTGTATCCAAATAGGTCAGTGTGCCGTATTCGGCCTTTAGGTTGGGGGCGCTGTCCTCCGGCACATAGCCCGTGGGGGTGCCCGCCAGCTGGATGATATAATCCCCGGCAGGCATCTGCTCCAGCAGGGCCGCGCCGGCTTCATTGGTTTTATACAGCATCGGGCTGCCATTATCCCGCGTCACCCGCAGCACCGCCCCGGGGAGTTCCTCTCCCAGTGGGCCCAGCACTTTCAGCTTCAGCCGCAGCCGGGAGGTATTCTTCACCTCGGTAACGGTGGTGCCGCCCGGTGTAGAAATGGTCGCCTTCCCCGCCGCGATCTTCACCGTCCAGGTGAGCTCCGCCGCAGTGTAGCCCACAGGGGCGGTGGTCTCCCGCAGGTAATAGGTGCCGGCCGGCCACTTATCCTCAAACTGCACATCGCCGTTTTCATCGGAGGTGGCTGTTGCCAGCCGCTTGGTACATTCCGCATCAGCATACAGGGTAAATTCCGCGCCCTTTAATGGGTAGCCCTTTTCATCCACCTTTTCAAAGGCAATCTCGCCCCGGATGCCCTCATTATTGACCACCAGCAGAGCCTCCCGCGCAAAGCATTGCGTTCCATCGGCCTTCTGCCACCAGTGCTCCTCCCGGTATTCCTTATCCTCGGCCTGCCGGTACAGGGCCTTGGCATAGGTCACCAGGTAATCCGCGAAGCCATCCTCGGCCACACCGGGGTCACGGTAGGTGTCCCCTATTTCGATTTCCCGCAGCGTGTAATCAGCCACCGTGCCATCCGTAAAAAGCGGCAGATTTTCCCAGGTGTATTGCCATTCGTTTTCCTTGTTCAGCTCCACGGTATAGGCATCACCCGGCAGCGGCGCGCCATCGCGCCACAGCTCCACCGTCACAGGCAGCTTATCCCCCGTGGCGGGCCAACTGCTGCGGGCCGTCACACTGATGAGCATTCTGGGTACATTTAGGATGACCACATTGTCGGCATCGGCATTCTGCAGCCAGCTGCCGGTCGAGGGTGTTATCCCTTCCGGCAGCGCTTTTGCCTCCGCATGGTAACTGATATTCCCTCCAGTATTTTGGACGACCGTCACCTGCACAGTACCGGGGCCAAAGTACCCCGTCGGCAGCGTTTCGGTCAGGGTGTAGGTCCCTTCCTCCAGCCGGATGGTAAAAAAACCGCTGGCATCGGCAATGATCTTGCAGTCGGCGATCTGCTCGGTATAGCCCTCCTCCTGCACCACGCTGTAAAGGGTGGTGTTCGGCTTGCGGTACAAGACCACTTCAGCGCCGCCCGGCCGGGACAACTTATACTCTACCTTTGCCAGCCCGTTGCCGGTAATGGAATCCTGCGTTTTTACCGTCAGGGTACCTATCCCCACATATATGTTCTGCAGAGCCACGGTCTGCACCGCAGTGTTCGGCACATCGTTGCCGTAGGCCACCGCCGTAATAGTAATGCCACTTTCCTCCGGGTAGTCCTGATATCCCCCCGAAAGTCCCTGCGGGTGATTGCGGATGAGATAGCGGTTGTTCACCCGCCATTTGTCACCCTGCAGCGTATGGCCGGTTTCTTTTATCGTGTAGTCCCGCCGCTGCTGGGCCGGGACTTCCCAGGTGTAGGTATCGGCCTCGGCATCATAGCGGGTATAACCCAGCTTGCCCTGTTCCGTTACCGCCTTCGCAGGCTGCGGCACCAGGGTAAAATCGGTCACGCTGCTGCCGTTTTCGGTGTGGGAGACAGTAATGAGGAACTTATCCCGTACCTGTTTTATCGCCTCAGCATCCCCCGCAAAGGTCTTTGTCACAAAAAAGCGGGTGCGCTTGGCCACCAGCACACCATCGATATGCCAGCCATCGGAATGCTCAAACTTGACCATGTTCCAGCGGATCTGGAAGTAATCCGAATTGAGCATCTCCGCGGGGATCTCCACTCCGTCCACCTTCATGGTAATGGTATCGCTGTGGGCCCGCAGGTAGGCAAAGATCGTTTCCTCATTGGGGAGATCCTCCAGCCTACCGCCCTGCACCGGGTTATTCACCATGTTGCGGATCGTGTCATCCACCGCGTAGGCATTGTCGCCATTGGTTGCCCGCGCTACCAGCGGCTTTACCACACCCTCCGCATTTTTATTGGAGTACTCCGCCGGGATATTGTCCGCCCCCAGCATCCGGATGGTATATAGGGCGGGCGTATAGTCCTTTTGGTCCTCCCATTGCACACCGTCATCCACCGAGCCCCTGATCTCTCCATTGAGATGCAGGAAAAAATGTGTGGTAATTGGGCGTTTCAGCTTATCCTCGCCGCTCCATTTTGCCCGCAGCGTCACTTCGCCATCGCTGCCGGTATAGTGCTGCAGGTCTGCGGCAGTCAGCTTTGTACCGGGCTGCAGCAGCACCTCTTCCGTTATATTGGCCACCCGCCAACCTAAAAAGGAATAGAACAGTGAGCGGTTATTGGCTTTTTCGCCGGTCAGCTTTACCTCTATCCGGTCAATATCCGGGGCCAGCAGCGTGTAGTCTCCGTCACCCGGTTCCACCAGCAGGGTTTTTTTGCCCTTTACCATCGCGCTTTGCTGGGGCGCCTGCACCGAAGGCTCAAACTGGCCAATCTTGTGCTGCCAGCCGTCCGGCTCGGCCTCATATTTTATTACCAGGGTATCGGTATGCGGGTAGAAAACCACTGGCTGGCTGATTTTCTCGATGGTATAGGTCACACTGGTTTCGGTCTGCTTGGTCGGCTCCAGCTCCAGATGCGTTCCGGTCAGGCCATCCATGGCGTCCCAGGCCATACTGGACACGGTATTTAGGGTAATGCTCACATTCTCCCCATGGAAAGCGATCTTCGGCGCGGGCGGCTCCTGGTACACCCTGTTCAGGTCGTCCTCCACCGTCACCGTGTAGAACATATTCTCCGCCAGCAGCGTTTCGTTGCTCAGTTCTTTTTTATCAAGGAAATAGCTTTCGGCACCTTCTTTATTCGCGGGCAGGTAGTACAGCCGGATCTCGGTCCGGTGGCTTAGCGGAATCTGCCAGCCGCCGTCCTCACTCTTTATGGGAGCGGCACCTGCCCACATTTTGTTGGGGTCATAGCTATCGGTGTGCGGGAAGAACCGCTCCCCGTGATAATTCGCCGCCTTAAAGCCGTAGGCGCCATATACCTCCTCCAGCTCCGCCGCCGTTATATAGTAGCGGAGCTTTCCGCTGCCATCGGCATATTGCGCGGCGGTTTGCACCGTGGTCACCGGGTACCAGATGCCATCCCGTGCCGCATAGCATTCCACCGTGGCGGCCGCCGCACGGGCCTTGTCTTCAGCGGGCTGCGCTTCGGCCGGCTGCTCATCCGTCTCTTCCTCTTTTGTCATGGAGTCTTCCGGTTCGGGCAGGGCCTCCTCCGGAGCAGGAACCAGAGCCGGTTCTTCCTCCGCCGGGGCGGCATCCGCCACCGTGTAAAGGCCCGTTGGCAGCATGGTAAACAGCAGCGCCAGCACCACCAATAGCACCGAGGCCCTGCGGGCCCGGTGCCGGCGATGTTCCTTTCCGCTGCTGATTTTGGTATGCATTATTTATCCTTTCTGTTCTAATTTTTGTAAATATAAAAGCTGACTGCGTTCTTTTACTCAAGAATGCAGTCAGCCGGTCATGCGGTTTCCCGTTTAGACGCTTTACTTTGCGTCCCTGCCTTTCAGCAGGTTTGCCAAGGATCATTCAATTTATGGGAATCGTTCCTGTTTCCTTAGCGTTATCTTAACATCAGCTCACAAAGAATTCAAGAGAATTTTT
>OKSI01000697.1_pt1 | contig 12076 bp, 8 predicted proteins | sample 1606221 | NCBI WGS metagenome assembly OKSI01 (sample SAMEA3879540, study PRJEB24766) | human gut metagenome | biome: human-associated habitat; feature: feces | place: USA | collected 1985/1987 | reverse complement strand
CATAAGAACGTGGTTTACAGGGTGACTCCGACTGAACACGGTTTGCAAGGTGACTTCATAAGAGCACGTTTTGCAGGGTGACTCCATTCCCGACTTTTACGAAACACGTTCAGCCGAAGAGGGCATAGAAGGCCGCCAATTGATGAATATGATGAAAAACTATCACAGTTCCCTTCGACTTTTTCAGCATATTCATCAATCCACCGGCGCCAGAGGCCTCTTCGGCTGAACGTGTTTCGTAAAAACTCCGCGCCGGCGTTCACCAGGTAGTAGCGTAAGAATTTTTTCCGAATATGTATGCAAGATTTCGGGGCGGCGGGATTCGGTAATACGTAGCCCCGCTGCTTGATTTATTCTTAAACTAGTCTTTGCAGAGCATTATCTGCTGGATGAGGTGATCGGTTGACTGCATTCCGGCGGAGCCGATCCTGCCGAGATTCCGGATAGTCTTCTCGATGTCCTTGTCGATGATGCCGTCGGTCTCCTTGATGCAGATTCCTCTGAGGGCGAGGACGCAGGACTGGACGGCGCAGGCCACTCCGGAGGCCACTTTCATCGCACATCCGACCTTGGCACCGTCACAGACCATACCGGTGATGTTTCCGATCATATTCTTGATCGCCGAGCAGACTTGGTCGTAGCTTCCTCCGCGGAGGAACACGATTCCGCAGGCTGATCCGGTCGAAGCAATCACGCAGCCGCACAGGGCCGAGAGCTTGCCGAGATAGCCTTTGATGTGGATGGCCACAAGGTTGCTCAGGATCAATGCCCTGGCCAGTTTCTCATCATCAACGTTGTACTTCAGGGCGTATGCTATCACCGGCATGCTGACCGTGATGCCCTGGTTGCCGCTGCCTGAATTGCTCATCGCCGGGAGTTTGCACCCTGCCATTCTGGCGTCGGACGCGGCGGCTGTCAATCCCATCGCGAAGCTCAGAAAATCATCGCCGAAGACCTCCTGCTGGTTCTCCCTGATGGACTTGCCGACCTCAAGACCGTACTTGCCTTTCAGGCCTTCCTTCGCGAGCGCGAGGTTCAAGTCCCTGTCTTCCAGAATGAAACGGATGTCCTCGAAGGCGGCGCCGAGGGCGAATGAATATATTTCCTTAACCGTCAGGTTGTAGTCCAATGCCCCTTTGACCGGAGAGGACTTGCCGCTCCCTCCATTCCTGAAGTCCGAGGCGGAGCCGTCAATTCCTGTTTCGACAATCCTGTCGTGGTCATCCTCGATCACCGTCCAGGCGTTGTGTTCCGGAGTAGTCACCGTCACCTTGACATAGAGGATTTTGGGACTGTCGGCAACCTTGATCTTCACCTTGCCGTCCTTGACAAGGGCTTTGGCGGAGTTGACATCCTCCTCTGTCAGGTCTTTCAGCACTTCCAGGCCGTAGGAGCTATTCCCGCAGACCGCGCCAAGGGCGGCGGCGATGTGGAGGCCCACCATGCCTGTCCCCGGGATTCCCACCCCCATTCCGTTCTTGAGGATGTTGCCGCTGACCTCGACACTGATCTCATAGTCAGCGACCGTCCTGGCCTTGCTTTTGAGCGTTTCCATGGTTCTCGCGGCTGCCAGAGCGACCGCGATCGGTTCCGTGCATCCTAATGCCGGCTTGACTTCCTTGTGAAGAAGTTCAATGATTTCGGATTCTCTTGGAGTCATAACTGGTTATTTGTCAAGAAATTTCATTATGTCATCAATTAGTGTTCCCATCTGTCCGCGGTCTTTGATGACCTCTATCGGGAAGCCGATGCAGACGGTTCTGTAGCCGTTGCCCTCGTAGCAGGTGCCGGCAGAGATGTTTGTGTCCGTGTAGCGCATGAATGATTGCGCGCGGTCGCTGGCAGGGACGATGCCGTCAGGGGTCTCCACATTGTAGATCAGTGGATTGCGATCCTTGTGGAAGGAGATTTGATCAGCATTCAACTTAAGGATTCCGTTGCTCTTGGCGGCCACCGTGGCGTGGCGGCTGGCGAAGTTCGTCATCCACTTGTAGCCCAGCGTCTTCTCCACGAAGGCTTTGGTCGTGGCCCTGTAGGCGCTGTCTATTCTGATCGGGTAGATCCCGTCCCAGACATCCGTGCCGATGTTCGCACCGGAGACCAGCACATTGCCACCGTTGGCGGTGAAGCGCGTGACGGCTTTCTGAAGTCCGAGCGGGAAGACCGAGAATCTGTCGGCCACCTTGCCCGTCCCCACGACCGTGGTGATCTGCTTGCCGCAGATGATGTCCAGCGCGAGGTCGGAGTCTGCCATAGTGTCATCTGCCGAGAAAGCCGACACGCTTGCCGAGTGGAACGCGTAGCCGGCGTCCATAAGCGCCTTTCCGTGGATTCCGCAGTAGTCGAAGGTGTTGCCGGCGAAGACCTTGCCGGCCTCGTCGGTCCAGCATGCGCCGAATCCCGGATTGTCATCGTCCAGCCAAGGCAGCGAGCGGCGGAACTGGTACTGCGGGCCGATGAAATTGATTTCTCTGACGTAAGGCACACCTGCGTCGATGTCGGCGTTGAATCCGGCATATTCAGGAGTGTCGAACCACGCAGGGGCGGAGACTCTGGTGAAGTTGTTGACCACGAGGACGCTCTTGCCGCTGCCGTGTCCGGGAACCCCCACGCTGAGCGTCTCGGACGGGAAACTCTTGCCTCCGTCGTTGTAGGCCACAATCCTGTAGCTGTAGATGTGACCGGGGGCTATGGAAAGTGTTGTGGAGATCACGTCTCCTGTGGTTTTGAACTCCTCCAGGATCCTGCCCTGGTCGAACACACCGTCGTCGATCCTTGTCTGGAGGATGTAGCCCTTCGGTGCGGCGGTCGCCTCCAGGGTGTCAGCCGTGGCCTTCCAGCTGAGCCTTACGGTGGCGTTGGAACATGTTTCGGGAGTGTCCGTGAAAGCTGTGGCGAATGAGTTGACAGGCAGAGGCTGTACGGCGTAGGCGCAGCCGTAGCGGGCGCTGAGGTACTTCAACATGCCTTTGTAGATGGCTCTGCTGACCGTGAAACGGAACGTAGGATCGAGTCCGAACTTCATGTCGGCGAAGTTCTGGTGGGAAAGAAGTTCCAGAAGCATCGCAGGGACTGTCGGCGTGCGGGATTCGCTGTAGGAACGGTCCCAAAGCCCTCTTCTGCTCCAGTCCGCGTTGAAGGTCTTGCGAACATCGTCCACGATTCCTGTCTGCACGAAGTCGGCGAGCATCCTCTGCTGAAGCCTTGACTCTCCGTTGGCGAACTTGTCGCTTCCGTCGTTGAGCAGGGTGTAGATCGACAGGGTGCCGACTATGGAGTCGTCCGGCGTGGTCCCGGCGTCTGTGTGGAAGGCGAACGCCAGGTCTATCGGAATGTTCAGTCCCTCCGCTTTCGGGTTCGTCCTTGAGCCTCCGGTCATCCAGCCAACCCACGCGCCGCGGTCTCCGTAGTCGGAGGTGTAGTCATCGGCGTATCTGTTGAGTATGGTGGAGTCCGCGCCGGCCCACTGCATCCAGTAGAAGGCTCCCTCCGTGAAGGACGGCATGCCTGAGGTGGCATATTCATTGACAGGCTGATCCTTAAGTCCTCTGGCGATCTTGCCCATGCCGCCGCCGAAGCGAACCGCGTCCGCTGTTATGACGGCGTTGCCCGGCACATTGTAGCCCTTAGGGACGCTGTTGTCGAGGATGACGCAGCCGTCCGTGCCTTTGTCGAACTCGAACGTGCCGAGGTAGATCCAGGTTCCGCCTCCCATCCTCTGGTTGACGATGAACTCGCTCTCGCCGCCAAGGTGCCTGACCGTGTAGCGGGCGCACGGTGTGCTGTGCGGAAGCGTCTTGTAGGACACATAGACCGCATACTCTCCTCTTTCGGGGAAGTCCGGTGTCCAGCATGCCCGGGCGGCCTTTCCCCTCTGTCGGACGCGGCAGTCCGCCTGGCGCGCCGTACCCATCCGGAACGGATTGTCAAGACCTGAATATGTTGCCCGCGCGTCTGCGAAGCCCACACCGGCATCTGACCAAGAACCTGTCTCTGAATATCTTCCCTCAATCCTCACGCCTTCCCCGCGACCTTCCTCGAATGCCGGATCATTGTCCGCGACCACTTCTATCGTCTGCGGATCCCTTTCGCGCGGTGTCATCACATAGGCTCCGGCGTTCTCCAGCATCGGGATCAGGAACGGAAGCACGTAGCTTTGCGTGTACATGTCCTCCACGGTGTGGAGCATCGGGGCGCGCTGCCATTCCCAGCGGTCCGTCTTCTCCTCGAAGTACCGCCCGTGGCTCTGCCATAGCGCTATGTTCCGTCCGGTAAGCCCCTTGGCGAACGCCTGCCCGTCAGTCCTTGTGACGAACGGATGGACGTTGCGCAAGTCCGTGGTCCTGAACCTGTCGCTGATCGGTTTCCCGTTGTTGCCAAGGGATGGCATGACGTAGGACTCAAGCGATCTCTTTCCGATGAGAAGTTTCCCTACGCCGTACTTCGCGCAGGATTCGGGCAGAATGCTCTTGAGCGTCCGTCTCAGCCACTCGACATCCTCTGTTCTCCATGGAAAGTCGCCCATCGAGGGGGTGAAATAGAAATCCAGATCGTAGCCTCTTCTGACTACCTTGTTGGCCTTCACCTGGGCGGAAACCCTTGTCCTTTCCACCATCAGGGTCTGGAGAGAGTCCACCGCGTCCTTGAACTCCTTGACAGTCTGCGCGTCCAGACTTGTCGTCAGCAGACAGGCGACGACAGCGGCGGTTATGATTCTTTTGAGCATTTCGGTTTATTGTGTGTTTTTATTATCCGCAAATCAATGATCATCACGATGATGGAGGAAATGGCCAGCGCAAGCGTGTCCGCCACGAAATCCAGCGCGTCTCCGCTTCTGTAGCTCGTGAATGACTGCCCGATCTCCGTCCCGGCGGCGATCAGGCAACCGGCCAGAAAGACCAGGCCGACGGCCAGGACGGTGTGCCGCGGCCTGCCTGTCATCCCGGAGAACGCGAGGTAGCAGAGGATAGGGAAGGGAAAGAACATCAGGAAATGCACCACCTTGTCCATAGGAATCCCGAACAGATTGTCCTGGCCGATGTCAGGCAAGTCGCTGAAATGCCCGAAACAGCACCAGCCGACCATTCCGAGGTAGACGACCAGCAGCGCCAATGTCAGAATATTCCTTTTCCTCATCATAAGAATCCTATTTTAGAATAATCTCCCCGAAGTACTCCGGTCTGTGGAAATCCGGTTTCGTGGTCTTGATCGGGTTCCAGCTCAGGAAGTGCGGATGGGCGGTGAGATCCCCGCATTTGTAGAAGTTGCCCCTGAGGCTGACCGGGAGGTTGTCCCTGTCTATTCCAATCAGTTCGAAAGGAATCAGCATGGCCACCGTCCAGCTGAAGATCCTGTCGGAGACAGTGACCGCCTTTCTTTCCAGGGAACTGTGTCTGATGACGCTCCGGAGCAGTTCCGGTGCGATCAGGGTCTTGTCGATCCTGCTTGTCCTCTTGGAGGCCAGCAGGGAACCGATGCAAGTGAGCTCGAAGTTGTAGTAGGTTCCGTCGTACGGATCCGTCACGAAAAACTCGCAGCAGCTGTCCTCCCAGCTGTTTCCGTTGTCCTCAATGGCGGTGGCGCGCAGGTCAAGCCCCCTGACGTGGAACATGACAGCGAGGTGACCCTCGGTGCGGGCTATCGACCCGTTGCAGTCAGGGGCGTAGGGCGCGTCCTTCGGCCAGTTACGCTCGCAGACCGCGAACTTCGAGGCTCCTTTCTCCATCGCAAGATCCAGCTCCTGCATATTCATTCTTTCAAGTCCCTCGATGAACGGGACCCTGATTTGTCTGGCGACGTTTTTCATCTTCTTCCGTGAATATATCCATGAAGGCTAAAGCGCCTGCATGTCGTTGAGTTTCTTGTAGTAGCCTTCCTGGGCAAGCAGCTCCTCGTGCCTGCCGCGCTCCACGATCCGGCCCTCGTCCATCACGATGATCTCGTCGGCGTTCCTGATGGTCGAAAGCCTGTGGGCGATCGCGATGGTGGTCCTTGTGGACATCAGGCGGTCGAGAGCCTCCTGCACGATCTTCTCGGACTCGGTGTCCAGAGAGGCCGTGGCCTCGTCGAGGATCAGGATCGGAGGGTTCTTGAGGATGGCGCGGGCGATGCTGATTCTCTGTCTCTGTCCGCCGGAGAGTTTCACGCCCCTGTCGCCGATGTTGAAGTCGTAGCCGCCCTCCTTCTCCATGATGAAGTCGTGGGCGTTGGCGATCTTGGCCGCCTCGATCACGCTTTCCATGGTGGCGTTCTCCACTCCGAAGGCTATGTTGTTGAAAATGCTGTCGTTGAAGAGGATCGACTCCTGGTTGACATTGCCGATTATGCTCCTCAGGTCGGCGATCCGCACGTCCCTGATGTCGGTGCCGTCGATGGTGATCGCCCCGCCGGTCGGGTCGTAGAACCTCGGAATGAGGTCCACAAGGGTGGATTTTCCGGCTCCGGAAGCCCCCACGATGGCGATCGTCCTGCCTTTAGGAATCTCCAGGCTCACGTCGTCCAGTACCTTCCTCTGTCCGTCGGGGTAGTGGAAGTTCACGTGGTCGAAGGTGATCCTGTCGTTGAATCCGCCGAGCGTCTTAGGCTCCCGAGGCTCCACGATGTCGTTCTCCGCGTCCAGTATCTTGTTGATCCTCTCCATCGAGGCCATGCCCTTCGGGATGGCGTACCCTGCCTTCGCGAAATCCTTGATCGGATTGATGATGCTGTAGAGGATCACCATATAGTAGATGAATATGGGCGCGTCGATGGTCGATTTCCCTCCCAGGATCAGGGTTCCGCCGAACCACAGCACTATCATGATCAGCACCGTTCCCAGGAACTCGCTCATAGGGTGGGCGAGGGACTGGCGGATCGTCACGCGGTTGCTCTTCTTCCTCATCGCCTCGCTCACGTTGTCGAACCTTTCGGACATCTTCCTCTCGGCGATGAAGGCCTTGATGATGCGCAGCCCGCCGAGGGTCTCCTCCACCTGGGCCATCACGTCGCTCCAAAGCTGCTGTACCTCAAGCGATTTCCTCTTAAGGTTCTTTCCCACGACACCCATCACCCACATCATCAGCGGGGCGAAAAGGATGGTGAAGGCCGTCATCTGCCAGCTGATCACGAGAAGGGCGGCGAAATAGAAGAAAATCAGGATAGGGTTCTTGATGAGCATCTCGATCGATCCCGTGATGGAATTCTCCACCTCCTGCACGTCACCGCTCATCCTGGCGATGATGTCGCCTTTCTTCTCCTCCGAGAAGAAGCCCAGCGGAAGGGCCAGGATCTTGTTGTAGATGTCCATCCTGATGTTCTTCACCACACCCGTCCTGATCGGCACCATCACGGCGGACGAGCCGAAGTAGCAAGCCGTCTTCAGCGCGGTCATCACCACAAGGAATATGCACAGGAAGAGCAGCACCATCGACGCTCCGAGTGTCGAGATCTGCTGCTCCAGCTGCCAGTAGACGTTGCCCATGAAAGCGTCCCCCAGATCCTTGAACGGCATCTGCCAGACCTCGTTCCACGGGGTGAATGAATAGACCGTCTCGTTGATCTTGAACAGGATCCTCAGGATCGGCACGATGATGGCGAACGAGAATATGTTGAAGACCGCCGAAAGGATATTCAGAATTATCGAGCCGGCGAGATATTTCTTGAAAGGCGCGACATAGCGCTTTATCATTGACCAGAATTCTTTCATTGTCAGAGTATTTTTTCCAACCAGTGGAAGATAAGGAATATTCTTTTGCGTAGTATTTCGTAGTCAAGCGTCCCGGCAGTGTCCGAGGTCTTGTTGGTGAGCATGGTGATGCCGGAGGTGAAGACCGCGCAGGTCAACCCGTTCTGCGTGAAGACCTTCTGGTCGCCGAACCTTCTGTGGAACATTTCCGTGAAGCTCTGGCTTCCGTAGTAGTTCGTGGCGATGTCGAGTCCGAGTCCCGGCCCCTCGTTCGCGCGGGTGAGGTCAAATGTGAACTGCCCGCCGCTGAGCATGATCAGAAAGTCGTTCCTTCCCTTGTGGATCGGCTCCAGTGTGCTGCCGATAATGTCCAGCACGACGGTGGCGTAGATCTTGTCCATGGTGATCGCCTCGCCGCTGGACGGATTCCTCAGACTGCCGCTACGGATTTCCGCCATCAGCGCCTCCGCCCCGGCGGAATTCCTTTCCTTGGCGTCCGTGGCCACGAAGATGAGATTCTTTCCGTAGTCCCGTCCAAGCTCCTTCATCTTCCCGAACATCACGGCCAGGTTCAGCATGGCGACAACGCCGGAGGCATTGCTGTCCGCTCCCGGATAGAGATTCCCGTCGATGACCCCGTGGCTGTCATAGTGGGCGGCGATGATCACATACTTGTCCTTCCCGGAGGTGTTTTTTCCCGGCAGGAAACCGATGATATTCCTTCCCACCGCGCCGCGGCACCCTTCATCATCATTTTTCAATGCTGAGCCACCGTCCGTTCCGCCCGTTCCGTGCATTCCGTCCGTTCCGCCCGTTCCGCCCGTTCCGCCCGTTCCGCGCATTCCGTCCGTTCCGCCCTCCGCCGGGAGTCTGAACGAGCGGCTCCAGCTACCGTCGAAAGGCATCAGGCCGATGCTGGCGTAATGCCTTGAGATCCAGAACGCCGCTTCGGTCGCCCCTCTTGTGCCGGAGGCGCGCCCGCCGAACGAGGGGGCCGATAGGAACTCCACCTCCCTTCTCAGGCTCTCGGATGAGATGTATTTCTCGGCATTCCTTCCGGAAGGCACCATCCTGACACTGTTCTGCTGCGCGGAAAGCGCCGCCGCGTCCGCCAGAAGAAGAATGAATATGAAAAATTTATAAAAATGCGTCTTCAAGGCACGATAAATGTTTATCTTTGCAAACGACAAAATTAGGAATTTTAAGCCTTAAAGTAAAATATATTTGTATGAAAAGGTCAGTGCTGACTCTGTTTTTCCTGTTGTGCCTCGCTTTGGTCGCCAATGCGCAGTACGACAAGGATGTGTTCAACTTCAGAGGTAGAGCGGCTCTGGCTGACGGTAAATATTCAGAGGCGATCGGCCATTTCAACGTTCTTGCGAGGCTTGACTCGACTGATTGCTGGACATTCTTTTACAGAGGCATCGCCAAGTACAATCTGGGAGACCTTCGCGGTGCCCAGGCTGACTTCAACACGTCGGTACGTCTGAATCCCGTCTTCACCAACGGCTACCACTACAGGGCCATCACCCTGAGCCGTTCCGGGAAATATGACGAGGCTCTGAAGGATCTGGAAAAGGCACTTGAGCTTCGCCCGGGACTCAATGGCCTCTATTTCAGCAGGGGAGTGACCTATTTCCTCGCCCAGCAGTTCGACAAGGCCGTGAGCGACTTCGACCGCTACATCAGAAAGGAGCCGAAGGATCCGTCAGCGTTCCTCAACAGAGGCGCCTCCTATCTTTTCCTCGGCGACACCACAAAGGCTTTGGAAGACTACAACCGGGCGATCAAACTGGACCGCTTCGACCCCGAGGGCTACATCAGAAGGGGACGCGTCTATGCCTTGCGCAAGGACTACAAGGATGCCATCGGCGACATGGACAAGGCCATCGGCTTGGACACGACGAACACCTTCGCCTATTTCAACAGGGCCTTGATGTACTACGACCAGAACAACTACAACGCCGCGATGAGCGACCTCAACAGGGTCCTGCGGGACGAGCCTGGCAACGCCCTCACCCTCTACAACCGAAGTCTGATCAACGCGCAGGTCGGGAACATGGAGGAGGCGCTTGCCGACATGGATCACGTCATCAACATCAATCCGGAGAATGTGCTGGCCTACTACAACAGAGCCTCGTACTTCGTCCGGATGGGCCGCTGGCTCGACGCCCTGGACGACTACGACAAGGCGATCGAGCTTTATCCCGACTTCGCCAAGGCCTACCTGAACAGATCCTACGTCAAGAATATGCTCGGACGGGCGAAGTCCTCGAAGCAGGACTACGACATCGCCCAGAAGAAGGTGCAGGAGTACCGCGCGAAGAACGCCTCCGAGGCCGGCTCGTTCGCCGACACGACCAAGAAGTACAGCGCGTTGATCGCACTGGACGCGGATTTCGCAAAGAAAGACTTTGACAATGAGCTTCTTCAGAACCGTGACATCAACATCCGCCTGAAATCGTTGTACAAGTTCAGCCTCGCGGCGCGGCGTGACAATCAGAACGTGGCCCTAAAGCACCGCTACGAGAACCCTCTGATCGACAAGTTCATCTCGGATTCTCCTGTGATGATGACCGTCTCCAACTCCGACTCGCTTGTAAAGCCGGTGTTCGCCCACGGCATCGACGCCTCGATCTACGGCGACTCCTATCTCTCAGCCGGCAATCCGAACTCTTTGTCGGAAGCGGACAGGGCGTTCATCAGAGGCCTCTACGATGTCCAGTCCAAGCAGTACACCTCCGCGCTGAATCAGTTTGACACCGCTGTCAATGCCGAGAGCGACGGGAAATATTCAGAGTACTACAAGGCGTTCTATTACCTGAACAGGGGAGTGCTGCGCGCCGAGATGATCGACTTCATCTCCTCCATCGAGAACAATGTCCAGACCCTGACGATGGATGACAAGGGTACCACCCGCGCCCGTGTGAGGGATCAGGTCAGCCGGACGTATGACTATTCGGAAGCCATCGACGACATGCTTGCCGCCGACCGCCTCCTGCCGGGAGTGCCGTACATCTATTTCAACCTGGGCAACCTCTACTGCCTGTCCTCCAAGTTCGTGGAGTCGGTGGACAGCTACACGAAAGCCATCAATGTCTACCCTTACATGGGCGACGCCTACTTCAACAGAGGCTTGGTGCTGATCTACTTGAAGGACAAGGAGAAAGGCTGCATAGACCTCTCCCGCGCCGGCGAGCTTGGCGTAAGCGACGCCTACAGTGTGATTTCGAAATATTGTGAGGAGGAGAAGAATTGATGTTGAAGTTTCTGAGCCTCTCCAGCGGCAGCTGCGGCAACTGCTATTTCCTTTCCGACGGCAAGTCCGGCCTCCTGATCGATGCCGGCGTGAGTGTCCGCCGCCTGAAAAAGACCTTGGCGGAGCACGGCCTGGGCACGGATTCCTTCCAGGCCGTTCTAGTGACCCACGACCATCTGGACCACATCCGCCACCTGGGCTCCTACTGCAAGCATCTGGGAAAGCCGGTCTACGCCACCGCCGTTCTCCACGAGGCCCTTTCCCATCACACCTTCACCCAGGCCCACATAGCCTCCTACCGCCGCATCCTTCCCGCCGCCCCCGTCAGAGTAAGACTGCGCGATGATGTTCCCGAAGAGGATCTCCCTTTGGTAAGCCACTTTGTGGTGCCGCACGACGCGACCCAGACCGTAGGCTATTTCATAGAATGGTCTTCCGTCAGTTTCTTCCTGATGACCGACGCCGGCCGCGCGACCGACGAGGCCATTGAATATGCCCGGAAGGCAGACACCGTGGTGATTGAGTCCAACTACGATTCAGGAATGCTCATAGGAGGCCCCTACCCCCACGACCTAAAGATGCGTATCTGCCAAGGCAACGGCCACCTGAGCAACGACGAATGCGCCTCCGCCATCCGCCGCTTCTGGCACCCCGGCCTGAAGAACCTCTTCCTCTGCCACCTAAGCGAGAACAACAACACCCCCTCCCTAGCCTTCGCCTCCGCCGCCGAAGCCCTCCGCTCCATCCGTGTAACCCCCTCCGCCGAAGCCCTCCTCTCCATCCGTGTAACCCCCTCCGCCAAAGACATAACCAACCTCCAAACCCTTCCCCGCACCCACGCCTCCCAACTCTTCCTCCTGGGCCGCTGACCAAATCCCCGTCCCATCCCCGGCCGGCATTTCCTCTGACAGCTCCCTCTGGCATTTCCTCTGACAACTCCCTCTGACAACTCCCTCTGGCAACTCCCTCTGGCATTTCCGCTGGCATCCCGGCTTACATCCCTCCCTACATCCCTGCTCACAACATCATACTTCTATATTCCGTTCACTACCCGCTTGTCCCTTCCCGGGCGCGAATCCGCCCGAATCCCGCCTTGGTTGTCCCACATGTGACTCCGCGAGCGACAATCCGCCCGAATCCCGCCCAAATCGTTC
>OKSI01000684.1_pt1 | contig 12229 bp, 9 predicted proteins | sample 1606221 | NCBI WGS metagenome assembly OKSI01 (sample SAMEA3879540, study PRJEB24766) | human gut metagenome | biome: human-associated habitat; feature: feces | place: USA | collected 1985/1987 | reverse complement strand
TTGAATTTCAAAGATAAACAGCAAAATTCCGTAATTTGTGACCATTTTATTCCCGGATTTGTGACCATTTTATTCCTGTATTTGTAAAAACGCTTTCGTATGTTTGCTTGCAAAGGGGAGTAATCATCCAAGAATCCCGCCTTGTATATTATTTGCGCAGAAAAGAAAAAATCCCGCTGGCTGTGAATGTTGCCAACGGGATTTTTTGAATTACGCACGCCAAAAATTGGTAGTGCGACATTATTTCATTATTTTTGTCGCAAAATATGCGACGTTTTGCGTCGCGCATTGTCGCACTTAGTAATGCTTACCATTACTTCGAAATATAAGCCTTTATGTATATACACGAAAGAGAGAATTGGACGGACTTCCGTTGGGATGCTTCTGAAGTATCAATCCTTCAGGAGACAGTATGTCGTAAACAAGGGCTGCTTTACGGCAGGTTGAGTTCGCTCGGATTTGACAGTAAACTCAAAGCAATGGCTGAGAACCTGACGCACGACGTGGTGTATTCTTCAGAGATTGAAGGCATACGTCTGAATGATGAACAGGTACGTTCTTCCATCGCCCGAAAACTGGGAATTGAAAACGTGAAATACACAGCGCCCTCTCACTATATTGACTCCGTGGTGGGCGTAATGCTTGAAGCGATACAGAAGTATGACCAACCGATCAGTAAGGAAAAACTATATGCTTGGCAATCAGCATTCTTTCCTACGGGATTCAGTGAAGGCTGCCCTATAGAGATTGGACAATACCGCACCAATGAGGAACATATTGTCAGCGGTATGTTTGGCAGAGAGAAGATTCATTATGTTGCTCCTTCTCCTCATTTGATAGAGGGCGAGATGCAAAAGTTTATAGCTTGGTTTGATGGCCACGACGCTATTGGCAGTGTTGTGCGTTCTGCCATTGCTCATTTCTGGTTTGTAAGCATTCATCCTTTTGAAGATGGCAATGGACGTCTGGCCCGCATTCTTTCAGACATGCTTCTGGCACGTGGGGAAAGAAGTGAATTGCGTTTCTACAATATCTCAGCCCAAATCAATAAAGACAAAAACCACTATTACGACATTCTGGAACGCACGCAACGCGGCGATGGTGACATAACAGAATGGTTGGTGTGGTATATGAAAAAACTGCTTGATGCACTGGATGAAGCGGAAACTATGGTCACCACCATTTTGAATAAAAGTTTCTTTTGGCAGAAAGCATCCTCCGTTCCTATGACAGAGCGACAGACAAAGATGCTTAACCTCTTCCTCGATGGCTATGAAGCAAAGATAACGTCAAAGTCTTGGGCTTCGTTGGCAAAGTGCTCCAAGGATACAGCCATTCGTGATATACAAGATCTTATCAGCAAAAACATTTTGACGGAAGACATTCCAGGAGCCAAGCGTCCAAGCTATTCCATTGTTTTTGATGCGGAGGACCTCACGCAATTCTTTTCCGATGTGCATATCGCTCAAGAGAATGGCATACCTTATATTCATGCTTTGTTTAAAAACCATAGGAAAATACGTGAAAGGATATTGCCACTCGATGCTGAACGGTTTCTAAAAGGGGATTTGCCACTATCTAATCTGCTCAACAAATACTGCTCGTATTTAGTAATGGTGAAAGAATAAGTCGACCCAACAACAGAGGCTGCGCCGTAATTTCCAATTGGAATTACGGCGCAGCCTCATCAATTATTTCAGAAATTCAGGTTGCTTTCACTTGTCGCCACGGCATTGCAACAGCGCCACGACAAACCAGAGGAGCAGAAGGATGCGCACTGCAAATCCGAGCGTAAAGGGAAACAGGAACATCAGCAGGGCGGCCTGCGCATGGAGGATGCGGAGCGCATAGCGGGGAGAAGGGATCTCGCCCAATATAATGCCGTAAAGGCACATCAGCTTCTTCAACCACGATGGGACGAGCGGTTTGGCAGGGCGTGAAGAAGAGGCGGAAACGCCGCAGAGCGTCTTGCGGGAAGGAGCGGTTGCGAGAACCGTCGGTTGGAGCAGGTTGTCTTTTGTGGTCATAACTTTGCAGATTTTTATGGCGGCCTCTGTGGAGAGGCGAGTGCCGGTTGGGCACTCCACCGCAACGCGAGCTTCGCTGAGGAAGCACGGCTTTTCGGTTTCACGCCTTGATGTTTGATTGATGCTGCAAAGTAACAACCATTATTTGACAGACTGCGTCACTTCAAAAATTTCTCTGTTAAATCTTTAGTCCGTCTCTTGATATATTCAACAAATTCTGGAGACCCCACGATTTCGATGTCGTCGGCAAGTCCCATCACGAAGCGTCCGATGCCTTTGTAGCTGCACACTTCCGTTGTGAGCAAGTGGCGTCCGTCGTCGTTCAGTTTGATTTGCGTCTCGGCACCGGGATATTCTTCGAGAAGAATGCTGGTGGCCAACGTGCCCATAAGGAGTTTGACAACATGGCGGTCTTCACCGCCGAAGTGGAAGAGGTCGACATAATAAGGCGCATGCTTCTGCTTGTGCGACCAAAGGACGTCGAGGATTTCCACCTTTTCTATGCGGTTGAGCTTAAACGTCTTGCACATGCCTGTTGTGATTTCATAGCAACGCACTTCACTGTTCTCTGCCGTGAAGAGATAAGGTTCAACAATGCGGTTGCTCACCTGTCCGGTGTTGGCCGAACGATAGTTTTTCAACACAACGACACGCTCGCTCTGGATGGCGTTGTAGAGGCGACTGAGGTTTTTCGCCACCTGGTCGTCAACACCGTGCTTCGCCATGACGTTGAAATCATAGAGCGAGGAGAGTTTCTCGCGCAGATGTCTCACCTGCGGCGAATTGTCGACCACGGCATTGAGCACTTGATTGATGGCGATGGCTTCATCGTCGCTGAAGTGGATGCGGTCGGTGATTTCCAAAAAGAAGGGCGATTCATGGTCAAGATTATACCGAGTTCCTTTCTTATGCACAATGAAGCCCATGCTGCGGAAGGCATCGATATAACGATAAATTGAGCGACGGCTCATTGAGAGCTCGCGGCTGACTTCCTCCACCGTGTAGCGTCTGCTCGATGCAAGCATAACCATCAGACGGAATTGCCGGTCAAATTTTTCTAATTCCATTTTGTTATAATGTATCCAGTCACATTTAGCTTGTAATGCGCAAAAGTATGAATAATTTTCCAATCCCACTTATTAAAATTGCAATTTATATGTGATGTTTTGCACGCATTTAAGAAAATTCAACATTGCAGAATGTGGCGTTTATCTAAAAAAAGCGGAGGAACAGGCGGAGAGATAGGCCGGCCGCAGGGAAGTTCTTCACAAAATTGTTTTTAAACATTCCCACGCACTGAAAATAAATAATTATCTTTGCTTGTATTAATGAGAAGGGGCGCTTCCAAGGGGCAGATCTCTGCTTGTTTTGATGCCCCCGACTATCATCCCCCAGCCGACAGCCCCAACTGGAACCGCCATAGGCAAAGAGGAGGAGAAAAAGAAAGCATGCATCATGGACCACACCAACGACAATAACAACAAACTGCTGGTTGGCGCCGTGGAAGCGCTCTCTGACATGCGCGACATGAAGGGCCTCTTCCATCAGCACCGACACGGCGACCCGCTGCCCTCGACACCGATTCTCGAGGAAATCATCAGCCTCTGCCGCGCTGTGCTCTTTCCTGGATATTACGGACGCTCGGCGCTCAACAACGTGACGGTGAAGTATCACATCGGCATGGAAGTGGAGCGGCTTTTCGCGCTGCTCACAGGACAGATTGAGGCAGGATTGTGTTTTTCACGACAAGACGGTTCGGGATGCTATGGCGACCACCGCGAACATGCCTCGACCCTGGCGGCGCTCTTCGTGAGCCGCCTGCCAGAAATTAGGAAAACGCTCGCCACTGACGTGGAAGCGGCCTATCTCGGCGACCCCGCCGCACAGAGCTACGGAGAAGTGATCAGTTGCTATCCCGCCATCAAGGCACTGACGTGCTACCGCGTGGGCCACGAGCTTTTCCGCCTCGGCGTTCCGCTCATTCCCCGCATCATCACCGAAATCGCACACAGCGAAACGGGCATTGACATCCATCCGGGAGCTGAAATCGGATCGCATTTCACCATCGACCACGGAACGGGCATCGTGGTGGGGGCAACGTGTATCATCGGCAAAAACGTGAAACTCTATCAGGGCGTGACGCTCGGCGCGAAGAGTTTCCCGCTCGACGAAGACGGCAACCCCATCAAAAACAACCCGCGACACCCCATCATCCACGACGACGTGATCATCTATTCCAACGCAACCATCCTCGGACGCATCACGATTGGAAAGGGCGCGGTCATCGGCGCCAACGTGTGGATCACGCACAACGTGGAAGCGGGTAGCCAGGTGACGAACGGAAGATAGCCGACGCACCTCTCTCACTCAACTGAAATTTCAAACAATCATATCATAGAACATCCAAAACCATCAAGGCTTTACTGCTTGGCTGCCGCCGGAACCGTGAGCGCCCCGATGGTTTGAGCAAACAACAATGGAACAATTCGAACTCATTGCCAAGACATTCCAAGGTTTAGAGGAAGTGCTGGCACAGGAACTGACGGAACTCGGCGCCAACGATGTGCAAATCGGCCGCCGCATGGTGTCGTTCAGCGGTGACAAGGAAATGATGTACCGCGCTAACTTCTGCCTGCGCACTGCCGTGCGTATCCTCAAACCCATCAAACATTTCACGGCCAAAGATGCCGACGACGTCTACAACGCCGTGAGAGCCATCAACTGGAGCGATTATCTGGACATCGACACGACGTTCTCGGTCGACTCGGTGGTTTATTCGCAGGAATTCCGCCACTCGAAGTTTGTGGCCTATAAGGTGAAGGATGCCATCGTCGACTATTTCCGTGAGAAGACGGGCAAGCGCCCCAACATCCGCATCACCAACCCCGACATCAAGCTCAACGTGCACATCGCTGAAGACAAATGCACGCTCTCTCTCGACTCGTCGGGCGAGAGTTTGCACCTGAGAGGCTACCGCGTGGCCTCTGTCGACGCGCCCATCAACGAGGTGCTGGCGGCTGGCCTCATCAAGCTCTCGGGATGGAAGGCCGACAGCGATTTCATTGACCCCTTCTGCGGTTCGGGAACGATTTTGATCGAGGCGGCACTCATGGCACGTAACATCTATCCGGGCGTGTTCCGCAAGAGTTTCGGTTTTGAGAAATGGAAAGACTTCGACAGCAACCTCTTCGACGCCATCTACAACGATGACTCGGCAGAAAGGGAGTTTGCACACCGCATCTTGGGCTACGACTTGAACATGCACGCCGTTGAAGCGGCACGCAACAACGCGAAAAGCGCCGGCGTGGCCGACATCGTCAGCATCGAGCAGCGCGACATCCGCAAGTTCGTCAAACCAGAAAACCCGGCCATCATCATCACCAACCCGCCTTATGGCGAACGCTTGACGCCGCCCGACATCTTGAACATCTATTACACGCTCGGAGAACGCCTGAAACACGAATTCCAAGGCGGAGAGGCATGGGTGATCAGCTACAAGCAGGAATGTTTCGACGAAATCGGACTGAAGCCGAGCATCAAAATTCCGCTCTACAATGGTTCGCTCGACTGCGAACTGCGCAAATACCAGCTTTTCAGCGGCAAACTGGATGACTTCCGCGCCAGCGGCGGCGAAGTGAAGACCGACGAGGAGCGCCGACGCATGGGCGAAAAGAAACGCTTCAAGCAAAACAGAGGTGACTTCAACAACCGATATGCGGATGGCGACCCACGCGCCAACAGAGAAGAAGAGGACGACCTGCCACCAGAATATGCCATCTTGCGCAGCAAGCACCGCCAGTTTGAACGTAACCGCAACTTCAAGGAGCGCGATGAACGTCCGGCACGTCGGCAGGGCGAACGCCGCGATTTCCAAGACGGCGACCGCAAATTTGGCGGCAAACGCGGCGGCGACCGCAAGTTCAGCAAAGACCGCAAGTTCGACAGGGAACGCAAATTTGACGGCGACCGCAAGTTTGGCGGCAAGCGCAAATTTGATGGCGGACGCAAGCCGTTCCCACGCAGAGAAGACCGCGACTAAGTAATGCTTTAGGACCGAAGGATTAATGTTTAATATATAAATAGGTGGCCAAAATGTTTTGGCCACCTATTTATAATGTGTGATTGCAATTACACATTATCACCAAAACCGACATGTTTAAAAAAATAATCATGGCAGCTGTGGCCGCACTGTGCCTGCTGCCGTTCAACGCCATGGCACAAGACAAGAAGAGCTTCACGCTCGAAGACCTCATGTGGGGCGGAAACAACTATTGGAACATCATGCCGTCAAGCCCCTTCACGGCTTGGTGGGGCGACTGTCTCCTCGAAACGAAAGTTGACAAGGTTTGTACGCTGTTTGACGAGAAAGGACAACAGCAAAAGAAGCAACGCGTGCTCTTCACTGTTGAAGAGGTCAACGCCGCTATCGATACGGCCAAAGTGGGCAAGGTGTACAACCTCGCCTACGCCACTTTCCCCTACGCAGGAAAGACTTTGGCTTTCTTGACCACAAAGAATGCCAACGTGCTCTACAACTGGAAAACGAAGAAGACTGAATGGACAGCACCGCGCGAAAGCGGTGTGCAGGCACGCGACTACAACAGCGGAAGCCGCAGTGAGGCTTACGTGAAAGACTGGAACCTCTTCGTGACAACGGCCGACGGCAAACGCCATCAGGTGACCACCGACGGCACACGCGAACTGCAATATGGCATGAGCGTCCACCGCGATGAGTTTGGCATTTCGAAAGGTACGTTCTGGAGCCCCAAGGGCAACCTGCTGGCGTTTTACCGCATGGACCAAACGATGGTGACCGACTATCCGATGGTGGACATCGCCCACCGCGTGGCGCAACTCGCACCAGAGAAATACCCGATGGCCGGCATGACGAGCCACAAGGTGACTGTCGGCGTGTTTAACCCAGCCACCGACAAGACGGTGTTCCTGCAAGCCGGCGACCCCACCGACCGCTATTTCACCAACATCGCATGGAGTCCCGACGAAAAGACAATCTACATGTTTGAACTCCCACGCACGCAGGACAAGGCTGAGCTCGTGGCGTATGACGCACAGACGGGAGCCCGCAAAGGTGTGCTCTACACGGAGGAGAACAAGCGCTACGTGGAACCGATGCACCCCATCGTGTTCTTGCCGTGGGACGACTCGAAATTCATCATGCAGTCGCGCCGCGACGGATGGAACCACCTCTATCTCTTCGATGCTACGGGCAAAATGCTGAAGCAGCTCACGAAGGGACGTTTTGAAGTGATTGACCTGATGGGATTCAACACCAAGACGCAGAGCGCGATTTTCAATTGCAACAAAACGGGAGACATCGACCACACTCATTGGAGCGTCAGCGTCAAAGATGCTCGCATGGAACTGCTCGACAACGGACTCGGCGTTCACAATGGTTCGCTCTCTGCTTCAGGCAAATGGATTTACGACACGTGGTCGAGCCACGACACGTTCCGCCACATCGACCTCGTCGGAACAGCGAAGAATAGCGGAAAAGTGGTGGTGACGAATTTCAAGAAATACGACTCACCCTGGAAGAGCTACAACGTGCCTGAAATAAAGGGTGGCACCATCCTCGCCGCCGACGGCAAAACACCGCTCTACTACCGCCTCGTGCTCCCCGTTGGTTTCGACGCCTCGAAGAAATACCCAACAGTGGTTTACGTTTACGGCGGCCCGCACGCCAACAACGTTGAAAACCGCTGGAACTATGCCTCACGCCCTTGGGAAATCTATATGGCGCAGCGTGGCTACATCGTCTTCGTGGTGGACAACCGTGGTTCGCAATATCGCGGCTTCGAATTTGAAAGCTGCACCCACCGCCACCTTGGCGACGTCGAAATGCAAGACCAGATGGAGGGCGTGAAGTTCCTCAAGTCACTGCCTTACGTTGATGCCAACCGCCTTGGCGTTCACGGCTGGTCGTTCGGCGGATTCATGACGACCAACTTGATGTGTTCCTACCCCGACGTCTTCAAAGTGGGCGTGGCAGGCGGCCCAGTGATCGACTGGAAATTCTATGAGGTCATGTATGGCGAACGCTACATGGACACGCCGCAGGAAAACCCCGAAGGCTATGAAAGCAGCAACCTGCTCAACAAGGCCAAAAACCTCAAGGGACGCCTGCAGATTATCGTGGGCTACAACGACCCGACTTGCGTGCTCCAACACAGCCTCTCCTTCCTCCGCAAGTGTGAAGACGCTGGCACGCAGCCCGACTACTTCGTTTACCCGGGCGACGGACACAATATGATGGGACACGACATGGTGCACCTCCACGAACGCATCACCCGCTATTTCGATGATTATCTGAAATAATCTCCCTATAAATTCAAGCGCCAAACCGACATATTGATTCGGTTTGGCGCTTATTTATTAGCAAAACGTCTTGTTTTCCTCTCGTAAAGTGACAGATAGAGACAAAATACGTTTGCAGCTTAAAAACCCAGCGCAAATATTTCTTGGACTAAGATTATTTCGTAATTTTGCGGCAAATCTCACAATCAATAAAATATTCAGCCTATGAATTTCAAAAAATTACTCGCACTCACTTTCGCTTCCTTAGCAATGGGAAACGTAGCGTCTATCGCACAGATTACACCAATCGACCAGTGTAATGTCAAGGACATGACCATGTGTGGTTCTGACCTCTACGTAGCCACCAACGAAGGCTACCTCATTTTCGACACCAAGGTTGGTGAAACAAAGGAAATGAAAACCGTTGGCAACCTCATGTCTATCATCGCCAAGAGCGAAACGGACCTTTGGTATACCGTCAATTTGGGCATGAGTAGCACCATCAACCACGTCAACGGCACGGAGACCACCACCTACAGCGTAGCCAACGGAACCATCAAGGGCGGCCCGTATGCCGATGTCAGAGCCAGAGGCTTGGCCTATGGCCCTAACAACACCGTATGGTTTGGCGCCTATGGTTTCTTCCACAAGTTCGACGGCAAAGAATGAACCAACTACACTTGCACAGCTTCAAACTTCGGCCGCATAAATTACAAATGCTTTGCCTTCGACAGCAACGGCACTGTGTGGGTGGCAGGAAGTGACCAGCAAAAGAACGCCACTTTCGGCGAATTCGACCCTGTGAAGGGCGAGCAGACACCAGTTGCCTGCGATTTCGCTGACGACGGCGTGAACAGCATGTTTGTCGATGCCAACGACAACGTATGGATTGGCACTGACAAGAAGGGCTTCTACAAATACGATGGCAGCACCTTCGTCAACTACAACAAAGACAGCGAAGCCAACATCGACATCAACATCAAGACGAGCGCCACCACTGGCCTCTGCCAGGCTACCAACGGCGACATCTACTACGCCTTCAACAAGTCATTGGTATGTTTCAGTGGTGATTACATGGTTGTTGCTGGCACAGTTACCAACGAAGACCATCCCCGCGACCTCATCACTTGCCTCCTCCCCTACGGCGAATATATCTTCATCGGAACGGAGCAGACCGGCGTTCACTGCTACAACACAACGACTGGAGAAATCTCTCAGGTGGCCGACGGTACGCCTGTTGTCAGCGCAATCAGCAACGTCAACACCGACAAAGCCAAGACTTCAAACGCCATCTACGACCTCAGCGGTCGCCAGACCAAGAACCTGCTGAAGGGCCAGATCTACATCCAGAACGGCCAGAAGTTCTTCAACAAGTAAAACCAAGTATTCACGACAAGAATACATCTCATAGAAAAAGCCGCGTGGACATGTTCGAAATATCCACGCGGCTTTTTCTATTTTATGCAGATAGCCAAGATAGTCTTAATCCCTGAAATCTCCCACCCTTTAGGATTAGTTTCTCCAAAAGCGCCCCAACCATCACACCGCCCTCTCATACCTCACAAAACACTCTCACGTTTTGTACGTTACATTTAAAATATGTATTTTTGCACTCCTTGACTGCGCCTACCACAGGCACGGCATATAGGCTACTCTATCACACAACAACCAAACATAGTACTTTTTCATATGATTCCAATGAGAAAAAAATCAACGCCCTCCTCCAATAAGTGGCTGACACTGCTTTTCGCGTGTCTGCTACTGAGCTGCACGGTATGCAACGCAGCCAGCACGGAGACACTGAAGCCCGACACCATCACTCTAAGTTTAACGGAGGCCGGCACATTGCACGAGCGCATCGGCAACAACAAGAAACTGAAAATTGAATGCCTGAGGCTCAAAGGCATGCTCAACATTGACGACATACAGTTTATACGCGAAATGGCCGGATGTTACTATGATACAAAAGGGCACAAATACGACGGCCACCTGCGCTATCTTGACATCAGCGGCGCCACCCTCACCAACACCGACAACAAAGAGGTGAGTATATACCCACGCGACCCATCGGAATATGAGGGAACGCCGTGGCCTTCCGCTGAGGCATACATCAACGACAAAGGCACACCAGTGGCCATCTTTGCCTACCTATACGACATGGAGGAGATTGTGCTCCCAGCCAAACTCAAATCCATAGGCGATGACGCGTTCATTTTCTGCCGATCCCTGAAATCAATCAACATTCCCGAGAGCGTACAAAAAATCGGCCTGAGAGCCTTCTTCGGATGCAGCAGTCTCAAATCCATGAAATTGCCGATTGGCATCACGGAAATAAAGTCTGGACTTCTCTCTGGCTGTACGAACCTCACGTCGATAGACATCCCATACACCACGGAGGAAATAGGGCACAACGCATTCAGTAAATGCACGAGTCTTAAGTCCATAGAGCTGCCATACAGTCTGAACAACATGGGCATAAGCGTGTTTTACGGTTGCACCGCACTCACGTCTGTCACCATACCCAAGAACATAAGATACATCAGTGACTACACTTTCGCTAATTGCAACTCATTGAAATCCATATACGCCCTTAACCCACAAGGCATAGGCATCAAAGGAAAGCCCTTCGAGGAATATACACAATCCCAATGCACGCTCTACGTACCCGAGGGATCTATGTACAATTACCAGTGTTGGGAGGAGTGGTATGCCTTCAACCACATCGTGGAGTTCTCCCCAACGGGCATAAACGGAGTACACTCTGCCGCTGAACGCCGCGAGGTGGAACGCTATGATACCAGCGGCAGACGCCTGACCTCCCCCACCAAGGGCCTCAACATTGTGCGCTTCAACGACGGCACCACAAGAAAGGTGATGAAATAATATTTCAAGCCCCAACACACTACTTGAAAGGAGCCGACCAATGCTCCGAATATAAGCTACAAAACTCGTTGCTCGTCCCTGACCTAAGACGTGCAACGAGTTTTCTTTGTAAAATCTAAGCAAAAATTTTTCTGGTAGCAAATGGTTACTTCCCGACTCTATATCTCATAAACATACAAATAACAAAAATTAAGAGAGTCTCAATTCCCTAATTTTAGGGAAGAATTGGCACCAATGATATACTGGGATGATAAATACGATGATATGGAAGTGACGGATGATGTTACTTCTTCTCGCTCTATACCATAAATGTATAACGTAAAAAAAGAGCAAAACAAGAGAAACTGCAAAAAGTAATAACCTCATAATAAGAATAGTCATGGAACAGAAATATACCATTTGCTTTGTCTGCACAGGCAATGCTTGCAGAAGTCCATTTGCCGAGTGTGTACTCAAATCGATGCTCAAACAAGAGGGGATGGACAATATTGAAGTGTTCTCTCGTGGCACATTGGACTGGGGAGAAAACCCTCGTGGCGCTAATATGGTACGAATTGCCAGAGAGTTGGGCTATGACCTGAAAGGCATGACCACCCCCATTACTCGTGAGAAGTTGCAGGAGGCAGACTGCATTGTTATCTTTGATGCGGAACACCGTAATGCCATTACCAGAGTGCTTGACTATACGAATTGGGACAGGATTATCATGTTCGACAAACAGGCATTTGGTACAGATACCGCAGTTATGGATCCGCACTATCAGACTGATGCCGTGTATCAGAGTGTGGCCACGCATATCGTGGAAGGGTGCAAACGGATGATTGAACAGTGGAGAGATAATCCACCGACTCACAAGGCGTAAAGATTGCTGGACAAAAATCTTTCAGTCCCTTTCATCAGACTATGATGGCTATCATACGATGATGAGAGGGATTTTTCGCAGGGACTCCCCCAAATTTTGATTTCTATCGACGCCCGAAAGGCGCTATAATTATTAAATACCT
>OKSI01000683.1_pt1 | contig 12272 bp, 9 predicted proteins | sample 1606221 | NCBI WGS metagenome assembly OKSI01 (sample SAMEA3879540, study PRJEB24766) | human gut metagenome | biome: human-associated habitat; feature: feces | place: USA | collected 1985/1987 | reverse complement strand
TCAGCCGGCGTTTCCGGTGTCGTTCGTGCCGTAACCTTTACCGCTGCGATTGCCGCGACGATCAGAATCAGATAAATAAGGTCTCGTTTCATGTGTGTTCTATTCTTTTGAAATCAATAATAGCTGATGGTTGGCTTTGAGGGTTATCTTCACCTCGCGGAGCTTCCCGGCGACATACTGCGACGAAGCCTGCAATCCTCCGCGCGCCAGCTCGGACAACACCTGCTGCCCGGCCGAACGGGTGACGTTTACGCTCGTGCCGGCTGTCTGCCCGACAGACGCCAGCGCCTCTTTGAGGGCCGTCCGCTCGCGGGAGTTCGGGACGTTCAGCCCCGGCTGGCCGTCGAGGTCGTAAGCTGCGGCTTCGACGGCGAAGATCCGCCCGCCGTATTCGACGGACGACACCGTGACTTGCAGCCGCATTCCGGCAATCGTCGCAAGACCGTATAACGGAGTGTTGCGGGGAATTAGCACTCCGTCGATGCGCACGGCTTCCAGCAGCCGCAGCTGTACCGTGCTTCCGGCACGTATGACCTGTGTCTGAGCTACGCAGGCTTTGACGGTCGGAATATCGGCATGCGCAACGCCACCTGCCGCCGTGAGAAATCCCAAGTTACGTTCGATGGTGAAATCCGCCCGCGTGTCGAGCGTCGAGGCTTCGACCTCACCCTCCCGAACGGGCCGCATGACGGACAGGCGCGAATCCCTTCGCTGCTTCGTCGGCCCGGCCTCTTCGCCCGCGGCCGTTCCGCCGCCGAGATATTTCCGGGCAAGCTTGTACTGCTCCTCGGCCATTTCCAACGGGTCGGGCTGCTGCCGCTCGGCATCGAGCTGGGATTGCAGGGCCGTGACCTGCTCTTTCAGGGCTTCGACCTCGGCATTGCGCTGCGGAGCGGCGTAGAAGCCCTGCACCTGCTGCTGCATGGCCCGGTTGGCCTCGGCGGCCCGCTGTGCGGGGTTGTCCGCCGGGGCAGACTCCTCGGCGGGTTTGAGCCCGTCGTCCAGCAGCGAGAACGAGTTGTCGCCGAGTGTCATCATGCGTTTCTGCTGCTGTTCTTCGCTGCGGAACTGTTCCGCGGCTTTGCGTTTGTCGCCGACGGTGGCCTGAGCCTTGCCGTCCGGGACCGACGTGTTGATCCCCGCGGCCCCTTCTTGAGGCTTGACGGGTGCAGGCCGGAATATGAACCACAGCACGACGAAGAAGATGCATCCGAGGATCGCCGCGAAGAGCAGCACCTTGCGTTTGCGCTGCCGTTCGAACTCCGCCGAGGGGTCGCTGCACGGATTCTTGTTGTCTGTCATAATGGTTTACGGTTTAAGATGTAATAATTCGGGATGTCCGATCTCTAACTCCGATCCCATGTCCGCTGCGAACAGGAGCCAGAGGTAAAGGAAGAGAAGCAGGACGAGCGCCGCGAGTACGATCCGTTCCCGGATGCAGGGCGCGAGCATGTCGTGCCGGCGCCGCAGCGACCGCCGCACCCAACGGATGCGGCAGCGCAGGGAATGCGGTTTAGCGGTCATAGGTCGCAATGTCTTTGTTCTCGACGATGTTCAGCGCCTCGACCATAAAGCCCTGCGGGTTGTTGTCCGAGCGGGAGACGTTCACCAGACGGCATGTCGTGACGAGCGACCGCTCCGTGACGGTGCTCTCGCGCAGAATACGCTGCCGGGCAAAGGTTGTAACCTCGTAAGGATAATGGTCGAAATTGCAGCGGATGCTGTCCACTTTGACCATCTGCGAAACATTGCCCGCGATCAGGCGTATGGGCCAGAGATAAGAAATTGGTCTCAAATTGAGATGGAGGAAGATAAATGCCCTGTTCCAGCATGCTATGGAAATAAATGCGGAACGCATCTAAATCGCTTGTGCAGGCGCTGTCATAGTCATAAACTTCCTGATCAGTAAAGAAAACAGTAAACATAGAACCAAGACGGTGCACCTGTACAGGCACTCCTGCCTTGGCAGCGGCTTTAGCAAGGCCTCCGGTCAGGATGGCTGTCATGCTTTCCAGCTGGCTGCAGACATTGTGTCCGCGCATGTAGGTAAGGTTGACGATACCGGCTGCCATAGCCAGAGGGTTGCCGCTCAAAGTGCCGGCCTGATACATGGGGCCAACAGGAGCAACCTGTTCCATGATCTGGCGTTTACCGCCGTAAGCGGCTACCGGCAGCCCGCCGCCGATAACTTTGCCCAGACAGGTGATATCAGGATCAATGCCGTAGAGGCCCTGAGAAGATTTTTCACTGCTGCGGAAGCCAGACATGACTTCATCACAGATAAGCAGTGTTCCATATTTTTTTGTGATGGAGCGAATGAATTCCAGATAGCCGTCCTGCGGTAATACCAGTCCCATGTTGCCGGGAGTTGGCTCCATGATAACGGCGGCAATATCGCTGCCTTTAGCAGCAAAAGCAGCTTCCAGGGCAGCCCGGTCGTTAAAAGGAACAGTGATGGTATTGGCGGCAACGCCTTTAGGAACACCGGGGCTGTCAGGAACGCCTAAAGTAGCTGCGCCGCTGCCGGCTTTGACCAGCAGGCTGTCGTGATGGCCATGATAACAGCCTATAAATTTAACGATGCTTTCACGTCCTGTATAAGCGCGTGCTAAACGCAGAGCACTCATGGTAGCTTCTGTTCCGCTGTTGACCATACGTACCATTTCCATAGAAGGGACAAGTGTGCAGAGAAGTTTGGCAAGCTCTGTTTCAGCCAGGGTCGGCGCGCCATAGGATGAGCCTTTGGCGGCTGCAGTTTGGATGGCTTCGGTGACCTGCGGGTGTGCATGCCCTAAAAGTAAAGGACCGTAAGAAAGTACATAATCGATATATTCGTTGCCGTCGATGTCGGTGAGTTTGCTGCCGCTGCCTTTGGCAATGACAGGCGGAACACCGCCAACACTGCGGAAGGAACGAACGGGGCTGTTGACGCCGCCGGGAATGTATTGTTTGGCTTCGGTAAAAGCTGCCTGAGATTTGCTGTGATCCATATGCGGCCTCCTTATTTGCCCAGCAGCCATTTGGCTACGTCGAGAGCATGATAGGTGATGATCATTTTGGCGCCGGCACGTTTAAAACCGAGCATCGTTTCCATAACGATACGCTGTTCATCGATCCAGCCTTTTGCTGCTGCTGCTTTGACCATAGCGTATTCACCGCTGACATTATAAACGCATAAAGGGCGGTTAAATGTTTCTTTGACACGGCTGATGATATCCATAAAAGCCAAAGCGGGTTTTACCATAACGATATCTGCGCCTTCCTCGATATCAAGAGCCACTTCACGCAGAGCTTCGTCACTGTTGCCGGGATCCATCTGATAGCCTTTGCGGTCGCCTGCAGAGGGAGTGGAATCGGCTGCAGCGCGGAAAGGACCATAATAGGCTGAAGCGTATTTAGCTGAATAAGCCATCAGGGACACATTGCTGAAACCTGCTTCGTCTAAGGCTTCACGCATAACTTTGACATAACCGTCCATCATATTGGATGGCGCAATGACATCAGCGCCAGCTTGAGCGTGGGAAACTGCGATTTTAGCTAAAAGCGGCAACGTTTCATCATTGTTGACAGTACAGCCGTTTTCCAGAACGCCGCAATGGCCATGTTCTGTATATTCACACAGGCAGGCATCGGTGACGACTACCAGTTCGGGATAAGTGTTTTTGATCAGGCGGCAGGCCTGCTGTACAGGTTCTTCTGCATCCCAGGCGCTACTGCCGACAGCATTTTTATAAGAGGGGATACCAAACAGTATAACGGCAGGAATTCCAAGTTCGCTGATTTCCTGTAAAACTTCCGGTAAACGGTCTAAGGACCAATGGTAATTGCCCGGCAGCGATTCAATTTCATTTTTTACACCGGTGCCCGGGACGACGAATAACGGATAAATGAGGTCTTTAACGGAAAGTTCAGTCTCTCGGATCATGCTGCGCAGGTTTTCTGTAGCGCGCAGGCGGCGGGGACGGTAAATAGGAAAGCCCATACTGATCACTCCTTATAATATCTTTGAATAGCGTCTGTCAAACCTGCAATAGTAAATGTTTCAGCTATGATGTCAGGTTCAAGATTATTTTGGCGGCAGGTTTCGGCGGTAACAGGGCCAATAGCCGCTGCTGGAATATTATTGATAAGTTCTCTTTGATCGCCTAAGGATGCCAAAAGATTAGTAACAGTTGAGGAACTGGTAAAAGTAACAAGATCAACTTCTCCGTTTTGCAGAGCAGTCAGCAATTCTTCTTTGTTATCCAGAGCGGTAACAGTTTCATAGGCAGTTACAACATCAACGCTGGCTCCTAAAGCACGCAGGCTTTCCGGTAATACTTCACGGGCTACTTTAGCGCGTGCCAGCAGGATTTTATCACCAACTTGCACTTCTGCTGACAGGGTTTCGGCCAGTTCTTCAGCCTTGAAGGCTGGGGGCACTAAATCGGCGGAGATGCCATAGTTTTTTAAAGCTTTCGCCGTTTCACTGCCGATAGCGGCTATTTTGATGTCAGACAGGGAACGGGAATCTAATCCGGCATTATCAAGGCGATTGAAGAAAGCGGTAACGCCGTTAGCACTGGTCAGGATCAGCCATTTGTAGGTTTTGATGTTTTCGATTGCTTTATCCAGCGGGGTATAATCTTCCGGGGGTATGATTTTGATTGCCGGCGCCTCGATTACACGAGCACCAGCGGCTTCCAGCTGTCTGGTCAAAGCACTGGCCTGCGCGCGGGCTCTGGTTACTACGATTGTTTTGCCAAAGAGAGGTTTGTTATCGAACCACTGCAGCTGCTCGCGCAGTTTGACAACATTACCGACGATAAAAATTGCCGGCGGTTTCAGATTTGCCGCGGCAACGTCGGCAGCAGCAGTACCGACAGTAGTGATCAGAGTGCGCTGTTCCGGTTTGGTGCCCCAGCGAATGACTGCTGCCGGAGTATCGGCGCTGCGCCCGTTGGCGATGAGATTTTTTGTAATATTAGTAAGATTTTCGACACCCATCAGGAAAACTAAAGTATCAACAGCGGTAGCAAGACCGCTCCAGTTAATAGTTGATTCGCCTTTGGTAGGGTCTTCGTGGCCGGTAATGACTGCAAAGGAAGTGGCTACGTGACGATGGGTGACAGGAATGCCTGCGTATTCAGCAACTGCGATGGCAGAAGTTACGCCGGGAACGAATTCAAATGGCAGTCCGGCTTCTAAAAGTTCAATAGCTTCTTCACCGCCGCGTCCGAAAACAAAAGGATCACCGCCTTTGAGGCGGGCAACAGTCTTACCTTCGGCTGCCAGCTTTACCAGCAGTTTATTGATATCTGGCTGACGCATTGTATGGTTGGCAGAAGCTTTGCCGACATAAACCATTTCTGCGTCGTCTTTAGCATAAGCTAAAATTCTCGGATCTGCCAAACGGTCGTAAACGACAGCGTCGGCTGTTTGCAAACATTCCATGGCTTTGATTGAAAGCAGACCGGGATCACCGGGGCCTGCACCGATCAAGTAAACTTTTCCCTGTTTTGTCATTAATTTCTCTCCTTACATGATCTCGGCGAGGATTGCACGGCCGCCCTGATCTAACATTTTATTGCCAAGTTCTTTTCCAAGTTCTGCAGCGTTTACAGCCTGGCCTCTGATCGTATCGCGTAAAACAGTGCTTCCGTCCAGAGATGCGATGATTGCTTCAATAGATACAGCATCTCCTTCAGTGACAGCATGTACACCAATAGGGACCTGGCAGCCGCCCTCAATGAGCCCTAAAAAAGCACGTTCGGCATCAGTAGCCTGTTTGGTAGGCTGGTCATTTAAAAAATTAAGCATAGCTCTTACTTCTGTATTATCGGTGCGGCATTCGATTGCCAAAGCGCCTTGTCCAACTGCGGGTAAGCAGAAATTATGGGGGATTATTTCTCTGATCCGATCGGTATATCCGAGACGAGTCAATCCTGCCGCAGCAAGGATTATAGCATCCATTTGGCCGTCGTCAAGCTTCCGCAGACGCGTATCGACGTTGCCTCGTAAATCTACGATTTTCAGATCCGGGCGTGCTGCCAAAAGCTGGGCTTTGCGGCGCAGACTGGAAGTACCCAGAACTGCTCCCTGCGGAAGTGTTTCGATAGAAGCATATTTATTGCTGACAAAAGCGTCGCCGGCATTAGCCCGCTTGGTAACCGCTGTCAGGCACAGGCCTTCCGGCAGAATAGTAGGCATATCTTTCAGACTGTGGACGGCAAGATCGATCTCACCTTCTAGAAGAGCAGTTTCCAGTTCCTTGGTAAAAAGTCCCTTGCCGCCGATTTTGGCCAGCGGTACATCAAGGATACGGTCTCCCTTGGTAATGATTTTTTTTAAAGTTACAGTACATTCCGGATATTGCCTGCGCAGCAGGTCGGCAATATGATTGCTTTGCCACAGAGCCAGCAGGCTCTGTCTAGTCCCAATAATCAAATTTGTTTTCATCACCTATATAGTCCTCTCCCGAATCGTTGAGTAAAAATAACTCGCAGATCATATCTCTGTAACGTTCTTCATCTGCCGTTCCGGCAGCACTGTTCATAGCTGTCATTGGTTCGCGCAGGAATTTGTGTTCCAGGCGCTGAGTCATGATATCGATGATACGGCGTTCTTTATCAGTAAGATTTGGCAGTTTGGCAAATGCCCGTTTTAAAACCTTCTGCCGCAGAAAATTCATTTTTTCATGCAGCTGAACCATTACAGGCCGCATCGTCAGATAGCGCAGCCGTTCTTTCAGTGCCGTTATTTCTTCGTCAATAATTGCTTCAGCCACCTTGGCTTCAGAAGATCGGAAATTCTTATTCATATCGACAACGCCTTCCAGATCGTCGATATTATACAGGGTAACGCCTTCTATATCTCCAACCAGAGGATCAACGTCACGGGGAACGGCAATATCAACTAAAATAAGCGGTTTGCCGCTGCGTTTAGGAATAATATCGCGTACACCCTGTTCTGTTATAACATAGTGAGGCGCTCCTGTAGAAGTGATAATGATATCAGAGGTTATCGCCTGATGCATAAATTCGTTATACGGGATCGCAGTACCGTTAAATTTTTCTGCCAGTTCTTGAGCGTGAGACAGATTACGGTTACTGACAAAGATAGTTTTAGCGCCTTTATCAATCAAATGGCGGGCGGTCAGTTCACTCATTCTGCCGGCACCCAATACTAAAATATTGGCTTTAGTCAGATCGCCGACAACGTCGATAGCCAGATCTACCGCGGCGGAAGAAACAGAAACAGAACTGTAGGCGATCTTTGTTTCTGTACGTACACGCTTGCCGACGGCGATAGCACGATTAAATAAGGTGTTGAACAAAGTGTCTGTCATACCGCAGCTGCGGGACAGATGATATGCATTTTTAATCTGGCTCAGGATCTGGCCTTCCCCGATGATGAGTGAGTCAAGGCTGGAAGCGACTTTAAACAGATGACGGACGCAATTAATGCCGGTCAGATTATAGAAATAGTCGGGTTTATATTGCTCGCCTGCCAGATGGCGCAGCAAAGTACGGATAAAATGTAATCCGGCAGCAGGATCTTCCAGCACCATATAAAGTTCAGTACGGTTGCAGGTTGAAAGTAAAACTGCTTCGTTGAGGTTGTCGTTATTGCGCAGCCGGCGCAGCACACGAACCGTTCTATCCTGTGAAAAATTGAAACGTTCACGGATCTCAACGGGGGCTGTTTTGTGATTCAAGCCTAAAACGATTAGCTGCATCAGTAATGATCTCCTTTGCTTGGTCAAGCCTACCTGCATGAAGCAGGCCGATGACGGATTGGTTTAAAGTCTGACGCCAGAAAGCAGTACGCTTTTCAGGTGTAGTAGCTATTGTTTTCAGTTCTCGTCGAAGCTGTTGTAAGAATTCGTTGAATTCGGCAAAATCAGAGCCATAATATGCCCTAAGGTCCTGTGACAGTACCCGCGTCAAAGCGGGCATACCTCCGGTAGACAGAGTAAATGTCAAAGCCCCGTTTTTTACGGTTGAAGGCACACTGAAGTTACCTAATGACGGTTCTGTAACAACATTACAGAGACAGGGTGCAGCAGCAGCGATTTTTCTATTGATATGAAAATCGTCGGTTGCTGCAATCGTTACAAAAGCATCAATGAGATCGTTGTCTGCATAAGCGCGCAGTTCCAGCTGCAGCAGTCCGGTCTTTGCTAAAGTCAACAGCTGCGGATCAGCCGCAGGTGCGATTACAGTCAGGTCCGCACCTGCTTCGATCAATGGCAGCGCTTTACGGACGGCTACTTTACCACCGCCGATAATGACACATTTTTTATTTTTTAAGGATAATATTGACTCATAAGAACAAATGAAAAAAGGACTATTTGCACTCGCGCTGGGTACCTTTACCTTGGGCATCGCTGAATTCATCATCGAGGGCATCATCACAGACATCGCCAACAACATGAACGTTTCCATCCCGGAAGCAGGACATCTCATCTCCATCTATGCACTCGGCGTCTGCGCCGGAGCTTTCTCGTTGATTCTCATGCATAAATACAGACCCAAGAATATTCTGATGTTCCTGGCTTCGCTCATCACCTTCGGAGCTGTCCTCGCCTCAGTAGCACCTAACTACTGGCTCTTGCTCTGCGCCCGCTTTATAGAAGGTCTGCCTCATGGCGCCTACTTCGGAACGGGTACCATCGTGGCGGTGAAGATTGCCAAAGAGGGTAAGGGAACCAATGCCGTGGCGATGATGTGTGCAGGTATGCCGGTGGCTAACCTGCTGGGTGTGCCGGTGGGAACCTTCCTGAGTCACATGTTCAGCTGGCGAGTACCTTTTGTCAGCTGTATCGTGCTCGGACTCATCACCTTATACATGATTCGCAGATGGGTTCCGGATGTAGAAGCACTGCCAAACAACGGTATGAAGGCACAGTTCCATTTCCTCCGCAACAAGGCTCCTTGGCTCATCATCGCCGCCACCTTCCTGGGCAATGGCGGCATCCTCTGCTGGTTCAGTTATATCTCGCCGCTGCTTCAGATGGAGGGCGGATTCAGCGCAGCCAGCATCTCTCTGCTGATGATTCTTGCAGGCGGCGGAATGGTAGTAGGCAATCAGGTGAGTGCCTTGCTTGCCGACCGCTTCAAGCCGGGCCGCTTTACCTGTTATCTCCAGTTTCTGGCAGCAGCTGCACTTCTGCTCACCTTCTTCCTCGCCCCTTTCGGCTGGGTATCTGTGGTGCTGATGTTCATCTGCTGCGCCTGTCTTTTCGGCATCGGATCGCCTGAGCAATTCCTCATCGTGAAGCATGCCAAAGGTGGCGAAATGCTGGGCGGCTGCTGCATTCAGGGCGCCTTCAATCTGGGTAACGCCATGGGAGCTTTCCTCGGTGGTATTCCTGTTGCGATGGGATTGGGATACAACTTCCCTGCCCTTATCGGTGTGCCGATGGCATTGGCAGGAGCCATCTGTCTGCTGATTTTCCATAAGAAATATGAATAAAAATGCGATAATCCGAAATAAATGATTATCTTTGCAAACGAATTTCAAATAAACAAAGAAACATGATGAAAATTAACAAGACTTTCCTTACCCTGGGCTTGGCCGCAACACTCTTGCAGATGCCAGCCTCATCGTTCGCACAGACTGCGGGCGGTAACCGTCAGAATCCTCTTTTAACAAAGAGCAGTCTTCCATTCGGTGCTCCTGACTTCAGCAAGATTCAGGAGAGCGACTACCTGCCAGCCATCGAAGCGGCTATCAGGGAGCAGCGTGCCAACATCCAGAAGATTGTAAACAACAAGAAGAAGCCTAACTTCCAGAACACCATCCTCGCCTATGAGGAGAGCGGTGCGCTGCTCGAAAAGGTGACTAACATCTTCTTCGGTCTCACCAGTGCCCACAAAACTCCGGGCATCGCCGAAACCGAAAAGAAGGCTACCCCATTGCTGACCGAACTCGACAATGAGATTTCGTTCAACAAGAAACTCTTCGAGCGCATCAAGTATGTTTACGATAATGAATATAAGAAGCTCAAGGGCGAAGACAAGCGCCTTACTGAGGTTATCTATAAGAGTTTTGTACGTTCAGGTGCCCTTCTTTCTGCCGAGAAGATGGAGCGCATGAAGCAGATCAACTCCCGCATCTCTGAGTTGCAGCAGGAATGGGGCAACCTTCTTCCTGCCGCTACCAACAACGCCGTGGTTTGGGTGAACAGCAAGGAAGAGCTCGCCGGATTGAGCGATGCAGACATTGCACAATGCAAGAAAGATGCTGAGAGCCGCGGAGGCAAGGCGCCTTACTGCATCGTCATCATCAACACCACCCAGCAGCCTATCCTCACCAATCTCCAGAACCGCGAACTGCGCAAGAAGGTGTATATGGCAAGCATCCACCGTGCCGACGGAACCAATCCTGATTTCAACACCTTCCCTATCGTAACCGAGATTGCCAAGTTGCGTGCCGAGAAGGGCAAGCTGATGGGATATGACAACTATGCCGACTATTCGCTCGAAAAGACGATGGCTAAGAACAGCAAGAATGTGGATGATTTCCTGAAGCAGCTCATCAAGGAATATGCTCCTAAGGCTGATGCTGAAACCAAGGCGATAGAAGCGTATGCACAGAAGACTGAAGGCAAGGACTTCAAGCTGCAGCCATACGACCGCTTCTATTATTCTGCGAAGATGAAGAAGGAGATGCTCAACATTACCGATGATGAGATCAAGCCATACTTCAACATCGACAGCGTACAGGTGAACGGTGTGTTCTATGCCGCCCATCGTGTATACGGATTGAACTTCAAGCAGCGCAAGGATATTCCAACCTATCACCCAGACATGAAGGTATTCGAGGTAAGCGATAAGAACGGCAAGCCAATCGCCCTCTTCTACAGCGATTACTTCCGCCGCCCTACGAAGCGTGGCGGTGCATGGATGAGCGCCTTTGCCAAGCAGAGCAAGCAGCGCGGCCAGTTGCCTATCATATATAATGTATGCAACAACGCCAAGGCACCGGAGGGTCAGCCATCTCTCATCACATGGGATGAGGTTACTACCCTGTTCCATGAGTTCGGTCATGCACTTCACGGAATCCTTTCCGACTGCAAGTACAATACCCTTTCAGGAACAGCCGTTGCCCGCGATTTCGTAGAGATGCCATCCCAGTTTAACGAATCGTTTGCTTCTATTCCGGAAATATTCGACCATTACGCCCGTCATACCGAGACCGGTGCTGCGATGCCAGCCGATCTGAAAGAGCGCATGCTGAAGAGCATCAGCTTCCAGACCGCTTATTCACTGGGCGAGAATCTGGCTGCGACCTGTCTTGACCTTGCCTGGCACAAGATTAGCGAAGAAGAGGTGCCTTCACCTTATATGGCAGGTGCCTTCGAGAAGGAAGAGCTCCACAACATCGGTTTGCTCAACACCCAGATTCCTCCTCGCTACAGCACATCATACTTCAACCATGTATGGGGCGGCGGTTATGCTGCAGGCTATTACAGCTATCTCTGGACAGAGGTGTTGGCTGTGAACATCGCCGACTACTTTGCAAAGCATGGTGCCTTAGATCCAGCCGTTGGTCAGGCATTCCGCGATAAGATTCTGAGCCGTGGCAACACCAAGGACCAGATGGAAATGTTTACCGACTTTACAGGTATGGAGAAGCCAGATGCTTCCGGATTCCTGAAAGCAAGAGGTTTGTAACGCATAAAATTACAATATGAAACAGGTAGAGGGTGTGTCATAAGTTAATGACACACCCTCTTTCTTTATCCTTTTACTGCCTGAGGTGTCCAGCTCTTCAGGAATCTGAGCACCTTTTCTTCGTTATATCCCTTACCCTCTTCCAGGAAACTGGAATCCTGGATATGGAGAACCTTTCCGGTTTCATCGAGCACCACAAAGACCGGGAATCCGAAACGCTGAGGATTGTTCAGTCGCTTCATCAGTTGCTCAGCCTTCTTCACCGCCGCATCACCGGCAGTTTTTCTGCGATTGTAGTTCACATGAATATATTCAAAATGATCATTCACAATCTTGTTGACCGCAGCATTCTTCTCTACAAAATCGGCAAACTTCAAGCACCATGGACACCAGTTACCACCTACCTGACAGATAACAAACTTGCCATTCTTTCTAGCTTTAGCCAAAGCCTCATCAATCTGAGCCATCGGATCGATGCTTTCATTATACACCTTCTTGAGAGCAGTCTGCATCTGAGCAGGTTTCAAAGCTCCAGCCTGGTCGAGCGAATCCAGTTTCTTCATCATCTCCTCCGCCTTCACGGTAGAGAATGCAATCTTACCTTCCGGATTG
>OKSI01000681.1_pt1 | contig 12285 bp, 10 predicted proteins | sample 1606221 | NCBI WGS metagenome assembly OKSI01 (sample SAMEA3879540, study PRJEB24766) | human gut metagenome | biome: human-associated habitat; feature: feces | place: USA | collected 1985/1987 | reverse complement strand
ACAACGAATGAGTAACATAAAACCCCGTACATCAGTACGGGGTTTTGGCTGCGGAACTAGGATTCGAACCTAGACAATACGAGTCAGAGTCGTAGGTGCTACCATTACACAATTCCGCATTGAAGCTTGATAATCCCAAGATGCCGTCGCTCCCTATATAACACCCGCCTCTCGGCAGGTGGGTATGCTGTGGCAGGCTTCTGCTTACCGGGATAAAATCGAGGCGACATATGCTTGCTCAACGGGCATTCCCGATGTTAAACTGTGGGTTTATATCCGGAACGTGACGCACAACGCAGGATATTGGTGGGATTAGTTGGGATCGAACCAACGACCTCTACGATGTCAACGTAGCGCTCTGACCAGCTGAGCTATAACCCCGTTCGCTTGACGCACATATTATTATACATAAAAGCCGACTTATTGCAAGCATTATTTTTGCGCGCGTGGGGACAAATGCCGTTTTATCCCCACGCCGGCTAATAAAAATTTTTCTAAAATCAGTTTTCGGCCCCGTGCATCCGCGCGATCATGTCCTTTGGATCGCTCGCCTTGAATACGCTGCTTCCGGATACCAGTATGTCCGCGCCCGCCTTGGCAGCAAGCTTCGCAGTGTCCGCATTTATGCCGCCGTCTATCTCTATCTCATATGTATAGCCGTGTGCTTCACGCTGCTTTTTAAGCCACTCTATTTTCGGCAGTACTTCCGCAATAAAGCTCTGCCCGCCAGCGCCCGGATTAACACTCATAACAAGCACCAAATCACATATGGACAAAAGATACTGCACCATCTCAACAGGCGTGCCGGGATTAATTGCAACGCCGGCCTTCATGCCCGCGCGGCGTATTGCCTGAAGCGTTCTGTGCGCATGTGCATCGGCCTCTGCATGGAACGTAAGATAGTCTGCGCCCGCCTTGGCAAACTGGTCTATATATGTTTCCGGATGCTCCACCATTATATGCACATCTATAGGCAGCTCTGTATACGGGCGTATGGCGGCGCACATGGCCGGCCCAAACGTTATCGTGGGCACGAACGTGCCGTCCATTACGTCGAAATGCACAAGGTCTGCTTTCCATTCGCCAAGCTTTCTTGTGGCTTCTCCCATGTTCGCAAAATCGGCAGAGAGCAGGCTGGGGGCGATCTTAATCATATTTGTGTTTCCTCTTTTCTATCAATTCATCAAGTATTATAAGGTATCTTTCATATCGCTCCGGCGACAGCGCAGTGCCTATAAGCGGTTTAACGGCGCAGTCCGGCTCGCTGCGGTGCAAACATTCGCCAAAACGGCAGCCTATGCGTTTGCCGCGCATTTCGCGATAGCATTCGCAAAGCTCCTTCGGCTCCATCTCGTCCGCTTCAAGCAAGCTGAACCCGGGCGTATCCAGCACCGCCCCGCCGCATACATGCCAAAGCTGCGCATGGCGCGTGGTATGCCGTCCTCTGTCCGTTTTTCTGGATAGCCCGCCCGTTTCAAGCGCAAGTTCCGGCACAATGGCGTTTATAAGCGAGGATTTGCCCACGGCGCTCTGCCCCGCAAAGCAGCATATGTTCCCCGCTATCTCAGCTTTTATAGCGTCCACGCCGTCCCCTTTGGCAGCCGATGCGGTAATAATGGTATATCCCGCCGGCGCGTACTGCGCGCGAATATCATCCGCCGCGTCCGCATCCGCTTGGTCGCATTTGTTCAGCACTATCACAGGCTCAACATTATGCTTTTCGCAGCGTATTATAAGCTTGTCCATCAGCATAAGGTCAGGCTTCGGCGCGGAAAGCGAGGCGACTATTATAAGCTTATCCAAATTGGCCACGGCAGGGCGAATGAATATATTGCGCCGCGGCAGTATCTTACTGACCGAGCGGCCCTCGCCGTCCTCAACATATTCAACCCTATCGCCCACCACGGGCGTTATACCGTCCTTCCTGAACCTTCCGCGTGCGCGGCATACTATTTCCGTGCCGTTATCGCTAAGCACGGTATAGAAGCCGCCTACGCCCTTTAGTATCAGCCCTGTATCAGCCATGCATTATCTCCTGTATTCAAAGCCTATCTGCCCGCTCCTTACGACCACGCCATCCACATATACGGTGCATTCGTATTGGCCGGCCTTTTGCAAATACGCGGTGAATGAAACACTCTGCTGCGAACCTACGGGCAGCGTGGTTTCATATATCACCAGCTCAAGCCCATCTTCAAGCTTTGCTGTTACTGTTACGACGCCGGGTCCTGCCGCAATATCCAAATTGAAGGCAACATCCGCCGCATAATTGCCAAGCTGAGACCGGCAAACGCTCAATTCCACCGCCGCATCCGCCGCAACGGATATGTTCGGGGACGGATTCTGCGCAACGACAGATTCTTCGGCCGCTATCTGGCTGTCCGGCTGCACGGTGCGTATGCGTATTTGCTTGAAGCCTTCTTCCCTGAGCAGCGCTATCGCTTTGCTGAGATCAAGCTCCATAACGTTTGGCATCTGTGTAGCTTTGCCGGGCGTACCGCTTATCCATATTTCTATTTTATCCCCGGCGAACGTGCTTGTGCCCGCAACGGGCTCCTGCCGGACTATTTGACCATACGGCAGATCGCTCGTAACATACTGCGGCACGCCAAGCTGAAGATCCATGCCCCATACAAGATCCGTAGCATCCTGCAGCGTCCTTCCCGTAAGATCCGGAACGGTAACATAATCGCTGCCGGAGCTTACGGTAACGCTTATCGTATCGCCCTGCTTGGCGTTTGTTCCCGCGGCAGGGGACTGCTCCAGCACGGTGCCTTCGTCTATATCGCTCGGCTTATATTCGTCAACCGATATTTCAAAGCCTCTAAGCTGCGCTATACCTATGGCTTCCTCAAGCTTTTTGTTGGTAACGGTAGGAATTATGTATTCCGTGGCTGCCGTGAAGCCCTTGTCTTCACGTACTGATCTTGCAATGAAAAATAGCGCCGTGAAAAGCCCAAGCACTACAATGAGCATAACCACAATATTCATCACGCCGTGATTTATGCGGTGTTTGCCGTGCTCATCATGGTTATATATGCGGGCAAACTTGCCGTGCGGCTCGCGCAGCGCCCTAAGAAGATCGTACTTCATCTGCCTTGCGGAAGGATAGCGCTGGCTCGGCTCCTTGCTGGCAGCCTTCACCACAACGTCGCTCAGCGCGCGCGGAACCCTTGGATTGAGTTCCGACGGCGGCGTTATATCCTCCTGCAAATGTTTAAGAGCAATAGCCACGGAGTTATCCCCACCGAACGGCACCTGCCCTGTAAGCATTTCATAAAGCATTATTGCGCACGAATAAATGTCCGATGCGGCGGTGACATCCTCTCCCCTTGCCTGCTCCGGAGAAATATAATGCACCGACCCCATAACGACGTTCGATCCGGTGAACGTGCGCGTGGTGGCCGCAACGTCCCTCGCTATGCCAAAATCGGTCAGCTTCGCCCTGCCGCGCGGGGTGATTATAACGTTCTGAGGCTTAACGTCGCGGTGTATTATTCCCTTCTGGTGCGCATGGGACAGCGCATCTAGCACCTGACACATTATATTTACGGCAACCTTGGGGGACATTGGCCCGTCACTCTTTATCAATTCTTTCAATGTGCTGCCTTCAACGTATTCCAGCACTATATAGCTTATATCCCCATCCTCGCCAACGGCATAGGAGCGGACAATATTTTCATGCGAAAGGCTGAGCACGGCGCGCGCTTCGCGCTCAAAGCGGCGCACGAACTCCATGTCCCCGCGGTGTTCTTCCTTTAATACTTTAAGCGCGACCGTGCGGTTGAGCATGTTGTCATGCGCTTTATACACGTTCGCCATTCCGCCGGAGCCTATAAGGGATTCTACCATATACCTTCCGGAAATTACTCTTCCTATCATTCGGCATTCTCCCCATCGTTATATATTATTACGGCGCTTATATTGTCCCGACTGCCGGCTTTCAGCGCGCGTTCGACAAGCGCATCGCACGCTGTTTGCAATTCTTCAGCCGACCGGCCGAGTGCGTCCGCCAGTTCATCTTCACTCAGTTCACCGTAAAGCCCATCCGTGCATATGAGCAGCTTATCTCCCTTTTCCCATGCGCATTCAAACACATCCACCCGCTCAATTGGACGTGTGCCTACAGCGCGGGTTATAATATTGCGCTGAGGATGGCGCGCGGCTTCCTCCCGCGTGATATAGCCAAGCGCCGCAAGCTGGGCAACATACGAATGATCTTCAGTTATTTGCTTAAGATGCAGCCCATCATAATGATAGAGCCTGCTGTCGCCAACATTTGCCGCGATAAAACGCTTTTCTTCCAGCACCGCAGCCACAAGCGTTGTGCCCATGCCGCGGTATCCTTCATCGCTGAAGGATAGCTCATACACGGCTGAATTGGCCATGTTCACCGCGTTTATAAGCCGCTCCCGAATAGTTCCGGGCGCGTTTTTATGCATATTCTCCACCAGCGTTTTTATTGCAAGCGCGCTTGCAATATCGCCCGCGTTATGGCCGCCCATTCCGTCCGCAACGGCAGCGATGGCTAGCATGCCCCTTTCGGGTATAAAAACGGCGTCCTGATTTTGCTTTCTTATACCGGTAATGGTCTTTGCAGCATATTTCATTGTTGCTCCTCCCTTTGCATAAGCACGCGCCGCCTAAGCTGACCACAGGCGCCGTCTATATCGGTTCCCATTTCACGCCTAACGGTTGCGGATATTCCTCTATCCTCAAGCCATTTTCTGAACACTTCCGCTTCCTTTCGACTGGTGCCTAAAAGGTTGCGCTCCTTTACGGGGTTAAGCGGGATAAGATTCACATGGCATGTCATTCCCCTGAGGCGTGCCGCCAATTCGTTGGCGTTCACCTGCGAATCGTTAAGCCCTTTTACCAGCGCGTATTCAAACACAACACGCCGACCCGTTGTTTGGGCATATCGCCTTGCCGCAGCAAGTACCTCGGCGATCGGATATGCCTTATTTATAGGCATCAGTTTATTGCGTATTTCATCATTGGGCGCATGGAGCGATACAGAAAGCGTAACGTGCGGCGCATCCTGCGGCAAAGTATCTATCCTTGGCACAAGGCCGCAGCTTGAAAGCGAAATATTCCTTGGGCTTATGCCCATGCCGTCAGGTGAGGAGACAAGTTTCAGGAATTTGACCGTATTATCGTAATTATCAAGCGGTTCGCCGCTTCCCATAAGCACTATGTTCGTTACACTTCTGTCTCTGCCCTCCTCCGCGGGAACATCGGCATTGGCAAGCGCAACAAACGAAAGCATTTCTCCAGGAGTAAGGTTCCTTATGCAGCCTTCAAGCGTGGATGCGCAAAACGCGCAGCCCATGCGGCAGCCAACCTGTGTTGATATGCAAAGCGTGTTGCCGTAATGATAGCGCATAAGCACGCCTTCAACAATGTTTCCGTCGCTTAGCGAAAACAGGTATTTTATGGTACCGTCCTTTTGAGATATGAACTTATCGTATATTTCCGCCCCGTCGAACGCAAGCTCACTCAGCCTGTTCCTTAACGTTTTCGGCAGATTGGTCATGTTTTCGGGCTTTACGCCGCGGCTGAGCCATGAAAAAACCTGCTTCGCGCGGAAGCGCGGTTCGCCCCATTCTTTCAGCAGCGCTTCAAGCTCCGCCGTGTCCATTGAAACTAGCCCCGTCATCATTATCTCCTGCGTATAGATTTGGCTATAAAAAAGCCTTCCGTTCCATCATGCTGCGGCAGCAGCTGTATCCGCCCGCCCTCTGCGCGGCTTCGCATATCATGGGGCAATATATTTTCCATATTGCCCGGAGCATAGTTGCAATTTTCGACAAGAAACTGCTCCCATACGCCAATATTTTCGCGCCTTGACACCGTGCACGTTGAATACACAAGCGTGCCGCCGATTTTAACATAGCGCGCGCATGCATTGAGTATTTTCAGCTGCAATTCGCTAAGCGCGTCTATCATTCCGCTCGTTTTAGCATAGCGGACATCCGGCTTTCCGCGCACGCCGAGTCCGGAGCACGGCGCATCGACAAGTACCGCGTCAAACGCGCCGCAGTACGCATCATCGTATACCGATGCATCCTTTTGCACTATTTCGGCGTTTTCGACATGCAGCCTTTTGAGCGTATTAAGCGTCAGTTCCCGCCTATGCTCATGCAGCTCAAAGCCCGTAATGCTGCATCTGTTTTCAGCAAGCGATGCCATATATGCCGTTTTCCCTCCGGGTGCGCAGCATGCGTCCAGTATTCTCATTCCAGCCTTAGGCTCAATAGCGCGGCAGACAAGCATAGCGCTTTCACTCTGCACGGTTATTTTGCCTTCCGTAAACAGCGGCTCCTTTTCAACATTAAAGCCGTTTTCAAGGCAAAATGCGTTTGGGTCTATTTTGCCGCGCCTAAAGCCTATTCCTCTATCATTGAGCGCGCAGGCAAGTTCATCCGCGGTATAGGGCCACTGTGCCCGTATGCAGAAATCATGCGTCTGCTGCGCCATTATACCTTCGGCTTCGGCTATGCCGTAATCGGCAACAAGCTCATCAGCCAGCCACCTTGGCCAGCTATATTCAACGCTCAGCCGCTCAACCGGTTCATCTGGAAGCGGCGGCAGCTCGGTATCCCTGCAAACGGAGCGCATAACGCCATTAACATAACCCGAAAGCGCGCCCTTGCCCACTTCCTTGGCAAGGCGCACGGATTCGTTGCAGGCGGCGCTGTCCGGCACGTTCATATATTTCGCCTGGCAAACGCCAAGGCGCAGTATATTGCGTATGGTCTTATCCGGTTTTCCTTTAGCATGGGCAGCAATTATTCTGTCTATCATCATAAGATGATCCAGCGTGCAGTACACCGCGGCGGAAACCCATTTCGCATCCCGCTCGCCCAGCCCCTGCTCCGCCCGTTTAAGGCACAGATTGGCATACGCGCCGCTATCGATTATATCTGAAAGCGCATTCAGCGCAATGCGCCGCGTGCTCACTCAAACACCTTAAAGCCCATCTTGTGCCCAAGCACCGCGTTTGCCGCATCCATGCGCTTGGCACCGGGGAACTGAAGTTCAAGTATTTCTATCACGCCGTCCCCGCAGTCCACAAGTATGCCGTTAAATCTGTCCGCGCGCAGTATAAGTCCCGGCTCTCCGCGGCTCGGCTCCGCGTCGCTATGGCGCGTTTTCCATATCTTCACCGCTTCGCCCTCAAGCATTGCATACGCGCAAGGCCACGGATTCATTCCGCGCACCAAATTATGCACAGCATCCTTGCCACGCGAGAAATCTATATGCCCGTATTCCTTTTTTATCATGCCGCACTTGGTTGCCTCCACCTCGTTCTGCTTTATCGGCTTCAGCTCGCCGCGCTCGAGCGCTTCTATTGTTTCCTTCAGCAGCTCCGCGCCCATTTCGGCCAATCGGTCGAACAATTCTCCGGCAGTCTCGTTTTCACCTATTTCAGTTTCTTTCTTCAGCAAAATGTCGCCCGTATCCAGCCCAATATCCGTAAGCATGGTGGTAACGCCGGTTATCTTTTCGCCGTTTATCACAGCCCATTGTATCGGCGCGGCTCCGCGGTATTTGGGCAGCAGACTGCCGTGCACATTTATGCAACCGTACTTAGGCACGGCAAGATTTTCGCGGCTGAGTATCTGCCCAAAGGCTGCCGTTACCATTAGCTCCGGCGATTCAGCCTTCAGCGCGGCAACACCTTCTTCGCTTTTTATCTTATCGAACTGATAAACCTTCATGCCGTATTCTAACGCGGCCTTTTTTACCGGCGGCGGGGTCATTACCGCCTTGCGCCCAACGGGCTTGTCCGGCTGGGTGAACACGACCACGTCGTCCCCGCGCTCATGCAGCATTTTCAGCGAAGGCAGCGCAAAATCAGGCGTGCCTAAAAAAGCTATTTTCATTCATCTTCCTCGTTTTCATCGTATCCTTCGGGCGCTTCGGTAACAAGGCGCTTATATACAAGGCCGTTAAGATGATCCGTCTCGTGCAGTATGGCGCGGGCAAAAAGGCCCTCCCCTTCATATTCGCATTCTTCACCAAAGCGGTTCATTGCGCGCACGCGCACATGGTTGGGCCTGACAACATAGCCGCTTTCGCCCGGAAAGGACAGGCAGCCTTCGTAGCCGCCCTGCTCTCCGCTTGTTTCCAATATTTCCGGGTTTACGAGTTCCACAAGGCCGTCGCCGCAGTCTATAACCACGGCGCGCTTAAGTATGCCGACCTGCGGCGCGGCAAGGCCAACGCCTTCGGCGTCGTACATAGTTTCCGCCATATCGTCAAGCAAAACGGCCAAACGCTTGTCAAAATTATCCACCTTCCGGCAAACCTTGTACAAACATTCTGCATCGCCGGTCATGATTCGTCTTTTAGCCATATATTCTCCTCCACAATTGCATCAAAATATTATAACCCGCAAAAGCCCCAAGAATCAATACTCAGAACATATCCGCCGGATTTATCTCCACGTTTCCCATCTCGCTGCGCCGGCGTTCGTTGCACAGGGTATATATTGCGTCTATAACCGCCGCGGTATGCTTTGTGCGCACCAGCTTCATAAGCGTTTCGTACCGGAACAGCCCCTGCCGTTTTTTCATCGGCGCTGGCGACGCCACCATGAAAAGCAGCTCCTGCCGGCTTGCACCCTGAGCGTCAAGCGCGGCATATATGCGCTGCTTCATTTCCGCCGCAAAGCGCTCGTTCATGTCGTCTATAGCGGCCTCGTTCTCTCCCGTAAACACTATTCTTATAAACAGCGAAAACGGCGGAAACAGCCCCGCCCGGCGCGACGCTATCTCATAAGCATAAAAGCCACGGTAATCCTGATTGGCCGCAAGCTCTATAACGGCGTGCTCAGGCGTGTAGCTTTGCACGATAACGCTGCCCTCCCGCTCCCCGCGGCCCGCGCGGCCCGCCACCTGCGTAAGCAGCTGGAACGTACGCTCCGCGCTCCTGTAATCCGGCACATGCAGCATTGTATCCGCCGCAATTACGCCAACCGTTGTAACGTTGGGTATATCCAGCCCCTTGGCTATCATCTGCGTGCCTATCAGCGCCTGCGCTTCGCCGCGCATAAACCTATCAAGTATTTTATAATGCGCGTCCTTGCCCTGCGTAGTGTCGTAATCCATCCTGAGCGCGGTAACGCCGGGAAACTGCTCCTTAAGCTGCTCCTCCACCTGCTGTGTGCCTACGCCAAAAAACTTTATGTGAGGTTTGCCGCATTCCGGGCATACCTTTGGTATATTCTTTGTGCGTCCGCAGTAATGGCACTTCATAAGCTTATCTATTTTATGATAGGTCATGGATACGTCGCAGTTGTCGCACTTGAATACATAACCGCAGCTCCTGCAGGATACGAAGGTGGAATACCCACGGCGGTTTATGAAGAGTATCGCCTGCTCATTTCTGTCGAGGCAGGCTTTCAGCTCATGGTACAGCCGTCCGCTGAATATGCCGGTATTTCCCGCAGCGAATTCCTGCCGCATATCCACTATGTCCACCTTGGGCAGCGGCAGGTCGTTTATGCGCTCCGGCAATTCAAGAAGAGCGTACCTGCCCCGTTTTGCCCGAAAATAGCTTGTTACAGACGGCGTGGCACTGCCCAATAGAAGTACTCCGCCGTTTAATTTACACCGTTTCTGGGCCACCTCTATGGCGCTGTAGCGGGGCGTCATCTCGGAGGAGTAGGATTGCTCGTGCTCCTCGTCCACCACTATCAGCCGTATATTCTCAAGGGGGGCAAACACCGCGCTCCTTGCCCCGAGCACTACCTTTGCTTTGCCCAGGCGTATGCGCCGCCATTCATCATATCGCTCGCCCGGCGACAGCCTGCTGTGCAGCACCGCCACCTGTTCGCCGAATCTTCCGCGGAATCTGTCCATTGCCTGTGGGGTCAGGGATATTTCCGGCACCAGCACTATGGCGGAGCCGCCCTCGTCCAGCACTTTGGCGATGGCCTGCATGTATACCTCAGTCTTTCCGCTGCCTGTAACGCCGTGAAAGAGCATAGTCCCCTCCCGCCTGTCCATAGCTGCGCTTATCTTTGCCAATACGTCAGCCTGCGCCGCTGAAAGGGTCAGCGGCATCGTCCTGGGCGGTATCCGTCCGGCATACGGGTCCCGATATGTCTCCCGGCCTGCCTCTGTTATATAGCCCTTATCTATCAGCGCCTTTATGGCGGAGGACGCACCGGGAATAAAGGCACATATATCTGCCGTGCTCATCTCCGCATTTGACTCTGACAAAAGGTCGAAAACCTCTTTTTGCTTAGGTGATTTGGGGCTGCCGTCCTTTTTCAGCATGCCCGCCCGTATGAGCTGGGGATCGACGCCATCGGCAAGCTTCACCGTGCGCACCCGCTTCTCCTTTACCCTTCCTCTCCGGAGCTGCGCAGGTATCATAAGGCGCAGCGCGTCCACCAGCAGGCAATTGTAGCTCTGCTTTATCCAATAAGCCAGCCGTATCTGCTCATGGGTCAGCACGCTGTACGGTTCCAGCGGGCGTATTATGCTCTTCAGCGCGATATTGCCCTCATAGCTCTCGCTTATTCCCAGCACATAGCCCTCTATGGGTTTGTTTCCGCTGCCAAAGGGTACGAGCACCCGTTGGCCGAGGATAATGTTATCCTCCGCCCGGTAGGTAAAGAGCCTGTCTACGCCGCTGTTGGCTATGTCCACTATCACCTGTGCGAACAAATCCTGCCGTCCTTTCACAACTCAAGTTTATTTATTAAAAATTATACCACAAAGGCCCTTATACCGACATACGCAAAAAGGAGGGTATGCCCTCCTCATTATATCGTCAGTTTATTTTACCAGCCTGTCCAGAAGCCAATCAGCAGCCTCGCGCTTTGTGACCATGCCGCTGTGTTCTCTGGAGCCGTCCGCGCCGTACAGCGTGATTATGTTGGTGTCAGTGCCGAAGCCGGCGCCTTCAGCCGTAACGTCGTTTGCAGCAATAAAGTCCAGCTTTTTACGCTTGAGCTTTTCTATGGCGTTGTTTTCTACGTTATGGGTTTCCGCCGCAAAGCCCATGACCTTCTGATTTGACTTCAGCGGGGCAATGGTCTTTAATATGTCCCTCGTGGCCCTGAGGTTAAGTGTAAGGTTGTCTCCGCCCTTTTTGATCTTCTCGCTTGAAAACTCGGCAGGAGTAAAGTCGGCCGGGGCCGCCGCCATAACGAGTATATCGCAGCCCGGAAAGCGCTCAATCACACTGTCGCAGAGTTCGTCCGAAGAGACTATATCCACGCGCTTTACTCCACCGGGAGTCCACAGGCTCACCGGGCCGCTTATGAGGGTCACATCAGCGCCCCTCTCGGCCGCAGCTTCAGCTATGGCGTAGCCCATCTTGCCCGATGAGCGGTTGGTAATATAGCGCACAGGGTCTATGGCCTCCCGTGTGGGACCCGCAGTTACCAGCACGCGTTTGCCCTCAAGATTCCGCTTTACGTTGAGCTTATCCAGAACTGCGCGGACTATATCTTCCACCGCTGCAAGCTTGCCTATGCCCTCGTCCCCGCAGGCCAGATGGCCCGTGGCGGGAGCTATGAACTCACAGCCGCGCCGCTTCAAAGTCTCGATGTTGGCCTGCGTGGCAGCGTCAAGGTACATATTGGTATTCATGGCGGGGGCTATCATCACGGGAGCGGTGGTAGCCATCACCGTAGTAGTCAGCATGTCGTCCGCTATGCCGGACGCCATCTTGCCAATGAAATTCGCGGTAGCCGGGGCCACGAGAAACAGATCCGCAAGCTTGGCAAGCGATATATGCTCGACCTCAAAATGCCTGTCGCTGTCGAACATATCCTTTACTACCCGATTGCCGCTTATGGTCTCGAGTGTCAGCGGAGTGATTATCTCCGCCCCTGCATGGGTCAGTATCACGTGGACGTCCACGCCGCTTTTGCGCAAGGCGCTTATTATATCACATGCCTTATAGGCGGCTATGGAGCCGGTGACGCCCATTACCACATGCTTCATTATTTGCTGTACTCCTCAGGGGTGATTATCTCGAGCTTATCGTTATAGAGCTCGTCTACCGCCACCGATACCGGCTTGCGGTCGTCCAGCTTTTCCGGATCGTTTACACCATCATCCAGAGAGTAATCGTCCTGAAAGCTGCCGTCGTATTTCCGGGCCGCCTCGCCGCTGGAGATACACTCCGGGCACAGATACTCAATATCCTCCACAGCGAAAAAAGGTACTGTATAGTAGATGTGTGTGGTCTTACCACAGCAGTCACAGACAACGCCGTCTGCGGATTCCTCAAAAGCCCCAGTTTCCAGAGGGTTTGGGT
>OKSI01000676.1_pt1 | contig 12314 bp, 10 predicted proteins | sample 1606221 | NCBI WGS metagenome assembly OKSI01 (sample SAMEA3879540, study PRJEB24766) | human gut metagenome | biome: human-associated habitat; feature: feces | place: USA | collected 1985/1987 | reverse complement strand
CAAAAAACGACAGCTATGATACTATTTCTCTGTCAGTCACGGTAGGAGAGCAATACTCGACAAGTATAAAGGGGGACTTGTTTTGGATATTGTAGCAGTAAAAGATTCTGAACTGGAGAGATATGTAACCAAAATCATGCTGGAGATAGGGGTGCCGGCGCATCTGAAGGGTTATCACTACTTACGTGATGCAATTATTTTGTCAGGAAAAGATATGGAAGTGGTAAGCAGCGTTACCAAACTTCTGTACCCTACGATCGCAAAACATTTCAAGACCACAGACCAGAAAGTGGAACGCGCCATCCGGAATGCCATTGAGGTATCCTGGACTCGGGGAAATGTGGAGACATTTGAGAAAATATTCGGATATTCAGCAGCCAGCGGAAGGAACAGACCGACGAACAGCGAGTATATCGCACGTATCGCGGACAACATCCGACTGGATTATAAGGCTATGTAACATATTGAATTTATTCTTTTTAAATTTTTTAAATTAGGAAAGTTAACGTTTCGATGCAGTATTCTTTCTTACACACTGACAGGGCCGCATGCCGGAAGAGATTTACGGTATGCGGCTTTTTTATGCTTTTTCATGCGTGCCACGTAATATTTGTCAAGTCCCGATAAATATGGTAAGATGATAACGATTCAGAGCAATAGAGAGCCTGCCCGGATCCACGGAGCGGGCACCGGGAGAAAACATGACTTTTCGGATATCGGATTTACTGATCAGAGGCTGTCTGATCATCATCGGGCTGACGGAAGTCGCCCATTTGGCGGGCTGCCTGCTGGGGTGGTCTTTTTTGGCTGTAACGGAGCTGCTGCTGGCGGAGATCGCCGTAGCGGTACTTGTATTGATCTTGTCCGGTCTGATCGCACATAAAAACAGCATTATCGGAAAACCGGCACCGGAGAACAGCAAAACGAGCGGAAGACAACAGATTTTGACAGTAGTACTTGCATTTTTCATTCTGCTGCAGGTGCTATGGATCCTCACGGGAGGACGTGTGTGGACGGACGGCGATATGACGCTGGAGACCGTCAATACCTTCCTGAAGGAGAACAGCATCTATACGGTGGATCCCCTCACGGGGGAACCGTATACACAGGGCATGTCTTTCCGTCTGAAGCTGCTGTGCCTGCCTACTCTGTACGGAACCATCAGCCACTGGAGCGGTATGGCCCCTGAAACGGTAGTATACCGGCTGATCCCCTGCCTGACTTTATGTATGGGATACCTGGCTTACGGCAGGCTGGGTGCCGTGCTTTTTGATCATAATAGAGAAAAATGCAATATCTTCCTGATCATAGTGGGAATACTGTTCTGTGCGGGGACTTATATGCCCGGCGTGGACGGATTTGATATTTTCTACGGAGGTTTCCGGGGAGTGACGATCCGTGCGGCGGTGCTGCTTCCCTATCTGTTTTCATGCCTGTTCGAGAGAAAATATCTCGGTGCGGTGCTCTGTATCCTGGCGGAAGCCTGTATGGTCTGGACACTGTACGGCGCGGGAGTGTGCCTGCTCGTGACGGTGGCATGGGTGGCATTACGGTGGCTGTGGACAATGTGCAGCCGCAGCGATCATAAGAAAACACAGGCTGTGAAGACAGCACCGGGAGAGGAGGACGCAGAATGATGACACTTCTGAAGTCCGCCACGAACGGCTGGCTCGATTATACGCAGCAAGGAAAATATGCAGCATTGCTGCTGGCAGCTATCCTCTATCTGGGGTATTGCCTGTGGAAAAGCAAAGCAGCAAGGAACGGTGGGAAGCAGCCGCTGTTCTATTTATATGCGGTGCTGATCACGCTGGCCTGCATCTGCCCGGTGACAGTGGTAATCCTGATGAAATACCAGACCGCGTTTTATTCCTATGTATGGATCTGGACCGCAGTGCCCCAGACAGCACTGATCGCCTGGGCATGTACGGAGTTCCTGTATACCCTGTGGAGAGAAAAAAGTATCCGGAATGTGGCAGCTACATTGCTCCTGGCGGGAATTGTGATCCTGAGCGGGAATCCGGTATCGGACCGGACCGGTTCACAGCTGACACAGGTGGAACAGCCCCGAGAGGTGTTGAGGCAGCTGTCGGAATATCACCTGGAAGAGAGCGGAGAGACGGAATATAGCCTATGGGCTCCGAAGGAGATCCTGGCGGCGGCCAGGGCATACAGTGCCGATATCCATCCCGTGTATGGGAGAAGCATCTGGGATGCCGCGCTGGGAAGCTATTCGTACGACACCTACGAGACATGGCAGGAGGACCTGTATCTGTGGATGAACCATCTGGAGGAGACCGGTGAGCCGGAGTATGTCCGCACGGAGGAAAATACCGGGGAGCGGACCATTGATTTCAGAACCTGCCTTGACAGTGCGGCAGCCGCAGGAGTAGACTACATTTTACTGCCGGGGGATCTGCCGGAGGATACCGTGGAAAAATTGCAGGAGACCCTGGGGACAGACACAGAGCGGAAGACCACAGCAGGATATTACCTGATAGAAATCAGATAGAAACCGGATAGAAACCGGATAAAAACCGGCTCAGAATTCGGATAAACAGAAGGATTACAATATGGAACAGGATTTGATCAGTATAGTGGTACCGGTATACCGGGCGGAAAACTATATCGAAGAGACACTTGACTGTGTGCGGACCCAGACCTATACGAACTGGGAGCTGCTGTTAATAGAAGACTGCGGGCCGGACCGCAGCAGACAGCTCATCGAAGAATATATCCGGCGGACCGGAGACCGGCGGATCCGGCTGCTGACCCATCCCACGAATCTGGGAGCCGCCAGGGCGCGGAACCTGGGAGTGAATGAGGCAAAGGGGCGTTACCTGGCTTATCTGGATGCGGACGATCTGTGGGTACCGGAGAAGCTGGAGCGGGAGCTTGCTTTTATGAAGGAGCAGAAGGCTGCTTTTGTGTTCACAGGATATGAATTCGCCGACGAGAACGGCATAGGAACGGGGAAAATAGTCCATGTACCGATGACCATAAATTATAAGGAAGCCTTGAAAAATACCACGATCTTCACCAGCACAGTAATGTTCGACATGGAACAGCTGTCAAAAGAAGAGCTGCAGATGCCGCAGATCAAGAGTGAGGATACCGCGTTATGGTGGAGAATACTGCGCGGGGGTACTGTAGCTTGTGGTTTGGATGAAAATTTGGTAAAATATCGGAGAGCGGGGAAATCCCTGTCTTCCAACAAGATAGAAGCTCTGCGCAGGATCTGGAATCTGTATCGTAAGGCAGAGGGAATGTCTGTGCCAAGTAGCGCCTGGCATTTCTGCTTCTGGGCAGTACGTGCGGTGAAGCGCAGGATATAGGAGGAGTTTGTGTTGAATACAAACGGTAATTATTATGTGAACAGATTGCGCAGGAGGGAATCCTTCAAGCGCTTGATCAATATAGGACTGTCGGCGATCTGCCTGTTCCTGGAAATTGCCCTGTTTGCCTACATGTGGCAGTTCCACTTCCAGTTCCAGCTGGTAGATCCGCTGCAGAAGATCTGGTACCGCGGCTTCCTGCTGGAGAACGGCATCTACAGCGTGATCCTGATCTTTTTCTCCGTGACCTACGGTGGAATGCGTCTGGGTTATATGAAAAATACGGAGATCATATTTTCCCAGGTGTTTGCAACACTGATGGCGGATGTACTGATCTATGCCGAGCTGTGTATGATGGCGCGTAGCGTGTTCCCGCCGGATATGTTCCTGCTCATGGTAGTGCTGCAGATCGTGGCAGTGATCATCTATGCCAATATTGCGAATAAAATCTATCGTACGGCGTTCCCGCCCAGAGAACTCCTGCTGATCCATGGGGATCGTCCCATCGCGGACATCTGTAAAAAGTTCGAAAGCCGTAAGGATAAATACAAGATCACGAAATATGAGCATATCAAAAAAGGCGCGGCAGAACTCTGCAAAGAGATCCTGAGTGAGTATCAGAACGGTGAGATCAACGCCGTCGTGATCTGGGATATTAATGAGAAGGACCGCAACACTATATTGAAATTCTGCTATTCGCAGTCCATCCGTGTGTATGTAATGCCTAAAATATCAGATGTTATTTTAGTAGGATCCGAGGAATTACATGTATTTGATACGCCGATCCTGCTGACCAGAGAGTATTCCCTCAGCATGGAGCAGCGGTTCATCAAGCGCTCCATCGACGTGGTCTGCTCCCTGATCCTGCTGGTGATCACCTCTCCGCTGATGCTCCTGACGTCACTGGCGATCAAGCTGTATGACGGCGGCCCGGTATTGTACAAGCAGGTGCGCTGTACCATCGGCCAGAGAGAGTTCTATATCATGAAGTTCCGCAGCATGCGCACCGATGCGGAGAAGGACGGCGTAGCCCGCCTGGCACAGAAAAATGACGACCGCATCACTCCGATCGGAAAAGTGATCCGCAAATGCCGTCTGGACGAGCTGCCCCAGCTGATCAATATCCTGCGGGGAGATATGTCCTTCATCGGTCCCAGACCGGAACGTCCGGAGATCATTGCCCAGTATACCGAAGTCATGCCGGAGTTCGCCTTCCGTATGAAGGTGAAGGCGGGACTGGCTGGATTCGCCCAGGTATACGGAAAATACAATACCTCTCCGTATGATAAGTTAAAACTGGATTTAACATATATCGAAAATTATTCTGTATGGCTCGATCTGAAGCTGATGCTTCTGACACTGAAAGTACTGTTCTGGCCGGACAGCACCGAGGGTGTCGAGAGCGAACAGGTGACGGCTTTCAAGGCAGAGTATGACGGCCGTGCGGAAAAAGACGATAACTGATCTGATCGTATGGGAATATGAAAATATGGGAGGAAGCCTCATGGAAGCAAGCTATGGTAAGGAACCCTTCGATCTGCGGCTGCTGCTCTTGCGGCTGGGCCGTAATCTATGGAAAATACTGGCGCTGACGATACTGGGTACAGTACTGTTCGGCGGCGGTTATTATGTCAAAAATGTGTTGCTGCAGCCCGATCCCGGGTATGCGGCTTCTTCCACTTATAAGGTAGAATATGTCGAGAACCCCAATGCGGCCGGTGCTTACTATATCAACGAAGCCACCTGGAACAGCCTGCTCCACACGGGAGAATTCCTGGATGGTGTGGAGACCCATCTGCAGGAAGCGGCAGAGCGCGGAGAGACCGGTGCTGCGGCAGTGCTGGAACAGGGCAGAGACCGCTGGATCGAAGCTTTGTCAGCTGCCCTGCCTTCTGATTTCAGTATTCCGGTGACGAAGGCTACGACACAGGATCCCGGGGAGAGCATTGCGCTGGCCCATGCCGCGGAAGAGACCATGTGCGGGGAGTTCGCAGAGAGTATGCCGGAGATCACGCGGATCAAAGTGCTGGATCATGGAGACCTCGCAGAGGCAGTGGTGGCGGATGTGCGTCCGGTACGGGCCGTGATCCTGGCGGCGGTGCTGTCCTTGTTTTTCGTAGTGGTGATCTTCCTGTTATGGGAGCTGTCCCGGGACAGCATCTGGCTCCCGGCCACTCTCCGCAGACGGTATGGATTACACAGTCTGGGTACAGTGGAAAGTACGGGATTTGCGGAAAATGTGAAATATCTGCTGGAGAAAGCGGATGCCCATAAGATCGCCGTCTGCGGTGCCCTGCCGGAGGCAGATCCACAGGAGGCCGTGGACAGACTGCGCGAGCTGCAGCCCGCCGGTAGAGAGCAGACCAGCGGCAGAGTGCAGCCCATCGACAGAGAATGGATCGCAGTTCCCAGTCCGCTGCTATGCCCTGAGAGCGCAGAGACTCTGCGGGAGGCGGATGTGGTCCTGCTGGCAGTGCCGGCCGGAGCAACGGTGGGTAAACGGCTGGAGGCTGTGCTGGAGTATCTGACCGCACAGGACTGTAAGGTGGACGGAGCCTTTTTATGGAATGCGGATGAGACCCTGATCCGAAGCTATTATTTTCTCCCTATGATTGGTTCCGATACAGCAGATAACGATATGAATACGAGAAATACAGAAATGGAACATACAAAGACTACCCAGGCAGAAGGAGAGCAGGCATGAAGGTAGAAGTACTGGCATCGGTAATGAACGCTTCTCTTCGTGAAACCGTACAACATATGAACCTGCAGTCCGATGCGGTGATCATCAACCAATGCGACAGACTCGGGCAGGAGGAAATGCAGATATCCCAGGAAAACGGAGAGGCACGAACCATCCGTTTCTATAGCTTCCCGGATCGGGGCATCGGCAGAAGCCGGAATGAAGCCATCCTTCGGGCGAGAGGGGATATCTGCCTTTTTTCGGATGCGGATATCGTGTATGAGGACGGATATGAAACGGCGATCCTGGCAGAATTTGAGAAAAATCCGCAGGCAGACATGATCATTTTCAATATCGAAGTTGAGGAATCCCGACGCACCTACCACATCACGGAGCGGAAACGAGTGCACTGGTACAATTGCGGCCGGTACGGAGCGGTGAGCTTTGCAGTACGCAGGGACAGCCTGCTGGCATCCGGGAGCACCTTCTCCCTGCTGTTCGGCGGCGGAGCGAAATACAGCAACGGTGAGGACAGCCTGTTCCTGGCGGAGTTCCTCCGGAAAGGCTATAAGGTCTATACCGCGCCCGTGACCATCGGCAGAGAGGAAGCGGGAGACTCCACCTGGTTCCATGGCTATAATGAGAAATTTTTCCATGACCGTGGTGTACTGTATCATTATCTGTACGGAAGGCTGGCAGGACCGCTGGCACTGCGGTTCCTATATGCCCATAAGGGGACATTGTGCAGTGAGGTAACGATAAAACAGGCGAAGCATTGGATGCGGGACGGCATCCGGGAAGCAGGAAAGCGCAGCTGAGCCTGAACCGCGGCAGACATCGCAGGAGAATACGCGCGAACCGCGGCGGACACCGCAGGAGAATACGCGCGAACCGCAACGGACATCGCAGGAGAATACGTGCGAACCGCGGCGGACATCGCGAGAAAACACGCCGGAAATTGAGACAGACATCGTAGGCAGGAAGGGGGTCCCACATGGAAAAAAGTGCACTGGTATATATTGTATTAACACTCGTAACGGTGGGATTCGGCTTCTGCGTGCGCAACAGCGCCTATACGGCAGGATACCTGTCGGGCAGGCGGATGTCTGGAGCGCCGGTGGGGTACGATCGTCAGCAGGCGAGGAACCTGGTGGCGGAGACCGCCGTATTCTGCCTCCTGGCGGGAGTCTCGGCCTGCCGTATTGCGGTGGGTGGTGACTACTGGGTCTACTGGCTGAAGTTCCAGCTGATCGACCAGGGACGCCATGTGTCCTATGAAAAAGGCTTCGTCGGGCTGGTGAAGCTGTTCCACTGGATCTTCGGTGAGGGCTCCTATCTGCCGATCTTCGGATTTTTTTCGCTGGTCACGGTGTTTTTCTTCCTGAAAGCACTGCATGATCAGGCGGACTGGTACGTAGTGTCCCTGTTTTTACTGCTGACCCAGGGCTTCTATTTTAACAGCATGAATTCCGTGCGGTACTATTTTGCACTGGCATTGGCCATGTATGCGCAGAAATACGTATTGCGGGGCGAGTACGGCAAGTTCATCCTCTGGGTGCTACTGGGATGTACGATCCATAAATCAGTGCTGCTGATCATTCCGGCCTATATCGCAGCAGATCTGTTGTCACGGGTACGACTGAAAAAATGGCACTACGCAGTCGGAATCCTGCTGATCTTATCCCTGATCTTCGGACAGAGCTTTTATCGGAATCTTATTTTTAAGTTTTATCCCTATTATAAGGATTCCATGTTCGACAACGGCCAGTTGTCCTACGTGAATATCGGAAAATGCCTGGCGGTGCTGATCCTGTGCCTGATTTACTGGAAGGACAGTATCCGGGATGATCGCAGGAACCGTTACTATTTCTACCTGAACCTGGCGGGACTGGTGCTCTATACCTGCGGCTCCTTCATCCCGGAGGTATCCCGTGTGGCCTATTACCTGATCCAGTCCCAGATCTTCCTGATCCCGGGCGTGCTAAGGAATGCGAAAAAGGGATGGTTCCGCAACCTGTGCATTGTCGGAGTCATCGCGGCATATCTGCTGTATTTCGTAATGCTGTTACGTGGCATGTACGATGTGGAGATCAGATTGTTACCTTACCTGAATTGGATATTTGATTAAAAGAGGATTTGATTTATGAGAGTACTGTGGGTCTGCAATATCATGCTCCCGGTGATCGCCGAGGCATTGCATAGAGAAGCTTCCAATAAGGAAGGCTGGCTGTCAGGACTGCTGTCGCAGGTCGTGGACCGGGAAGACACCGGCATGACGCTGGCAGTGGCGTTCCCGGCACCCGCGGGGGAAGAGATCCCACAGAGTTTTGTAGTCCGGGTGCAGGGGGAACACCCTGCCTGTGTCGCGGAAGCCACTTCTGCTACGGAAGCTGCATCTGCTCCGGAGGGGGGCGGTGGATATCTCGTCAGATGCTACGGCTTCCATGAGGATACCGTGCATCCGGACCGTTACCAGCCGGAGCTGGAAGAAGAACTGCGTAAGATCATGGAAGATTATGATCCGGATGTGATCCACTGCTTTGGTACGGAATATCCCCATACGCTGGCGGTCTGCCGTGTCTATCCGCATCCGGAGAGGATCCTTTTGGGGATCCAGGGCATCTGCAGCCTCTGTGCGGAAGCCTATTTCGCCGATCTCCCGGAGCGTGTGACGCGCAAAGTGACCTTCCGGGATCTGGTGAAACGGGACAGCCTGCGCAGCCAGCAGGAGAAATTCGTCCGCAGAGGTGTGATGGAGAGAGAAGCCATCGGTCTGGCGGGAAATATCACCGGCAGGACGGCATGGGACCGGGAGGTGACCACCGGGTGGAATCCCGGAGCACAGTATTATCCTATGAATGAGACCCTGCGCGCTTCCTTCTATGAAGGCAGCTGGGATCCGGAGCACTGTGAACCCCACAGCATCTTCGTCAGTCAGGGAGATTATCCCCTGAAGGGCTTGCATTATCTCCTGAAAGCATTGCCCGGGATCCGCAGGAAATTCCCCGATGTGCAGGTGTATGTGGCGGGAAATGATCTGACGGCATACCACACGCTGAAGCAGAAGCTGAAGATCTCCGCCTACGGACAGTATCTCCGGGATCTGATCCGGGAGGGGCAGCTGGAAGACTGCGTGCATTTCACAGGGAGACTGACAGAACAACAGATGCGGGAACGATTCCTCCGAAGTCACCTGTTCCTGTGCTGTTCTTCCCTGGAAAATTCGCCGAACTCCCTGGGCGAAGCCATGCTGTTGGGAGTACCCTGCGTCAGCACCGAAGTGGGCGGGATCCCCAGCCTGTTTGACGGCGGAAGGGACGGCCTGTGGTGTGAAGGACACCGGCTGACAGAAACGGCTGAAACCAGCAGAAATACGACAGATGCGGCTGAGAGCAAAAATAACACGTGCAATTCAAAAGAATTAAAAACAACAGAATTGGAAAATATTGTAAAATCCATGGAAAAATCCATTATCGAAATGTGGAGTTCTCCGGAGAAAATGTTGGAATACTCTAAAAATGCAAGAGAACATGCAAGAAAAACCCACGATAAAGAGAAAAATTTTGCAAAATTGCAGGAAATCTATGCAAAGATAGCGGAAAGGCAGGGCTGAGAATGCAGGTGGTATTCGTCTCTAATTATTTTAATCACCATCAGCTGTCCTTCTGCGACGCATTGTATGAACTCCTGGAAGGAAGCTTCTGCTTTCTGCAGACCCAGCCCATGGAAGAAGAACGGGTGAAGATGGGGTGGCAGGCCGAGGAGAGACCGTATGTGCGCTATGTACAGCCGGGCGGTACGACTACGGGCGGCCCGGAATGGCAGAACCTACTCCTTACCGCTGACGTGGTGATCTTCGGTGGATGCGATGACGAGAGCTACATCCGGGAACGCCTGGCGGCGGGAAAACCTATCTTCCGCTACAATGAACGGCTGTATAAAGAAGGACAATGGAAAGCCATCTCTCCCAGAGGACTGCTGCAAAAGTATAAAGACCACACAAGATACCGCAAGGCACCGGTGTACTTCCTGTGTGCCGGAGCCTATGTGCCCTGCGACCTGGGGATCATTCATGCCTATCCGGAGAAAATGCTGCGGTTCGGGTATTTCCCCGAGACCAGAGAGTATGCGCCGGGGGAACCGTTTTCACGCAAGAAAAAAGGAAGCATCCTGTGGGCGGCGCGGATGATTGACTGGAAACATCCGGAGCTGGTAGTGAAGACAGCCGCTTATCTGAAAGAACATTTGGAAGAGATTCCTTTTCACATTACGATGATCGGCGGAGGAGAACTGGAGGAAGAAGTACACAGCCTGGCAGAAGAGCTTGGTGTGACGGATAAGATCACCTTCGCAGGCTTCCGGAGCCCGGAGGAGGTCCGGGCAGCCATGGAGGAATCGGAGATCTACCTCGTCACCAGTGACCGGAAGGAAGGCTGGGGAGCCGTGGTCAACGAAGCCATGAACAGCGGCTGCGCCGTCGTGGCGGATCATATGATCGGAGCGGCTCCCTGGATGATCCGACAGAGGGAAAACGGGATCCTCTATCACGACGGCTGTGAACAGCAGCTGCAGGAATACGTTGCAGAGCTGCTGCAGGATCCGGCAGAGTGCCGCAGACTGGGAGAAGCGGCGCAGCAGACCGTCCGGACGGAATGGAATGCACGGACCGCCGCGGAGAGACTGGTCAGACTGTGTCGTGAGATGGGCTTCCTAACCGGTGCCCCCGGTACCACATCTGCAGAGCCGGCACTACTTGCACCCGGCCAATGCCTTCCGGCACCGCCCGTCCCGGCACTGTGGGCAGACGGTCCCTGCTCCCTGGCCCCGGTGATCCCGGAGCGACGGATGTATCGATATTTAACGGAAAGAAATAAAGAGGACAGAACGTGAACAGTAATGAGACCAACCAGCCGCTGATCAGTGTGATCGTGCCGGTGTACAATATCATACCTTATCTGCCCCGCTGCGTGGAGAGCCTGCAGAAGCAGACCTATCCGGAGCTGGAGATCCTGTTGATCGACGACGGCTCCACCGATGACACCCCGGCGCTGTGCGACCGGCTGGCGGAAAATGACCCGCGTATCCGCGTTTTCCACAAGGAGAACGGAGGTCCCTCCTCCGCGAGGAACTTCGGACTGACGCAGGCCGCCGGAGCATACGTGGGATTCGTGGACAGCGATGACTATGTGGATGCCGATATGTACGAGCGCCTGTACCGGGCGATCGCGACTACACATATGCCCATTGCTCAGGTGGGCAGGGATGAGATCGATCAGGACGGCAACATCCTGCCGAACATCTGCGAACCGGTATCCGAAGAACAGGTGATCCCGGCAGAGGATTTCTTAAAAGAGCTGCTGATGCACCGGGGAGACTGCTCCTTCTGTACCAAGCTGCTGCAAAAGAATCTGTTCACAAAGGGAAAATTCCCTGTGGGAGCGCTGAACGAGGATTTCCACCTGCTGGTGAATCTGCTGACGGACGAGGAGAACATCGTTCCCGGGATCGCGTGCATTCCGGGTCAGACTTATCACGTATTTTACCGCCCGGACAGCAACACCAGAGATAAAAACCGCTTCTCCAGAGTGTTCGCGGACAACATCGATAACGCGGATATGGTACTGCGGCTGGTGGAGGCGAGATACCCGGAGCTGACGGAGATCGCCTTCCGGTTCGGTGTCTTCCAGAGACTGGACTATATGCTGCATATTCCCATCCCACAGATGACCGGGGACAATGCGTTCTACCGCAGCGTCGTGAAGAGTCTGCGGAAGGGATGGTGGCGCGCTATGAGAAACCCTTACCTTACGAAAAAGAATAAGTGTTATCATACACTGTTCGCCATAGCGCCGAAGGGGATCCGGGTGCTGCACAAGAAACTGAAGCACATATGAAGAGCACATATTAAAGAAAGAATTGAGTTTCATGAAAAGCAGCAGTTCGGGAGGAAGTAGCTCCGACAGCGGAAGCTCGGGAGGCAGTGACTCCGGTAGCAGTGACAGTGGCAGCACCGGAGGAGACAGCGGCAGCAGCGGCGGAAGTGACGTGGATATGGAGTGGACACCGGAACTGTTGTAGTCCGGCGCATGCGATAGATATTTACATATTAAGAATACCATAAGAAGAAAGGATCTTCGAATACCAATGAAACTGACAGAACGAAAGAAAATGATCCTGATCAATATTGTCTGTGTACTGGCCCTGGCAGTGATATTATGGCCACTGCTGGTCATCTCGAAATATAATTATCCTTCGGCGGATGACTGGTCGTATGGCGTTAATACTTATCGGGCGAT
>OKSI01000657.1_pt1 | contig 12692 bp, 10 predicted proteins | sample 1606221 | NCBI WGS metagenome assembly OKSI01 (sample SAMEA3879540, study PRJEB24766) | human gut metagenome | biome: human-associated habitat; feature: feces | place: USA | collected 1985/1987 | reverse complement strand
GTGAGCCGTATCTGATGCAGATGGGCTTTCTGACCCGGACGCCCCGGGGCCGCTGTGCCACCCGGCTGGCGTATGAGCATCTCGGCCTGAAAGCGCCTGAGAGCAGCAGCGCCGAGGACAATGGACAGCAGAGCTTATTTTAAGTGAGGTATTTACTATGGGAAAGTATTTTGGTACCGACGGTGTGCGCGGCGTGGCCGGTGCAGACCTGACCTGTGAGATGGCGATGCTCATCGGACGCGGCGCTGCCGCCGTGCTGACCAGCAGCACCGGCCACAAGCCCCGTATCCTCATCGGCAAGGACACCCGCCGGTCCAGCTATATGTTTGAGTACAGCCTGGTAGGCGGCCTGGTGGCCTCCGGTGCCGATGCCTATCTGCTGCACGTGACCACCACCCCCTCCGTGTCCTATGTGGCGCGGACGGAGGGCTTTGACTGCGGCATCATGATCTCCGCCAGCCACAACCCCTACTACGACAACGGCATCAAGCTCATCAGCGGCACCGGCGAGAAGATGGACGAGGACACGATTGCGCTGATCGAGGACTATCTGGACGGAAAGCTGGAGGCCTTTGGCCAGACGTGGCAGCAGATCCCGCTGGCCCAGCGCGACCATATCGGCAGGACGGTGGATCACGTTGCCGGGCGAAACCGGTATGTGGGCCGCCTGATCTCTCTGGGGATGTTCTCCTTCAAGGGGATGAAGGTGGGACTGGACTGCGCCAACGGCAGCGCGTGGACCATCGCCAAGAGCGTGTTCGACGCGCTGGGTGCCAAGACCTATGTGATGGGCGACGAGCCGGACGGCTACAACATCAACAGCGGCGTGGGCTCTACCCATATCGACGCCCTGCGCCGGTTCGTGGTGGCCAACGGGCTGGACATCGGCTTTGCCTACGACGGCGACGCCGACCGCTGCCTTGCGGTGGATGAGCAGGGTACCGTCGTCACCGGCGACCACATCCTCTACGTCTGCGGCAAGCACATGAAGCAGGCGGGGGAGCTGCCCGGCAACACGGTGGTGACCACCATCATGTCCAACTTCGGCCTGTACCGCGCCTTCGACCGGGAGGGCATCGCCTATGCCAAGACCGCTGTGGGTGACAAGTATGTGTATGAGTATATGGCACAGAACGGCTGTGCGCTGGGCGGTGAGCAGTCGGGGCATATCATTTTCTCCAAGTACGCCTCCACCGGCGACGGCATCCTCACCAGCCTGAAGCTGATGGAGGTCATGCTGGAGCAGAAGAAGCCCATGAGCAAGCTGCTGGAGGGCTTGACCATCTATCCGCAGGTGTTGGAAAACGTGCGGGTGAAGGATAAGAAGGCCGCCCGGGAGGATCGGGACGTACAGGCCGCCGTGGAGGCGGTGGCGGCGCGGCTGGGCGAAACGGGCCGTGTGCTGGTGCGTGAATCCGGCACGGAGCCGGTGCTGCGCGTTATGGCGGAGGCACCGGAGGACGCCATCTGCCGGGAGTGCGTGACGCAAATTGTGAATGTTATCCGGCAAAAGGGACACTGTATTTCATAAAAAACCGCGTAAAATAAGGGGACGCCCACGGGCGTTCCCTTATTTTAGGTTGACAATGGCAAACGACACCTATATTATAAAGAATATTCGAGCAAGGCGGGGACATAGGCGCCCCGCCGTCTGACGCGGAAAGCAGGGAGGGCGTATGGAGCGCATCACCAGTCGAAAAAATCCGTTGCTGGAGCATATGCGCCGGCTGGACAGCGCCGCCTACCGGCGGGAGCGGGGGGAGTTTCTCTGCGACAGTCCCAAGCTGGTAGAGGAGGCGCTGCGCCACGGGGCGCAGGTGGTGAGTCTCGCCGTCAGCGACGGTGTGGCGTTGCCGGAGGGGGTGGACGCTTCGGCGCGGTGCGTGGCTGTGCCGCCGGACGTGATGGCATCCATTTCACCGGTACGGACGCCCCAGGGGATGCTGGCGGCGTGCCGGATGCCGGACACCGCCCTGCCGGAGAAGCTGACGGGGCAGCGCTATGTGGTGCTGGACGGCGTACAGGATCCCGGCAACGTGGGTACGGTGATCCGGACGGCGGACGCCTTCGGCTGCGACGGCGTGATTTTGCTGACCGGCTGTGCCGATCCGTACAGCGTCAAGACACTGCGCTCGTCCATGGGGGCGGTGTTCCGTCTGCCGGTGTGGTGTACCGATGTGGAGACGCTGCACGTCCGCCTGCGCGACGCGGGACTGCCGCTGTACGGCGCGGCGCTGCGGGACGACACGGCGGATGTGCGGGCGCTGCCGCTGCACCGCTGCGCCATCGCCATCGGCAGCGAGGGACGTGGACTGACGGCGCAGGTGCTGGCACTGTGCGACCGGACGGTGCGCATCCCCATGGAAGCACACTGCGAATCACTGAATGCGGCTATGGCGGCGGCGGTGCTGCTGTGGGAGGCGTACCGCTGAACAAAAAAGAGGAGATGAGGGGATGGCTGCGCTGAAATACTGGCTGTGGATGACCACGGCGCCGGGACTGAGCAACCGGACGAAGCTCCTTCTGTTGGAGCATTTTTCCTCACCGGAGGACGTATACTATGCCCAGCCGGACGAGCTGTGTCTGGTGGAGGGCGTCACCAAGCAGCAGGCGCAGGTGCTGGCGGATAAGTCGCTGACCCGCGCCGAGACGGTGCTGGCGGATTGCGCCAAGGACGGGCAGTTCATCGTCACCATGGACGACGCGGCCTATCCCGGCCGCCTGCGGGATATGTACGACCCGCCGGTGGTGCTGTACGGCAAGGGCTCCATGCCGCTTTTTGACGAGGAGGCCGCCGTGGCCGTGGTGGGTACCCGGAAGTGTACGCCCTACGGCACAGGGGCTGCGTCCCAGTTGGGCTACGAGCTGGCACGGCAGGGCGGTCTGGTGGTATCCGGCCTCGCCAAGGGCATCGACGGCGCTGCCCATCAGGGGGCGCTGCGGGCCGGCGGCTTTACCGCCGCGGTGCTGGGCGGCGGTGTGGATGTGATCTACCCGCCGGAGAACCGGAGACTCTATGAGGACATCGCCGCCACCGGCGTGCTGCTGTCGGAGTACCCGCCGGGGACGGAGCCGAAGGGCAGCCATTTTCCGGTGCGCAACCGCATCATCAGCGGTCTGAGTCTGGGCGTGCTGGTGGTGGAGGCGCCGGAGAGAAGCGGCGCGCTCATCACCGCCAATACCGCGCTGGAGCAGGGACGGGACGTGTTCGCCGTGCCGGGCCCCATCAACGCCGATACCAGCCGGGGCTGCAACCAGCTGATCCGGGACGGCGCGGGACTGGTCATGGAGGCGTGGGACGTGCTGGGTACCTACCAGCGGCAGTTCCCGCAGAAGCTGCGTCCCATCCGGGCAGCCATGCCGGAGACGCCCAAGGGCGCGGCGGATGAGACAAGGGATATGCCGGTACCGGCAAAACAAGAGGGGGAAAATATACCGGCAAGGCCGGTTTTGGATCTGGCAGGTGAGGGCGCGGCGCTGACTGACGACCAGAAGCGCGTCCTGCGGGTACTGCCCGCGGATCGTCCGCTGCTGGCGGATGAGGCGGCGGTGATGACGGAGCTGCCCGTGCGGCGGGTGCTGTCGGCACTGACCATGCTGGAGATCGACGGATATGTCTGCCGGCAGGGAGCGGGAAGCTTCCTGCGGACGGTAGAACTCAGGGAGGAATAAGGAAACTATGGCAAAAGCAAAAAATCTGGTGATCGTGGAGTCCCCGGCCAAGGCCAAGACCATCGGCAAGTATCTGGGGCCGGATTATCAGGTGAAGGCCAGCATGGGCCATCTGCGCGACCTGCCCAAGAGCACGCTGGGCGTGGATGTGGACGGGGACTTTACCCCCAACTATAAGCCCATCAAGGGCAAAGAGGATATCATCAAGGATCTGAAGACGGCGGCCAAGGGGAGCCAGACCGTCTACCTCGCCACCGACCCGGACCGCGAGGGAGAGGCCATCAGCTGGCATCTGAAATACCTGCTGGAGCTGCCGGACGAGAAGGCCCGGCGCGTGACGTTCAACGAGATCACCAAGAAGGTGGTGACGGACAGCATCCAGCATCCCCGTGACATCGATCAGGATCTGGTGGACGCCCAGCAGGCCCGGCGTGTGCTGGACCGCATCGTGGGCTATCAGCTCTCTCCCCTGCTGTGGAAGAAGATCCGGCGGGGCCTGTCGGCGGGCCGCGTCCAGTCCGTGGCCATGCGTCTGGTGGCGGAGCGGGAGAAGGAGATCACCGACTTCGTGCCGCAGGAGTACTGGACGCTGGACGCCAGCCTGAAAAACCACGCCGGGGCGCTGTTCACCGCCCATTACTACGGCAAGGGCGGCAAGAAGTACGAGCCGTCCAGCGAGGGGGACACCCAGGCCATCATGGATGAGCTGCGGGAGCTGCCCTTTACCGTCAGCTCTGTGAAGCGGGCGGACAAGCAGCGCTCTCCCGCGCCGCCGTTCACCACCTCCACTTTACAGCAGGAGGCGTCCCGCAAGCTGAATATGACCCCCCGCCGCACCATGGCCATTGCCCAGCAGCTCTATGAGGGCGTGGACATCACCGGCGAGGGTACGGTGGGTCTCATCACCTATATGCGTACCGACTCACTGCGTATCTCCGCCGAGGCGCAGGCGCAGGCAAAGACCGTGATCTGCTCCCGCTACGGAGAGTGCTATTACCCCGCGTCCACCCGCGCCTACAAGACGAAGGCCGGGGCACAGGACGCCCACGAGGCCATCCGCCCCTCCGACCCGGCGCTGACGCCGGAGCAGGTCAAGGGCGACCTCACCGGCGAGCAGTACCGACTGTACCGCTTGATCTGGAGCCGTTTTCTGGCGAGCCAGATGGCCAACGCCGTCTACGACAGCATCAGCGTGGAGATCGGCGCAGGCGACCACAGCTTCCGCTGCTCCGCCAGCAACCTGAAGTTCGCGGGCTATACCGCCGTGTACGAGGAGAGCCGTGACGACGACAAGGAGGAGAAGGAATCCCCCCTGCCGGAGCTGGCGGAGGGCGAGAGCGTGACGCTGGAGAGCTTTGCCCCGGCGCAGCACTTCACCCAGCCGCCCGCCCGGTACACCGACGCCACCCTGATCCGCACCATGGAGGAGAACGGCATCGGCCGCCCCTCCACCTATGCCCCCACCGTGTCCACCATTCTGGACCGCGAGTACGTCATCAAGGAGGGCAAGTACCTGCGCATCACACCGCTGGGGCAGGTGGTCAACGACCTGATGTGCCAGCGCTTCCCCAACATCGTGGATGTAAAGTTCACCGCCCGTATGGAGAAGAAGCTGGACGATGTGGAGTCCGGCGATGTACAGTGGAAGGACGTGATCCGCCAGTTCTATGTGCCGTTCCACGAGAATCTGGAGCAGGTGGAGAAGGATATGGAGGGCGTGTACCTGAAGGTGCCCGACGAGGTGACGGAGGAGAAGTGCGACCTGTGCGGCCGGAACATGGTCATCAAGTCCGGCAGGTTTGGCCGATTTCTGGCCTGCCCCGGCTATCCGGAGTGCAAGTTCACCAAGCCGCTGGTGGTGGAGATGCCGGGACGCTGCCCCAAGTGCGGCGGCCGCATTCTGAAAAAGACCAGCCGTAACGGCTACACCTACTATGGCTGCGATAAGTTCCCCACCTGCGACTTTATGACGTGGGACGTGCCGGTGAAGGACGACTGTCCCGTGTGCGGCCAGACGATGTTCAAGAAGGCGGGGCGGGGCTTCAACAAGCCCTTCTGCGCCAATCCGGCGTGCAGCAACTTCCTGCCGGAGGACAAGCGGGGCTACCGCCGCCGCAAGACCGCAGACGGCGCGGAAAATGCGGAGGGTGCGGCGGAGACGGCGGCAGCGGCGGAGGATACCGCCAAGAAGACCACCAAGACCGCCGCCAAGAAGACCACTACCGCGAAAACCACCAAGACTGCCGCCGCGAAGAAGACCGCCAAGACCGCGGAGAAAGAGCCTGCCGCCAAGAAGACCACCAGGACGGCGGCGAAAAAGACCACCACCAAGAGCACCGCTGCCAAAAAGACCACAAAAAAGGCCGCGGAGAAAGCGGAGTAAGACATGAACCATGTGACCGTCATCGGCGCGGGACTGGCCGGCTCCGAATGCGCGTGGCAGCTGGCCCAGCGGGGCGTGGCTGTGACGCTGCGGGAGATGAAGCCGGAGAAAAAGACCCCCGCCCATGTGACCGATTATTTTGCAGAGCTTTGCTGCTCCAACTCCCTGCGGGGCGCGGGGCTGGAAAACGCCGTGGGCCTGCTGAAGGAGGAACTTCGGCGGCTGAACAGCCTCATTATGCGCTGCGCAGACGCCACGGTGGTACCCGCCGGCGGCGCGCTGGCCGTGGATCGTGACGGCTTTGCCCGCATGGTCACGGAGACCATTTTCAGCCACCCCAATATCACCATGATCCCCGGCGAGGTCACGTCCATCCCGGAGGGGGACGTGGTCATCGCCTCCGGCCCCCTGACCTCCGACCCGCTGGCGGACGCCATCGCTGAAAAGCTGGGCGGCGGCACCACCCTGAACTTCTTCGACGCCGCCGCGCCGCTGGTGGCCTGCGACAGCGTGGACATGGACAGCGCGTATTTCGCCAGCCGCTACGACAAGGGAACGCCGGACTACATCAACTGCCCCATGACCAAGGAGGAGTATCAGGCCTTCTGGCAGGCGCTGATCGCCGCCGAGGAGGCGGAGGTACACGGCTTTGAGGATAAAAGCGTGTTCGAGGGCTGTATGCCCGTGGAGGTCATGGCGCGGCGGGGCGAGGATACCCTGCGGTTCGGGCCGCTGAAGCCCCGGGGGCTCATCGACCCCAAGACCGGGAAGGAGCCCTACGCCGTGGTGCAGCTCCGCCGGGACAACGCCGACGGCAGCATCTATAATCTGGTGGGCTTCCAGACCCATCTGAAGTGGCCGGAGCAGCGGCGTGTGTTCACCATGATCCCGGCGCTGCGGAACGCCCAGTTCCTGCGGTACGGCGTGATGCACCGCAACACCTATCTGGATTCCCCCCGTCTGCTGGATCGCTACTACCGGCTGAAGGCCGAGCCGCGCATCGCCTTTGCCGGGCAGATGACCGGCGTGGAGGGGTATGTGGAATCCTGCGCCAGCGGCTTTCTGGCAGGCGTGGAGCTGGCGCGCCGTCTCAACGGGCAGACGCCCATCGACTTCCCGGCGGAGACGGCCATCGGCGCGCTGGGCCTGTACGTCAGCAACGGCTCGGTGGGCGATTTCCAGCCCATGAACATCAATTTCGGCATCATCCCGCCGCTGGATCACCGCGTCAAGGGCAAGCGCAACAAAAACGCGGAGCTGAGCCAGCGGTCACTGGAGATCCTGGAGGGCATCAAGCAGGAGGTATTGTGGACATGAAGATCATCGTAGATGCCATGGGCGGCGACAACGCCCCGCAGGAGATCGTCAAGGGCGCGCTGCAGGCGCAGAAGCGCTTCGGCGTGAGCATCGTGTTCACCGGCGACGAGGCCGCCATTCTGGACGCCGTCCGCGCCTGCGGCCTGACGGAGCTGCCGGACGGCGCAGCCATCATCCCCACCGCGGAGACGGTGGAGATGTGCGACGACCCCGCCACCGTATTCCGCCGGAAGAAGGATACCTCTATGGGCGTGGGGCTGACGCTGCTGAAAAACGGCGGCGGCGACGCCATGGTGTCCGCCGGCTCCACCGGTGCGCTGCTTACCGGCGCGACCCTCATCACCAAGCGTATCCACGGCATCCGCCGGGCCGCCATGGCGCCGGTGATCCCCACCACCACCGGCAGCGCTGTGCTCATCGACTGCGGCGCCAACGCCGAGTGTACGCCGGAGTATCTGGTGCAGTTCGCCTATCTGGGCAATTTCTACGCCCAGCGTGTGCTGGGCGTGGCAAAGCCCCGGGTGGGCCTTCTGAACATCGGCACGGAGGACAGCAAGGGCACCGACCTCCAGAAGCAGACGCTGGCACTGCTGCGGCAGGCCGATGCGCGGGGCGACCTGCACTTCATCGGCAACATCGAGGCCAAGGAGGCCATCAAGGGCGGCTGCGACGTCATCGTGGCCGACGGCTTCTCCGGCAACATCATGCTCAAGAGCATCGAGGGTGTGGGCTCCTTTGCCGGCTCCGCGCTGAAGGGGATGTTCAAAAAGAACCTGCTGACGAAGCTGGCGGCACTGCTGGTGATGCCCGGCCTCAACGACTTCAAGGCGCGGCTGGACCCCAACAAGGTGGGCGGTACCGCCTTTATCGGCATCTCCAAGCCTGTCATCAAGGCCCACGGCGCCTCCAACGCCGAGGCCATCGAGAACGCCGTCGGGCAGGCCATGCAGGTGGCGGACAGCGGCATTGTGGAGGCCATCACCGCCAACATAGGCAAGATGCAGATGGTGACCGAATAAAAAAAGGCAAAAAGGTATTGACACTACGGTGGGATTGCCGTATTCTATTCGAAGAAAAAAAGAAGGAGGAATACCCTGTGACAATGGAGGAGATCTTCAAGACGATGCAGGACCTCATCGCCGAGCAGTTTGCCATCGACACCGATGAGATCAGCATGGAGAGTTCTTTCGTGGACGATCTGGGTGCCGATTCCGTGGATCTGGTCGAATTGGTCATGGCCATGGAGGAGGAGTTCGACATCGGCGAGATCGATGAGGAGGATCTGACGGCGCTGAAGACCGTTGGCGACTGCGTCCGCTACCTCAACGGTAAGCTCGGTTGATCTGACATAGAGGAAACGAGACACGGCCCCGCCTGCGCGGGGTCGTCTTTTTAGGAAGGGGGAGCATATATGCATACCTTGGAGACGAAGCTGGGCTACGTCTTTCACCGCCCGGAGCTGCTGGAAAACGCGCTGTACCACAGCTCCTACGCCAACGAGCATCGGGGCGCGGGCATCAGCAGCAACGAGCGCCTGGAGTTCCTGGGCGACGCGGTGCTGGGCTTCGTGACGGCGGAGTACCTGTACACCAAGCATCCCGATATGCCGGAGGGCGACCTGACCCGTATCCGCGCCGCGCTGGTGTGCGAGGAGAGCCTGCATGAGGTGGCTCAGTATCTGGGTCTTGGCGAGTACCTGCGGCTGGGCCGGGGCGAGGAGCTGGGCGGCGGCCGCCGCCGTCCGTCCATTCTGGCGGACGCCACGGAGTCGGTGTTTGCCGCCGTCTATCTGGATGGCGGCATGGACGCCGCCCGCGACCTGATCCACCGCGTGCTGCTGGACAAGGAGCAGGAGGAGCAGGTGGAGGAGCGCCGCCGGGACTATAAGACGGAGCTGCAGGAGCTGGTGCAGCGTAAGCCGGATCAGACTCTGCGCTACGAGATGGTGGGGTCCTCCGGCCCGGACCATGCGCGGGTGTTCGCCTTCCGCGTCCTGCTCAACGGACAGGTGGCCGGTACCGGCGAGGGGCGCAGCAAAAAGGAGGCCGAGCAGGCCGCCGCCCACTGCGCGCTGGAGCGTCTGACGCAGTAAGACGAGGCGGGTACATACGGACGGAGGGGCTTCCGCCCGCGTGTACCCGCTTTTTTTCGCAGAGAGGGAAACCTTTTGCCCCTCGCCTGCGTCTAAGGAGTAGAACAAGCAGAAAGGAGCTGATCCCATGGGAAAACGCATCGCGGCGCTGGTGCTGGCTGCGTGCATGGCGCTGCCGCTGTTCGGCTGCGGCAGTAAGCTGACGGCACAGAGCCTGACGGAGGGCGTGACCGCCCGCACCATCGATACGCACATCGACCTGACCGACGACAGCACGGCTGTCATGGACTTTGCCGCCGCCCTGCTGCGGCAGACAACGCAGGAGGAGGGCGTGCTGCTCTCCCCGGTATCCCTGCTGTACGCGCTGGGCATGACCGCCAACGGCGCTGGCGGCACCACGCTGTCCCAACTGGAGAAGGCCATGGGCATGGATCGGGATACTCTCAACGACTACCTCTATACCTACCGCATGAGCCTGCCGGAGAACACCAAGAAGTGCAAGCTGTCACTGGCCAACTCCCTGTGGGTGCGGGACATCTTCCGGGTGGAGGACAGCTTTCTGGACAACTGCGTCAGCTACTATGACGCGGAGGTGTACCGCTCCGCCTTCGACGAGGCCATGAAAAACGACCTGAACCACTGGGTCAGCAACCAGACCGACGGCATGATCGACAAGCTGCTGGAACAAGCGCCCGGCGAGCGCACCATGCTCTATCTGGTGAACGCCGTGTGCTTTGACGCCAAGTGGGAGAAGCCCTACGAGAAGGAGAACATCCAGAAGGGCGCGGTGTTCACCGCCGCCGACGGTACCCGCCAGACGGCGGATCTGCTGTGGTCGCAGGAGAGCCTCTATCTGTCCGACGACAACACCACCGGCTTTATGAAGTACTACGACGGCGGCCGCTACGCCTTTGTGGGGCTGCTGCCCAACGAGGGCGTCTCCATAGCGGACTATGTGGCCGGACTCACCGGCGGCAAGCTCCACGCCCTGCTGAATGACCCCCAGCACGGCACGGTGGAGGCCGCCATCCCCCGGTTCAAGGCGTCCTCCTCGCTGGAGCTGAGCGACGCGCTGAAGGCCATGGGCGTCACCGACGCCTTTGACAGCACGGCGGCGGATCTGCGGGCCATGGGCGGCGCGCCTAACGACCAGCTGTATGTCAGCGCCGTGCTGCACAAGACCTATCTGGAGCTGGACGAGAACGGCACCAAGGCCGCCGCCGTCACGGCGGTGGCGAATGAAGCCGCCTGCGCTGCGCCGACGGAGGTGCATCGCGTGGTGCTGGATCGCCCCTTCGTGTACATGATCGTGGACACCCATGCCAACCTGCCGCTGTTTTTGGGGACTGTGACCCAAATGGACGGTTGACATTTGCCTGCGAAGCGCCTATACTGTCAGTTTGCCGGATGCAGCGAAGGCCGCATCCGGCAAACTGATACAGGAGATCTGTTTGTATGGACTATTATCTGCTGACCGATCTGGCGGCCACTATGGGGTACCATCTGGCCATGTCCGGCGCGGAGACCTTCCGGGTAGAGGACACCATCCACCGCATCCTGCGGGCCTACGGCGTGGAGTGCGAGGCGTTCGCCATCCCCAACTGCGTGTCCGTCAGCCTGGAGGCCGCCAACGGCAAGCCGCTGATGATCATGAAGCGTATCGGCTTCCACGGCAACGATCTGGAGGCGCTGGAAAAGCTCAACGCCCTGAGCCGCCGCATCTGCGCGGAGCGTCCCGACGTGGACGAGGCCATGGCGTGGCTGGAGGAGACCATGAAGGCGTGCCGCTCTTACAGCACCGGCGTGTTCTATCTGGGCAGCGTGCTGGTGGGTCTGGGCTTCTGTCTGGTGTTCGGCGGCACGCTGCTGGACTGCCTGTGGGCGGGGGCGATGGGCCTGATCATCGGCCTCATCACCCGCTTTATGGACAAGCAGGAGGCCAACCCCTTCTTCAGCACCCTGCTGGCGGCCTGCTGTATGGCGCTTCCGGCCTATATCGCGGCGGGGCTGGGACTGATGAACAGCCCTGATGCCGCCATCATCGGCGCGCTGATGATCCTTGTCCCCGGCCTGCCCATCACCAACTCCATGCGGGACATCATCTACGGCGACACCAACTCCGGCATCATCCGGGTGGTGCAGGTGATCCTCACCGCGCTGGCCATCGCGCTGGGTACTGCCGCCGCGTGGCACCTGACTGTCGGCGTCTACGGTCTGACCGGCTCCACCACGGTGAGCTGGCACCCGCTGGCACAGGCCATTGCGGTGTTCGTGGGCTGCTGTGGCTTCTGCATCCTGTTCAACGTCCACGGACGGGGCTGCGTGCTGTGCATCATCGGCGGCGTGGTCACATGGATGCTCTACCTGCTGTGGGGCGCGCTGGGCTGCGACATATACGCCGCCAACCTGTTCGCCGCCCTGTTTGCGGCGCTGTATGCCGAAGTGATGGCGCGGGTCCGCAAGTGTCCCTCTATGCCCTATCTGGTCATCACCATCCTGCCGCTGCTGCCCGGCGCCGGTGTGTACTACACCATGAGTCTGGGGCTGGAGGGCGACATGATGGACGCCGTTGCCAAAGGACTGGAGACCATCGGCGTGGCTGGGGCGCTGGCGGTGGGTATTCTACTGGTATCCTCCGTGTTCCGTATCCTCAACCGCCGCATCCACGGCGCGCGGACGCTGGAATCCTGAAACGTGAAAAAGAAAGAGGTCTGCACCGCAGACCTCTTTCTTTTTCACTCGTCGATATACGCGTGGGGGTCGATGGCGCTGCCGTTCTGACTGACGGAGAAGTGGAGGTGGGGGCCCATCTCGCTCTCCGCCGCGCTGGTGGAGCCGACACAGCCGATGACGTCCCCGGCGTGAACGGACTGACCCTCCGCCACCGGCACGTCGGCTTGCAGGCTGCTGTAATGGGTGGTGTAGCCGCCGCTGTGCTCAATGACCACGGTGGTCCCCATCAGCTCGTCGTTGGTGACGGAGACCACGGTGCCGTCCGCCGCCGTCTTGACCGCCGCGCCCTCCTCGGCCTGTACGTCGATGCCGTTGTGGGTGCGCCAGTCCGCCATGGTCTGGTCATACAGCAGCTCCGTCATGCTGAACACCGTGACGGTGGTGCCGTCCAGCGGGGAGACCACCTCCGGCAGCAGCTCCACCGGCTCCTCGATGACCACCGGCTCCTGCACCGGCACCTCCACCGGCTCCGGCTGGATCACCGGCTTGGTGGGC
>OKSI01000638.1_pt1 | contig 12869 bp, 7 predicted proteins | sample 1606221 | NCBI WGS metagenome assembly OKSI01 (sample SAMEA3879540, study PRJEB24766) | human gut metagenome | biome: human-associated habitat; feature: feces | place: USA | collected 1985/1987 | reverse complement strand
TCGCGGCGGTAGGAAACTTCACGCCTCATCCTGACCTGGATGAGGTGGCTGAAGGCCGCTACTGGTCAATGGATGAAATCGAGGAAAACCTCGGCAAGTCCATATTCACGCCTAATTTCGAGGGCGAATTCAGGAAAATCAGAAAATCCCTGGAGGCCCTGCTGTAAAACACATAACCTGATGGCCACTTTCAAAATCCTGTCTGACGGCCCTGTACTCAGGACATCAGATTTGCGCAAGGCTGCTGCTGACCTTGCCGACGATTACATTGTCATCAATACCAAGCCATATCCTTGCGATTTGGGCTATCTTGCCCTTGAACGCTTTGCGGAGGTGGCGGAATATACGATGGCTGACATGCTGTATTCTGATTACTATGAGCTGGTTACGACACCGGACGGAAACGGGGAACGCCGCCGTCACCCTGTGATCGAATGTCAGAAGGGAGCATTGAGAGATGACTTCGATTTCGGGCCGGTGCAGGTATATTGTGCCGACTCATTCAGGAAAGCCGTGGCGGAAATGGATGTGGACTACAGCTTCGGGGCAATGTATGACCTGCGTCTCCGCATGGCCAAGAAAGTCCATATCGGTGAATGCCTCTATACCGAGGTGGAGACCGACCTTCGCAAGTCAGGCGAAAAGCAGTTCGACTATGTGAACCCGCGTAACAGGGAAGTGCAGGTGGAGATGGAAAAAATCTGCACCGCTTATCTCAAACGTGCGGGAGCATATCTGGCACCTGGAACGAAACATATTGACCATCAGCATGAAACGCCGTCTGTCTCAGTAATCATCCCGGTTTTCAACAGGGTGAGGACCATTGCAGACGCCGTTAAAAGTGCATTGTCCCAGGAATGCAGCTTCGGTTACAATGTCATTGTCGTAGACAATCATTCTACGGACGGGACGGCCGAAATTCTCGCGGGCATTGACGACAGCAGGCTCATTGTCGTGACGCCGGAACGTGGGGACCTTGGCATCGGCGGCTGCTGGAACTTGGCAGTACACGACAGCAGGTGCGGGCTTTATGCGGTCCAGCTCGACAGCGACGACGTCTACAAGGACTCCACGACGCTTCAGAAAATCGTGGATGTATTCGAAAAGGAAGGCTGCGCGATGGTCATCGGGTCCTATGAAATGACCGACTTCGACATGAAACCGCTTCCACCGGGAATCATTGACCATAAAGAATGGACGGAAGATAACGGTAAGAACAATGCGTTGAGAATCAATGGTTTGGGCGCGCCGCGTGCATTCTATGTGCCGTTGCTCCGCGAAATCAATTTCCCGAATGTCAGCTATGGCGAGGACTATGCCGTGGGGCTGAGGATCAGCCGGGAATACCATATAGGCCGCATTTATGAACCGCTGTATTGCTGTCGCCGCTGGGAAGGAAATTCTGACGCCGCACTCGACATCGCCAGGGTCAATGCCAATAATCTTTACAAGGACAGCATCCGCACCTGGGAGGTGGAAGCCAGGATTGCGCTGAATCATAAAAACCTGTCTGCCAATGGATAACGATATCTCCAAGTTCGTCCGCGACCAACTGTCGGTCTGGCCTGCGGCAGCCGCCAATTTCAGGTCAATGAAAAAAGCATTGACGCGTAAACTCATGGTGGGCGGTCTGGAAGTCACGGTCCAGCATAACCCGGAGCGCATACGTTCGTCCGCAGCGAAGGTGGACAAGGCTTCCATACAGAGCAGAAAATGTTTCCTTTGCAGCGCCAACAGGCCTGAAGAGCAGCATTTTATGGCATTCGAAGGACGAAAGGGGCGCCGCTATGAGATGCTGGTGAATCCCTATCCGATTTTCCCGAAGCATCTGGTGATAGCCAGGGATGTCCATGTGCCCCAGTCGATATGGCACCGTATGCCTGACATGACCGACCTGGCAAGACATTTTCCGGACTTCACGATATTCTACAACGGGCCGAAATGCGGTGCATCCGCCCCTGACCATTTTCATTTCCAGGCCTGTCCGCGCGGACTCATGCCATTGGAAAGAGACATTGACCTGAACCTCGACGGCGGTAGGGGAGACCTTACTTGGCTGACCTCTGTTCAGGATGCGGAACTATTTCATTATCATAAATTTACGAGAGGCGTGTTCGTGCTTACGGCGCGCACGTCCAAGTCCATGGCGAAGCTGTTCTACAGGCTGCTGGACTGCCTTCCGCAGCGGGAAGACGAGACCGAGCCGATGTTCAATCTCCTGGCATGGTACAAGGTGCGGCCTTCCCAGAAAGTGTCAGGCATATCGCATGGACGCTTCGGCGAATACCGGGCTGTCCTCATGGCACGTGACAAGCATCGTTCACATCACTATTTTTCCGACGGTCCGGACCATCTGACGATGAGCCCAGGCTGTGCCGACATGGCTGGACTGTTCGTGGCGCCGCATGAGGACGATTATGAAAAACTGAATACCGGACTTCTGGAGGAAATGCTCTCGGAAGTATCTGTAAGTGAGGAAGTTGAACGCAATATAATCTGGAAGCTGACACGCAGCCAGCAGACTGTCCAGGTCGGCATAATGTCCGGCAATGAAATCGGATTCGAGATAATTTCCGATGGTGCCGGCAGGCAGAAAGTCGTGTATGAAAACGGCCGGATTTCATATAACGGAACATTGTACGATGAGCTGTTTTTCGATGCACAGACCATGTCCACGATGTTCGCCGAGCCTACATTCATATTATACGGCGTGACCATCGGCATCGGTTTCCATTGGGAAAGAAGTCAGGCCCAGAAATTCGCAGGGTCATTGAAATTCATTGTCGATGATGGTAAGGTGGTGGCTGTCAATGTAGTAGGTATTGAGGACTATCTGCTCAGTGTCATTTCTTCCGAGATGAAGGCCACAGCCTCGCTCGAATTTCTGAAAGCCCATGCCGTGATTTCCCGTTCATGGCTCATGGCCAGGATCCAGGAAAGACGGGACAATGTCCATTCTTCCGGGTCATCCGTCAAGGAAGACCGCATCGTGGACGGCAATTATCATCTTGTCAAATGGTTCGGCAGGGATGATCACAAGGCTTTCGATGTCTGCGCCGATGACCATTGCCAGAGATATCAGGGACTTACGGTGGCAGTAGGGGACAATGTCCGCAAGGCTGTCGACCAGACATGGGGAGAAGTCCTGACCTATGACGGGGAAATCTGCGATGCCCGTTTCTCCAAGTGCTGCGGCGGTATGATGGAAAGATTCGGCTCATGCTGGGAAGACATTGATTATCCGTATCTTGCAGCCGTTTCCGATACGCCGTCCGAGGAAAAGATTCCGGATTTGACGCAGGAGGACAATGCCCGCAAATGGATAATGGGCGAGATGGAAGAGTCGTCGGATGCTTTCTGCAATACCGAAAACGGCAAGATTCTCGCACAGGTGCTCAATGACTATGACCTGGAGACCAAGGACTTTTTCCGCTGGGAAGTCAGGTACACACGTAAGGAACTTTCGGAATTGATTGCCTCACGCTCGGGACATGACATAGGTATGCTGGAAAGCATTGAGCCTCTGAAACGCGGACCTTCCGGCAGGATCACGCTTCTGGAAATACGCGGGACCAAATCTTCGATGACTGTCGGTAAGGAACTGGTCATCAGAAAGTTCCTGTCTGCATCACATCTGAAGAGCTCCGCCTTTGTGGTGGATATTCAGCCGTCCGGAACGTCATTTGAAGAAGATATTGTCGTACTGCATGGCGCCGGTTGGGGGCATGGAGTAGGGCTTTGTCAGATCGGTGCGGCGGTAATGTCATCCAGAGGATACAGGTACAGAGATATCCTTTCCCATTATTATCCTGGAAGCATCTGCTCTGTCAGAAGAACCAATAATCAATAATTTCCATGACCGGCAAAGTTACAGGAAGATCGCCCTGGTGGTGGATTCCGACATTGTATTTCGCGGAAGGCATTCCGTATTTCATAGTCAACAACATTTCCGTGACAATGTTTACGAAAATGGGCGTGCCGAATGGCGAAATGGCGCTGTTTACCAGCCTGTTATATCTGCCATGGACACTCAAGCCGCTCTGGAGCCCGCTTGTGGACATATTCCGGACCAAACGCTGGTGGATTGTCATGATGCAGGCTTTGGTGTCGGCTGCCTTCGTGCTGCTCGCCCTGACATTGCCTTCTCCGGAGACCTCCACGCAGGTCCCTATGTCGCTGTTTACCTTCACGTTGCTCCTTTTCGTGTTCGCGGCATTCGCCTCCGCTACCCACGACATTGCCGCCGACGGCTTCTATATGATCGCCCTTGACAGCGGCCAGCAGTCGTTCTTTGTCGGCATAAGAAGCACATTCTACCGTCTGTCTTCGATTTTCGGACAGGGAGTTCTGGTCGTCGTGGCCGGAGTCCTGGAAGAAAAGACCGGGAACATCCCGCTTGCATGGTCATTGACGATAGGACTTACTGCGGTCATTTTCACCATATTGACGATATATCACTCCTTTGCTCTTCCACGGCCTGCCGGAGATTCTGCCGTGAGCACGGACGGTTCCGGTTCCGCCGGCGAATTCGCCAAGGCATTTGCCTCATTCTTCCGTAAACCCGGCGTGTGGATAGCGATAATCTTCATGCTGCTTTATAGATTGCCGGAAGCATTCCTGCTCAAGATGGTAAATCCGTTCCTGCTTTCCCCGGCCAGCGAAGGCGGACTTGGACTGCACACCTCCCTGGTCGGCATTGTCTACGGAACCATCGGCGTTCTTGCGCTGACCGTCGGAGGCATCATCGGCGGCATGGCGGCATCCCGTTGGGGCCTCAAGAAATCCCTCTGGCCGATGGCCGCCTGCATGACCCTCCCTTGCTTCACTTTCGTATATCTGAGTATGGCAATGCCTCATAACCTGGTGATTATCAGTATGTGCATTGCTGTGGAGCAATTCGGGTACGGCTTCGGTTTTACGGCATATATGTTGTTTATGATGTACTTTGCCGAAGGAGAATTCAAGACCTCGCATTATGCCATCTGCACTGCCTTCATGGCGCTCAGCATGATGATTCCGGGGGCTGTGGCCGGCTATATTCAGGAATGGCTCGGCTATACGATGTTCTTCTGGATGGTGATAATCTGCTGCCTCGCTACGGTAGCCGTGACATCGCTGGTAAAAGTGGATCCTGAATATGGTAAGTAAGCGTTAAAAAATAAGTTGGTAAAGATTTGTGGAGAATTTTCGAGGATAGATTTCTTTTGGAAGAAGGAGTGTACTGGACGTACACGACTGATGAGAAAAGGAATATAGACCGAAAAGACGAGCAAAGATTAACAAGTTATTTTTGAAGGATTACGTATAATTGTTAAAAGACAATAAGTTATGAAGAAGTTTATGTTTGCCCTTGCGGCCCTTGCCGTGGTTTCCTGCGGAACCCAGAGGAAAACTGCAGCCGACAATACCGTCGCCGAAAACACGACCGCGCCCGAAGCCGTCTCCACCGTCGGGGGCAATGCTGACGGACGTCTAGCCTTCGGCCTGTCCCTGTTCAATGAAGCCGTTTCCGCAAGCGGCAATGCTGCTGAAAACATTGTCGTGTCACCTTACAGCGCAGGAATGGCATTGTCAATGCTTGCCGAAGGTGCCGCAGGCGATACCAAGGCGGAGCTCGTTTCCGCATTGAAAAATGCCTCATACTCAGGCGATATCCTCGAAAGCGGTGACGGATGCATCATCTCCAGCGCCAATTCTGTATGGATAAGAAGCGGATTTCCTGTCCTGCCGGGATATGCAAGCCTTTTGAAGAACGCATACTCCGCTGAAATTGCCGAAAGGGACTTTTCCGTGCCGGCTACCGTCAGGGAAATCAACAAATGGTGCTCTGACAAGACCTCCGGAAAGATTCCTGAAATCATCGACAACATCGGCTCCGATATGATGATGTTCCTTCTCAATGCCCTGTATTTCAAGGCTCCGTGGCAATATAAGTTCGACAAGAATTCCACATTCAAGGCGGTGTTCCACAGCCCTTCAGCAGTGCAGAATACCGACTTCATGCATATCATGAAATCGTTCCTCTGCGGAGAAATCAGTGGCTGCAAGTTCGTGGTACTTCCTTATAAATCAGGGAATTGGAACATGGTTGTCTGCTTGCCGGCGGAAGGCGTGGACATGAAGGATTTCCTTTCTTACGTGAATGCTGACAGGTTCAAGAGTTTCATGGAAGCAGCGACCATGCAGACCGTCGCATTGTCAATGCCTAAGTTCAAGGTCAATACAACATTGATAATGAACAGCTTGCTCCAGTCGATGGGCGTGCACAAGGCATTTTCGGAAGCTGCAGATTTCAGTGCGATGACGCAGGCTGGCGTAGCTGTGGATGAGGTCCGCCAGAAATGTTTCATCGAGGTCAACGAAGAGGGTTCCGAGGCTGCGGCAGTTACATCCGTAGGCGTGAGACTTACCTCCGTCAGACCTGAGCCGAGGCCGTTCATTATGAATGTGGACAGGCCGTTCGTCTTCGCTATCTTCAATGCGGAGAACAATGATGTCCTGTTTGCCGGAAAAATTGCGACCATTGAAAACTAAATGATATGCTGGATGCATTGAAACATAAGCTGTTAGTGATTCCGATTGCCGTCATTTCGTGCGTCTCCGCCATGGCCGGAAATCCCAAGGTCATGACCGGAATCGAAATGCTGGAAAAGCATGGTTTCTGGGAAATCGAGGGGCGCAGAGTCGGTCTTGTGACCAATCCAAGCGGCGTGGACAGCAAGCTCCGCTCCACGATAGATATTCTCTACAATGCTGATAACGTGGAACTTGTGGCTTTGTTCGGTCCGGAACATGGGGTGAGGGGAGACGCTTATGCGGGAGATAAGGTGTCAGATACTAGAGACTCCAGGACCGGCCTGAAGGTTCATTCCATTTACGGACAATTCAGGGAGCCGTCCCAGGAGATGCTTGACGGAATCGATGTCATGGTTTATGATATCCAGGATGTCGGGACACGTTCATATACATTCATCAGCACATTGGGACTGGTGATGCGCGCCTGCGCGAAGAAAGGCATTGAAGTAGTCGTATTGGACAGGCCGAATCCTCTCGGCGGCGAGAAAATCGAAGGCTGTAACGTGGAACCCGGGTTCTTCTCGTTTGTCAGTGAATTCAAGATTCCTTATATTTACGGATTGACGGTGGGGGAACTGGCACTTCTCATAAATGAGGAGGGGCTGAATTGCGGGCAGCGTGGAAACGAGGAACCGCTGAAATGCAAGTTGACGGTCGTGCCGATGGAGGGGTGGACCAGGGATATGCTTTATGGCGATACCGGATTGCCTTGGGTGCTGCCGTCGCCGAACATCCCTTATCCGCAGTCTGCTGTCAATTATCCTTCGGCCGGTATTGCCGGGGAATTGTACGGGTATCTGAACATCGGTATCGGATATACATTGCCGTTCGAGACTTTTGCAGCGGAATGGATTGATGCTGATGCACTTAAAGATGAACTGGACAGCTATCGCCTTCCGGGGACGGCGTTCAGGACCATCCATTACAAGCCGATTGCGGGGAGCAGCCAGGGGAAACTGATACATGGCGTGCAGTATTTCTTTACGGATTATTCCGCCGCATGCATATCGCTGACACAGTTTTATGTCATGCAGGCATTGCATCGGCTTTATCCTGGCAGGGATCCGTTCAAAATGGCGGCTGGCAGGACGTCGATGTTCGATAAAATCTGTGGTACGGATTATGTAAGAAAAACGTTTTCGAAGAGGTTGGAGGTCTCGGATATTGTGGATTATTGGAACAAGGATGTGGAGGATTTCCGGACACTTTCCAGCAAATATCACCTTTATAAATGACACTGTTATGAAAGAGATTCTAAATCTTGCATTGGCTTCGCTGGCAGCGTTTTCGATGCTGACTATTCCTTATGACAATGCGGATGCACAGGTGCGAAGGACTACCACTACGACGCAGAACCGCACTACTTCAGGCGGCTCGTCGACACAGTCACGAAGCACGTCTACGCAGAACCGCAGCACGTCCACCCAGTCCCGCAGTACTTCTTCACAGAGCAGGAGTACATCCCAGACACGCAGTTCATCTACACAGTCGCGCAGTACTTCGTCGCAGACCCGTCAGAATACATCCGGCACGACAGTCCGCAGATCTTCCGGAACCTCGTCTTCTACACAGTCCGGCACGAGATCTTCCAGCGGTCAGGTCCGCCAGAGCGGCACCTCTTCACAGGTTCGTCAGAGCGGTTCTTCTTCACAGGTTCGCCAGAATGGATCATCTTCTCAGGTCCGTCAGAGCGGAACCAGCTCCCAGGTGCGTCAGAACGGCAGTTCTACCCAGAATCGCCAGAGCGGCTCATCGTCTTCCGTGCGCAGATCTTCCGGCAGCACCGCCACATCCGGCAGCAGCTCTTCTGTCCGTCAGAACAGCAACGGCGGAGCAGTGCGCCAGAACAATTCTTCTTCCTCCAGCAGGGAAACCTTTACTGCGCGTGTGGACGGAGTGGACAACAGTGTCCGCAACAATCCTTCTTCACAGAGCAGCAGCGTGGTAAGGAGAAATTCGAACGTGACCAGGACCGGACTCAGCTCCGTTTCCGGAAACATGCGCCAGTCTGGCAACAACAGAGGCGGTTCCAAGATGGACAACTCCATGGATTTCAGGATTGAAGACCACAATGTCCACAGAATCCCGCCGCGTGACCGTGATTTCATGCACTATGACCGTCCGGGCCATTTCTACGATCACCATCACCCTCACTGCTTCGGTTTCAGGGTTGAGGTGTTGCCTCCTAGATACAAGGTCGTAAGATACTTCGGCATTGACTATTACATTTACAATGACGTATATTACAGACCTTACAGAGGCCACTATATCGTTTGCCGTCCTCCGTTCGGAGTGACCATCGCCCGTTCAGTGGTGGACATCTCGTTCGCGACCGTGAACTTCGCTTATTATTCCAATGTCTACCGCACGTTCGGCGCGATCGACGCGAACAACCGCTACATAGACCAGCAGAACAGGATCATCGCCCAGAACAATGCGACCATCATGGCGCAGAACCGCGCTATCGCAATGAATCCGAACTCGGCGCTTTCTTCATACGAGATTGCCAACCGCCTGGGCCTGGTGCAGAGCTACGCATACGCTGACAGGAACTATTTCTATCAGGACGGCGTTTTCTATATCGTCAATGCCGGTGGACAATACCAGGTCATCGTTCCTCCCGCAGGAGCATTGGTCCAGAACCTTCCTGAAGATTATGACATAATCACTCTCGGCGGCGTCCAGTACTACAGGGTGGACGATACCGTATATCGTTTCACGCTTGTAAGCGGTTCTCCTTATCTTGAGGTGCTCGGCCAGATGTACGGCCAGTTGGCACGCGACTATAACGGCTATTAGTCAATGGCTTGTATCGGAATTTTTGATTCTGGAGAAGGCGGGTTGTCAGTACTGAAGGAGATAACCCGTCTTCTTCCTGATGAAAAGTATATTTATTATTCGGACAATGCGTATTGTCCCTACGGCGAGAAGTCTCCGGAGTTCATCCAGGTCAGGGCGTGTGCAATAACTGAAGAATTGCTCCGTCGCGGTGCCGACATCATCGTGGTTGCGTGCAATACCGCCACGGCGGCCGCTATTTCCAAACTTCGTTCTGATTACTCTGATGCGGCTTCCGATACGGTTCGTGAACGTGTGCTGGCTTTGACAGGAGGCCGTCATGACCATATCCGGTTCATCGGCATGGAACCGGCCGTGAAGCCTGCCGCCCTAGGAACGAAATCCGGCACCATCGGCGTCCTTGCCACAGCCGGCACGTTGAAAGGCTCCAAATATCTGAATACCAAGGGCAGTGTCGATGACAATGTCCGTGTAGTGGAGCATGTAGGGCAGGGCTTTGTAGAACTGGTAGAGTCCGGATGCCTTTCCGGAAAAGAAGCCGAATCCACCGTCCGGGCCAGCCTGAGTCCATTGCTCCAGGCCGGTGCCGACATTATTGTCCTCGGCTGTACCCATTACCCGTTCCTCCTCCCTGTCCTTCAGCAAGTTGCAGGCCCGGGCATCCGTTTCATCGACCCCGCTCCCGCCGTAGCCCGTCAGCTGGTCCACGTCATGTCCGAAGAGCATCTCCTCTCACCGGAAAAGGCCGGCGCAGCGCTCCCGCAGTCATCCGAGTCTCTTTCAAACTCCGCAACAGCCCGCACCCGCGCCCTCAATCCCGTCCCCGCCGGCTCTGGTGACCCCGCCCCTGCCAGCTCAGACAGTCCCTCCAGCTCAGACAGTCCCTCCCGCTCCGGCAATCCCTCCCACGCCGGCGCCCCCGCCGTCACCCTTCTCTCCTCCGGCGACCCCGCCCCTCTGAATCACCTCTTTTCAATGATTTACTGCGGAAGCTGACTGTAGAGAAAACATCTTGAATTAATTTGAACACCCTATGGAAATATTGACTACCTTTGCGTGAAGTCAAAACTCTAATAATCACGATGATACCCATATGCGCATCTTGTATCTTGAGTGCTGCCCGCGCTGATTTTTCAGTTCGGGGGGGGTATAATATTCTGATAAATAATACATTACGTAATGAAAGCGACGTCGTGACTGATGCCGCCTGCTTTCGTATTCGCCGTAGCGAAATCAATTAAATTCACCATTATATGAAACTATCTAAATCAGCATTTCTAATCCTTACCGGATTATTCTTGACGTTCTCCTGCGTCAGCCAGGACGACATCAAGAACCTGCAGAACCAGATCGATACTATCAAAGACAGTGAGATCAGTTCAATCAACAAGCAACTCAAATCCATCACAACTTCATTGTCCGACCTGGAAAAGGCGGACGCCGGGCTGAAAACCTACATTGACAACCTCACTGAGACTTCGAAGAAGCTCGACAAGGCCATCAAGGACAATGATACCAAGCTCGAAGCCGCCAAGACCGAGTTCAACAAGGCGATTGCCGATGCCAAGAAAGAAGCAGCTGATGACAATACCACGCTGAAGAACGACCTTGTAAAATCTATCGAGGCCGCCAAGTCGGATGTCATCGCTCAGCTTTCCGCCGCACGCACCGAACTGCAGAATCAGGTGGACAATATCAATGATGCCATAACCGCATTGAAGGCAAAGGATACCGAACTGGAGGGCAAGATTGCTGAACTGCGGACTTATGTCGATAACCAGACTACCGATGTGAAAGATTGGGCATCAGCTACCTTCGTGACATTGGAACAATATAATTCCACTGCCTCCACCGTCGCTTCCATCCAGCAGACCATTGACGGACTGAATCAGCAGATGACAGACATTGACGACAAGATCAAGACCTCCGTCACTACTGAAATCGAGACCGCATTGGAACCGATAAAGTCGAATATTGCAAGTGATGTGACTGCCGCCGTATCAGAGGGTTATACCACCGCTATCGCGAATGCCAAATCTGAAATCGAGGCAGCTTATACCCAGGCCATTGCAGATGCCGTTTCTGCATTGGAGACATCATTGAAATCTTGGGTGAACGAGAAGCTCACCGGCTATTACACTACTGCCCAGACGGATGCGAAACTCTCTGTCCTCAAGACGAACCTGGAATCGCAGCTTGCCAGCCAGAAGTCTTATCTGGAGAACCTCATCAGCAGCCTGCAGACGCAGCTGGAGGGGAAAATCAGTGCCAACACGACTCTTATCAAGGCATTGCGAAGTGATGTGACCACACTCCAGGGCAATGTTTCCAAGAACGCCAATGCCATTGCGGACAATTCCACGAAGATTGCCGATAATGCCAAGGCCATCGTCAAGAATGCATCTGCCATCAGTGCCAATTCCACGAAAATCAGCAAGTTGGAGTCCAACATTGCATCGCTGGAATCGGAGATGAATTCCAAGATTACGGCGCTCCAGAACAAGGTCTCCGCGAACAAGGAAGACATCGACAAAATCAATTCCGAGATAACTGCCGTCAAGTCGGACTACGCTTCGAAGATTTCGGCGCTGAGGACGGAGATGACGAAGCTCATATCCGCCAATACCGACCTGATCAAGGCTAACAAGACAGCCATTGAGACCAACACCGCAGGTGTCAAGTCGAACAAGACTGCCATCGCGGACCTGAAGACTTCCACCGACGCGGCCATTGCGGAAAACGCCTCGAAGATTGCCGCCAATTCGAAGGATATCGCTGACAACGGTGAGCTCATTGCGAACAATGCTTCCGCCATCAACAACAATGCATCAGCCATCGCTGACAATGCAGCAGACATTGCCAAGCTCCGTTCCGACCTGGAGACTGCCAAAATTGAACTGACCGCCGCATACAAGGCAGCGATCAAGGAGGCCATCGAGACTTCCGAAGGCAAGATTACTGCGCAGATTGCGGAGGAAGTAAACACTGTCAATGCTAAGATAGCGTCCGAGGTGGCTGCGGTCAATTCCACCATTGAGGCCCTCACCAAGAGGGTGGCGACCTGCGAGAAGGACATCAAGAGCATCAAGTCGCAGATTTATGCCATCCAGAACGACATCGAGGATATCCAGGAGCAGATTACGGCCATCCTCGCCAGAATCCATTCCATCGCCTACGTGCCGCAATATTCTGACGGCAAGGCGGTTATGACCTTTACGAACAACGGCACCATAACTCCCGGCACCGCCACCTTCGACTTCGAATTGAAACCTGCATCCACAGCCGCCGAAGTGGCCGCCGTATGGCAGACAGCTCTCTCAATGTCAGCCGTTTACACCATCACCAAGGCTGCTCCGGAAACAGTCTCGCTTACAGTGGAAAGTGTTTCTGCCGAGAACGGCTTCCTCAGCGTAACTGTAAGCGGCCGCAACCTAAAGGATGACTATTTCTTAAGCAAGTGCTCTGCCAATGTCCGGCTTGGTATTTTTGATGGA
>OKSI01000628.1_pt1 | contig 12988 bp, 14 predicted proteins | sample 1606221 | NCBI WGS metagenome assembly OKSI01 (sample SAMEA3879540, study PRJEB24766) | human gut metagenome | biome: human-associated habitat; feature: feces | place: USA | collected 1985/1987 | reverse complement strand
AAACTTGCATTTACTTTTACAATCGAGCAAAGAGTACACTGACGAAGAAAAAAAGCAGCACCGCAAGGTGCAGACGAGTATTTCGGGCATACCTACAAGTGGTCGGAGATTGGCTACATTATGACGAACGGCAAGAAGCTCGACTTCTCCGGCAGACATGAAGGTGGGCCTGGCGGATACCGTACGGTCGACCGTCGTGACATCCGCGATGCAAAAATGAGGGCGTCTACGGAGTTAGATAACCTGATTGATGCAGGTACTAATTTCAGAACGGCCCCGGACGGGCAAGACGGGCATGTCCACCCTAACGCCGTGGGAGACTTCCAGTACTTTGATACGACGTTTAAGGTGGGGAATGAGTACTACAAGGGAACCGTCAATATTGAGCCGGTTTCAAAGGGACTGTTGCTGAAAGACATTACGAAAATAGAAAACATCACACAGGACATCAGTAGCTCATACGGGCAAAACCCGAAGTCTACATTCCTGCGTGATGCTTCTATGAATAGTATACGCACCGATGGCGAAAATGTCAACGGGCCCATCCAGCTTAATGAAAATAAAAATAAAGCATCGGCACCGCCCCTTCAGTACCAAAACGGTACAGCTAAAGCGAATAATCGCCCTGTTGGGGTGTCCACCAATGCTTCGAATGGTAGTGTACCCCAAAATGGCGGGAATGTCAACGGCGACTATTTCCTGAACGGAAACGAAGAAACGGCATACAGTATCGGTAACGTTCAGAAACGCAAAAAGCCTACTGCCGGTACGGGCTCTTCCCCTCGGGAGAGGGGCGCTCAAAATGGCAGTAGACTTTCTGAACGTAGTGTACCCAAAACGGCGGGGATGTCAATATTGGGCAGATGCAAGAAAGAAGCACCCCCCAAATTGACGGCTCTTCCGCTGCGAACAGCGGCGCTCTGCGGGGGGTGCTTCTGTAGATAGTCTATCTCGCGACACGCAAAATGTCAAGTCGAAGGTCAGTTCAGCATAAAGGTAGTGGGAAAACTTCAAAGAAAGCGAAGCGGTGGCGGCATGGCGAAAATGGGGAGGCCTCCCAAATATGCGACGGCGGAACAGATGCAGGCCGTCATTGACCAGTATTTTGAAGACTGCAAGGGCGAGCCGATCATCGGGGACGATGGGCGACCTATTCTCGATAAATACGGGCAGCCGTTTATTATCAATCAGCGCCCGCCGACAGTGACGGGGCTGGCGCTGGCGCTGGGGTTTACGAGCCGTCAAGCGTTGCTGGACTATCAGGCGAAGAAAGGATTCGTTGACACGGTGACGCGCGCGAAGTCTCGTATCGAGGCTTACGCCGAAGAGCGGCTCTTCGACCGAGACGGTCAGAGGGGCGCGGAATTCAGCCTGAAATACAATTTCCGATGGGTCGACGAGAAGAAGGACGACAGCAAAGAGAGCGTGTGCGGTGTTGCAGAGCTGCCCGCGGTGCTGCCGCCTCCGCCGGGGGTAGGGGAGACAGTAGGGTAACAAAGAGCAGCGCTGCTTGGCCATCATAACCCAAAAGGCGCCTGCTTCCGATTAAAAGAAGCAGGCGTCTTTACATATTATCAAAGAGAGCTATTCGTGGATGGGTACTCCTGTCCGCCAATCGAGACCTTTCATTTGGCAGTACTCGCCATAGGTCAGATCGCTCCCCTTCACGGGAAGATCGGTAATTTTCGGCATGGCGGCTTCACGCAGCGCGTCAAAGGCCGCGTCGTGTTCGCATTCCGGCAGCGCGGCGATCCGTTCTACCTCGTTTCGCAAAAACTCCTTTTTCTGCGCGTCTGGCATGACCAAATATTCTTCTCGCTGTTTGTCATTCATCTTTTTTGCCCCTCCAGCAGCTCAATGACCGCTCTCCGTTTTTCTTCATTCTGAATGGCTTCGAGAAATGCAAGATCTTCCGTCATGGTAGGGGCTAAGAAGGCACGAATTACGTCAATAGCTACATCCGCGGCGGCTTTCGGGTCCTTTGAGCCTTTAATCATGTGCAGTAGCCTTTTTTCGTTGGTACTAATATCAAATTTTTCCGTATGCATCATTAAGCCTCCTCCTTCGGAGAGGAAGATTTGATCGAGCAGTTACCTTTGCGCAGCCATTCACGGCGAATGAAGGTGATCGTATTTTCGACGATTTGATAGTTGTCCCGGTCAGCCTGGATTTCGGCGTTGTGCTGTAAGATGCGGCCTAAACGAATTGCTCGCTTCATATCGCCGCGGCTGGCGGTACAAGGCATAACGGCTCCGACCATCGTACAGATGACAGCCTCCATATAAAGACGTTTGTAGCCGCTGGATCGGTGAATTATGGAAATGATCTCATCTGTTGTATTCATAATTTCTCCTTGTTTTCTTGATGGGCGGCCGGTATAATGGATCTACCGACCGCCGCTATGGTGGTTGGTGGTTAGGGCTCTCTGCGCTTTGCTTTGGACGGCTTGGGCGCAGGGGGCTTTTCTATTGCTTCAATCAGGAACATAAGCCAGTTTGCGAGTTGAATTGCTCCGGCGATAGCTACGATGGACTCCATCATGCGATGCAGAAGCGGCGCGCGGCGGTGGTTTTGGTGAACTGCTGTGCCAGATCGGGAAGAGCCTTTTTCAATGCGTTGGTGTCCAAGCGAGAAGAAGTCACGGCCTTATAGGTTACCTTCCAATCTGTGCCATTGATGGTGTCCACGCCCTCGGTGTCCATGTGGGCCTTGATGCTGTCCTGAATGGCCTCCATTTCCGCGGCCAGCTCGTCGGCCATGCGGCGAAGCTCGCGCAGCGCCTTGATCTTGCTGTCCATTTCATTGATGCTCATTGTTTTATCCTCCTTAAGTTGTGGGTGAGATCGGCGGCTGGTGGCTCTGAGTATCTATCCCTTTGGGAGTTTCTATCAATCTTCTCCGTTCCAGCTCTTACGGTGTCGCGTCGGCTATCGACCTTCGCTCGATCTCTTGTTCTTTGCTATGGTCTTAGTATAATATATGATTAACCCTATATCAAGATGTAATGATTCACAAGATTAACCATAGATTATTGTTAATTTTATATATGGTTAATCATATTTTTACGTGATAAAATACTGAAAAGAAAGGAGGTGGCCCATTGGCACCAAGTGACGCACAGAAGAGAGCATCAGCGAAATACCAACGCGAAAACATAGCAAGTCTTGCTTGCCGCGTAAAGAAAGACCAGGCGGAAAGATTTAAGGCGTATTGCGCAGAGATCGGGAAGACATCGAACGCAGTTTTGCGAGATTATGTTCTTGACTGCATTGAAGAAAAGCAGAATGCAGAGTGATTTTCGGAATTACTTTACACGATAACGCGCGGGAGGGGATCAGGCTGGAATGCCTTGATTTATTGAGCCCACGCAGAAGCCCACAGCGAGAGTGTGAACGGCTTTATCAACCGAGCCATAGACGAAGCCATAGAGCGCGACGAAAGCGCTCCTGCGGCCTCTGAGGGGCAAAGAGAGGGATAATAGAAGAGCGGAGGGCGATCCCTCCGCTCTTGCTGCATGCTTGCAGTGTAAACCCAAAAGGTGAGCTTCAATTATAGATCGGGGCAGAGCGGCGCTTGACACCGCAAAATAACTTGCTATAATAAAAAATAGAAAGAGGCGCTACCGGCAGACGGTTAGCCCCTCAAACTGTTACGAAGAGTAACCGCTTGCTTGGAGGCTGGGCGGTTACTTCTTTTTTGCCTGAATGAACAGGCCGCAAATACCAATGATGACAAGACAAAGTTGCAAGACTTCGGATGTACTCATGAGCAGCCCCCCCTTTCAAGAGATCAGGGGACAAGAAGCTGCCCCCTTTGAGAGGGGCTAACCGCCGCCGTTGACTGGTAGCGCCACAGACACATTAACATGAAAAACGACAAAAAGCAACGCTGATTTTTTCCCCTATTTTTTCCCCTTACAGCTTTTGCAACGCTTTACAGCATTTTACACCGAAACCCGAAAAGCCTTGAAAATGCAAGACTTTTTTGACACGACTTTACAGCATTTTACACGCCTCCGCGAATTCAAGTCCCGCCTCGCGCACCATCGTTTATCCTTGAAAACCTTGTGTTTTCAAGGATTTTTTCTTTTCTCTGAGACTGGTTACCCTTATTTTGACCCTTTACGCTTTTGTCACACGTTGGATCTGAGAGACAACAGAAATATAAAGATCTACTGGATTTGTAAATAAGAATCGACTCCTTTTTAGCCTGCAGGAAAAGCGCCGCACCGTTCGGAAAAAGTTTTTCAAAAATGAAACATTCCCTCTTTTCAAATGATATAGTAAGTGAAAGGCCTTTCAAGGAGAATCCCATGTTGACAGAAGAACAGTTTTCGTATCTTGCAAAAAAGTATATGGACACGGTGTTCCGGCTGGCGTTCCACTACACCAAAAGCCGCTCGGAGTCGGACGACATCACGCAGGAGGTGCTGCTCAAGCTCTACCGCGCGGACAAGGCGTTTGAGAGCGAAGACCACGTCAGGCACTGGCTTATCCGCGTCACGGTCAACGAGTGCAAGCGGGCATTCCTCTCTCCATGGAAGAGGACAGAGCCGATCGAGGACTACGCCGAGCAGCTTGCGTTCAAAACGCCAGAGCACAGCGAGCTCTTTCATGCTGTGATGGCGCTGCCGCAGAAATACCGTGTGCCAATCTTTCTGCACTATTACGAGGGCTACTCTTGTGGGGAGATCTCCCAATTCCTCAGCATTCCCAACGCGACCGTCCGCACCCGGCTGCGGCGCGGGCGGGAACAGCTCAAAACCGATCTTCAGGAGGCGAACAACGATGTTTGACGAAAAACTTTATCAGGAGACGATTTCCGCGCTCCACGCCTCCGAAGACACAATTTCGGAGGTAATGAACATGACGCACAAGACGAAAAGAAGAGGCAGCCTGCGCACGGCGGCGGTGCTTGCGGCGGTTATCGCGCTCCTGTGCTGCACGGCGGCAGCCGCAGCGGCGCTGGGACTGGATCAGCGGTTGGTGGAGTACTTTGGAGCAACGGCGGAGCAGGAAGAGCTGCTCTCGACCGCGGCAGTCCCGATGAACATTGTGAAGCGGGACAGCGGCGCGGTGCTGCGCATCGAGCAGGTCATCGCCGACCGCTATTGTGCGGCGGTCCTCATCGACTTTACCGCGCCGGAGGGGACAATACTGGATCAGGACTACTACGCATTCGATCGGAGCGTGTCCGCAACGTCCAGGGACGGAGTGAAAATGCAGACCTACGGCATTGGCTGGGAGGTATTGCCAAGCAACACGGAAAATGAGACGGGCCGCCATGCCGCGATCTTGATGACGATCCATTCTATGGACGGAGAATTCAACTTCCTCGGCGCGAAGGTGAAGTTGACGCTCAATGGCCTGTATCGGGACAACTGGGGGGAAGAGCTTGTCGTCCCCGGCCGCTGGAGCTGCACGTTCACTCTGCCGGAGACCGATCCGGGACGCCTGTGCACGGTGAACGAGCCGGTCGAGATCGAGGGAAAGAACGCCGTGCTGACGACGCTTTACGTCTCGCCGCTCTCGCTGACCTGCGAGATCAAGCAGGGAACGGATGATCTGAAAGAAACGGTTGAGCCCATCTACAGCGACGAAGGGAAGGAGATCATCGCTCCCGAGGTGACGCTGCAAAGCGGCGAAACCGTCGGCGCGGCGGACAGCCTGTTCCTTATAACGAAGTATCTCGATAAGCGCGGGCGCTACTGCTTCCGAATGGACGAAATCCTTGATCCGGAAACAGTGAGCAGCGTTGCCGTCTTTGGAGAAACGTTTTCCGTCGAATCATAGGGCGAAAAGCCGCATTTACGGAAAGAAGAACCCTCTGCATCAAAGCAGAGGGTTCTTCTTTCCTGTTTTTACCGCAACTTATCTTACACGATCTGCGTCTTGGCTGCATTGTGTGTCCGCCCGCTTTGAGAGGGAGCTAAGGGATAACGGATTTCCTTCATAGATGAGGTCTCCTTGATGCAGGTATCACTCGCCGGCCCGAAGGAGGATCTCCGCAACGAGCGCTTTATCGAGTTGGGGAAAGGGAATGACCGGCGCGGGAGTTTCCGGGGGATCGCACAGCAGCTTTTCTGCCCACGACATATCGTACCAGCGGCCGAACTTGTAGCCGCTGCGCGTGAACACGCCGATGCGGCGGAAGCCCAGATATTCGTGGAAGCGAATGCTGTTGTCCGTCAGGTATTCGTCGCCTTCGCCCTGCGGCTCGCCGATGCAGGCATAGAGGTTATAGATGTTCTGCGCGAGTGAGAGTTCCTCCAGCGCGCGGTAGAGGCGCTTGCCGAGCCCCTGATGGCGCGCATCAAGGGCGAGATAGATCGTCGTCTCTGCACAGTGGTCGTAAGCGGCACGGGGGATAAAGGTGTGCGTGTAGGCATAGCCGAGAAGCGAGCCGTCCGCCGCTTCGGCAACGAGATAGGGATAGCTTTTCCGTACCCCTTCGATCCTGCTGCGGAATTCCTCGACCGACGGGACGGCGTATTCAAACGAGATGGCAGTGTTTTCAACATACGGCGCGTAGATCGCAAGCAGCGCCGGCGCGTCGTCCGGCGTTGCGATGCGGAAACGGAAGGAAGCGTCTGTCATCGGCCTCACCTCTCAAAGCCATGCACCCAGTCGGAGCGCAGATAGTAAATGAGGTAGATGGTGGAGCTGATGGCCCAGGTGAGGGGATAGGCCCAGTAAATGTAACCGATCTCGCCGATGAAATGGACAACGAGCATGATGTAGATGATGCGGATGACGCACCACACCGAGAGCATGATCATCATCGGTACGACCGCGCGGCCCGCGCCGCGGCAGACCGCGGCGATGGAATGCGAGAAGGCCAGCAGGCAGTAGAAGAGCGATACCGTGCGCGCCTGCTGCACGCCGAGGGCGATAACGCCGGGCGTGCTGTCGAAAAGTGTGATGAGCTCACTTGCCCAGAGGTAGTAACAAAGGCCGATCAGCTCAGCCATAATGACGGCGATGAGAATGCAGAAGCGCGCGCCGCGCTTGGCGCGGTCATACTGCCTGGCGCCGAGGTTCTGCCCCACGAACGTGGTACAAGCCATCGTAAAGCTTGTGATGGGCAGGAAAGCGAAGCCTTCGATCTTGCAGTGCGCACCGTAGGCGGCCATGGCAAGCATGCCGAAGGAGTTGATCTGCGACTGGACGATGACGTTGGCAAGGCCGATGACGCAGTTCTGCACACCGGAGGGCAGACCGTAGCGAATAATTTCGCTCAGCATACTGGCGTGGAAGCGGATGTTGCGCGGCGTGACGGTGTAGACCTCGCCCTTTTTGAGCAGGTGGATCAGGCAGAGCACACAGCTCGTGCCCTGAGAGAGAACGGTCGCCACCGCGGCGGACCACACGCCCCAACGGAACACGCCGATGAAGAGAAGGTCAAGCGCGATGTTGATGAGCGAGGACACGATGAGGTAATGCAGCGGGCGGCGGCTGTCGCCAAGGGCGTTTAAGATGCTCGTGCACATGTTGTAAAGCACCGTTGCCAGCACGCCGAGGAAGTAGTAGCGGAAGTATTCGACCGCCTGCGGCATGACCTGCGCGTCGGTATTCATCCAGATGAGGAACGTCGGCGTGAGGAAAACGCCAATGACCGTCAGGATCGAACCGGAAACAATGCCGAACGCCAGATTCGTGTGAATGGCGCGCGAGACGTTTTCATAGTCACCTGCGCCGAAATATTTGGAAATGGCAACGCCTGCGCCCATGGCCGTGCCGATAAACAGACTCGTGAGCAGCATGATGAGCGTGCCGGACGAGCTGACGGCGGCAAAGGCGTTCGTGCCGAGGTATTTTCCCACAATGAAGGCGTCTGCCGTGCTGTAAAGCTGCTGAAAGACCTGACTGATGAATATGGGCAGCGCGAAGCGCAGGATCAGGGAAACGGGACTCCCCTCGGTCATATTCCGGACGGTCTGCTTTGCCGTAACTGTTTGCGCCATGCGAACCTCTCTCTCTGTCCCGCGGCGGGACGACAATAGACTCTGACTGATGCGATGAAGCTGCTGAAAAAGGAAAAGCGCCGCGGCTGCGGTGCTTTTCCCCAAATCCTGAAGAAACAGCAGACAAAAAGCTACAATATCTTGACAGGCTCAATTATATAGAGGCGGAGTGCGAAAGTCAACCGTTGCGGTCACATCACGAGCTTCAAAAGTGCGGGCGTGATGTACGCTTCAACGAGCGCGGCGACGAGCAGCAGCGGCGCGACGAAGGATAGAAATACGCGGTTGCAGTCCAGCACGCGGCGCAGGAAAGACACATCGCTTCTTTTGCGGAGTTTTTCCGTTCCCGTGCGGCAGATGAGAAGTCCGAGCGCGCAGGAAAGGATCAGCGCGGGCAGCTCAAAGATGCCATGCGGCAGGATCCCGATAAAGTAAACGCCGAGACCGATTCCGTGGTGCTGATAGAGGGCGGCAAACGCGCCGAGCAGCAGCGCATTCGTGCCGAGCGCAAGCGCGCTGAGCGGCACAAACGGAATAAGACCGTAGAGCATTGCAAGAAGCGACGCGGTGACGTTGTTGAAAAAAAGCGTCGCCATCATCTGTGACTGCGGTACGTTGCTGGAAAGGCCGAGCTGCTCAAGCTGTGCGGCAAAACGGTCAAGCAGCTGCTGCGCTGCGTCTGGAAAGAGCATTCCGGCGGCAAAACCCAACACCGCCAGCACAGCGAAGGCAGCGGCGGTGTTGAGAAATTCACGCTTGAGAAGGTCTTTCGAAAGCGTGGGGCAGAATTGTGAGATCATGCGAGTTTGGCGATGCCTGCCTTGACGCGGCGGATCGTTTCCTCGCGGCCGAGAATGTGGCAGATCTCGACTGCGCCGCCGGGCGTGACGAGCTTGCCCGCGGCGGCGATGCGCAGCGGCCACATGAGCGTTGCGTTCTTCACGCCAAGCTCCTCGGCGAAGGAGACGAGCATATCGTGGAGGGCTTCGTTCGTCCACTCGGGAAGTTCTTCAAGCTTGGGAAGAACCTTCGTGAGCATGTCGAGCGAGACTTCCGCGTTGGTCTTGGACTTCTTGTTCGTGTAGTATTCAACGCTGTAATCGGGGAGAGCATCGAAGAAGTCGACCTTTTCGGGAATGTCGGTGAGCTTTTCGCAGCGTGCCTGCAAGAGCGCAGCGATCTCAGAAGCGGAATACGCCTCATTTTTGACGCTCTCACGAATGTAAGGCTCAGCGACCTTGCAGAATTCTTCCGGCGTAAGGTTGCGCAGATAGTTGGCGTTGAAATACGTGAGCTTTTCAATGTCGAAGATGGCGGGGGACTTGGAGATGCCGCCGATGTCGAAGGCTTCCACCAGCTCGTCGAGCGTAAAGAACTCCTGCTCGCTCTGCTCGCCGCGCGGCGACCAGCCGAGAAGGGCAACATAGTTCAAAATGGCGTTCGTCAGGAAGCCCTGCGCCTTGAGGTCTTCATAGCTCGGGTCGCCGTTGCGTTTACTCATCTTATGCTGCGCGTCGCGCATGACGGGGGAGCAGTGCACGTAGGTCGGCACCTCCCAGCCGAAGCCCTCGTAGAGAAGGTTGTACTTCGGCGCGGAGGAAAGGTACTCGCTGCCGCGCACGACATGGGTGATGCCCATGAGGTGGTCGTCGATGACGTTGGCAAAGTTGTAGGTCGGCAGACCGTCGCGCTTCAAGAGCACCTGGTCATCGAGCGTTTTATTTTCCACCGTGATGTCGCCAAAACTTGCATCGTGGAAGGTCGTGGTGCCGTCCTTCGGGATACGCTGGCGAATGACGTAGGGCTCACCGGCGGCGACGCGCGCCTTGGCCTCTTCGAGCGGCAGGTCGCGGCAGGGATCGTCCGCGCGGTCAAATTCGCCGCTATCCTCCTCGCTCTCGGCCTTTTCGCAGAAGCAGTAGTAGGCGTGGCCGCGCTCGACCAGGAGCTCGGCATACCTGCCGTAGGTGTCGCGGCGCTCGCTCTGGATATACGGGGCGACGGGGCCGCCGACGTCGGGGCCTTCGTCGTGGGAAAGGCCGCATTCCGCCATCGTGCGGTAGATGACGTCCGTTGCGCCCTCGACGAGACGCCCCTGGTCGGTATCCTCGATGCGGAGAATGAAGGTGCCGCCGGCGTGGCGGGCGATGAGATAGGTGTAGAGCGCGGTGCGCAGGTTGCCCACGTGCATATAGCCCGTGGGGGAGGGGGCGAAGCGCGTGCGCACCTTGCCGTGCGGGATCTTTGCTTCCATTTCCTCAAAATACTTCATGTCGATGGACATAGGTGACCTCCTGAAGTGAAATCAAAATCAGATATATTATTACACCATATTTTCGCTGAAAAGTCAACGAAAGGGCGCTGTACTTTTTGCAGTGAGAATATCCGCTTCCATGCTTGTATTTTGATGGGCGGTATGGTAACATAACAAATTGGGTCGATAGCTGCGCCAAAACGGCGCAATTCGAGATAAAATGAGAAAAACAAACAGATCGGAGAAAAAACGATGGAAAACATGGAAAACGCGGCGCGCAAGAAAGTGATGCTGTCCGGCATTCAGCCCAGCGGCGATCTGACCCTCGGGTCCTACCTCGGCGCGATCAAGAACTGGGCGGAGCGCGACGAGGAATTTGACAACTACTACTTTATGGCCGATATGCACTCGATCACCGTGCGTCAGGACCCTGCGGCGCTGCGCCGCCGCACGCTCGAGCAGCTGGCGCAGTACATTGCCTGCGGCCTCGATCCCGAGAAGAACACGCTCTTTATCCAGTCTCATGTGCCGCAGCACGCAGAGCTTGGGTGGGTGCTGAATTGCTATACGATGTTTGGCGAGCTTTCCCGCATGACGCAGTTTAAGGACAAGTCCGCCAAGAACAGCGAGAACATCAACGGCGGTCTCTTCACTTATCCTGCGCTGATGGCGGCGGATATCCTGCTCTATCAGCCCGACTATGTCCCTGTGGGCGAGGATCAGAAGCAGCATGTCGAGCTCTGCCGCAACATCGTCCAGCGCTTCAACGGCATCTATGGCGACGTCTTCAAGATGCCCGAGCCGTACATTCCCAAGGTCGGTGCGCGTGTGATGAGCCTGAGCGATCCGACGAGCAAGATGTCGAAATCCGACAAGGATCCCAACGGCTCCATCTACCTCATGGAAAAGCCCGAGGACATTCTGCGCAAGTTCAAGCGCGCTGTGACTGACAGCGATACGGAAAACTGCGTGCGTTACGATCCCGAGCATAAGCCCGGCGTTGCGAACCTGATGACCATTTACTCCGCCGTGACGGGCAAGAGCTTCGATGAGATCGAGCAGGAGTTCGCCGGTAAGGGCTACGGCGCGTTCAAGCCCGCCGTGGGCGAGGCCGTCGTTGAAACCCTGCGCCCCATCCGCGAGGAGGCCACGCGCATTTTGGGCGACAAGGCGTATCTCGAGTCCGTGTATCGCGCGGGTGCGCAGAAGGCGTCTTACGTGGCAGAAAAAACGCTGCGCAAGGTCTACAAGAAGGTCGGCTTTGTGGCGCGCTGAGGGTGAGTGATGATGAACGGAATTCCGAAAGAGTTGCTGCTGAGCGTCGGCGCTGCACTTCTGTGCGCCTTCGTCGTTAGCTTCCTGATGTGCCCGATGGTGAAGTCCTTCGCCTATAAGATCGGAGCGATCGACGTGCCGAAGGACAACCGCCGCATGCACAAAAAGCCCGTGCCGCGCCTCGGCGGTCTGGCGATCTTCCTCGGATTTATGGTGAGCATGCTGCTCTTTGTCGAGGTGGATCACCAGATGCAGGGCATCCTGCTCGGCGCGTCCATCATTGTCGTGCTCGGCGTGGTGGACGACATGTCCCCGCTGCGGGCATACTTCAAGTTCTGCGTGCAGATCTTTGCGGCGCTCGTCGCCGTGTTTCACGGCGTTGTGGTCCAGACGCTTTCAAACCCCAACGTCTTTGCCGATAGCCCGTATTGGGATCTTGGCTGGCTGGCGATCCCCATCACGGTGCTGTGGATCGTGGGCATCACAAATGCCGTCAACCTTATCGACGGACTTGACGGCCTTGCCTGCGGCGTCTCCACGATCAGCGCCATTTCGATGCTCGTCATTGCGCTGCTCGTCTCCGAGAGTGACGTGGCGCTCGTGATGGCCTCGCTTGTGGGCGCGTGCCTCGGCTTCTTGCCCTTCAACAGAAATCCTGCGAAGATGTTCATGGGCGATACGGGGTCGACGTTCCTCGGCTATATCCTTGCGACCATCTCCATTCAGGGCCTTTTTAAGTATTACGCCATCGTGTCGTTTGCGGTGCCGTTCCTGATCCTCGGCCTTCCGATGTTCGACACGCTCTTTGCCATCATCCGCCGCCTTGCTCACGGGCAGAACCCCATGGCGCCGGATCGCGGCCACATTCACCACCGCCTCATCGACATGGGTCTCAACCAGAAGCAGGCGGTCGCGGCGCTGTATGTCATCAGCAGTATCCTCGGCCTTTCCGCCGTGGTGCTGACGTCGAGCGGCGCAATCAAGGCGATGCTCTTTTTGATGGCGCTGGCGGTGGCGGCATTCCTCGCCTCGCGCGTCATCTTCCGCCGCGATATCGACAAGGCGTTGCAGGCGGAAAAGGCCGCGGCAGAGGAGAAGAGCACAGAGACCGCCACACCGGCGGAAACCGTGCCTGCGGAACCTGAAGAAGAATCCAACGAAAAGAAAAAAGAGGAAGCATAAATGGAAAAACTGCGCATTATGAGCGTGTTCGGCACGCGGCCGGAGGCCATCAAGATGGCCCCGCTCGTCAAGGAGCTTGCCTCGCGCGAGGAGATCGAGAGCCTTTGCTGCGTGACGGCGCAGCACCGCGAAATGCTCGATAGCGTGATGGAGGTCTTTGACCTCAAGGCTGACTGCGACCTTGATATTATGACCCCGCGGCAGACGCTTTCGACCATCACGAGCAAGTGCCTGCTCGGCATGGACGACGCCATCGAGCAATTAAAGCCTGACATGATTTTAGTCCACGGCGACACGAGCACGACGTTTGCCGG
>OKSI01000625.1_pt1 | contig 13026 bp, 6 predicted proteins | sample 1606221 | NCBI WGS metagenome assembly OKSI01 (sample SAMEA3879540, study PRJEB24766) | human gut metagenome | biome: human-associated habitat; feature: feces | place: USA | collected 1985/1987 | reverse complement strand
TGGTGGAGGAGTTCGACACCTTCGTCAAGCCCGGCAAGCCCATCACCCCCAAGATTACTGAGTTGACCGGCATCACCAACGAGATGGTGGCGGATGCGCCCGGTGAAAAGGAAGCGCTGGAAGCCTTTCTTGCCTTTGCGGGCGACCGCATTCTGGTGGGGCACAACGTCCATGCCTTTGATATGCGCTTTTTACGGGCAGCTGCCAAGCGCAGCGGCGTCAAGTTGGAACCTACCTATATCGACACTCTGACCATGGCACAGACCATGTACCCGGGTCTGCACAACTATAAACAGGGAACCATCAATAAGCATCTGGAACTGCCTGCCTACGAAGCGCACCGCGCCTGCGAGGACTCCGCTGCGCTGGGACGTATCTTCTGCGTGATGCTGAACGACCTTGCGGAAAAAGAGGTGACGAAGGTCAGCGAGATCAACACCGGCCTTGGCGGCAACCGCGAGGTGCTGAAAAAGAAATACTATCACCTCATCATTCTGGTCAAGAACCAGATGGGCCTGAAAAACTTGTACAAGATCGTCAGTGAAGCACACGTCAACTACTTCTTCAAAAAGCCCCGCGTGCCCCGCAGCCTGCTGAACAAGTACCGGGACGGCCTGCTGCTCACCAGCGCCTGTGAAGCGGGCGAGCTGTACCGCGCCATCGTGGACGGCACCAGCTACGAGGAACTGAAAAAAATCGCCGCCTATTACGATATCCTTGAGATCCAGCCGCTGGGCAACAACGCCTATATGGTGCGGGATGGCAAGGTGGACAGCGAGGAGCGGATCAAGGAGTTCAACCGTACCGTCATCAGGCTGGGCGAGGATCTGCACAAGCCGGTCATTGCCACCGGCGACGTGCACTTTACCGAGCCGGAGGATGCGGCGTACCGTGCCGTGCTGCAGGCGGGCAACGGCTTCAAGGATGCCGACAACCAGCCGCCGCTGTTCTTCCGCACCACGCAGGATATGCTGGCGCAGTTCTACTATCTGCCCAAGGAAAAAGCCTACGAGGTGGTGGTGAAGAACCCCCGCAAGATCGCCGCCATGATCGACAACAACGTGCGCGCCATCCCCCGGGGCACCTACCCGCCCAGCATCGAGGGTGCAGAGCAGCAGCTGCGCGATGCTACGTGGGAACACGCCAAGCGCGATTACGGTGACCCGCTGCCCGAAATTGTGGAAAAGCGGCTGCAGAAGGAGCTGGACTCCATCTGCGGCCATGGCTACGCCGTGCTGTACGTCATTGCGGTCAAACTGGTGGCCTATTCCAACGCGGGCGGCTATCAGGTGGGCAGCCGTGGTTCGGTCGGCTCATCGGCCGTGGCCCACTTCTCCGGCATCTCGGAGGTGAACAGCCTGCCGCCCCACTATCGCTGCCCCAAGTGCAAGCATAGCGAGTTCATCACCGACGGCAGCGTGGACGACGGCTTTGACCTGCCCGATAAGGACTGCCCCCACTGCGGCACCCGGATGCTGGTGGACGGCCACGACATCCCCTTTGAGACCTTCCTGGGCTTCTACGGCGACAAGGAGCCTGATATCGACCTGAACTTCTCGGGCGAGTATCAGTCCAACGTCCACCGCTACACCGAGGAACTGTTCGGCAAGGAAAACGTGTTCAGCTCCGAAGCTGACCGCCAGAGTTATTCCTATGATTCCGCGGTGCTGCCCCCCGTGGTGCCCGCCTTTGCGCTGCGTCCCACCACCACCGAGCAGCTCGGCATCTGTGTGAAAAAACTCTATGACTACGGCATTCCCATGACCGTGCGCGGTGCCGGTACCAACCTGTCCGGCGGCACCATCCCGGACAGCAAGGAAAGCGTGGTCATCCTGACCAACGGCCTGAACCGCATCCTTGAGATCAACTCCGACGACCTGTACGCCGTGGTGGAACCCGGCGTGGTCACGGCCACTTTCGCTGCCGAGGTTGCCAAGAAGAACCTGTTCTATCCCCCGGATCCGGGTTCCCAGGCCGTGTCCACCCTGGCCGGCAACATCGCCGAAAACGCCGGTGGTCTGCGTGGCCTGAAGTACGGCGTCACCAAGGACTACCTGATGGGCCTGGAATTCTTTGACGCCACCGGCGAGCTGGTCAAGAGCGGTTCCCGCACCGTCAAATGCGTCACCGGTTACAACCTGGCCGGCATGATGCTGCAGTCCGAAGGCACCCTGGGCATCATCTCCCAGGCCGTGCTCAAGCTGGTGCCCCCGCCGCAGGCCTCCAAGGCCCTGATGGCCGTGTTCGATGACATGCAGAAGGCCGCCGAAGCCGTGGCCGGCATCATCGCCGCCCACGTGGTGCCCTGTACGCTGGAATTCCTCGACAACAACACCATCGTGCGCGTGGACGACTACACCAAGGCCGGCCTGCCCCGCGACGCCGCGGCCATCCTGCTCATCGAAGTGGACGGCCATCCCGCCCAGGTGGCTGACGAAGCCGTGGTCGTGGAACGCGTGCTGCAGCAGACCGGTGCCGTGGCCGTGCATGTGGCCAAGGACGCCGCCGAAAAGTTCAAGCTGTGGGAAGCCCGCCGCCAGGCCCTGCCCGTGCTGGCCCGCTGCAAGCCCACCACCGTGCTCGAAGACGCCACCGTGCCGCGCTCCCAGATCCCTGCCATGATGAAGGCCGTCAACGACATCGCCAAGAAGTACAATGTCGAAGTGGGCACCTTCGGTCATGCCGGTGACGGCAACCTGCATCCCACCTTCCTGTGCGACAAGCGCGACAAGGAAGAATTCGCCCGCGTGGAAGCCGCCGTCGACGAAATGTTCGATGTGGCCATCAGCCTGCACGGTACCCTGTCCGGTGAACACGGCATCGGCACCGCCAAGTCCAAGTGGATGGAAAAGGAAACCTCCCGCGGCACCATCCTCTTCTCGCAGCGCCTGCGCCGCGCTCTGGATCCCAAGGGTCTGCTCAATCCCACCAAGCTGGTGGGCATTTAGGGAGACACGCCATGAGCGACCTGAAGAAACTGGCAAAGCGTCTGATGACGCTTGACGACCGCATCATCGCCTGCATGAAGTGCGGCATGTGCCAGGCTGTCTGCCCCATGTTCGGCGCCACCATGATGGAAGCCGACGTGGCCCGCGGCAAGCTGGCCCTGGTGGACAATCTGGCCCACGAAATGATCGCCGATCCCGAGGCCGTGGCCGACAAGCTGGGCCGCTGCCTGCTGTGCGGCTCCTGTGAGGCCAACTGCCCCTCCGGTGTGAAGATCATGGACATCTTCATGGAGGCTCGCGAGATCGTGAACACCTATCTTGGCCTGCACCCGGTCAAAAAGATGGTGTTCCGTGCCCTGCTGCCGTACCCCGGCCTGTTCAACTTTGCCATGCGGGTGGGCGCGCCCATGCAGCGCGTCATCTTCCGCAGCAACAAGGACACCCAGAACACGGCCTGTGCTCCCATGCTCAACTTCATGCTGGGCGACCGCCACATCCGTTCCCTGGCCCTCAAGCCCCTGCACGCCATCTACGGCAACCTGGACGAGCCCCGCGTCATGGGCGGTCTGAAGGTGGCCTTCTTCCCCGGCTGCATGGGCGACAAGCTGTACGTGGATGTGTCCGAAGCCTGCATCAAGGTGCTGCACCACCATAACGTGGCCATCTACATGCCCAGCAGCTTCGCCTGTTGCGGTATCCCGGCCCTGTCCTCCGGCGACGCCGAAGGCATGGTGAAGCAGATGGCCAAGAGCCTGGCCGCCTTTGGCGAAAGCAGCTTCGACTATGTGCTGACCGCCTGTTCCTCCTGTACCTCCACCATCAAGGAACTGTGGCCCCGCTACGCCGCCCGCCTGGGCAGCGTGGAACAGCATCAGGCCGAGGCCCTGGCCGCCATCACCATGGACATCAACGAATTCCTGGTGAAGGTGCTCAAGGTCGAAGCCGTGGAAAGCCTGCCCGGCGCCAAGACCGTGACCTATCACGACTCCTGCCACCTCAAGAAGGCCCTGGGCCTCTCCGAGGAACCGCGCACCATCATCAAGACCAACCCCAACTACAAGCTGGTGGAGATGAAAGAAGCCGACCGTTGCTGCGGTTGCGGCGGTTCCTTCAACCTCTTCCACTACGACCTGTCGCGTGTCATTGGCCAGCGCAAGCGTGACAACGTGGTGGCCACGGGCGCCCATGTGGTGGCCGCCGGCTGCCCCGCCTGCATGATGCAGCTGGAAGACGTGCTCTCGCACAACAATGACCCCGTGCAGGTCAAGCATACTATCCAGATCTATGCCGAGACCCTCAAATAGGGTGCGGCATTCATTATAAGGAGACATCAATGGCCCCTGAAGAAATCCAGGATCTTGTTCAGGACTTCACCGCCAAAGCCACGGCCGTCAACGCCGTGGTGCAGGAGCTGCCCAACATGGCCGCCGTGCTGCAGTACGGCAAGCCCACCGTGGAAGACATCTCCAACCTGGAGATCTCCTACGCGCCGCCTTTCGCCTCCGCCATGGACGTGGTCAACGTGGTGGCCAACGTGGCCGACAACGTGCTGGCCGGCCGTGTGAAGCCCATCACCTCCGAAGAGTTCATGGCGCTGTGGGAAAAGCGCGCCGAGAACAACATCTTCTTCATCGACGCCCGTCCCGCCAAGGCCGGTCAGGCCGTGCAGGCCGTCCATCCCGAATGGCACTCCATCTCTCTGGAAGAGATGCCCAGCCGGGTCAACGAAGTGCCCAAGGACCGTCCTGTGGCCATCATCTGCAACACCGCCGGCGGCATGCAGGCCGTGCTCAAGACCGGCGGCAAGATCTAGCTGTTTGTCCTTGTGACCTGTTCAAGGGGCGCCCGTCAGGGGGCCCCTTTTTTCATGGCCTGCCGGCGGGCCCCTGTCCGGCACGGCGGCAGTCGCCCCGGGCACCCGGCCGACCGCCCCTGAAGGCCGGGGAACGGCCTCTTCGCCCGCCTCCCTTCCCTGCGCTTTCCCGGTCAGCAGCCTGCCGCAGCAAGGTGCCATGACCGGCAGGGCACCGCCCCTTCCCAAGCCCTGCCGGGAGGACCTTCAAAGCCTTGCGCAGCGCCGTTTTGCGGGCTATGATCACATGACATATTTCATGGTATTTTCCGTTATTGCCTTTTGTCGCCCTTTTTAGTAGGCAGCCTGAAGAGAGACAAAGGCGCCGGTCACGCGTCCTGCGGGGCCGCAGCGGCTCAATATCTTTCTAACTCCTTTGTTTCTCTTGCAAAAATGCTTGCGCATTTTTTTTCACAGCCTGCCCACATTAGACTGTTCAAACAAACAATTTTGTGATAGGGCTCATCCATTGCGAACAGGCACGGTCCCGGCCGTTTTTTCGGGCTTCTTCCGCCCGGGCCGCTCCGGCCTCATGCCACGGCATGATGCGATGGATCCTCTCTGTTTGCACAAGACCACCGCTTGCCGGTGTGTCCATTCCGGAAAAACATGCGCGCCAAGATAGACGCGCAAGGAGGAACAGATGGCGAAAATGAAAACCATGGACGGCAATAACGCCACCGCGTATATTGCCTACGCTCTGTCGGACACGGCTGCCATTTACCCCATTACCCCTTCGTCCGTCATGGGCGAAGTCATGGACGAAATGGCTGCCAAGGGTTGCAAGAACCTGATGGGCCAGACCGTGACCGTGCGTGAAATGCAGTCCGAAGCCGGTGCCGCCGGTGCCGTGCACGGTATGCTGGCTGCCGGTTCTCTGACCAGTACCTACACCGCTTCCCAGGGCCTGCTGCTCATGATCCCCAACATGTACAAGATCGCCGGCGAGCAGCTTCCCGCTGTATTCCACGTATCCGCCCGTGCCCTCGCGTACCATGCCCTTTCCATCTTTGGCGACCACAGCGATGTTATGGGCTGCCGCCAGACCGGCTTCGCAATGCTTGCCTCCGCTTCCGTACAGGAGGTTATGGATCTGGCGCTTGTGACCCATCTGTCCGCCATCAAGTCCAGCATACCCTTCGTACACTTCTTCGACGGCTTCCGCACCTCCCACGAAGTCCAGAAGGTAGAGCTCATCGACTATGAGGATATGGATAAGCTGCTGGATAGGGACGCCGTAAAGCGCTTCCGCGACCGCGCCCTCAATCCCGAGCATCCCCATCTTGCCGGCTCCGCCCAGAACCCCGATATCTACTTCCAGGGCCGCGAGGCTGCCAACAAGCTGTATCTCGACCTGCCCGACATCGTACAGGATTATATGGACAAGGTTGGCGAGCTCACCGGCCGCAAGTATAATCTCTACGATTACGTTGGCGCACCTGACGCCGAGAACATCATCGTCATAATGGGCAGCGGCGCAGACGTAGTAGAAGAGACCATCAATCACCTGAACGCCAAGGGCGCCAAGCTGGGTCTGCTGAAGGTCCGCCTGTACCGTCCTTTCCCTGCCGACAGGTTCGTAAAGGCTATACCCGCCTCCGTAAAGAAGATCGCCGTTCTGGACCGCACCAAGGAATCCGGTTCTCTGGGCGAGCCTCTGTATCAGGACGTTGTAAACGCTCTGGTAGAGTGCGGCCGCGCAGACATCAAGGTAGTAGGCGGCCGTTACGGCCTGGGCTCCAAGGAGTTCACCCCCTCCATGGCCAAGGCTGTGTATGACAATCTGGACGGCGAGATGAAGAACCACTTCACCGTGGGCATCACCGACGACGTCACCTTCACCTCCCTGCCCGTCAAGGAGCAGGTCAACGCCGCTCCCGAAGGCACCATTGCCTGCATGTTCTACGGCCTTGGTTCCGACGGTACCGTCGGCGCCAACAAGAACTCCATAAAGATCATAGGCGATCACACCGACATGTACGCACAGGGCTACTTCGCATACGACTCCAAGAAGTCCGGCGGCCTTACCGTATCCCATCTGCGTTTCGGCAAGCAGCCCATTCAGAGCCCCTACCTCATCGATGCGGCTGACTTTATCGCCTGCCATAACTCCTCCTATGTGACCAAGTACGACATGCTTGAGCACATCAAGGATCACGGCATATTCCTCCTCAACTCCCCCTGGACTCTCGCCGAGATGGAGCATGAGCTCCCCGCTTCCATGAAGAACATCATCGCCCGGAAGCATGTCAAGTTCTACAACATGGACGGCGTGAAGATCGCCCGCAGCGTTGGCATGGGCAACCGCATCAACACCGTTATGCAGGCCGCCTTCTTCGTGCTTGCCAACGTAATCCCCGCGGATCAGGCCATCGACTACATGAAGGCCGCCGCCAAGAAGTCCTACGCCAAGAAGGGCGACGAAGTGGTTCAGAAGAACTATGCCGCCATCGATGCCGGCGCCACCGGCTTCGAAGAGGTCAAGTATCCCGAGTCCTGGGCTACCACCACCGAAGGCAAGGTAGTTGAGGACGTTACCGACGATCCTTACTTCAAGGAATTCATCAAACCCGTACTGGCTCAGAACGGCGACAAGCTGCCCGTTTCCAAGCTGGCTCCCGACGGCTGCGTACCCACCGCCACCACCAGGTATGAGAAGCGCGGTATCGCCGTTGAAGTGCCCGTATGGAACGCCGAGGCCTGCGCACAGTGCAACCAGTGCGCCATGGTTTGCCCCCATGCCTGCATACGTCCCTTCCTCATCAAGGACGGCACCGAGGTTCCCTTTGAGACCAAGGCAGCTACCGGCAAGGAATTCGCAGGCTATAAGTTCCGCATGCAGGTAAGCCCCCTGGATTGCTCCGGCTGCGGCAACTGCGCGGATATATGCCCCGCAAAGGCAAAGGGCGCCCTCACCATGACCTCCCTCGCTTCCTGCGAAGAGGCTGAGAACGCCAACTGGAACTTCTGCCTCGAGCTTCCCGATCCCGATGTGGAGTTCAACCACAACACAGTAAAGAACAGCCAGTTCCTCCAGCCTCTGTTCGAGTTCTCCGGCGCCTGCGCAGGCTGCGGCGAGACCCCCTACATCAAGCTGGTGACCCAGCTCTACGGCGACAGGATGATGATCGCCAACGCCACCGGCTGCTCCTCCATCTACGGCGGCTCCGCACCTACCGTGCCTTACTCCGTAAACAAGAAGGGCTTTGGCCCTGCATGGGCAAACAGCCTCTTCGAGGACAACGCCGAGTTTGGCTTCGGTATGAACCTGGCCACCACTCAGCGCCGCGCAAAGCTTGCCGACACCGTTGAGAAGCTGATCGCCGTCGAGTACTGCGATGCCAACCTCAAGGCCGCGGGCAAGGAATGGCTGGACAACATGGACGACGCCGAGGGCTCCCGCAAGGCTGCCGAAAAGCTCATCGCAGAGCTCAACGCCAGCGTAGACCCCGACCTCACCGGTACCCCCTATGAGAAGGAATGGCTTGCCAACGGCAAGAAGTGCGTATGCGAGGCCTGCACTCTGGGCCGCGAAGTTCTGGCCAATAAGGACCTGCTGGTAAAGAAGAGCCAGTGGATCTTCGGCGGCGACGGCTGGGCATACGACATCGGCTACGGCGGACTGGATCACGTGCTTGCACAGGATCAGGACGTCAACGTACTGGTTCTGGATACCGAGGTATACTCCAATACCGGCGGCCAGGCCTCCAAGGCTACTCCTACCGGCCCCATCGCCAAGTTCGCGGCTGCCGGCAAGCGTACCGGTAAGAAGGATCTGGGCATGATGGCCATGAGCTACGGCTATGTATACGTAGCAAAGGTCTGCATGGGCGCCGATAAGAACCAGCTTATGAAGGCTATCACCGAGGCTGAGGCTTATAAGGGCCCCTCCCTCATAATCGCCTACGCACCCTGCATCAACCATGGTATCAACATGGGCAAGAGCCAGGAAGAAGCCAAGAAGGCCGTCGAAGCCGGTTATTGGCCCCTGTACAGGTACAATCCCGATCTGGCAAAGGAAGGCAAGAACCCCTTCACTCTGGACAGCAAGCCCGCAAAGACCGATTACAAGGACTTCATCATGGGCGAGGTCCGCTACGCCTCCCTCAAGAAGCTCTTCCCCGCCGTCGCAGACCAGCTCTTCGACCGTGCCGAGAAGGAAGCCGAGAACAAGTATGAGTACTATAAGAAGCTGAGCGAGCTGGACTAATCTCCTGCTGAACAGCATAAAGCCCCCGGGAAACCGGGGGCTTTAGATTGTCAAAAAGTGGCGTTCAGCCACTTTTTCGAGTTTGAGAAGAGAATCTCTCTACGTTTTTTGCCCTTATTCCGACTTGACCCTTGTGAAGCACACCGTCCCCGCCTTCACTGGTATCTTTTACACCTGCCAGCCGCAGGACGGCAGCTCATCGTATTTTCCCGCTCCTTTCTCCTTATATGCCGTATATCTTCAGCAGCGCCTCGCGTATATCCTTATCCACCAGCGGCCGCATACTGGAGGGATACCGCAGCGTATCGGCGTGCTCCAGAGCTTTTCTGTTTTTTCCGTCATGCGTCCTCCCTCGCCATTATCTTATCCAGCATGCCGCCATCCAGCTGGTTCACCGTTTGGAACTTTCCGCCGTAAAATACCGCCCAGTTGTTGAATACGCAGGGCAGCGTCTTTGCCTGCTCAAGCGTTGCCACCTGAACGAAGGAGGCGGGTATCGCCTTTTCTTCGCAATGCTCCTTCAGCGTTTCTACCCTCTGGAGGATATAGGGACACTGCATATCGTAATATACCATCAGCTCTTTGTTCTCTATAGCCTGCCTTTTGGCATTTGGGGCGAAGCGCGGCAGCGTTCCGTCAAAGGACAGCGCAAGGAGCTTATACCCGTCCTTGGTGCTGTCCACCTCTTCAAAGCCGTACTTCATGGCGAAAGCCTGATCCGACAGCCAGGCCTTCTGTTTCTCCGCCCCCAGCATACATACGCCGGACTTGCCCCTTTCCTTCGCGTCATTCAGGCAGTATTCCATAAGCTGCCGGCCGTAGCCGTGCCCCTTGTGCTCGCCCAGCACCCACAGGCAGTATATGTAATAATAGTTGTCTCCCAGTATGGGGGTCCACGCTGTCTCCAAGGGGGCATATTCTATAAATACACAGCCCTTTACATTTAACTTGCGGAAAACGTGTCCCTCCCCAAGCCGCTCAGCCAGCCATTGGCGCTTCGCCTCAACGCCGGGGTGGGGCTTCCTGCTGCGGATTATGCAGCACAGGTGCTCGTCCATAATGTTTTCAGGCGTAAGGTTTATGAATCCATGCTCCATTTTTCTTTTTCCTTTCGTTTATTTGCCCATCGCGCCCTGCGCCGCCTTCCGGTAGCTGCTTGGCGTCATCACCATGAAGCGCAGGAAGTTTCTCGTAAAGGACTTTACGGTGTTGTAGCCCACCTCTATGGCGATAGAGGTGATGGTGGCGGCGGTGGTGGTGAGCAGGCGGCAGGCCTGCTGCACTCGCACATAGTTCAGAAAGCTGTCGAAATTCTTTTCCACAAGGCAGAGCAGCATGCGCTGCAATTCGTCGCGGCTGATGCCAAACTCCTTCGCTACGGATTCCGCCGTCAGTTTTTCGGCATAATTGCGGTATATGCTGCACACTATATCGTAAGCCCTGCGGGTCTCCCGTATGCCGCACTGCTCGGATATCAGCTGGTAGGTTTTGCGGTATTCCCCCGCCTTGGTCCCCATTCTGGCGGCAAACACCTTGGACATGTGGGAGGCGTCCACATAGCCCAGTATTCCGGCTATCTCCTCAAGGGTGAAGTCCGTATAGAGCAGGAAGTTCATGGTGCGGGTGACCCGCATCTCGGCCAGCAGGTCAAAGAAGGACAGGCCGCTCACCTCCCTTATGTACTTGCGTATTGAGCCCTCGCTCATGTAAAACATGGCGGAAAGCTCCGTTATGGTCAGCTTTTCGTTCAAATGGGTATAAATATAGCGCAGCAGCGCCGCCTCGCTCCTGCCCCCCGCCGCTGCGGAAGCCCTGCCCTCCTTCCCCTGTCCCTGACGGCAGAAGAGTATCATAAGCTCTATTATAAGGCTTATGGCATAGGCAGACGAGTGGCCGCCGTCGCTGTCCTCCGGCTCCGCCTGCAAAAGCCCCACAATACTGTCTATGCGCTCGGCTCCCCTGCCGCCGCATATAACTACCGGCGCAGCCTCTATTCGGGAAAGAAGCTCTTCGTCGTCCTGAGCTATGCTGCAAAGGGACTTGAGGGCGAGATTCACCGCATCCAGCTGATAACGTATCAGGTAGTAGGTCAGCGGCGCGAATACCTCCGTAACCTCGCTTATCTGCCACGGCATTATGGCCACGAGCGTACCCTCCCTTAGGCGGTATCCCCTTCCCTGAAGCAGCAGCGTACCTTCCCCCTTGCTCACGTATAAAAAGCGGGCTCCCTGATGTATCAGGGGCTGGGTGGGTGCGGCTATCACCTCCCGCGCCACAGAAAAAAGCCTGCGTGGGTCTATCTCCGAGCAGTGGCCCGGCTGTATCTGTACGGTATCTTTCACGGCAAAAGCTCCCTTCAAAGCAGTATAGGACAAATTTACGATCTTATATTGTATTTTACCGCAGCGGCATTTCCATGGCAAGGCTCAGTTGCCGTGGGGTTTTTGCCTTATATGGCTGTATTTTAGGGCGTAAAATACCTTTGCCCCTAATTCATTTGTCCTGCGGCAGGGGCGAAAAAATGATAAAATTTAACTGACAGTCAAGCAAAAGGAGAAAAGCTAATGCCTATACATGTTACCAGCGAAACGGGCCCATTGAAAAAGGTCCTGCTGCACAGGCCGGGGCTGGAGCTTGAGCACCTGACCCCCACCAGCCTCGAGCAGCTTTTGTTCGACGACATACCCTATCTCGCTGCAGCCCAGCGGGAGCACGACGCCTTCGCCCAAGCCCTTACGGACAACGGCGTGGAGGTGGTCTACCTCGAAAAGCTCATGGCTGAGACCATATCCAATCGGCCGGAGCTGCGCAAGGCCTTTATAGGCGAGTTCATATCCCTTGGAGGCCCCCTGGCCGAAAGCTGCCACGAGCCGCTTTTCAGATACCTTTCAAATATACAGGACGATCTTGAGCTGATAGAAAAGACAATGGCCGGCGTGCTCATGTCAGAGCTTTCCCTAAAGGGCAAAAGCCCCCTTACCGACCTTGTGCGCCGGGAGGGCCGCTTCGCGCTGGAGCCCATACCCAACCTTTACTTCACCCGGGATCCCTTCGCCTCCATAGGCACAGGCGTAAGCCTTAATAAGATGTACTCCGAGACCCGCCGGCGGGAGACCATATACGCCCGCTACATACTGGGCTACCATCCCGACTTCGCGGGGCAGGTGCCCTTCTACTACACGCCGGATATGCCCTTCTGCATAGAGGGAGGCGACGTGCTGAACCTTTCTGAAAGCGTGCTGGCGGTGGGCCTTTCCCAGCGCACCAGCCCGGAGGCGGTGGAGCTCCTCTCCGCAAATATGTTCAGCGACCCCCTTTGCAGAATACGCACGGTGCTCGCGCTGGATATACCCGACATACGCGCCTTCATGCACCTTGATACGGTGCTCACTCAGGTGGATACCGGCAAATTCGTGATGCACCCCGGCATACGGGAAACGCTGCGCATATACGAAATAACCCCGGGCAACGGCCCCAAGGCCATAAGGGCCCGGGAGCTTACACGGCCCCTTGAGGATATATTCAAAGAAAAGCTGGAGCTGGACAGCGTATCCCTCATACGCTGCGGCGGCAAGGACCCCATAGCCTCTGAGAGGGAGCAGTGGAACGACGCTTCCAACACTCTCTGCATTTCCCCCGGCGTGGTAGCGGCCTACGACCGCAACATCATAACCAACAAAATACTGAGAGACAACGGCATAACCGTGCTGGAAATGCCCAGCTCGGAGCTTTCCCGGGGGCGGGGCGGCCCCAGGTGCATGAGCATGCCCCTCTGGCGCGATTAAAAAAGAAATCATCATATAAATAAACTTAAAAGGAGGCCACAATCATGGCAGTAAATCTTCGCGGCAAAAGCTACCTCAAGCTATTGGACTTTACCCCTGCTGAAATACGCTATCTTCTGGACCTTTCAAAGGACTTCAAGAGCATGAAGCGATCCGGGGTGCCTCATAAGTACCTTGACGGCAAAAACATAGTGCTGCTCTTTGAAAAGACCTCCACCCGCACCCGCTGCT
>OKSI01000612.1_pt1 | contig 13188 bp, 8 predicted proteins | sample 1606221 | NCBI WGS metagenome assembly OKSI01 (sample SAMEA3879540, study PRJEB24766) | human gut metagenome | biome: human-associated habitat; feature: feces | place: USA | collected 1985/1987 | reverse complement strand
GCTCACCTTGATGATCGACGGCAGGATCATCACTGCCAGCACAAGGATGGCGGCGAGCAGGCTCGCGCCGTCCGAGCACTCAACTCTGACATTCTCGGGAAGATAGATATCGACTCCGCCGAGAATCGAGGTGACGCTTATCGTTATCTCTTCGTTTATCTGCGCCTCGCTCAGATCAACTTCAAGACCGCCGAGGATTGCGAAGCAATGAGCGCCGAGCAGGTTGCCGGTCGTGTTCTTATAAACGCCGCCCGAGCAGACCGCTGTATAAGTGGGCTTGCTCTCCTGCGAAATGGGTCCGCTGTTGTCATCGAGATGCTTTTTAAGCTTCTTTGTTTTGACAGTGCTGAATATCAGCCAGAAGCCGACCGTGACAAGCGCGATAGCGATAGCGAAATGGTTCATGCGCTCTGCGGGTACCCACTGGGGGTTGCACTTGATCAGCAGCCACACGCCGACCGCGACAGCCGCGACATTAAGCAGGTCAAGACCCGAGGCTATCATGCTGCCGATAGCGGGGACAATAATAAACACAGTCCACCAGCCGCTCAGCTCACTAATTTCCCAGAAGCCGAACGCGGAGCCGAGGAATATGATTCCCGCGGCAACGACCGCTATTCCGAAAAACATCTTACTCAGATTCTTTCTCATTTCCGTCTGCCTCCTCATTGTTCTGAGCGTCGGACTGCTCCGGCACTTCAGCAGGTTTGCTGTCATCACTCTGTGCACTGAGCGGATCAAGAGTGCCGCCGTGCATTATCGTCTCAAACTCCTCGCCGCTTATCTTCTCGCGCTCAATAAGCGCGCCTGCGACTGCGTGGAGCCTGTCGATATGCTCTTTGAGGATATCCTCGGTTCTGCCGTAAGCCGTGGTGATAATGCGGTTGATTTCCTCATCGATCTCTGCGGCGGTCTCCTCGGAATAGTTCTTCAGGTGCGAATAATCTCTGCCGAGGAACACTTCGTCGTTGCCCGAGCCGAAGGTTATCGGGCCGAGCTTCTCGCTCATGCCGTACTTCGTGACCATCTTGCGTGCGATATCCGTAGCGCGCTCGATATCGTTCGACGCGCCGGTCGAAACATCGCCGATTATCAGCGCTTCGGCAACTCTGCCGCCGAGCAGGCTGACGAGGTTATCGAGCATCTCGTTCTTTGAATGATAGCTCTTATCCTCGGTCGGGAGATACATTGTGTATCCGCCCATCTGACCTCTCGGGACAATAGAGACCTGATGAACCGGGTCGTTATATTCGAGATAATAGGCGGAAACTGCGTGGCCTGCCTCGTGATAGGCGGTCAGGCGCTTCTCCTTGTCGGTCATCTTATGGCTCTTCTTCTCGGTGCCCGCGACGACCTTTATCATCGCCTCTTCTATCTCGGTCATGGTGATGGCTTTTTTATCGCGGCGCGCGGCGAGAAGAGCCGCTTCATTGAGCAGATTCTCGAGGTCTGCGCCGGTAAAGCCGATAGTTGTTTTTGCAATAGTGGCAAGATCGACATCGGGGCCGAGGGGCTTGCCCTTGGCGTGGACTTTGAGGATAGCCTCGCGTCCTTTGAGGTCGGGATAGCCGACTGTTACCTGGCGGTCAAATCTGCCGGGACGCAGAAGCGCGGGGTCGAGGATATCGGGGCGGTTAGTCGCCGCGATGATTATAACGCCCTCGTTTGCACCGAAGCCGTCCATCTCGACGAGCAGCTGGTTCAAAGTCTGCTCGCGCTCGTCATGTCCGCCGCCCATGCCTGCGCCTCTGTGGCGTCCGACGGCGTCTATCTCATCGATAAAGATTATCGAAGGTGAATTTTTCTTCGCTTCATTGAAAAGGTCGCGCACACGGGAAGCGCCGACACCGACATACATCTCGACGAAATCCGAGCCGGAAATCGAGAAGAAAGGCACGTTAGCTTCGCCCGCGACAGCCCTTGCAAGCAATGTTTTACCTGTACCGGGAGGGCCGACGAGCAGAACGCCGCGCGGTATTCTCGCGCCTAGCTTATTGAAATGCGAGGGATCTTTGAGGAAATCGACTATCTCGCTGAGCTCCTCTTTCTCTTCGTCAGCGCCCGCGACATCATCAAACGTCGTCTTGCGGCTCTCGTCCTTTGCGCGCTTGACGCGCGCCTTGCCGAACGAAAGGGTGCGGTTATTCTCGTTGTTCATGGCGTTGTTCATCTTGCGGAACATATAGAACAGAAGTACGCCGAGAATGACGAGCATGAGAAGCGTCGGGACGATATTGAGAAACAGTGCGCCGGTCGAGCCGGTCTCGTACTGCGCCTTTATCGGGGCGTCCGGATGCGCTCTGTTATATGCGATAACGCCGTTGTGTATGTCCTCCTGGAACATACTGACGTTCGGGACGGTGTAGGTATACACCTTGTTGTCGCCCTTGAGCTTGAATTCAAGCGCGCCGCTCGACATATTCAGATCGTATTCCGTGACCTTCTTGTCGTCGAAATACTGCACGACCTGATAATACTCAAGCTTTTCCTTCTTCTGCTGTCTTGCATAGAGGGAAACACCGGAGATTATAAGGACGGGTATAAGAATATACGGTATCCATGCCAGCGCTTTTCTTGCGCCGCTGTTGGTGTCTTTCTTGTTATTTTTCAAACGTCAAATCACTCCTATGACTGCCGAAGTTTTCTTGAATGAGCCGCTCTTACTTCTCATAGACCGAACGGCTGAGCACGCCGAGGAAAGGCACGTTGCGGTACTTCTCGGCATAGTCGAGACCGTAGCCGACAACGAACTCGTCGGGCACTTCCGTTCCCGCATAGTCCGCCTTGAGATCCTTTATCATGCGGCGCTCGGGTTTATCGAGGAAGGTGCATATCTTTATGCTCGCGGGTTTGCGCGCTCTGAGCATTTCGGATATGTAATGGAGGGTCTTGCCGGAATCGAGGATATCCTCGACCAGAAGCAGATCGTAGCCCTCTATAGGTCTGTCAAGGTCTTTAATTATCTTGACTTCGCCGGAGCTTTCGGTTCCCGAGCCGTAGCTCGAAACCGCCATAAAGTCTATCTCACAGGGTATCGTTATCGCTCTCATGAGATCCGCCATGAAAACGACCGAGCCTTTAAGGACGCTTACCATGAGCAGCTTTTTGTCCTTGTAGTCCTCGCTTATCTGCCTGCCGAGGCGGGAGACTATCTCATGTATCTGCTCTTCGCTGAGCAATACTCTCTCTATATCCTCTATCATTGCTTTTCCCTCCATATTATAAGCACATTTTCAGTGTTTTTTCCGACGCGGCATCGTCTGTCCGCGCCGAATCCCTCAACCCACAGCACCCCCGACTCGTCGCGCAGCACTGCGACATCGCAGCGGCTCTCCGGCGGGACATGTGCCTCATTGAAAAGTTTTTTCAGGCTTTTTGTGCATCCGCGCTTTGCAAGGGTCAGTTTATCGCCCGCGCAGCGGCTCCCGACTTGAACTTTTCCATTTATTCTATCACAATCAATGCAATAATCCAACATATCTTTGTGAATTTTTTGTGTATCAAAGAAAACTTTTTTGTTAACCCGACAAATTGAAACGCGCCCGTTATGGCATACGGAACCGTTTATGCACTCGGGTTTGACATCTTCGGACCACTCTTCGCTCATCTTCGCGGGAGTTTTGAAGCGAATAATATCGCCGTCCGAGACGGCAAAAATATCTGGCGACAGCTGAATTTTTCCGCCGCCTTGGAGAATGTTTTCAACTGCATTTACGGTCCTGAAGTCCGCCGACTTCGGGCATACATTTTTAATAGCGCCGAGCAGAGCGCGGCGGCGTATCGCCGGATGAGCCGAAAGCAGAGCTTCGCATGAGAAACCGCCGTCTTTTTTGGCGGACGCCAGAAGCGACTTCGTTTCGCCCTCAAGAAAATCCTCATCAAGTGCTGCATTCTGAGAAAAATGCGAGGCGTTCTCTTCAAAAGCGGAGTTTATCTCCTTGAGCGCCGGGACTGCGATATGGCGAATTTTATTGCGGCTGTAATCGAGAGTCAGATTGGTGCTGTCCGTCACGAAATCGAGAGAATTTTCGCGGCAAAAAGCTTCGATATCCTCTCTCGTGCAGAATATCAGCGGTCTTATAATATTCCCGCGAACGGGCGGTATGCCGCACAGACCTTTCAGCGACGAGCCGCGCGCGAGATTGAAGAGCATCGTTTCGGCGTTGTCGCTCGCGGTATGGGCGGTTGCGATCTTCGCGTTTTTGTCTATCGATTCAAAAAACTCATAGCGCACTCTGCGCCCGCACTCTTCGCAGGTCTCCCCGCTCTGTTTTGCAAGTGCTGCGACATCGGCATGCAGGACTTCAAAGCGAAGAGAGTTCTTTTCGCAGAAGGAGCGCACATATTCCTCGTCGCGCCGCGCCTCCTCACCGCGCAGCCCGTGGTTGACATGGGCGACAGTCAGGGACAGCGAATACCGCTCGCTTATTTTCATAAGAAAGAGCAGCATTGCCATTGAATCGGCACCGCCCGAGACCGCGGCTATGACCGCAGCTCCCGGGCTGAGCATATTATATTTTTCCACGGCGCTGAGCGCTTTATCAAGCATTCTGAATCTTCTCCACGCCCATGAACAGAGTGTGATCTGCATCCCAGATGAAATCGACGGTCTTTGTCGGACCGTGTCTGTTCTTGGCAACAATGACCTCGACCTCGTTGGCAACGGGCGCGGTGGGCGCGGGCTCATCGTCGCCGTCCGGGTCGTCTTTTTCGTTCTTGTAATATTCCTCGCGGTAGAGCATGAGGACTATATCCGCATCCTGCTCGATAGAGCCCGATTCACGCAGATCGGACAGCTGAGGACGGTGGGATTTTCCCCTGCCCTCGGTGCCTCTGGAGAGCTGGGCGCAGCAGATGACGGGGATATTCAGATCCTTCGCCATGAGCTTGAGGCTTCGGGTTATCTCGGTGACCTCCTGCACGCGGCTTTCGACCTTTGTGCCGGAGCGAATAAGTCCGAGGTAATCTATAATAATACAATCGACGTTCTTGAGTCTGCGTGCGCGCGCTTTCATCTCGGCGACGGTTATCGTGCTCGTATCGTCAAAATACAGCTCGCAGTCGTTGAGCGAAGCGGTAGCAAGTCCGAGGCGGGTCCAGTCATCGGTATCGAGCTGACCTGTTCTCATCTTTGTGCTGAGCACGCGCGCTTCGGTGGAGAGCACTCTCTGCGCGAGCTGCTCTTTCGTCATTTCGAGCGAGAAGAAGAGTATTTTCTTCTTAGCCTTGACAGCGACGTTTCTCGCAATATTCAAGGCAAAGCTTGTCTTTCCCATTGCGGGGCGCGCGCCGATAAGTATGAGGTCGGATTTGTTGAGGCCGGCGATAACGTCGTCAAGATCCCTGTAGCCCGTCGAGATACCCTTGAACGCTTCCGCGCCCTCGGAGCTCAATTTTTGCAGGGTATCATAGACCTGATTGACTATTATATCGCTGAGTTTCGACGGGCCTGTGCTCGTCTTGCCCTGGCGGATATCGTATATCCTCTGCTCCGCCGCGTCGAGAAGCATATCCGCGCTGTCGGTCTGGGCGACGGCGTTGTCGATAGTCTCCTGCGAGACGGTGATGAGGGTGCGCATGAAATATTTTTCGCGCACTATCTTGGCATATGACTCGACATTTGAAGTGGTCGGCACGCTCTGAGCGAGCTGGAACAGATAGTTCTTGCCTGCCGCCTCGTCATATGTTCCGTTATTCTTGAGAGTTTCGAGAATAATGAGCGGATCGATCTTGTTGCCGAGCGCATCGAGACTCACCATGACGGAGAAAATCTCTTTGTGCTGCGGGAGATAGAAATACTCCGGGCGAAGATAGATCAGCACCTGCGGCATACAGTTCGGATCCATCAGCACGCATCCGAGCACCGCCTGCTCCGCCTCAAGGCTGAAGGGCATCTGATACCCCTCGGGCAGGGTTAGGTTATTCACATCCACTTTTGTTAGATCCTCCGGTTTTCAGCAATTATTCCTCGCCCACGCTGACATAGACGGTTGCGTTGACGCCGTTATATACCTTCACTTCGGCGCTGAATGTGCCGAAAGACTTGATATCCTCCATGGACACCTTTCTCTTGTCGACCGAGACGCCGAACTGACGGCTTATCGACTCGGCGACTTCCTTTGCGGTGACGGAGCCGAAGATTTTTCCGCCCTGACCCGCTTTTGCGGTGAGTTTGACAGTCTTGCCGTTTATCTTCGCGGCAACTTCCTTGGCGTTCTTGAGCTCGGTTTCGAGCCTGTATTTCTCCGCGGACTCGCGGTTTTTCAGCTCGTTCATCGCCTGAGCGTTTGCTTCAACGGCGAGCTTTCTCGGGAAGAGGAAGTTTCTCGCGTAGCCGTCGGAAGCGTTGACGAGCTCGCCCTTCTTGCCGAGGCTTTTTACATCCTGAGTAAGAATAACTTTCATTTATATCAATTCCTTTCGGGTTATTTACGGGTGTGATTTTGTGGCGAATTGCAGCATATTGTGATTGGCTCGTGCGAAATTTCATGCCGCTCAGGCGGCATCGGTGCGTCGGGGTCGCCGCACCCTACAAGCCGCACGCCAATGATTTTATTCAAACTTGGCGGGCGGATGATACCCGCCACTACTGTATGCATTTATTTATATCAGCGAGCTAACCCCTCAGTCTTGGCTTCGCCAATACAGCTCCCCTTTCAGTGGCGCCGATGTGAGTTTGCTGCCGATAATTTTACACCGATTCGCTGGCGGATGATATCAGCTATATTTATCGTCTGAGCGAAGTGAGGGCAATCCCTCAGTCACTTCGTGACAGCTCCCTTTACACAAGGGAGCGGTAAAGAATATCATGAAATCGGGGTTGGCTCTTCGCCGTCGGTGCGGGGATATTTGGCGTCGATTGCTTCGCAGAGCTTCGACTTTGCCTCCTCCATATTCACACCGGTAAGCTGAGCCGCCGCCATGGTGCGGTGGCCGCCGCCACCGAGATATTCCATGATTATCTGGACATTCAGATCGCCGTAGGAGCGCGCCGAGATATTGACGCTGTCCTTTCCGCTGTCGAAGATAACAAACGAGGCTTTTACGCCGCTGACTTCAAGCAGTTCGTCCGCCGCCTGGGCGCTGAGCAGTCTCGCGTTCTCCATGCCGGGTGCGGTGCAGGCTATGGCACAGCCCCTGTAGATATGCGCGGCGGAGATTATCTCGCTACGCTTGCGGTTGCTCTCGATCGAATTCGAGAACAGGCGCTTTACCGCGACGGTATCTGCGCCCTTGCCCTTGAGGAAAGCCGCCGCTTCAAAGGTGCGCACACCTGTTGAGAGGACGAACTCCTTTGTGTCGAGCATTATGCCCGCAAGCATTGCCTGAGCCTCAACGGGAGAAAGCGTCGGCGCGGGGGTTATATAGCGCATGAGCTCCGTGACCATTTCGCAGGTCGACGAAGCGTTGGGGTCATGGAAGAAAATGAGCGCGTCTTTGATATGATCAACCGACTTTCTGTGATGGTCGATAACGACCGTGGCGGACGCCTTTTCATAGAGAGTCGGGAAATCGACAAAGCTGCTCTTATGGGTATCGACAACGACGAGCAGGGTCTTTCTAGTCATGAGCGCGAGGGCTTCGTTGACATCGATTATCTTGCCATCCCAGCCGTCAGCTCGGAGCATATCGACAGCGGCGCCGGCAAAGCTGCGGTTTTCATCGAGGGCGATATACGCGTCGATGCCGAGGGCGCGGGTTATCGACGACACGCCGACTGCCGCGCCGAAAGCGTCCATATCCGGGAACGAATGACCCATTATCATCACGCGGTCGCTCGCGCTGATAAGACTCGAAAGAGACGAAGCCGCGACGCGGGTCTGGAATTTTGTGACCTTTTCGACGCTCTTGGAAACGCCGCCGAAGAACTCATACTCGTCCTTCGTCTTGACCGCCGCCTGATCGCCGCCGCGTCCGAGCGCCATATCGAGCGCCTGCTCTGCGGACTTTTCGCAATCGGTTATGGCGACACCCGTGCCGACGCCTATCGAGAGGGTCAGACCGAGCACTCTTTCTTTATATTTATATTCGCGTATCTTGTCGAGAACGCTGAAACGGTCGGCGCGCATCTTCTCGAGCACATCGCTCTGGGCGATTATCATGAACCGCTCCTCGGAGATTTTGCGCATGATGCAGTCATACTGCCCTGTCCAGTTCTCTATCACCTCTTCGACTCCGCCGCGTATCGCCGCGCGCTCGCTGTCCCTGTAGTCCGCCTTGATATCCGCGATATCGTCGGTCTGCAGAAGCATTATGATGGGTCTGTTCTTTATGTAAGCGAGCTGGGCGCGCTTCATCTCGCTTACATCGGTGAAATAGAAAACATATTCTTTCCCGCCCTTGAACTCGAACGAGGACGGGGTGACTATATAATAGGAATCTTTGATTTTGACTATGGCTGCGCCGTTCGACTCCGCCTGCTCGGGATCGCAGCCGCCGATAAACGGCTGGGCGAGCTTGCGGTCGATGACCGACTCATCCATAAAAGTATGGAAAAAGCTTCTGTTGAAAAGCTCGATTATCCCGTCGCCGTCGCAAACGAGCATAGGCATGGGAAAATCGTTGACGGAACCGGCGTCTGTCGCGTCGAGGCTGTGCGACGCCATGTCCCTTAGCTGGCGTTCACGGTTGCGGATGTTAAAGAACTTGACTATCTTATAGACCGAGAACGCGATGAGAAGGACACTACCCACAAGCGCCGCCCATCCGCTGTAGCGGACAGCGACAACAACAATGAACGCAGCCGCCGCAACAAAGGCAGCTATTTCCACTGCGAGCTCTCGCAGGAAATCCTTAAAACTCATTCATCAGACCTCCATAATAACGGGAAGAATCATCGGGCTGCGCTTGGTGCGCTCATACATCAGGTGAGATATCTCGTCCCTGAGGCTTGCCTTGATGCTGTTCCAATCGAAATATCCGCCGTCCGTCTGGGCTTCGATAGCCTCAACGGCGACTTCACGCGCGGCGTTTATAAGCTCCTCGGACTCCTTGACATAGACGAAACCTCTCGTCACGACATCGGGACCGGAAACTATCATGCCGCTCTCGCGGTCAATGCAGACGGCGACGATAACGAGACCGTCCTGCGCGAGATGCTTTCTGTCTCGAAGCACGACCGAGCCGACATCGCCGACGCCGTAACCGTCGACAAACACTCTGCCTGCGGGCACGGTTGACGTACATCTGAGCGCCTTTTTGCTGATCTCGGCGACTCTGCCGTTGTCGGCGATGAGTATATTCTCCTTGGGGATACCCATACTCAGCGCGAGACCCGCGTGTTTTCTCAGGTGCTTGAGCTCGCCGTGAACCGGAATGAAATATTTCGGCTTGACGATGCCCATTATCATTTTCAGCTCCTCCTGGCAGGCGTGGCCGGAGACATGGACTTCGTACATCTTCTCATATACGACATCCGCGCCGAGCTTCATCAGCTCGTTGACAACACGGCTGACGGTCTTTTCGTTGCCGGGAATCGGAGTTGCGGAAATTATAACATAATCGTTGGGATGGATCTCGACCTTACGGTGATCCGAGAACGCCATGCGGGTCAGGGCGCTCATAGGCTCGCCCTGGCTGCCCGTGGTGATGATAACGAGCTTATCGGCGGGATAGCGATTTATCATATTGATATCGATAACTATCCCCTCAGGTATATTGAGATAGCCGAGCTCCGCCGAGATGCTCACGACATTTTCGAGGCTTCTGCCGACGAGCGCGACCTTGCGTCCGAGGCTCGCCGCAACATTCATTATCTGCTGCACGCGGTGGATATTGGAAGAGAATGTTGCAACTATTATGCGGTTGTTGCCAGCCTTGCGGAAGAGGGTCTCGAACGATTCGCCGACCTTTCTCTCGCTCTCGGTGAAGCCGGGACGCTCGGCGTTGGTGGAGTCGGACATAAGGCAGAGGACTCCCTCCTGCCCTATCTCGGCGAGTCTGCCGAGATCCATCATGCCGCCGTCGATAGGCGTTGTATCGATTTTGAAGTCGCCCGTGTGGACGATAGTGCCGCCCTCGCAGCGGATGGCGAGTCCGAGTGCGTCGGGTATGGAATGGTTGACATGGATAGCCTCAACGGTAAAGCCGCCGAGGGTTATCACGTCGCCGGGCTTGATGACATTGAGTGATGCGGAATTGAGCAGTCCGTGCTCACGCAGCTTCCCCTGAATGAGTCCGATGGTGAGCTTCGTGCCGTAGACGGGCACATTGAGAACCTTGAGAAGATAAGGCAGACCGCCGATATGATCCTCATGTCCGTGGGTTATGACTATTCCGCGTATCCTGTCCGCGTTGCGCTCGACATAGGTGAAATCGGGAAGCACGAGATCGACTCCGAGCATATCCTGATCCGGAAACGCAAGTCCGCAATCGACAAGGAACATATCCTCGCCGTATTCAAACAGTGTCATATTCTTGCCCACTTCATTCAGGCCGCCTAAAAACGACACTTTTATAGGCTTGGGCTCAGCCTTCGATTTGCCCGGTGCGGGCTTAATTTTGCCGTAACTGCGGTAGCTGCGCCTGCCCGCAGTCTTCTTTGCGGGCGCAGACGCTGCGCCGGTTTCTTTTGCTTTTGGCATAGAAATCTCCTTTTCTGTTAAAATTTTGATGTAAGTAGAACCCCGACCGGTCAAGGTGCGGGAATTAAAGCCTTGTCTGTTAAAAACGCGATGATATTTTCAGCATGGATACAAGACAAATTTCGGGTAGTTAAGACATATGCGTGCAGTCATAATACAAAAATATCCCTATTGTTAATTTTACTATGATTGGATAAAACTGTCAAGTAAAGTAGACACAAATTAGCGCCCGCTCGCTGCAATAAAATTATGCGCGACTTACAAAAAGGCACATCGGCAAAAGGTGTTGCAATCACTTTGCGCCGGAGGAGATGAACGCCTGCGCTTCGGCGCAGAGCTCGCGCGCGGTCTCCTCGTCAAAGCTCTGCGCAGTCAGGCGGAATCGCCCGTTTCCGAGAGGCGAAATGTGCGTTTTTCCGCGCTTTTCGACAAGCACGAAGCCGTTCGCCCCGTCGCGCCCGAAGGAGAAGTTCTCGCCCTCGAACTCGTCGAGATAGTCGGGCGGCAGCTCAAGCTGCGCCGTGGTGCTGTAGACAAACAGCGGCGGCAAAAGAGAATAGAGCTCGGGGAAGGTCATATTCTTCTCTTCTAAAATACAGGTGAGCTTCGCCGCGGTGAACAGCGCGTCGCGCGACCAGAACTGGCGCGCTGCGAGCCGGCGTGCGACATTGTCCGAGCCGTCCGACGGGGCAGAGAGATAGCGATAAGCCGTCCTGCCGTAGCTCCGCGCGAGGTCATCGAGAAATGCGGGAGAATCATAAGGGACGGAGATATCCCGCCCGCTCTCGAGCTCGTACATTCCGCAGAGGGCGATAAGCTTGACAAACGGCACGACCCCGGTCTTTTCAGTATATGCGCTAAGGCTCGTTCCCCTGCGGTTTATTCTGAGGGTCAGCGCGCGCTCGTTCGAGGTGGTGCGCATACAATCATTTATGAGCGCTGATATCGTCGGGTCGGAGCTGAGAATCGCGCAGTCGGCTACGCCGTAAGGCACATGGTGCATAAGCTCGTCGCGGTAGAGCATACCCATGGCGGACATATCAAAGAGCCGCCCGCACGACGGCGCGGGAGATAAATCGGTCTCCATGAAATCCGCCGCCTTTCTGCCGAGCGCCGCGGACACGCTCAGCCCGTTTTCGCCGAAGATGCTGACCGTCCCCTCCCCGGCGCAGACGAACACGCCCGCATTGAGCGACGAGAACGGAACTAAAAAAGATAGCTGGGATTCAAAGGACGCGCCGAACGACCACGCATTGACGCCGGAAACACGCAGTCCCGCGCACACGGCATCGGCGCAGGCGCGGGAATACTCGTCGTTTCGGCAGGCGACGCCTACTCTGCCGCGCCCAAAAGCCGCACCGACTGCCGCGCCCGCTCTCGCGCAGTCGGACGCAGTGAGCCCCTGCGCCCGTTTTATAAAAGCCGCCGAGTCCGCATCGTAGCTGTACATGATAACCCCTCCGAAGATATGATATTCCTATTATTGCCTGCCGGGAGCGGTTTTAAGCCGAAGTTTCACACATTTATAAATGTGCGGCGGGGCGGCAAAATCACCTTGTTTTTGACCCGACTTAGTGATAGAATTAATTAAAATAACACAACGGAGTGAAATATGAGCGAACTGAAAAAAGTTGAGATATTCACCGACGGCGCGTGTTCGGGCAATCCCGGACCCGGCGGTTGGGGCGCCGTTCTGCGCTATGGCGAGCACGAGGCGGAGATGTCCGGCGGCGACGCGAACACGACGAACAACCGCATGGAGCTCACGGCGGTCATAAGCGCGGTCGAGAGGCTCAAGGAGCCCTGCGATATAAAAATATACACCGACTCGCAGTATGTTGCGAACGCGTTTTTAAAAGGCTGGATATGGAACTGGAAGAGGAACGGGTGGAAAAAATCCGACAAGAAGCCTGTTTTGAATCCGGAGCTGTGGGAGCGGCTGCTCAAGGCGCTTTCAAAGCACGAATATGAATTCATATGGGTCAAAGGACACGCGGGGCACCCCGAAAACGAGCGGTGCGACAGGCTTGCGGTAGCCCAGAGCGAAAAATATGCAAAGAAGTGAGCCGAAGATGAAAAATGTCGCGATAATACTTCAGGATCTGCGAAGCGGCGGAAGCGAACGGTTTGCGAGCAGGCTGTCGCATCTGCTGAGCGAAAAATTCAATGTCTATGTCCTGGTCTTTGACGCGAGCGAGAAGCGATTCGACTGCTCAGGCGAATTCGTTGATTTAAAATTGCCCGCAGGCAAAGGCACGGCAAAGCGCGCGATTATTATGCTAAAGCGCGCCGCGGCGATAAAAAAATTCGTCAAAGAGAACGACATATGCACGGCGTATTCATTCACCCACGCGCCGAACGAAGCGCTCGCGCTCTCGGGTGCAAAGTGCGTGAAATATATTTCATGCCGCGACTATGTGCGGCTCATAAAGAGCCCGCAGCTCTATTCATTCGCTCTGCGGCACGGATGCAATATTCTCTTCAACGCCCTCGAGATGCAGAAAAAATGCGAAGAGATGTTCCCGGGGAATGAAGATAAGCTTTTCACGGCATATAATATCATCGACTGCGAAAAAGCCCGCGAGGACGCCAAAGAGGAACTTGA
>OKSI01000600.1_pt1 | contig 13333 bp, 10 predicted proteins | sample 1606221 | NCBI WGS metagenome assembly OKSI01 (sample SAMEA3879540, study PRJEB24766) | human gut metagenome | biome: human-associated habitat; feature: feces | place: USA | collected 1985/1987 | reverse complement strand
AGGTATCGCTGCGCGAGTATGCCAACGAGGTGCTCCTCATAGTAAACACCGCTACCAAGTGTGGCTTTACTCCTCAGTATGAGGAACTCGAAGCCCTCTATCAGAAATACCACACCCAGGGCTTTGAAATCCTCGATTTCCCCTGCAACCAGTTTGGCCAGCAGGCCCCCGGCACCGATGAGTCTATCCACAATTTCTGCAAACTCACCTACGGCACCGACTTCCCCCGTTTCAAGAAGGTCAAGGTCAACGGCGACGATGCCGACCCTCTCTTCCGTTTTCTGCAGGAGCAGCGCGGTTTTGCCGGCTGGGACGAGAGCCATCCCCTCACCCCAGTCCTCGACAAGATGCTCAGCGAGGCCGACCCTGACTACAAGCAGAAGAGCGATATCAAGTGGAATTTCACCAAGTTCCTCATCAACAAGCGCGGTATGGTGGTAGCCCGCTTCGAGCCCACCGAAAGCCTCGACAACATCAGCAAGGAAATAGAAAAACTCTTAGCCCAATAACAACGTGGAACATACCAAATGTCTCATCATCGGCAGCGGCCCCGCCGGCTATACAGCCGCCATCTACGCCGGCCGCGCCAATCTGCAGCCCATCGAGTATTGCGGTCTGCAGACGGGTGGTCAGCTCACCCAGACCACCATCGTCGAAAACTTCCCCGGCTATCCTGAAGGTGTCGATGCCAACCAGATGATGATGGAACTGCGCGAGCAGGCCGAGCGATTCGGTGCCGATATCCGCGACGGCGTGGTGACGGCAGCCGACCTGTCCAAGCGTCCCTACATCGTGACCATCGACGACGGCACTCAGATAGAGGCCGACACCATCATCATAGCCACCGGCGCCAGCGCCAAATATCTGGGTCTGCCCGATGAGCAGAAGTACAATGGCATGGGTGTGTCGGCGTGCGCCACCTGCGACGGCTTCTTCTACCGCAAGAAGGTGGTGGCTGTAGTGGGCGGCGGCGACACCGCCTGCGAAGAGGCTTCCTATCTGGCCAACCTCTGCACCAAGGTCTATATGATTGTGCGCAAGCCCTACCTCCGCGCTTCTGACATCATGCGCCGCCGCGTCGAAGAAAATCCAAAGATAGAAATCCTCTACGAACACAACACCGAAGGACTCTATGGCGACAACGGCGTAGAGGGTGCCCACCTGGTGGCACGACGTGGCGAAGCCGATGAGCGTCACTACGATCTACCCATCGACGGCTTCTTCCTCGCCATCGGCCACAAGCCCAACACCGACGAGTTCCGCGGACAGATAGACATGGACGAGCAGGGATACATCAAGACCCTGGGCGCATCGCCGCGCACCAATGTCGAAGGCGTCTTTGCCGCCGGCGACTGTGCCGACCCCACCTACCGTCAGGCCATCGTAGCCGCCGGCAGCGGATGCAAGGCCGCGCTCGAGGCCGAGCGCTATCTCAACCGATAGGGTTGGCTGAGACGTACACCTTATTATAATATATATAGCGGTTTCCCCCGACTCTGGCTCTGCGGTCAGTGTCGGGGGAATTTGCGTGATGGGAAACAAATAGCGGGGGGCAAATATCAAAAATCACACACATGAGAAGGCGATTATTGTTAATTTTGTAGGCGTAAAGATATCTAACAATCACCACTCGCAGCCATGTTGCTGCGAGAAACATAACTATCTACGACATGAGAACTATTACTAAGAGTCTGCTCTGTGTGCTCTGCACACTTATGGGCGTCACAGCCAATGCCGGCGACTATCGCGTCACCGACTTCGGAGCCAAAGCCGACGGCATAACGCTCAACACCAACATCATCCAGCATGCCATCGACCACGTGAGCAGCCACGGAGGCGGCAACCTGGTGTTTACGCCGGGCCGTTACCTTACGGGCACCATCTATCTGAAGTCTGATGTCACGCTGACGCTTGAAAACGGCGCCGAGCTGCTGGGCTCTACCAATCCCTGGGACTACGACAAGAGTCCCGTGGTCAACTGGCAGTCGCTCATCTTTGCCTTCGGACAGAAGAACATCGCCATCCGTGGCAAGGGCACCATCAACGGACAGGGCGCACAGACCGCCTACAACCAGGTGGATATCATCAACCGCGGGCTCTACGACGACGCGCTGCGCAACGGCCGCCCCTATGAGGGCAACCGCCCGCAGAACATCTATTTCCGTGAGTGCGACAACGTGGTGGTCGAGGGCATCACCCTGCGCGACCCCGCCAGCTGGAACCAGACCTACGACCAGTGCCGCAATCTGCTGGTCGAGGGCATCACCGTAGACAGCAAGTCGTATTGGAACAACGACGGCATAGACGTCGTAGACTGCGACGGAGTGGTGATACGCAACTGCACCATCGACGCTGCCGACGACGTGTTCTGCTTCAAGTCCCACTCTGCCGACCACATCTGCCAGAACGTGGTGGTCGAAGACTGTGTAGGCCGCTCCAGTGCCAACGGTCTGAAGTTTGGCACCGTATCACGCGGAGGCTTCCGCAACTTCAAAGTCAAGAATCTTACCATCTATAACACGTATCGCTCTGCCATCACCTTCGCTACTGTCGATGGAGGTATCATCGACAATATCGAGGTCGATGGCGTGCGGTCCATCAATACCGGCAACGTCATCTTCCTGCGTACCGGCGAGCGATGGAACAAGGGCAAGCGCCCATCCATGAGCAACATTACCATCCGCAATGTCTATGCTGAGATACCCTCTTTCAAGCCCGACGCTGGCTACAGCTATGAAGGACCGGTAGAGGATATGCCGCGCAACATCTCGCCGGCCAGTATAGTGGGCATCCCCACCTGCAAAATCAAGAACGTGACGCTGCAGAACATCGAGATAGTCACCCCCGGCGGCGGCAACCCGCTCTTCGCCTACCGCGGCACCACGGCCAAAGACCTCGACAGCATCCCCGAGATGATTAAGTCTTACCCCGAGTTCTCCCAGTTCAAGGAGCTGCCCGCATGGGGCTTCTATCTGCGCCATGCCGAGAATGTCACCTTCGACAACATCGTCTTCCGTGCGCTCAAGCACGACTACCGTCCGGCCATCGTTGCCGACGACGTCAAGGGGCTGACCCTGAAAGACATGCAGTACATAGAGCCCGACAGCAAGGGCAAGGTACAGGAAGTGCTATACCACTCTACACGCAACAAGTAACACCTAAACCATAACTATTATGAACAAGATAAAGACTCTGCTCTGCGCCACCCTGCTGGCCCTGACTTCCATCTCGGCCATGGCCAAAGACTATCAGGCTGTAGCCTTCGGCGTGAAGAGCGACGGAGTGACCAACAACACCCGATCCATACAGCATGCCATAGACTATATCTCTGCCCAGGGCGGCGGACGCCTCGTCTTCTACGTAGGCCGCTACCTCACCGGAAGCATCGAACTCAAATCGGGCGTAACCCTCGTGATACACGAAGGAGCCGTGCTCGTGGCCTCTCCCTCGGTCTACGACCATAAGGGAAGCCCTCGCCGCGCACTCATCCATGCCCAGGGACAGCACGACATAGCCATCACCGGCAAGGGCATCATTGACGGCAACAACCACGCACTCATCGCCGACATTGCCGAGCAGACCGCTCGCGGATACGCCGACGCCAATGCTGAGGTGCCTGCCCTCGTCGCCCTCGACCGCTGCAAAGGCGTGCAGACAAGCGGCGTCACCCTGCAGAACTATGCCTGCCCGCCACTGCAGTTTGACCACTGCCACAACGTCCAGGTCACAGCCGTGACCCTGGGTCTCTCCGACGCCGCTATGCCTCTCTATGAGGCCAAGGAGTGTGGAAAGATGACTGTCAAAGACTGTCTTACACAGCCCCGTTATTAACCTACTACCCAACAGCATAAAACTATGAGCAAGATAAGACATTTGATACTGGCGGCGCTGATGACCCTCGCCGCCGCCAACGTCGCCGCCAAAGACTACCAGATGACCCTCTTCGGCATCAAGAGCGACGGAACCACCATGAACACCCGCTCCATCCAGAAGGCGATAGACTATATCGCACAGCAGGGCGGTGGCAGACTCGTATTCACCGTAGGCCGCTACCTCACAGGCAGCATCCACATGCGGTCCAACGTCACCCTGCACCTCAGTGAAGGCGCCATACTCGTGGGGTCGACCAATCCCTACGACTATGACATGGAGCTCAACTCTTGGTACGGACTCATCCTCGCCAACAAGCAAAACAACATAGCCATCACCGGCAAGGGAGTAATCGAGGGACAGGGCCGCGCGCTCGCCAACAACTTCCTGGCTCAGGCGTGCAACGGCATCATCAACGACCCGCTCAAGCTGGGCCGCGTGGCCAACCGCCCAAAGCTCATCTATTTCCGTGAGTGCAACAATGTCACCGTCAAGGACATTACGCTGCAGAACCCGGCCTTCTGGACCCAGACCTACGACCAGTGCACCAACCTCGTCATCGACGGCATCACCGTACACAGCCGCGCCTATTGGAACAACGACGGTATGGACATCGTAGACTGCAACGGAGCGCTAATCCAGAACTGCTACGTCGACGCCACCGACGACGCCATCTGCCTCAAGTCGCACGATGCCAAGAGCCTCTGCCAGAACATCACCGTGCGCAACAACAAGGCTTGCTCGAGCGCCAGCGGCATCAAGTTTGGCACCGCATCGGTAGGCGGCTTCAAGAACATACGCATCGTCAACAACACCATCTTCGACACCTTCCGCTCGGCCATCACCATACAGGCTGTCGACGGGGGACACGTGGAGAACATCATCGTAGACAGTCTGCGCGCCATCAACACCGGCAACCCCATCTATCTCGTTGTGGGCCAGCGACGTGGCGATGCCCATGAACTCATCGATGTCAACGACGACACCAACAAACCCGGCCGCAGCCGTATGGACAATGTGCATATCTCCAACGTATATGCCGAGGTGCCCGGCACCAAGCCCGACGCCGGATACGAGTATGAGGGTCCCACCGAGGACAACCCACGCAACATCTCGCCCTCGGCCATCGTAGGACTTGAGAACAACCACATCACCAATGTGAGCATCGAGAATGTAGAGATAGTCTACCCCGGCGGAGGCGACCCCAACTACGCCCGCGTGGGAACCGACGAACTCGACAAGGTGCCCGAGATGCCTCGCGCCTATCCTGAGTTCTCCCAGCACAAGGAGCTGCCCGCCTGGGGCTTCTACGTGCGCCACGCCGACGGAGTGACCTTCCGCAACGTGCGCCTTACCGCCCGCAAGGCCGACTACCGCCCAGCCATCGTCCTCGACGACGTGAGCCGCGGCTCATTCACCAAAATCAAGGTGACCGAGCCCAAAGCCGGAAAGAAGCAGCAGATATTCGCCCACAACTCCAAGCAGATTAAGAAGTAACTTAAGACCATAGCTATCACAGTCAGCCATCCGCCCGGCAACGGGAGAATGGCTGACTTTTGTTTTCGCACCACTGCCCTGCCCCATCGCGGTCGCGGCGGCAAGCCCTGCCACCTTCCGACACTACAGGCAGACCGACACAAGCAATACTGCCAGACCACCGCGCACCCCACAGCAATACGAGAGGACATCGCCACACCCGCCAAAGCCATTGACAACCATCACATTCACCACCATGGCTGCTTCGTGCCTTATGTTACGTAGGCTCGTATCGTATGTTACGTGGGCCCGTGACTTCCGACGCATACTCACGTGACATACGATACGAGCCGCCAAAGGCCGTCAGCACATCGGTGCATCTGACCGAGACTGAGGCTAAGCTGGCTGCGACCGAGGCAGCGGCAAAGAAGAGGGCTGGACTCCATGTGAGAAGTCCAGCCCTGGTTATGGTAAGGCCGTTGCCTGTGGCAGTAAGGCTGGCTCTATGCTTGCAGCCCGGTCGTGGGTTGAGGTTGGGCGTCGCCCTTACGGCTCACCGCCCACATGCCGGCAAAGGTGAGTAGACCATTGAGCATCAGCAGCTCGTAGCCGAAGTGATATCCGCAGAGGGCGGTGGTGGCGGTGTCTATGCCAAAGCAGATGAGGGGCGAGGCGACGGCGATATAGGGCACCCAGCGGTCGCGCACCGTGCGGCGGGTGAGCAGCGCAAAGCCAAACATGCCGAGCAGCGGACCATAGGTATAGGAACACATGACATAGATGGCGTCGAGCAGACTGGTGTTGTTGAACACACGGAAGAGCAGGATGAAGAGGGCGAAGACCACAGCCATACCCACGTGGACACGATGGCGCAGGCGCTCGTCGTTGGCCCGCCCGCGTATGTCTACACAGAACGAGGTGGTGAGCGAGGTGAGGGCCGAGTCGGCACTGGAGAACGACGCCGCCACGATGCCGATGGTGAAGAACACGACCACCGCCATGCCCAGTTCTCCCGAGGCGGCAAAGGCAGGCAGCAGCTGGTCGCCCGAGGCGTCGACGCCCGTGCGCTGGGCAAGCATCATGAGCAGCACGCCCAGGGAGAGAAACAGCGCATTGGCGGGCAGAAACGCCACGCCATAGCTACACATGTCCTTCTGCGCCTCGCGCAGCGTCTTGCAGGTCAGGTTCTTCTGCATCATGTCCTGGTCGAGTCCGGTCATCACCACCACGATGAACACGCCGCTGAAGAACTGCTTCCAGAAGTTCTGCCGCGACACCCAGTCGTCGAAGACAAACACGCGGCTGTGACCGCTGTCCATCACAGCGCCCATCGCCTGGCCGAGGCTCATGTCGAGGGCATCGGTGACATGGACGATGATGAGTATCAGGGCGGCAAACATGCAGAGGGTCTGGAACGTATCGGTCCACACCAGCGTCTTCACTCCGCCACGGCGCGTGTAGAGCCATATCGGCACCACCAGCAGCGGCACGGTGATGTAGAAGGGTATGCCCATGCTGTCGAAGACAAACTCCTGGAGGATGATGCACACCACATAGAAACGGGCGGCGGCGCCGGTCATCTTAGACAGCAGGAAGAACGAAGCCCCGGAGAGGTAGGAACAGCGCCCCAGCCTCAGACTGAGGTAGGTGTAGATGGTGGTGAGGTCGTAGCGGTAGTAGATGGGCAACAGCACAAAAGCCACGACAATGTAGCCCAGGATAAAGCCCATGCAGGTCTGCAGATAGGTCATGTCGCTGGCGCCCACCATGCCGGGTACTGAGACAAAGGTGACGCCGGAGATGGAGGCGCCCACCATGCCAAACGCCACCATGTACCAGGGCGAGCGGCGGTTGGCGCGAAAGAATGTGTCATTGCTCGAGCCGCGCGTGGTGAGCCGGCTGAAGGCCAGCAGCAGCCCGAAATAAATCAAGACCGAAAAGAGTATAATCATAATGTGTCAAGCGTTGAATGAGGTGGGCGTCTGGCTGTCTATCTCGCGCAGCAGAGCCACGGCATCGCCCACGGTGGCTATCTGCGCCACGTGCATGAGCCGTCGGCCCTTGACCTCCTTGAGCTCGCAGCGCCGCGGGTTGGCAGCCATGTAGTTGATGGCTTTGCCAAAGGCAGTGCTCTTGTAGTAGACGCTGTCTGGGTTGCCCACAAACTGAAGCGTCATGCGGCCCTGACGCAGGATAATCTTCTCGAAGCCAAGCCGCTTGCCCAGCCGGCGCAACGCCACGACCTGCATGAGCTCCTCGCCCTCGTGGGGGATGGGTCCGAAGCGGTCGATGAGCCTCTGGCGATAAGCGTCGAGCTCGCGGTCGTCGGTAATGTTGTCGAGTTCGCGGTAGAGCAGCATCCTCTCGCTCGAGCCAGGCACATAGGTGTCGGGGAAGTACATCTCGAGGTCGCTCTCCACGGCACAGTCGTCGACAAACTCGCCGCTGATGTCGCGGCCGGCAGCCATCTCGTCGGCATAGATGTCCTGGAACTCGTCGTTCTTGAGTTCGGTGACCGCCTGGGACAGTATCTTCTGATACATTTCATACCCGAGGTCCTCCATGAAACCGCTCTGCTCGGCACCCAGCAGATTGCCGGCGCCGCGGATATCCAGGTCTTGCATGGCGAGGTTGAAACCACTGCCCAGTTCAGAGAAATTCTCAAGCGCTTCAAGCCGGCGGCGCGCGTCGGGCTTGAGCAGCGATTTGGGGGGAGCCAGCAGATAGCAGAAGGCCTTGCGGTTGCTTCGGCCTACCCTTCCGCGCATCTGGTGCAGGTCTGAGAGACCAAAGCGGTGGGCATCGTTGATGATGATGGTATTGGCATTGGATATATCGATGCCGTTCTCGACGATGGTGGTAGAGAGCAGCACATCGTAGTCGTAGTTGATAAATCCCATGATGACCTGCTCGAGCTCGTCGGGCGGCATCTGGCCGTGGCCGATGGCCACACGGCAGTCGGGCACATACTTGTGGATGAGGTTGGCTATCTCGGGCAGATTGGAGATGCGGTCGTTGACGAAGAACACCTGTCCGTTGCGGCTCATCTCAAAGTTGATGGCTTCGGCGATGACCTCGTGGCCATAGGTGTCGACCTCGGTATGCACGGGATAACGGTTGGGCGGCGGTGTGCGCATCACACTCATGTCGCGGGCACCCATGAGCGAGAACTGCAGGGTACGGGGAATGGGGGTGGCCGACATGGTGAGCGTATCGACATTGGTCTTCATGGTGCGCAGCTTCTCCTTGGTCGAGACGCCAAACTTCTGCTCTTCGTCGATGATGAGCAGACCCAGGTCTTTCCACTTGACGGTCTTGCTGATGAGCTTGTGGGTGCCCACGAGGATGTCTATCTTGCCGTCGGCCAGGTCTTTCAGCACCTGGGTGGTCTGGCGCGCCGTGCGGGCACGCGGAAAGTCTGGTAGTGCTGGAAGGCGAGCACGGTGGTAGGTACCATCACCGCCACTTGCTTAGAGTCGCACGCGGCCTTAAAGGCAGCGCGCACGGCGACCTCGGTCTTGCCGAAGCCCACATCTCCGCAGACGAGGCGATCCATGGGGCGGGCACGCTCCATATCGGCCTTCACCTCCTGGGTGGCTCGCAGCTGGTCGGGGGTATCTTCGTAGAGGAAGCTGGCCTCGAGCTCGTGCTGCATGAAGGAGTCGGCGCTGAAGGGGAAGCCCTTCTCGTGACGGCGACGGGCATAGAGCTTGATGAGGTCACGGGCAATATCCTTGATGCGCTTCTTGGTGCGCTCCTTGAGACGGTCCCAGGCGCCGGTGCCCAACGTGGAGAGGCGGGGTGGCTCTCCGGTGTCCTGGCGGCGGTACTTGCTGATTTTGTAGAGCGAGTGGATGGAGACATCGACCTTGTCGTTGTGCTGGTAGATGATGCGTATCACCTCCTGATAACTGTCGCCCACAGGCACGCGCACCAGGCCGCCAAACTTGCCGATGCCGAGGTCGACATGGACAATGAAGTCGCCGGGCTCGAGCTCGTAGAGTTCCTTCATGGTAAGCGCCATCTTGCCGGAACGGGCGCGGTCGCTGCGAAGGCTGTACTTGTGGAAACGGTCGAATATCTGGTGGTCGGTGAAGCAGCAGATGCGCAGCGCATTGTCGGCAAAGCCGCTATGGAGGGCCTTGTCGACGCCCTCGAAGTCGATGCCGGTGCGCTGGGCGTCGAGGTGGGAGCGCTCGCGGTCGCTGCCCATCTCGGCGAAGATTTCGCGCAGACGCTGTTGCTGCTTGGCGCTGTCGGCAAGGATAAAGAGGCGGTAGCCCTGGAGCAGATAGTCTTCGAGCGACTGGCGCAGGAGGTCGAAATTCTTATGGAAGAGGGGTTGCGGGGTGATGTTCATGGCGATGGTAGCCGTGGCGCCAGACTGGGCATCGGCATGGGCGCCCACATTCATGCCAAACCACACATGGCGGAGGCGTGCCTGAAGGGTGTCGTACTGCGACGGCGGACAGAGAGCCCACTCGCGCCGCATCTCGCGCTCTATCTGCTGGCGCTCCATCTCGGTGGCACCCTCAAGCCGCTCGGTGAGAGCCTGGGAGGAGAAACCCTCGCTATAGACGCGCGCCACCACGCTGCCCACGTAGTCGAAGTCGGGGGCAACGAGCAGCGTATCGTCGGGAACGAACTGCAGGAAGGACACGCGCTCGGTGGCGGTCTGGGCAAGTTCGGGCAGGATGTCTATCTCGGACTTGCGGTCCTTAGACAACTGGTCCTCGACCTCAAAGGTACGGATGGTATCAATCTCGTCGCCGAAGAAGTCGACGCGGTAGGGATACTCGCTCGAATAGGAATAGATGTCGATGATGCTGCCGCGCTGGGCATACTGACCTGGCTCATAGACATAGTCGACCATCTCGAAGCCCAGGTCGCGCAGACGATGGGCGACATCGGTGATGTCGATGGTCTGACCCGTGGCGAGATGGATGCGGTGGTCGTCGATGTTCTGCTGCGACGCCACCATCTCGGCCAGAGCCTCGGGGTGGGTGACCACATAGAGCACGTCGCCACTGCTGCGCGAGCTGAGACGGCCGAGCACCTCGGTGCGCAGTATCTCGTTGGCGGCATCGCGCTGGCCGTGGCGCACGGAGCGCCGGTAGCTCGAAGGGAAAAAGAGCACACGCTCCTGGCCCATAATCTGAGTAAGGTCGTGGTAGAAATAGCCCGCCTCGTCGGCATCGGGGAGGATAAAGACCACGGGGACGGCCACTCTGTCGGCCACCGAGGCAAAGAGCAAAGGCGTGGCCGACGCCTGTGCACCTTGTATATAGATATGGCGGGTGGCAGGTTCGGCCAAAACCTTAACGAGCGCACCCGCTTGCGGGCACGCTCCGTAGAGTCTGCTTAAATCTTCTATCGTCATAGGCGTGAAATCGCTTCACTCAAAGAGAGGGATGGCTCAGGCTTTGGGCAAGGCGGGATAATGGCGGAACCAGCCGTCCCAACGGAGACGCATCACACCAAAGAAAGCCTCACCGAAGATGCCACCGCTCATCTTGCTGACACCCTCGCGACGGTTGACAAAGATGACGGGCACCTCTTTGATTTTGAACCCTATCTTGTAAGCGGTAAACTTCATCTCAATCTGGAAGCCGTAGCCCTTGAAGCGTATCTCGTCGAGGGGGATGGTGGCAAGCACACGGCGGCGGTAGCACTTGAAGCCGGCGGTGGTGTCGTGGACCTTGAAGCCGGTGACCATGCGCACGTACTTGGACGCGAAATAGCTCATCAGCACGCGCCCGATGGGCCAGTTGACGACATTGACACCGCTCACATAGCGCGAACCGATAGCTACATCATAGCCCTCGTCATGACAGGCTGAGTAGAGGCGTGGCAGGTCGGCAGGGTCGTGACTGAAATCGGCATCCATCTCGAAGATGTAGTCGTAATTGTGCTCAAGCGCCCACTTGAAGCCGGTGATATAGGCGGTGCCGAGTCCGAGTTTGCCACTGCGCTCGATGAGAAACAGGCGGTCGCCAAACTCGTCGGCCATAAGGCGCTTGACTATCTGGGCAGTACCATCAGGGCTGCCGTCGTCGATGACCAAGATGTGAAAACACTTGTCCAAGGAGAAAACCGCACGAACGATTTTCTCCATATTTTCCTTCTCGTTGTATGTAGGAATAATTACAATACTATCGCTGGTATTCATACCTCTCCATTTTTCTTACAAAGATAGTGCAAGTCGAAGACAATGCAAAGAAAAACACGAAGTTTTTTTCGTTTTGCATGGTTAAGACGCCGCCTATCTTGACTAAAGATGGTGCAAAGGGAGCAAAACTGAAAAGAAAGCACATTGACAGTGCAGCTGTGGCCTCTGTCGCTGCGATAAACGAGGGCGTAAGAAAACTACGGATAGTGGGAGCCACTCTCCCGCTCACGGAAACAAACCTGGAGGAAATGACATCTGCGGTGATTTCAAGGTTTGAAACGGAGAATGCAAACTCGGAAATGAATATGGCAAACCATGATTTCTGCATTTCAAGCCGCAGACCCGACTCTGAGTGGCTCGCAGCGGGGTTGCAGACGGCGAGCGGGCGGATGGGCGTCGTGGAGAAACTGACGGCGCGGGCGGAGAAACTGACGGCGCGGGCGGAGAAGCAGAAAAAAGAACAGGGAATAAGCGGTAAGATACCGACTTATCCCCTGTAGATATTATTAAGTTAGATTTAGTATATCTTGCTCTCTTGCTGCGTTATGCCAGAGCTATCCATTCGTAGATGAATGAGCATACACCGAAGAGCAGCACACCTGTGGTACAAACGGCGAGGGCGAGCTTGGTGCTCGTGGCGCTCTGGAATGTAGGCAGAGGATGCTCGTTGGGCTTGATGTACATAGCCTTGACAATGAGCAGATAGTAGTAGAGAGATATCACGGTGTTGACCAGCGCGATGAATACCACGATGTAGGCCAGCGCTCCGGTGGTGGTGGCCAAGTCGGCGCCCTTGACAGCTGCCATGAAGACGAAGAACTTGGAGAACATTCCAGCGAAGGGAGGAATACCACCCAGGGAGAACAGGGCGAGGGTCATGAGGAAGGCCAGACGCGGATTGGTCTGATACAGTCCGTTGTAGCTTTCCATATCTACCACGCCGTTGTTGTGCTCCTCGATAGACGAGATGATGGTGAACACAGCCATATTGGCTACCACGTAGATGAGCACGTAGAAGCTGAGGGCGTAGACCGATGTGGCCTGGTTGCCCACGATGGCGAGCACGATGTAACCTGCCTGAGAGATAGAGCTGAACGCCATGAAGCGCTTCAGGTCGCTCTGATGGATGGCGAAAAGGTTGGCCACGGTGATAGACAGCACGATGACTATGAAGAGCATGTACTGCCAGTACTCGACCATGGGACCGAAGACCTTCATCAGCACGGTGCAGAGCGTGAAGGCTGCGGCTCCCTTAGAGATAACCGACAGATAGCCGGTAACGGTGGTGGGAGCGCCCTGGTAAGAGTCGGCTGTCCAGAAGTGGAAGGGCACGAGAGAAATCTTGAAGCCCAGACCGCTGACGAAGAACACCAGACCCACGATGACCATAGGAGTGGCAGAGAGTCGCATCACTACGTCGTCGAAGTAGAGTGTGCCTACAGCGCCATAGAGCAGACTGATACCATAGAGCATCACGCCGCTCGAGAAGGTGGCGGTGAGGATGAACTTGGCACCTGCCTCGGCCGAGTTGTGGCGGTACTTGTCGAACGCCACCAGGCAGGCCATCGGCACCGAAGCCAGTTCCATGCCCAGGAAGAAGAGCAGGAAATTGCCCGCCCCGACCATGAAATACATGCCCAGCAGCGTCGAAAGCAGCAGGATGTAGAATTCGCCCTGTTTGTGGGCCGTGTCGTCGCGCCGCAGCCACGTATCGGCCTGCAGGCAGACGATGAGCGCCCCGATGGCCAGTACGCTCTTGACGACGGTGTGCATCGGCACATAGCAGAACATGCCGCCGAACACCTCGCCCGCTGTCCC
>OKSI01000595.1_pt1 | contig 13407 bp, 8 predicted proteins | sample 1606221 | NCBI WGS metagenome assembly OKSI01 (sample SAMEA3879540, study PRJEB24766) | human gut metagenome | biome: human-associated habitat; feature: feces | place: USA | collected 1985/1987 | reverse complement strand
AGTTAATTTGGTTTTTACAGCTAATGGACAAGATCATGAGCATGCAGGTACTGTATATGAAAAGCAGCAGGCTGTGAAAGCAGTTGTCGATTTTGAGATAGAGCGTAAAGCAGCAGGATTTTACACAATCAGTGGCCGTATGTCTCACAGTATATACCATAATGACAGGCCTCATTATCGGCCAGCTCCGAACTGGTTGTCAGTAGGTTATTATGCCACGAATATGCTGCTGGAATTTAGTATTGATAGTGCTAAAGGCGACTGGCATGCTGTCGGGCCGACAACGACAGTTGGCACACATAGTGAGACAGCAGGAGTTCTGGTTGCAGGTACAGGCAGCGCCAGCAGCAGCGGTATGGTAAACTTTAACGCCAGCACAGCTTTTTCGGCAGCAGATGTACAGGTGATCAGTAAAAATGCCTGTTATGATGTCAAAAATAAAGCCGTGTGGGAAGTGCAGCTGCCGCATGTCGGATTTCTAAGTCCTGCTAGGCCTGTCAACCCCAGACCGGCATCTTACGGTGGCTTTGAGTTTGAATTTGAGGTAGGATTAAGGACAAGAAGCGATGCCGGAGCAGTAAATATTTTATGCAAACCGAGCGTTATCTGGCTTTATGATTATACCAGGGGCATAACCCACCATACTATCGAAGCCAATAATTGGGTAAAAGATGGTACAGGTGACGGACGTAGTGAGTTTGAAATAGATTTACCTCAAGAATCAAACATAGTTGCACAACAATGAATAGAAAATGATTCGTTGTATCAATAAAAAAACAGACATTCACGTTTCGTGAATGTCTGTTTTTTATTTGCCTGATCCTTAATGCGCCAAAAGCTGCCGCATTTTATCAAGTGCTTTTAGCCGGTGCTTAGTGACGTTGCGTACAGTGCAGCCCAGACGTCCTGCCACCTCGGCCGGCTTCAGGTCATCTAAAAACAGCAGCGTCAGTATTTTCCTCTGTTCTGCACTTAACTGCCGCAGCGCTTCCTGCAGTTCCAGTGAAAGTAAAAAACGTGCCAGCTCGTCCAGACGCTCATCTGCTGCACAGCCTGTCTCCAGCAGGGCGATTCCGGCTTCGCTGTCCGTATCTGTCTGGGCTTCGTTTTCCCAAATTCTGCCCTGCTTCTGCATCGCGTCAAAAACAGCAAAATGCACCTTACAGCGTGCCAGTCCGGGCCAGTTTTCAAAATCAGCGCCCTTATACTGCAAAACCAGCTCGATAAAGGCCAAAACGGCGATAGCTTCTGCGTCTTTTCCCAGCGACCTGTAAAACATCTCACGGCGGGCCTCGCTTTTTAAAAGCGGCTTAAAATCCGTGCATAACTGCAGCAGTGCTGCTTTATCACCAGCCTGGGCGGCGGTTATCAATGCTTTCAATCTCTCTGCCTGTTCAGGTAAATTTTTTATAACGATCAGTTCTCTCTATAATTTTATGATACCCGGCTATACTGTAAAACGTCGCGCGCAACAACAAACAGTCTAAACTTTTTCGACGAAAATTAACACCCTGTACAATCAGGTGTTAATTTTATGCCTTTACTGCTTAAAATAATGGCGGGAGGGATAGCATGCAAAAATATATAGGCCGGCAGCTGAAAACAGCGCGGCTAAATAAAAAGCTGACCCAGGAACAGATCGCTGAAGCAGTAGGTTTATCGGCCAAGCACTATGGCTGTATCGAACGCGGCGAGGTCAGCACCACTGTAGCCGTACTGACACGTTTGCAGCAGGTGCTGGAATTTGAAGTGTCCATAATGATCAAAAAATAGTCTGCTTTGGCAGGCTATTTTTTTTCGATGTTTTCGCCTGGCTGCGGGTGAAGTACGCACACGCACTTGCGCCGCAGCGCAAGTGCCGCGGAGCGTAATAACGCGGCGCAGAAAAAAATTTAAAAATAACCTTCTCGTGTCTTGCCGGGGGGGACATCTGTGATAAAATAACTAAAGAATTATATAAAATAGTTAAAAAATACAATCTAAAACAAGTTAAATACGGTTTTTGTTTTAAAATATTTATTTTAAAACAGCCTCTTGAAGTCAGGTAAAAGCTTTGGTTCCTGCGGCGTCAGCCGAAGAAATATATTGTTCAACAAATTTTGAGGAGTTGATTTTAGTGTATTTAAAAACAAGTAATAAAAAACAGCTGGCAGCAGCAGTAACGCTGGCTGTAATGGGGACGGCGTGGGTGGCTGTGCCAGGACAGGTGTGGGCAGCCGATGGCGGCAGCCAGGATCATCCGAGACAATATTCCAGCTATACAGCTGATAGTGATCGTGCTATTGCGATTGCGAGAGAGCAAAAAACCGGTGAAGATATGTACGCCGCCCAATACCATGAGAATTTTGCTGATCTGGCCTTTCGTGCCAAGGACGATATGGGCGGTAAAACTATAACTCTTAAAAGTATGACTGTAGAAGGTATTATCGGTGCTGACGGCAAAGGCGCTGCGGCTGGATTGCCAGTTGAAGAAAGTACCGCAGGCAAAAATGGCGGTATCGGTTCTGCTGTAGGTATTTATTCTACTAATATCTTAAACGCCAATATTACCTTTGGTGATATTGCAATTAAAGCCATTGGCGGCAATACTTATTCCCAGGAAATCACTTCCGGCAAATATACCCATGAAGGTAAAGTGGGTGTCGATGGGGCAAGTGATAAAAACTTAAATGGCGGCGCCGGTGCTAATGGCGGCAACGGCGGACTTGCCATAGCTACCGGTGTTGACATTACAGGCAGCAATAATACTGTTACCGGCGGCGTTTTGACTGTGACTGCTACAGGCAGTGACGGCGGCCACGGCGGTTACGGCGGCGTAGGTGGTACTGCGGCAGCAATAACAACTGTTCCCGCTAAAGCAGGTGACGGCGCACAGGGCGTTAATGGAGCTGACAGTACTACTTCGGGCACAACTCCTAGTACTGCCGGAGCTAATGGCACTATAGGCGGTGCTGGCGGTGCTGGCCTGGCTGGTGCTGACGGTACTGCTGGCACTGTGGGAGCTGTTGGCCTTACAGGCGGCATTGGTGGTAACGGTAGTAATGGCGGCAGCGGTAGTAACGCTGAAGCGACAGGACTGAAAATTGCGGGCAGCGGCACGGCGACTACGATCAGCTTAGGCGGGCTTGTTGTTGAAGCTGCGGCTGGTAATGGCGGAGCTGGTGGTGCAGGTGGCGCCGGTGGTATCGGCGGCGTAGGCGGAACCGGTGGTATCGGCGGGAACGGTGGCGATGGCGGTGATGGCGGCGACGGTGCTCAGGGCGGTCAAGGTGCTCAGGGTGCTGGTGGCAGTAATGCCCATCATAGTACAGGTGTTGGCGATAATGATGTAGAAGGTACTGTCGGTGGTAACGGCGGTAACGGCGGCCAGGGTGGTGCGGCCGGAGCAGGCGGCAGTGGCGGTATCGGCGGTGTTGGTGGTATCGGCGGCGTTGGTGGAACTGGCGGAACTGGTGGCCACGGTGGTAATGGCGGTGTTGGCGGTAATGCAACTGCGCTGGGGTTTGCCGGGACTGGCAGTATTATCAATCTTGCTGTAGCAGGCAATGGCATTGCAGTTACTGCAACCGGTGGCGACGGCGCTAAAGCAGGTATCGGTGGCGCAGGTGGCATTGGCGGTGTTGGTGGCAACGGAGGCGTTGGCGGTGACGGCGGCGACTATGGCGACGCTGGTAAAGGTGGACATGGCGGCGCTGGTGGTGCTGGCGGCCAGGGCGGTATTTTATTAAATGGAACCATTGCTGTTCAGGGTTCGCAAGGTGTTCAGGGCGGTGAAGGTGCCGCTGCTGCTAACGGTACTGTAGGCACAGGCGGCAATGCAGGCCAGGGCGGCACCGGTGGTACTGGTGGCAACGCAGGTAATGCTGGTATAAGTCAAGTTGGCGGCAGTGCAACTTCCACAGCTTTGACCTTTACGCAATCGCAGGTCAATCTGCAAACGACTGCTATTAAAGCTACTGCTATAGCCGGTAAAGGCGTAGGCAGTTTCGAGAGCAGTAAAGCTTATGAGGCAGCAGGCGGCACAGCTAATGTAAATAACACCGGTACAGAGGGTAACGCAGGAACAACTGCTGTTGGACAAAATGGCGCTGTCAATGCAACTACTAACGGCGGTGAAGGCGGCAAAGGCATCACTCCTATCGGTACAGTGGCTCAAAGTAATAACGGTGCTAAAGCTGAAGCCTGGGGACTTGTTACCAGCGGCGGTTCTTTGAACGTGCTTTCTGATAGTGGACTGACTATCAGCGCAGATGCGCAAGAAGGTTCTGCTTATGTTACTGCCAAAGCAGTTGTGTCTGCAAATTCAGTTAATGTGTACCAAGTTCAAAATGATTTAAAAATCACTGCAACAGCAGTTGGCGATCGAGACAGAACAGAAACAGTTAGTGAAGTTGAATATACGTATTCGGGCTCCAGTACATCCACTCAAGCTACGGCTGTTGGGCTGGAACTGACAGGCGGCAGTATGGTGGCTGAAGTTGGAGGCACCGTGACTATAGAGGCAAGTACCGACTGGGCAGGTTCTAATACTGCTACAGGCATCAAAGCTGCTGAAGGTGCGGTTATTGCTGTTCATAGTGCCGGGGCTATGGATATCAGTGCCGAGGTAGTTGGTACTACTACTGAAGGAACTAAGCTCCTCAAAGGCGCCAATGGTATTTTGGCAAACGGCAGCACAATGTATTATGCTGCAGATAATGCTGATATCACTGTCAGCGGTGGTAAGCATGCAGATGACCATGCGGCAGACATTGAAGGTGGGGTAACTACTTTTGATGCCGGTACGGGAACCGTTACCTTTAACGGCACTGCTGACTTCACAAACGGCACTTTGAATCTGAAATCTGATACAGACGTACAGACGAAGGAGAATAGTCTTGGTTCTCTCGATATCAGCGGTACTGCCATGAACCTGACAGATAATCTGGCAGCCTTGACTGTAGAGGATAAGACTACTCTTGCTGGCAGTACGGTCTACTTCTATGACGAAAATAATCAGGCAGAGAAATACAATACTGCTGATTACCGTACTATCACTACTAATGATCTGGATGCTTCCGATACTAACGAGCTCTTTATGCGTACCAATGCCAACGGCGTTTACGGTCAGTCGGCAGGCAACGACAAAATTACTTCCAGTAATGCTGTAACCGGCAGCGGTACCTATAATATCACTGTTTTTGACCAGGGGATGCGCAACGGCTATAACAATGCTGCCGGCGCTGATACTAAGGGACATTTGGACCAAGATGTCGTACTGATCGAAAATGCAGATAAAGGCGGCACCTACAACATCAAAGAAATGAAATATGATAACGGCGTCTGGTCTTATGAATATGAGGGGAAAGCAGACATTGTCGATGATGGTCTGAACCTGACACAGGTCACTACCAGGGCTGCAACTCAATCCTCTGCCCAAATGGCGGCTCAGGATGCCAACAAGATCGCAGCCGGAGCGGCAGTGACTCTGTTCGGCGCTGATGAAACTTTGATGGAACGTCTGGGCGACGTCCGTAATTCTGCAGACGATAACGACAGCGTTTGGGCTAAATATGTCGGCGGCAAAATCAAAGTAGATGGACTGCAGGGAGATAACGATTATCAATATAACGGCTTTGCGGCAGGTTATGACCGTGAGATCGGCAGTAACTGGCGTATCGGCCTGGCAGGACAATATGCTAAAGGCGATACCAGCCTGACTAATGGCGACGGTGAAATCAAAACCGCGGCAGGCGCTTTATATGGCACATGGACTGGCGATAAAGGTCATCATGTAGACATCATTGCCAAAGTTGGTAAAGTTGACAGTGAAACCAGCGCTTACGGCGGCACTATTGCCCAAAAACTGGACGGTGATTTTGGCAGTACAGCTATAAGCTTTGCTGTTGAATACGGCTATCGTCAGGATTTGAATGACGGCTGGTTCGTTGAACCTATGGTGCGTGCAAGCTACGTACATCTGGGCGGCGATGATTATACCGTAACCACTCGCGACAATACTATGAGCGTTACTAACGACAGCATGAACAGCATTGTTCTGCGCGGCGGCTTCCTGCTGGGCAAAACCTTTGCGGCAGACAGCAGCGTTTATCTGAAAGCGGCAGTACTGCACGATTTCGACGGCGACATCAATACACATGTCAGCGCTGACGGCAGAAGCGCCAGCTACAGTGACAGCATCGGCGGTACCGCCATCGAATATGGTATCGGCGTCAACCACAAATTTAATAAGGATTCCAGTATGTATCTGGATGTAGAACGTATCAGCGGCGGCGACGTAACTAAAAACTGGGGCGTCAATGTCGGCTTCCGTTACAGCTTCTAAAATCAGGATGGCAGCTTGAAAAATCTATAAAGAATATCCCTCATCATCCAAGTGGGGGATTTCTTTATAGTATTTCGTGAAAAAGAGGAGATAGATGTATGCAGAAATGCCGGAAGAAAGTAAAAAGCTGTTTGAAGCAGGTCAACAGCAATAAAGCATTAGCTGGGAAAGTACTGCAATCGTTGTTTACAGCAGGAGTAGTGTACGTTTGCATATTCGGGGGGGACAACGCAGCCTGGGCATCTGATTATACCGGTACTGATACTTTAAGTACAGGAACTTGGGGCGCAACTTACGATAAAATCACGATTACCATGGATGATCCGGGAAAAAACTGCGCCGGCATTTATACTTATGGCAGAAATAATACGACAACGGCTACTGAACGGGTGACGGTTATGCTGTCGGATGCTGGGGACACTTATGGTTATAACGGTATTTTTGTGGACGGCGTATCAAAATTGGACGCTAAAAAGGGTATCGAGCTGACTATTAACGGACTTGGCACGAATAATCAGTCCGGCGAAGCGCAGGCCTGGCGCCATGGCCTGCGTGTCGAGACGCAGGGGAAAGTAGATTTAGGAACAGATATCGGCTCTGTGATTACGATAAACAGTAATGCTGCTGAAAGTTATGCCAATGGTGTTTTTGTTGATGGATCCAGCGCTGGTACTGGCAGTGAAGCCAGTATTAAAGGCGGAGATTTAACAGTCAATATCAATAAAGATAATGTAATGCAGCAGATGGATTATGCTGCCGGTGTTACTTTGTACAATGGTTCTAAAATGGAGCTGGCGGGTGACCTGGACATACATTTGGAAGCTGCCGGTGTCGATGGCATCAGAGCCAATAACTTAAATTATTCTGGTGATATCAATACTTTGCAGGTCAAAAACCTGGCTATCTATGGCAAAGCAGTGAATGGTTCCGGTTCAGGGATATACCTGATGGGTGAGCACGATTCAGCTAATGTCAGTGACAGTACTAAGATAGAAATATTGGGCGAATATAATGTTTATGGCATTAACATAGACAGCACCGGTGTTACGGGTAGTTTTGGCGATACTGAACTTACCCTTACCTCTAACACGGCAAACAACACTGACGTTCGTGGTGTGAGACAATGGGAATCTGCAACAGAGTATGGGGATTTAACGATTACAGCCAGGTCCGTAGGGGCTGACATTACCAGTATTGAATTAAATGGTAAGGGTACGATAAACATCCAGGGCGATTTAAAAATTGATGCTCAGGGCAACGGAAGGTATGTTGAAGGAATAGAAGCCAATTCTTTGGGCGAAGTGAAGGTTGCGGGCAAGGCGGACATCGCTGTAGGCGGTGAGAATGACGGCTCCGTTATGTACGGCGTTTATGCCCAGGAACACAGTAAAGTAGCTTTTGCCGATGATGCGAGGATTACAACGACCACCCATGCCGGGAACAGCAATACCAAGATGTATGGCATTTACAGCCGTACCGATGCGGAAGTTGCTTTTGCCAAAGGCTTGACTGTTAAAAACGGTAATCTTGGCGCGGCCATGATTGCTGAAGGCGGCAAGGTGGAAGTCAACATGGCCGGTGGTAATGACGTCAAGCTGGAAGGCACTGTTGGTTCCAGTGCGGTGTATAACAGTGCCCATGAGTTAACATACGGAACGGTAAAAATAAATTTTGATACGGCGCAGTCCTATTTTTCTGGCAGAAGCTATAAGACAGAGGGCAGTATCAATGATTTGCAATTTACCAATGGCTCTTATTGGGATATGAAGGGCAATTCTTCGCTCACCGACCTTACGGTAGGCAAAGGCTCAGTAGTCAATATGACTGCCGACAGCGGGCGTTACTGTAGCCTGCAGGTTGATAATCTGACTGCTGCAGACGGAACCTTTGTAATGAACGCAGGTGCTGTTGACGGTGGCGGCAGTTACAGCGACAAGCTGACTATTGATAAAAATTCTGCGGCCGGCACTAATGCTATTAAAATCGTTTCGACTGGCGGGTTGGAGGCTGCGGCAAGAAACCATGCGGTTTTGGTAAAGGGAGCAGCGGCTGATACCAAGTTTGCCGTTTCAGATTCTGTTTATGCTAATGGCTTGTACGAATTTGATATTACCCTGGCAGATAAGGAAAATGATGGCAAATATGATTGGGTAATCGGTTCGCTTGGTAAAACTAACGTCAACAGCGTGGATGTTATGTCCGGCAGTCATCGGGTTGCTTACGGCGCCTGGGTCGAAGGTAACGGTACGCTGCGCCAGCGTTTAGGCGAGCTGCAGAGCGGCGCCGATAACGGTGTTTGGGCAAGAATGTTCGGCGGTAAGCTGGGCGGCGATGAATTTACTAATAAATATAAAACTTATCAGTTTGGTTATGACGCTCAGGCTGGTGACTGGCTTGTGGGCGCTGCCTACGAATACAGCGACGGCAGCCTGAATTATACCAGCGGCAGCGGCAAGAACAAAATTGGAGCTGTAAGTTTGTATGGAACGTTGCAGGGCAAAGATAACAGCGCTTTAGACATTGTAGTTAAACGCGGCCGTATTTATGGTGATATGGATATCTATGGTAAATACAGCGATCAGGGCGATTATTCGACCGATGCGACTTCGATAGGTGTTGAGTATAGCAAACGTTTTGACGGCGGTAATAATGTTTATTTTGAGCCGCAGGCTCAGCTGACTTTTGGTCGTATCGACGGCTATGATTACATTAGTAATAAAGGTGTAAAAGTGGCTTATGACGATCTTAACAGCTTTATCGGTCGTTTAGGTATTGTGGCCGGTAAAGCCTTCAGCAGAGGTGATGTTTATGTCAAGGCTTCGGTTCTGCACGAGTTCAGCGGCAACAGCAGTGTCACCATGCTGGCTGCTAATGGTGAAAGTTACAGCGCAGACAAAGATTACGGCGATACCTGGCTCGAAGTAGGCATCGGAGGCAATATTACTTTAGGTAAAAACTTTGAGCTGTACGGTGATGTGGAACGCAGTTTTGGCGGTAACGTAACTAAAAACTGGGGAGCCAACGTAGGCTTCCGTTACAGCTTCTAAGGCAGTAAGTTGAGTAGTTGGCAGGCAGTATGGCAGCAGAAAAATAATTTGATGCTGACAATACTTCTTACAGCTGCTGAGAGCGGAGGAAGAATATGGAAAAAATAGATTACAGAAAAATGGGGATGGAAATCAAGATTCGCAGGCTGCGTGCTGATATCAGCCAGTCTGATTTGGCAAAACAGATAGGTGTATCGCAGTCGCATTTATGTAATGTGGAAAATGGCCGCCTGTCGCCAAGTTTACGTTTGCTTTTGAGTTTGCGTAAGCTGCTTGGCTGTACGATTGATGAACTGCTGATAGGAACAGACACTGAGTCTAAGGGGAATGGATAAAGGTTGGTTGATTTGAAGTACAGCTTTTAAAAGGAAGGCGTTTATTTCAGAAGCCTGTGCAGGATAAAACAAAACCCCGGCGCATTGCGCCGGGGTTTTTATGTTTGTCCAAATTGTCAAAGGGCAGTAATTATTTTTTGTCTACAAGTTTGAGCGGTACGCCTATTTTAGCTTCAACTTTTTCGCCTTTGGCTACTTTTACAGCAGCGTCCAGACCCTGCTGGCCCATCAGTTCGGGCTGTTGAGCGATAGTTGCGGCCATAGTGCCTGCTTCTACTGCTTTCAGGCCGTCTTGGGTGCCGTCAAAGCCAACGATAAAGATTTTTTTGTTAGCACTTTTGGCTGCTTCGATAGCGCCCAGTGCCATTTCGTCATTTTGAGCGAAAATAGCCTGGATATCAGGGTTGGCCTGCAGCATATTTTCAGCGACAGTCAGGCCTTTGCTGCGGTCAAAATCAGCAGATTGTTTGGCAACAACTGTAAGTTTTTGGTCGGCTACTTTATGGAAGCCTTCGCCGCGTTCGCGGGTCGCAGATGCGCCGGGGATGCCTTCGAGCTCGGCTACTTTTACTTTTTCACCAAGTTTTTGGATGATGTATTCGGCTGCCATTTCGCCGCCTTTGACGTTGTCAGAAGCGATGAAGGAGGCTACTGTGCCTTTATCGGCGCTGCGGTCGAGCGCCAGAACGGGGATGCTGGCTTTGTTGGCAGCTGCCACAGAAGTTGATACTGCTGCGGAGTCGACCGGGTTGATGAGCAGTACGTCTACTTTTTGCTGGATCAGGTCAGAAATATCATTGGCCTGTTTTGCGGGATCGTTTTGCGCATCGACGATTTTAACATTGACTCCGAGTTTTTTTGCTTCTTCTTCAACGCCTTTACGTACGGATACGAAGAAGGGGTTGTTGAGTGTGGAGATGGAGAAGCCGATGGTAGTTGTTTTTTTGCCGTCAGCGGGTTTTGCAGCTTTGTCACTGCTGCCGCAGCCGGAAGTGAGCACTGCCAGTACTGTGATGGCAGCTACTAAAAGAGTCCAGATTTTTTTCATTGGTGAGTGCCTCCTAAGCTTTTTTGCGGTCCATAAGTACCGCCAGTAAAATTACAATACCTTTGACAACTTGTTGATAGAAGCTGGATACGTCGAGAATATTGAGGCCGTTGTTGAGTGTGCCGATGATAAGCACGCCGACCAGTGTACCTGTGATATAACCTTTGCCGCCGGAAAGACTGGTTCCGCCTAAAACTACGGCGGCGATGGCGTCAAGTTCATAACCGGTGCCGGCAGTCGGCTGGGCCGAATTGAGACGTGAGGTGAGGACTGCGCCTGCCAGAGCGCAGAAGAAACCGGTGATTGCATAAACAAAGATTTTGACACGTTCTATTTTGATGCCGGCGATGAAGGAAACTTTTTCGTTGCCGCCGACTGCGTAGATTTTACGGCCCAAAGGAGTTTTCCTAAGGATGAACCAGGAAACGGCAAATGCCAGCAGCATGATGATTGCAGGTACTGGCAATCCCATGAAAAATCCCTGACCGAAGTCGTGGAACATAGTGTCGTCACTGAGACCGCTGATAGGGTTACCATTGGTATATACCAGTGTCAGACCGCGATAAATGGTCATGGTGGCGAGCGTAGCGATAAAGGGTGCTACTTTGCCGTAAGCAATGACTAAGCCGTTGACAGCGCCAAGGCCCATGCCTATGAAGCAGGCAGCAAGGATCGCCAGCATCGGATTCATGCCGCTGACGATCAGACTGCCCATCAGGGCGCTTGAAAGTGCCAGCAGGCTGCCGACAGACAGGTCGATGCCGCCTGTCAGGATGACAAAGGTCATACCGAAAGAAATAAGGGCGTTGATGGAAACCTGACGCAGCAGGTTTTTCAGGTTATTGGGATCGACAAAACTGTCGTTTAAGGCGGCTATGACGATAAAGGTTACGACAAGGGCAATAAAGGGGCCCATTTTACGGATACGTTCTTTAATATTCATTATTTACTGTCCTCCTGTGGCAAGGGTGATTATTTTTTCTTGTGTCGCTTCTTCGTGGTCCAGCTCTCCGGCGATCTTACCTTCGTGGATAACGAGGATGCGGTCGCTCATGCCGATAACTTCCGGCAGTTCGGAGGAGACCATGATGATGGCGACGCCCTGAGAGGTCAGTTCGTTCATTAGATCGTAGATGTCGCGCTTGGCGCCGACATCGATACCGCGTGTCGGTTCATCCATAATAATGATTGATGGATTCATACCGATCCATTTGGCAATGACAACCTTTTGCTGGTTGCCGCCTGATAGTGCGCCTGCTTCCAGGTCGATCGATGCGGTTTTGACACCCAGTTTTTTAGAAAGCGCTTCGGAGAAGGCTGTTTCGTTTTTGGCGTTGATCACGCTGCGTTTAGCAAAGGTATCGACACTGGGCAGCGCAATATTTCTGGAGATGGAGAAGTCGAGGATCAGGCCCTCACTTTTACGGTTTTCGGTGATGAAGCCGATGCCTGCTTTGATGGCGTCTTCCGGTTTTTTGATACAGACTTTTTTCCCATGCAGGTAAACTTCACCGTGCTTGCAGGAATCAACGCCGAACAGGGCCCGCATGATCTCGGTCCTGCCTGCTCCCATCAGCCCTGCTACGCCGAGGATCTCGCCTTTACGCAGTTTGAAGGAGATATTGTTGAACAGTCCTTCTTGACAGAAGTTTTTGACTTCCAGGACTATTTCGCCGGGTTCGTTTGTGCGTCCGGGGTAATATTCGGTAATAGAACGGCCGACCATGTCGCGGACTACCTGTTCCTTATTGGTTTCGCGGGTGGGTTTGCTGCTGATAGCGTAGCCGTCGCGCATTACGGTGATGGTATCGCAGTGGGCGAATACTTCTTCCATTCGATGCGAGATGTAGACGATGGCAACGCCTTTGTCTTTAAGCGCGTGCATTACGGCAAACAGTTTTTCTGTTTCACGTTCTGTCAGGGCGGCCGTAGGTTCATCCATGATGACGACTTTGGCATCAAGCATCAGGTTACGCATGATTTCTGTCATTTGCTGCTGACCAACGCTGCATTCGCCTGCTTCTGCGTCAAAAGGCAGTGTAATACCCATTTGACTGCATTTTTCTTCGGCCAGCCTGCGCATTTTTTTGAAGTCAAGCATTCCGAAACTGTTGGTTACGTTCTGCATCAAAAACAGATTTTCGAGAATAGAGAGATTGGGCCAGATATTAAGTTCCTGATGGATGAAAGCGATGCCGCATTTTTCGGCTTCGAGTGCGTTTTTGAAGCTTACTTCCTGTCCGTTAACGCAGATCGTGCCGCTGTCGGCTTTATGGATACCCGTAAGGATGTTCATAAGGGTGGATTTACCGGCGCCGTTTTCACCCATCAGAGCGTGGATCTCTCCTGATTTTAAGGTCAGGTCGACGCCTTTGAGTACTTCGTTGGAGCCGAAGGCTTTTGAAATACCCTTCATGGTGATTTCCATTAGTCGCAAAACTCCTTTGCTGTAAAATCGATTTTAGAAAATAACGCCTGCGTGCAGGATAATGTTGGCGTAGGGGGTGATCTCGCCGGTGCGAATCACTGCTTTAGCAGTTTTGGTAGCGGCTTTGAAGGCTTCGTGGTCGCTAAGGATCTGTTCCTTACCTTCAAAAAGCTCCTGCATTTTCTGCCATGTAGCAGGATTTTTACTTTCCATTTCGGAAGCGA
>OKSI01000566.1_pt1 | contig 13897 bp, 10 predicted proteins | sample 1606221 | NCBI WGS metagenome assembly OKSI01 (sample SAMEA3879540, study PRJEB24766) | human gut metagenome | biome: human-associated habitat; feature: feces | place: USA | collected 1985/1987 | reverse complement strand
GGGCTTAAAGATACTTCCTCACGGCCCGCCAAAGACTTGGGGGGAACCCTGCGGCACACGATACGAACGATGCTGCGGAGTTATGACAGCCGCGCCAGCGGAGACCTGTTGTGTTCCCATCGTCAGGGGGCGTGGCAAATATGACGAGTAATCCGAACAGAATAACAGTAGCCGCACCAGGTTTTTATCCGAAGATTTCTTTCAGACTGGTGCGGCTGTTTAAGTATTAAGATATTAAGGAGGCGAGAGTGATGTTTGAAAAATTCCATCGAGGTGACATATATTCGGCTGATTTAAGCCCTGGTATCGGCTCCGAACAAAGTGGCTCTCGTCCTGTACTCATTCTTCAAAACAATGTGGGAAATTGTTTCAGTCCTACGATTATTATTGCAGCAATTACCAGTGTAAGCAAAAAAAGCAGAAAGTTCCCCACGCATTACCACTTAAATGACAGATGCGGTTTGGTGAAACCATCTGTTGTTATGCTGGAACAGATCAGAACAATCGACAAGTCGAGGTTAAAAAACTATATTGGTCATCTAAACAAGGATGACATGGAAAACATAAACAAGACGCTCTTGTGCAGTCTGGGGATTACATAAAAGTGCCGAAAGGCCGTATCATTTTCAGGCTGTGCAAGTAGAGTTATAATTTCGTTAGGAATTGCGGAGGTGATTCTGAATGGAGAATATCCAGAATAAAAGCGCATTGATTCCTTCAGATGAAATCCGGTCAGAAGAACTTCTGGCGGAACAAAAATTTGAAGCGTTTATCACTTCGCTGGCACATATCATCGAGAAATATGGTATGAGAGTGCTGGGCGAGGTTGACGGAGCTGCGTGAGAATCGCAGCTTTACATAGGATATTTTCCAAAAGTAAATTTTGGAGGTATGAATTATGAACCGATATGGAAAACGCTGTGTTTTGTATCCGAGGGTCAGCACAGAGATGCAAGTGGACGGATACAGCCTGGAAGGTCAAAAAAATATGCTGACACGATTTGCGGATCGTGAGGAAATGATCGTTGTTGATACTTATGAAGATGCCGGTAAATCCGGTAAATCCATTGAGGGACGGCCTGCCTTTCAAAAAATGCTCAGAGATATTGAGGATGGCTTGGACATTGACTATATTTTAGTGTATAAGCTGTCACGGTTTGGCCGTAATGCAGCAGATATACTTAACTCTTTGGAGTTGGTTCAATCTTATGGTGTAAATCTGATTTGCATAGAAGAAGGGATTGATTCCTCTCAGACAAGCGGAAAACTTTTGATTTCTGTACTATCTGCTGTGGCTGAGATTGAGCGTGAGAATATTATCGAGCAGACGATGAACGGGCGGCGCGAAAAGGCACGGCAAGGTGGATGGAATGGTGGCTTTGCTCCCTACGGATATACACTGGAAGATAACAAGCTGATGATTGAAGAAACAGAGGCTGTGGCAATACGGAAGATTTTTGAATTATATACTTCATCGGAAATTGGTTTGGGTGGTATTGCGAATCAGTTGAACTTACAAGGTATACGGAAAATTCCGAGGCAGAATGGCACATTAGAGGATTGGACAGGACATTTTATTAAACTGATATTGGATAACCCGGTTTATTGCGGTAAAATTGCTTATGGACGGAGAACGAAGGAAAAAGTCAAAGGCACAAAAAACGATTACCAGATGAAAAGAAATGACGATTACATTCTGACAGAGGGACAGCATAAAGGAATCGTTAGTGAGGAGGTATGGGAAAAGGCTCATGCCAAGCGTCTTAGAACCGGAGTAAAGCAACCGTCAAAAATTGGGCGGGATCGAGTTCATTTGTTATCCGGTCTGCTGAAATGCCCGGTTTGTGGAAGTCCCATGTATACGAATAAACACGCATGGACAAATAAAGATGGCACTTACAAAGAAATTTACTATTATGTATGTAGTCGGAATAGGATGGTCCGGGGTAAGCATTGTGAATATAAGGCAATGCTGAAAAAGACCGATATTGAACCGATGGTCATTGAGGCAATTCGTGAGATCGTAAGGAATGAGGAATATGCCCAGGCCATTAAAAAACGGATTGGCGTTCAGATTGACACGAAAGCAGTGGATAAAGAACTGGAGGGTTATCAGGCAAAGCTGAAGGAAGTTGATCTGAATAAAACAAGATTGGAACGGGAAATTGACAGTCTCCCTGCTGATGCAAAATACCGGGAACGAAAGCTCCATGATATGACCTTGCGGTTAGATTCCCTATATGATGTCATTGTTGAGCTGGAGGAAAAAATCGAAGATGCCAGACTTCGGCGAGATGCAATTAAGCAGCAGGCAATTACTCTTGAGAATATTTACAAAATCATGGTGAATTTCGACTGCGTTTATAATATAATAAATGACGAAGAAAAGAGAAATGTGGTCACAGCCTTGATTAAGGAAATTGAAATTTACAGGAATGACGAGTCTGAATATCCGCTAAAGCGGATTGGTCTGAATTTTCCGGTGTTCAAGGATGGCGGGGAAGTTACGGAGCTTTTGTGGGACAAAGGGAATACCGTTGAGACGGTGCAGCCTGCAACATCGACGGAAAATGGGCGGATAAGTGACATGGTTTGCAAGATTTGCGGCACATGGCTGGATAACGGCTATGTGATTGCATCGGATCATATTTTGCAGCTGCCTGTGAATTTGAAGGCAATCGAGGAAGAAGCCTTTGTCGGCATGTGGCAGGTGCAGCAGGTGAATATTTCGGATGGTGTTACTGCGATTGGAAAGCGCGCCTTTGCAGACTGTACGTTACTGCGGCTGGTCATTATCCCGAACAGTGTGCAAACGCTGGCGGATGATGCCTTCAGCGGCTGCCATCCGGTGATTCTCTGCGACGCGGAAAATCAGCAGGTGATTGACTGGGCAAATGCACAGGGATTGATGGTCGTTTTCAAGGAAAGCAAATAATACATTCCTTTGGCTGCTTCGGGGACACAGCTTCTCCGAAGCAGCCCCTTTTCTTTTCAAAAAAATCTCGAAACGGGATTGACAAAATGGGCTTGATACACTATAATAGAGACAAGGTTGAGCGTTAAACTTAACGAAAATACGCCACGAACTCGTGAAGGAGGTTTTCCCATGAGAGGGTCGATGAAATTGGTTTCCATGCTGCTGGTGCTGTGCCTGACGCTGGGTGCGCTGCCGCTGGCGATGGCGGAAGAGGTCGTTGATGCGGACTTGACCTGCACGATTACGCTGGGCAACTGGCCCGCGGATACGGCGGCGGAGGCGGAAAAGGCGCTCTTTGAGAGCTACCGCGAAACGATGAAGAAGCAGTACCCGAACGTGACGCTGGTGCCGGATTACTACTCCTACACCCTGAGCAGCTACGTTCCGATGGCGAAGGGCGGCACGGCGCCGAGCATCTTCCAGCCGCCGTTTACCGACCCGCAGCTGCTGATCAGCCAGCATCTGGTCGGCGACGTGACCGATGCGCTGGAGCGCGCGGGCGTGCTGAATGAGTTCAGCCCGTCGTACCTCGAAATGCTGTCCGACGAGAACGGCCGTATCTACGGTCTGCCGCGCGACGGCTATGTGCTGGGTATGCACATCAATGTCGCCCTGTTCCGCGAGGCGGGGCTGGTGGACGAGGAAGGTCTGCCGATTTACCCCAAGACATTGCAGGAAGTGGCGGAATACGGTCAGATTATCCGCGAAAAGACGGGCAAGGCGGGGCTTGTGTTCCCGGCGAGCGAGACGTATGGCGGCTGGCTGTTCACCAATATCGCGTGGAATTTCGGCTGCGTGGGCGAAAACGCGCTGGAATATCAGGATGAAGACGGCCGCTGGGTGTGCAACTTCACATCCGACGAGTGCGTGGCGGCGATGGAGTACATCCGCGACCTGCGCTGGAAGTACAACATCCTCAATGCCGACGCGACCACGACCGACTGGGCGGGCGCGCATTCTCTGCTGGGCACGGGCGAAGCGGCGATGAACTTCGCGGCGGATGACTCGGTTGACCAGCCGACCTCCAACAAGGGTCTGCCGGTGGAGGACTTCGCACTGATTCCGTTCCCGGCGGGCAACGCGGGACGCTATGCGCTGGCGGGCGGCACCTGCTACATGTTCGCGCCGAACATTACCGAGGATCAGGCGACGGCGCTGATGGCATACCTGACCGTGCTGGGCAAGATGCCCTACCTGAATGACCAGATTATCGAGGGGATGCGCGCGGACTATGCTGCCAAGCGCGACCGCGGCGCACCAGTTCTGCCCGCCATCAGCGCGTGGAACGATGAGGACTACAACGCGGCGAAGCAGGCGATTATTGACGAATACTGCAATGTCGATATGCGCTTGTATAACGACTTCTTCGATTCCATCACGCAGGGCACGATTACGCTGCGCTCGGAAGAACCCGTCTTTGCGCAGCAGCTGTATCGCGAGCTGACCGCAGTCATTCAGCGCGTCATCACCCGCGAGGGCGCGGATGTGCGCAAGGCGCTGCAGAAGGCGCAGGATTCCTTCCAGGAGTATCTGGATGATGAAATCAATGATTATTAATTTCTGATTCTGCATGGCATTGCACTGTTTGTTGCAGAGGGTTTCGCCTCTGCGGAGGCGACCAAAGGGCTTTCCGATCGCCCTTTGGAAACCTTCGGCGCCGCTGCACTTTGGGTTAGCCCTTGTTGGTGACAAGCGAAAGTCAATGCGGACGGGGCAGTGCGGTGCCATCGGGCAATTATTGCTAATTGCTAATTCCTCATTTCTAATTGGAAAAAAGAACACCGGCGGAGGAGAACCGATGCCGGTTTCTTTTACACAAAAATCGCTCAAATCTTCGCGGAGGAACGCCTATGAGCAGAAAAAAGGCGCAAGTCGGCTTGCGCGCACGGACGGTTGACCACCTCAATGCTTGGCTGATTATGCTGCCGAGCCTCGTGCTGATGCTGTTCTTTGTCTGGGAACCGCTGTTCGAGAGCGTGGTGATGAGCCTGTACAAGACGCGCAACATCGAACTGGTGAACTTCATCGGCTTCAAAAATTACATCAGCGTCATGGGCAAAGATGACTTCCTGCAGGCGCTGACGAACACGTTCTCGTACACGTTCTGGTCGCTGCTGCTGGGCTTCTTCCTGCCGATGGTGCTGGCGCTGCTGATTGGGGAGACCGTGCGGAGCAAAAGCTTCTTCCGCACGGTGGCGTATCTGCCGAATATGCTGCCCGGTCTGGCGGTCGTCATCCTCTGGTCGGCGTTCTTCTCCGGCGAGAAGTCCGGCGTGCTGAACATCCTGCTCAGCCACTTGGGCATTGCGCCGCAGACGTACCTGACGCGCTCGGAGTGGGTCATCCCCATCATCATCCTGATCGCGACGTGGAAGGGCGCGGGCGCGACGGCGCTGATTTACATGGCGGGCATGTCCAGTGTCAGCCCGGAGCTGTACGAAGCGGCGGCGATTGACGGCGCGGGCATCTGGCAGCGCATCATCCACATCATGATTCCTGCTATCAAGAAGCTCGCGGGTACGCTGCTGATTCTGCAAATCATCTCCGTGTTCCAGATTATGTATGAACCGATGGTGCTGACGAAGGGCGGCCCGGATAATGCGTCCCTGTCGCTGATGCAGCTGATGTGGCAGTACGCGTTCGGCGGCTCGATGAACTATGGCAAGGCATCTGCCGTCGCGGTGATTGTCACGCTGATTTTGCTCGTCATGACGGCGATTTACTCCTACTTCGACCGCAAAGAATCCGACTGGGATTAAGGAGGGAGAACGCATATGGCAAAAGCACAGCGCACCGGCGTCATCCGGGACTACGATATGCACTCCGCGTCTGTCCGGGTTGGGTATGGGTTCATCATCTTCTTCTGCCTGATTATGACGGTCATCGCGGTTTTCCCGATTATCTGGGTTGTGCTGGCGGGCTTCAAGGACTTGAAGGAGTTCATGTCGTCCGTCAAACTGCTCCCGGAGGTGTTCGATTTTTCTCTCTTCGCGAAAACGTGGTCGCAGCTGGGCATTGCGCAGAACTACCTTAACTCGCTGATTTCCGTCGCGGGCAGCGTCGTCTGCGCGATTGTGTTCAACGGTCTGCTGGGCTACGGGCTGGCGATTTTGAAACCCAAGGGCTACGGCATCGTCAAGAAGCTCGTCATGCTCTCCCTGCTCCTGCCGACGACCATCAGCATCGTGCCGCTGTTCATGAACATCCAGAAGCTGAATCTCGGCGGCTCGTTCGTCCCGCTCTGGCTGAGCTATGGCGCGAACGCCATGTACGTTATCCTGTTCGTGCAGTTCTTTGAATCGCTGCCGACTTCCATCATCGAAGCCGGGCGGATTGATGGCTGCACGCAGTTGCAAACGTTCTTCTACATCGTCCTGCCGCTGTCCAAGCCGATTTGCTCCGTGATTGCGATTTTCGCCATCAACGCCGCATGGTCGGACTTCCTCCTGCCGTATCTGGTGCTTCGCGGCAGCGCGCTGCAAACGGTGATGGTGCGCCTGTTTGTTTTCAGCACGGAACAGACCGTCAACGCCGACACGATGATGCGCTCCGTCGTTTTCTCGATGATTCCGCCCATCATCCTTTTCTTCATCTTCCAGAAGCAGCTGACCGAAAACGCTGTGTCTGTGGGCATCAAGGGGTGACATTATAAAAAACTTCGATAGTCACCCAGTAACATGGGAGGCGCCGAAGGAGTCCAGAGGGCGACCGCAGACTTCGTCTGCTTTCATTGCCCTCTGGAACTTGCTTAACAGCCCATTCACGGAAAAGAAGACAACCTGCAATACCGAAAAAAAGAGCTTCTACTTCTTTCTTGCCAAAAAGAAAGAACCGACAGGAGGACACACAATGGCAAAAGCCGCTGACGTATATTTCCAAGTAGACCCGTGGAGGGTCATTGAACAGGGCTTCGACCCCGCCTACGCGCGCGTGAGCGAATCCATCTTCTCGCTGGGCAATGAGAGCATCGGCGTGCGCGGCTGCTTCGATGAGGGCGGACACGTCGATAGCCTTCGCGGGGCGTATACCAATGGCATCTACGATATGGAGAAGCTGAGCCGCTCCTATAAGGGCATCATTGACAAAACGCACTTCATGATTCCCTCGGCGGAATGGCTGATGACGACGATTTCCGTCGATGGCGAAACGCTCGATTTGGGTCAGTCGCAATTCTCCGACTTCACCCGCGAACTCGACCTCCGCGCCGGCACGCTCACCCGCCGATTCCTCTGGACGACGAAGAGCGGCAAGCAAATCCGCCTGACCTTTCTTCGCTTCCTCGACATGGTGCGCCGCGAACGCGCGTACCAGCGCATCACGCTCGAAGCGCTCAATTTTACGGGCAGCGTGACGGTTACGTCCGGCGTGTCCTTCGACGTTGTGCATGAGGGGCGGCAGAGGTGCTTCTGGCAGGAGACGCGCACCGACGCGAAGCCGGATTGCCTGATGGCGCAGTCCCGCACGACGCTCTCGAATCAGGAGGAGTTTTGCGGCGCATGGCTGACGCTGCCCGGCGAATCCACCACATCCGCCGAGGGCAAAACCGTCACTGCGACGGCGGATGTTCTGCTTGCGCCGGGGCAAGCCGTGCAAATCGACAAGCGCGTCGTCGTGCTGTTCAACGGTCGGCAGGGGGACGACCTCTGGCAGAGCGGGCAGGACGCGATGGCGCAGAGCAAAGCCGTCTCGCTCGATGACGCACAGGCGTCACAGCGTGCGTATTGGGATGCTTACTGGCACACGTCCGACATCTGCATTGAGCCGAAAGATGAAAGGATGGCGGAAGCCGTCGCAGCGGAACAGCAGGGGATTCGCTTCTGCTCCTTCCAGCTCGCGCAGACCTACAACGGCGGCAGTATGCGCCACAACATTGGCGCGAAGGGCTTGACGGGCGAGGCGTACAACGGTCATGCATTCTGGGACACGGAATCCTGCTGCCTGCCGTTCTACCTCTTCACGAACCCGGAAGCCGCGAAATCGCTCCTTCTTTTCCGCTACAACACGCTGCCGATGGCGCTGGAGCGCGCAAAAATGCTGGACTGCAAGGGCGCATGCTACCCGATTGCGACGCTCAACGGTGACGAGGCATGTCCGCTCTGGCAGCACGCAAGCCTGCAATTGCAGCCGAGCACGGCGGTGTCCTACGGCATCTGGCATTATGTCCACCTGACGGACGACAAGGCGTTTTTGTACCGATACGGCGCGGAAATGCTGCTGCAAATCGCCCGATTCCAAGCGACTCGCGTCGGCTTCAGCGAGAAAATCGGCAAATACGGCTTCTTTGGCGTGATGGGCCCGGACGAGTTCCACATGATGGTCAACAACAACGCGTATACCAATTATATGGGGATGCGCGCCCTGCGCTATGCGGCGGATGTGATGGATGCAATGCGGGCGGATGCGCCGGAGGCTTACGCGGCACTGTGTGAAAAAGTCGAGCTTGCACCGGATGAACCCGCGCAATGGCGGCACATTGCCGACAACATGTACATTCCGGAAACGCCCAATCACTTGTTTGAGCAGCACGACGGCTTTTTTGAGCTGCCGCACACGGACATCAACAGCATTCCGGTCAGCGAGTTCCCGCTCTACGACCACTGGGCGTACGACCGCATCTACCGCACAGACATGATTAAGCAGCCGGATGTGCTGATGTTCCTCTACCTCTACAATTCGTCTTTTGATACCGAGACGAAGCGTATCAACTACGATTTCTACCAGCCGCGCACGATTCACGAATCCTCCCTTTCGCCTGCGATTCACTCCATTCTGGCGGCAGAACTGGACAAGATGGACGAGGCAGTCAATTTCTTCGGCTACGCGACGCGCCTTGATCTGGACAACTATAACCGCAATACGCGCGAGGGCTTGCACATCACGAGCATCGCGATGGCATGGGCGAACATCGTCTACGGCTTCGCAGGTCTGCGCAGCGATGACACGATGCTGCGTTTCGCCCCGCGTCTGCCGGAGCGCTGGAAGCGGCTGACCTTCTCGGTCATGTACCGCGGGCGTGTGATTGCAATCAGCATGGATGCGGACAAGACCGTGTTCCAGCTGACGCAGGGGGACAAACTGGCGGTACAGGTGTATGGCGAGACGGTGGAATTGACGGATGAGCCAATTTCGGTGCAGCGGCAGTAAAGCTGAATACAAAACAGGCGCTGGCAGGGTGAGATTCTTGCCAGCGCCTGTTTGCGTGCAGAAAAGAATTGAAAAGTCAACAGTATGTGTGATACTATTTCCAAATTCACCTGCGCCATCTGCTTGCGCCTTTTCCCCGTTGGCGTCCGCTCATTCCACTTAGCGTAGCGCTGCTACGCTGCGTTTCATTCGCGTTAGCCAACGTGAAAAATTCGCGGCGCATCTTGGCGCATTCTCATTTGGAAATAGTATGAGAGCAGGGACACGCATCTGCGCAGTTCGTTATGGCGCTGCGTACTCAACCACCGTCTGAATATCCGTTTGTTTGAACAGCATACAGCCGCAGTGCCCTTTGAAAGTGGGGAAGCTGATGATTTTCAATTTTGTGTCAATCTCCGGGCTGTAATATACAATTTCCAGCGTTTCACCGAACAGCGCCGTGCGCTCGTAGACGCGCAGCCACTTTGCGTCCATATTGGGGAAAATGCTGCCGAACGAGTGGTTGATGAGCTGCTGCAGCGGCGTTTTTTCGATTTCTGCCAGTGCCTCGTTACCGTAGCGGAAGATCCAGTCCACAGCGGCGCGCTCCTCGTTGAACACCATCTCGATGTCGGTAAACGCAAAGGGCGCGCTGTCATAGCTGGCATAGTGCCGCTGATATTCTTCCTGTGTGGTGGGCGCGTCGCTGTTAGACAGGTTCTGCGCAATCTGCCGCCGTCCGGCGCGCAGCTGTTCTTTGAGTTCTCGTTTCTTTCGACAGCTATAATACAGCATTTCTCCGTTGACGAGTTCAATCTCCTTTCCAATGGCGTGGATTCCCTTGATAGATACCAGCGTGGCGCGGTCGGCGCGGATAAAGCCGCTGCCGAGCATGCTTTCTAATTCATGGATGGTAGCATAGGTTTCGTAGGTTCTGCCATCGGAAAAATGGATGATCGACTGGCGGCCTGACAATTGAATATAAAGAATGTCCTCTGTCAGCAAGCTGATATGTCTGCGGTTGGAAATAACGGAAATATCGTCGAAGCTCATAGCTTTTTCCTCCACCATTATAATACCATTACAGAATACCATGTTTTCAGATGCAATGCAAGATTCAATGCAAAGAAAAAACGTCATTCGCGCAGGATTGTACGATGTTCACGCAAGGTCTGTTGCAATTCAAACAAAGTTATGCTACACTGAAAACATAAGAACAGAAAAGGACGGAAGGTGAGCGATGTCATCTTTCGTAGCAGTTCCCTATGGGGAAACCTGTCTGAGTAAAGGAGGAACACCTGTGAAAAAGAAACTGCTAAGCATACTCCTTGTGCCGACCATGCTGGCTGCCGCGCTGACGGTCTGCGCCAGTGCCGAGAAAAGCAGCGACACTGCCGCCGCGCTCAATGCAGAGATGAAGCCGGCAACCCAAAGCACCATTGAGGCGAATCGGCAGGTATACGACTTCCTGAACTTTGAGGATACGTCGGAGTTTGAGAATGCGGAAAGAGGCTTCATTACTGCGCCGGACACACTGAATCTCTGTGGCGAGAACGGGAGAACTGTGTGGACGCAGGACGCATATGCGTTTCTTGACAAAGATGCGCCGGATACCGCCAATCCCAGCCTGTGGCGGAATACGCAGCTAAACCACTTGTACGGTCTCTTTGAGGTCACTGACGGCATCTACCAGGTGCGCGGCTATGATATTTCCAATATTACCTTCGTCCGCAGCGAACACGGATGGATTATCATGGACTGCGGCAGCAGCAAATATACCGCGGCGGAAGCGCTGAAACTCTTCCGCTCCGAGATGGGCGATGCGCGGATTGTCGCCATTGTCATCAGCCATGCGCATGTGGATCACTACGGCGGCATTGAAGGGCTGATTGCCCCCGAAGATGCTGCGGATAGCAGCCTGCCGCTTGACGAGCAGATTGCATCCGGAAAAACCGCAATTATTGTGCCGAAAGGCTTTACGGACGCGGTAATGAAGGAAAATGTCTTTGTGGGCACGGCAATGAAGCGGCGGGCGTTTTTCCAGTATGGCTCCATGCTTCCCTATGGCGAACAGGGACGCCTTTCGGTGGGCATTGGCCTGACCGCAGTGCAGACCGGTGTCGGTTATATCGCGCCGACCTTCGAGGTTGCGGATTCGATTTATGAAACAACCATTGATGGCGTAACCGCTATCTTCCAGCAGACGCCGGGAACGGAATCTCCCGCCGAAATGAATACCTATTTCCCCGACAGCAAAGCCCTCTGGATGGCGGAAAACTGCAGCGGAACCATGCACAATCTCTACACGCTGCGCGGCGCGGAGGTGCGGGATGCGAATGGCTGGGCTCGTTACATCACCGAGGCGCAGTCGCTGTTCCCCGATGCCGAGGTTGTCTTTCAGGCACACAATTGGCCGCATTGGGGCAAGGAAACCGTCAACGAATACCTGACCAACACAGCTGCTATCTATAAATTCATCCACGATCAGACGCTCCTGTATATCAACGAAGGTTATACCTCCACGGAGATTGCCTCCATGATCCGGCTGCCGGAGGAACTGGAAAAAGTTTGGTATACCCGGCAGTATTACGGTACGCTGAAGCACAATGTCAAGGCGGTCTATCAGAAATACATGGGCTGGTACGATGCAAACCCGATTCATCTGGACGAACTGACGCCGAGCGAATATGCCAAAAAACTTGTGGAGTATCTTGGCGACACGGACAAGGTGCTTGAAATGGCGCGTGCCGATTATGAAAAGGGCGAATATCAGTGGGTTGCACAGATAACGAATACGCTGGTATATGCTGACCCGGAAAATAAGGAAGCGCGCTATCTGTGCGCAGATGCGCTGGAGCAGCTTGGCTATCAGGCCGAGTCGGGCGCATGGAGAAACGCTTATCTTGTGGCAGCCTTTGAGCTGCGGAACGGCACCGGCCTGTACCCGCAGGCAGCCAAACTTGGCGTCGGCACCACCGCACAGGGGATGGACGCGCAGACAATGCTGGATTACATGGGCATTATCATGGATTCGGAAAAGATTCAGAATCGTTCCTTCACCATCAACCTCAAGCTGACGGATGGCGACGATTATCTGCTGAAGATCCACCATGGCGTGCTCCTGTACTATAAGGATGCGCTCTCGGATGAGGCAGACCTGACGATTTCTACCCCCCGAATCGGGATTCTTGCCATCACAAGCGGAAATCAGGAAAATATCGACAAGCTCATCACCGTTGAAAAGGGCGATAAGGCGCTGTTCCAAGTGCTTTGTGACAGTATGGCCGCTTTTGACCTGTATTTCAATATCATCGAACCGTAAGAAAAATCGTTATAGGGAGGGAAAAAAGATGAAGAAAATCACAGTAATCCTGCTCTGCATGGCGATGCTGCTGTCCGGCTGCGCATGGAGTGTCAAGGCGGAGGCTGTCTCGTCGTCCGAAGATGTGTGGAAAACCATTGAGGAGGCTTACATTTACGCATTCCCGCTGGTGCTGATGGACGCGACGAGAACTTCCGCAACGAATACGGAGGAAGCCGCACCCGGCAAGGCGCCTGTTAATCAGTTCATGCACGGTGTGGCACTGGCCAACGCGCAGTTCAAAAACGTGGTGACGCCTAACGTGGACACCATCTATACACAGGTGTGGTATGACCTGAGCGAAGAGCCGATGATCTATGTGCATCCGGAAACAGACCGCTTCTGCAAGGCGCAGGTGCTTGACGCATGGACAAATACCGTCGCTGTCCTTGACCGGGCTGGAGTCTATGCAATCACGCGCTCAACTTGGAAGGGCGACCTGCCGGACAATGTGACCCGCATTGATGTTCCTACCGCTATGGCGTGGGCCATTACCAGAACGGTGCTTTCCGGAGAGGCGGATCTTCCGAATGTGTATGCCATTCAGGCGCAGATGCAGCTTTTACCGCTTTCTGTCTACCTGAGCGGAGAAGCGTATCAGCCCCCGAAGGGGATCTATCGGGAGGAAAACAGCTATGTCCCCATCAACAAGGTACTGTCGCTGGATCCTGTCACATTTTTCAACAAAGCCAACACGCTGATGGAAGACAATCCGCCGTCCGCCGCTGATGCGGAAATACTTGAAAAACTCGCGGCAGTTCACGTTGGCCCCGGCATGGAATTTGATGCATCTGTTTTGACCGGAGATATTCAGGCAAATTGGCGGGAAATGCTGCAAGGGCTTCGGCAGAAGCTCGCGGCAGAGGGAATGAAGTTTTCAAAACAGCTGGGGCAGTGGAGCTATTTCGGCGCGCCAATCGGAGACTTTGGTACGGAATATGCCTACCGTGCGCTGGTAGCCATTGCCGGACTTGGGGCAAATACGGTGGAAATCGCACTGTACCCCAAGACGGAAAAGGATGCTGACGGGAATCCTTTGACGGGAGAAAAGTCCTACATTCTCCACCTTGAAAGCGATCCGCAGGTGCTTGACGGCGGTTTCTGGTCGATCACTGCATATGGTGACGATGATTTCCTCATCGATAATCTGCTCGACCGCTACTGCATCAACGACCGTTCGGGTTTGAAGAGGAATGACGACGGCTCTGTGGATGTAATTTTGTCGAAGGACGCGCCGGCAGACACGACCAATTGGCTTCCGGTGGGGGAAGGCGGATTCCATCTGTTTATGCGCATCTATACGCCAGATATGGAGGCACTCAAGACGTGGACAGTGCCGACCATTACGGAAATCAACTAAGGCACTACCGCACAATTCGTTGGCAGCGCTGGCGATGCCTTTTCTGCCATCTGCTTCTTGCAGAAATCTCGATTTA
>OKSI01000562.1_pt1 | contig 13921 bp, 8 predicted proteins | sample 1606221 | NCBI WGS metagenome assembly OKSI01 (sample SAMEA3879540, study PRJEB24766) | human gut metagenome | biome: human-associated habitat; feature: feces | place: USA | collected 1985/1987 | reverse complement strand
CTGTTTTGCGGATAGAATGTTCTAAAAAGGAGGAGTATCTTATGCAGATCACAATCAGAGAACCCGGAAGTGCCATTACACATTTTATTGCCATGATGATGGCTGTTTTCGCAACTGTTCCGCTGTTAGTCAAGGCCGGAATCCAATCCGGATGGGAGAATTTCCTGGCGATGGCGATCTTTATGGGAAGTATGATCCTGTTGTACGGTGCCAGTGCCACCTATCATTCCGTAGACCTCACCGGAAGAAGTCTGCGTGTCTTTCGTAAGCTGGACCACATGATGATCTTCGTACTGATCGCCGGATCCTATACTCCGGTATGTCTGATCGTGCTTGGTGGAAAATTAGGTTATACCCTGCTTGCCCTAGTGTGGGGTATCGCCGCTGTCGGCATGCTGGTAAAAGCCTGCTGGATCACCTGTCCCAAATGGTTTTCTTCCGTGATCTATATTGCCATGGGCTGGGTATGTGTTCTGGTATTCGGACCTTTGCTTAAGACCCTGTCAGTGCCTGCGTTCCTGTGGCTGCTGGCGGGGCTTGCGTGCATCGCGCGCTTTGTGATATTTGACCGCAGCATACGCACCGGAAAGCCGCTGCCGTTTTCAGACAGACTCCTGAAGATAGTCCACATCTGCATTGCCGTGGGTTTGGCGGTGTTCGTGTTCGCGGAGTGCATCATCTGCTCCGGCGCGTTCGTGAAGCCAGAAGCGGGGCTTGACTGCATAATCGTCCTCGGCGCGAAGGTCAACGGAACGCAGCCGAGCGGCGCGCTCGCGCAGCGGATAGACGCGGCGGCGGAGTATCTCATGGCAAATCCCGATACCGTCTGCATCGCGTCCGGCGGTCAGGGGGACGACGAGGGCATCAGCGAGGCAGAGTGCATCCGCCGCTACCTCATAAACTACGGCATAGACCCGGAGAGGGTGCTCCTTGAGGACAAGTCTACCAGTACGCTGACGAACATCGAAAACAGCCTGAAGCTGCTGCCCGAGGGGGCGGACATCCACGCCGCGCTGGGCAAGCTCCACCGGCTGGAAGAGGAGGAGCCCCAGCTCCATGTGGTCTGGAACGAGACGCTGGGCGAGATCCATGTCCAGCTGATGGGCGAGATCCAGCTGGAGGTGCTGAAAAGCCTGCTGGCCGAGCGGTACGGGCTGGAGGTCAGCTTCGGACCCGGCGGCATCCTGTATAAGGAGACCATCACCGAAGCCATGGAGGGCGTGGGCCACTACGAGCCCCTGCGCCACTATGCCGAGGTGCATCTGCTGCTGGAACCGCTGCCCCGGGGCAGCGGGATGCAGTTTGCCGCCGACTGCCGGGAAGAGGTGCTGGACAAGAACTGGCAGCGGCTGGTGCTGACTCACCTTGAGGAAAAGCAGCATCTGGGTGTGCTCATCGGGGCACCCCTGACCGATGTGAAGATCACCCTCATTGCGGGCCGCGCCCACCTCAAACACACCGAGGGCGGCGACTTTCGCCAGGCCACGTACCGCGCGATTCGCCAGGGGCTCATGCAGGCGCGTGAGGCCGGCGCGGCGGTGCTGTTGGAGCCGTGGTATCGCTTTGAGCTCGAGGTGCCGGGGGAGTGCGTGGGCCGGGCGCTCTCGGATGCCACGCGCATGGGTGCCGAGTACGAGCCGCCGGCGATGGCGGGGGACCGGGCGAAGCTTGTGGGTCGCGTGCCGGCATCTGAGGTGCAGGATTACGCGCTGGAGGTGGCTGCCTACACGAGCGGTCGCGGGCATCTGTACCTAGAGTTCGCTGGTTATGCGGCTTGCCATGATGCCGAGCACGTAATCGAGACGGCCGCCTATGAGCCCGAGGCCGATCTGCCCAACACGCCCGATTCGGTCTTTTGCTCTCACGGCGCCGGTTACACGGTCAAATGGTGCGACGTCCCCGCCGCAGCGCACGTAAAGGTCGATCCCGCCACCTTTCGCCCCTGGCGAGCAGCAGACGCGGAGTTTTTCGGCCACATGTGACAAAGGGACAGCTCCTTTGTCACAGGCTATTGGTATAACTTGGTATAAGTTGGTATAACTATTACCAGGGTTTGCCAATCCGAGGAGGCCGACATGAATCCAAATCCCTTTAAGCCCACGGCTGGCAAGCGGCCTCCGATACTCATCGGCCGCGAGTCGGTCATCGAAGATTTCGAGGAAGGACTCGATAACGGCGCCGGAGCGCCGGGTAGGCTCATGCTCATTACGGGAAACCGCGGCTGTGGCAAGACGGTTCTCCTGCGGGAACTGCAACGTCTCGCCAACGAGCGCGGATGGGCGGTTGTCTCCGATTCCGCCTCGCTTGGCTTATGCGACCGCTTGGCCGACGCGCTTCGCTCGAATAAGCCCGTTGTGACGTCAATGGAGTTCGGTCCGTCGTTTGGCCGGATGTCGGTCGAGGCGGCGCGGGCAAAGGGCGAAACGTTGCGAGGGCTGGTCAACGAGCGCCTCAAGAAGCTCGGTCCAGGCAAGGGCATACTGTTTGCGATTGACGAGGCGCAATCGGCGTCTATCGAGGAACTGGCGGCTCTTGCCGTTCTCTATCAGCAGGTGCTCGGAGACCAGGATGCTACGGGCTTGCCCGATAGCGAGCAGCGCGGCCTTGCGCTGGTGTTCGCCGGCTTACCCAGTATGGTTGACGATCTGCTCGAAGAGCCGAGCGTAACGTTTTTACGGCGTGCCCAGCAGCGTACGTTGGGGGCGATATCCTTGCCCAAGGTGCGCGATTCGTATATCCAGACGGTCAAGGACGCTGGTCTTTACGTGGACGCGGGGACGGCGGACCTTGCGGCGCGCAAGAGCATGGGGCATCCCTATATGGTTCAGCTGGTGGGATATTACATGTGGCGCTCTGCCGTCCGGCGTGGCTCGCAGGTCATCGAAAGGCGCGATGTCGAGGATGGCCATGCGGATGCCGTCTCCGAGTTCTACGAAGCGGTCGACGCGCCCCTGTATTACGGGCTGCGCAGTCCACAGCGCCTCTTTATCGAGGCCATGGCGGTTGACGAGGGCAAACCGACGCGCATGGCGGATGTCATTGAGCGCTGCGATCGCACCCAGAGCTGGGCGAGTAAATATCGCGCAAGCCTGATTCGCGAGCGCGTCATCGGGGCTGCCGGATACGGCCTCGTCCGGTTTACCGTGCCCATGCTGGGCGCGTACATTCGCGACCGCGTTTTATGGCATGAGTAGGGTGATAAAGGTGACGGAACAGAAGATGGGCCCGCAGGCTATCGAGGTGCGCGGTGCGCGCGTCCATAACCTCAAGGACATCGATATCGATATTCCGCTGGGAAGGCTCGTGGGCATTGCCGGCGTGTCGGGTTCGGGCAAGAGTTCGCTGGCGCTGGGGGTTCTTTATGCCGAGGGCTCGCGTCGCTACTTGGAAGCACTCAGCACCTATACTCGACGTCGCCTGACGCAGGCCGAACACGCCCAGGTGGACGAGGTGCTGCACGTGCCGGCGGCGCTCGCATTGCATCAGCGCCCCAGCGTGCCGGGCGTGCGTTCGACCTTTGGTACCATGACCGAGCTCAACAACAGCCTGCGTCTGCTCTTTAGCCGTTGCGCCCATCACGTGTGCCCGCATTGCGGGGCACGCGTGGAGCCGAGCCTTAACGTGGCTGCGGGCCTGTCGCTCACGTGTCCGACATGCGGCCGCGAGTTCTACGCGCCGAGTGCCGAGGAGCTTGCCTTTAACAGCGGCGGTGCATGCCCCACCTGTGGCGGCACCGGTGTCATGCGCGAGGTGGACGAAGCGAGCCTGGTACCCGACGAGTCAAAGACTATCAACGAGGGCGCGGTCCTTCCCTGGGGCACGCTCATGTGGGATCTGATGAAGCAGGTGGCAGGCGAGATGGGCGTGCGTACCGACGTGCCGTTTAACCAGCTCACGCCTCAAGAGCGTGACATCGTGTTCCACGGTCCGGCGGTTAAGAAGCACATTCTCTACGTTCCCAAAAACGGGGAGGGCGCCACGCCGCTCGACTTTACCTATTACAACGCCGTCTATACCGTCGAGAATGCGCTCGCCAAGGTCAAGGACGATAAGGGCCTCAAACGCGTTGCACGCTTTTTGCGCGAGGGGCCATGCCGTGACTGTGGTGGCACGCGTCTTTCCGAGGCTGCGCGCCAGCCCCAGGTGCGCGGTATCAATCTGGCACAGGCGGCGGCCATGACGCTTGGCGATGCGGTTGAGTGGGTGCGCGGGGTGCCCGCATCCTTGCCGGCCGAGATGCGGCCCATGGCGACGGATATCTGCGATTCGTTTTTGGGCGCGGCCCGTCGTCTGGTCGACCTGGGTCTCGATTACCTTTCACTCGACCGCGCCGGTGCCACGCTCTCCACGGGTGAGCGCCAGCGCGTGCAGCTCGCCCGCGTGGTGCGCAACCGATCGACAGGCGTGCTCTATGTGCTGGACGAGCCCTCGATCGGCTTGCATCCTGCCAATGTCGACGGCCTGGTGGGCGTAATGCGCGATCTGGTGGATGACGGCAACACCGTAGTTGTTGTCGACCACGATACGCGCGTACTAGTGGAAGCCGACTATCTGGTCGAGATGGGCCCCGTTGCCGGAGCAGGCGGCGGCAATGTGATCGCCGCTGGTACGGTAGACGAGGTCGAACAATCGCAAAGCAGCCGCATCGCCCCGTTTTTACGCGCCGAGCCTAAGCGCTTGCGCCCACAGGTGACTGACGACGAAATGTTCGACCAGGGCCATATCCGTGTGGCGACCGATGCCATCCATACCGTCAAGCCGCTCGAAGTCGATATCCCGCGCGGTCGCTTGGTCGCGGTGACGGGTGTTTCTGGTTCGGGCAAGACGACGTTGGTGCTCGAGACGCTTATCCCGGCGCTTAAGGCGCAGGCAGCTGGCGAGCGCTTGCCACGCCACGTGCGCTGGATCGATGCCGAGGGCATTGCGCGTGCCAACCTGATTGACGCCACGCCCATCGGTGCCAACGTGCGCTCGACGGTGGCGACCTATGCCGACATCCATGATGAGCTGCGCCGCGCCTTCGCCCGTACGTCCGAGGCTAAGGCAGCCGGCTACAAGGCGGGCGCCTTTAGCTACAACACCGGCGCCTTGCGCTGCCCTACGTGCGATGGCACGGGCTCTATATCGCTCGACGTGCAGTTTTTGCCCGATGTCGAGATCGTCTGCCCGGCATGTCGCGGTTCGCGCTACGCCGAGGCCGCCTCGCATATCCATCGCGAGGGCAAGGACGGGAGCCTGCTTACGTTGCCGCAGCTCATGGATATGAGTGTGGATGAGGCGCTCGACGCCACGGTGGGACTCAAGAAGGTTCAGACGCGTTTGCAGACCTTGCACGACCTGGGCCTGGGTTATCTCACGCTTGGCGAGCCCACGCCGGCGCTTTCGGGCGGTGAGGCACAGCGCCTTAAGCTCGCGAGCGAGATGAGCCGCGTGCAGGATGATGCCGTATTCGTGTTCGATGAGCCCACGATTGGCCTGCATCCGCTCGATGTTCAGGTACTGCTGAGCGTGTTTGACGGCCTCGTTGCCAAGGGCGCCACAGTTGTCGTGATCGAGCATGACCTCGACCTTATCCGTAACGCCGATTACGTGATCGACATGGGCCCGGGCGGTGGCGACGCGGGCGGGCAAATCGTCTGCGCCGGCACGCCGGGCGACATCGCTGCCTGCTCCAAGAGCATTACCGGCCGCTACCTATAGACAATGCGACAAAGGGACGGCCCCTTTGCCTCATTGATGCCTATTTCACGCATTGAGCCGCGAGATAGTCGCGGAAGAATGGCAATTCAAATGCGACGAGCCCCCGTCCTCGTTCCCCGATGATGCCGGCATCTATCATGCGACGTCGGTAGCGGGAGACCTGCTGCGGCGAACGCTTAAGGCGCTCGACAAGGTCAGCGGTGGTGGATTCTTCCTCGTCATCGAGCATGGCGATGAGGAATCGCTTGTCCTCTGCAGTGAGTTCCCGATAGGTTGCCGCGAGGATTCGGTCGTCCATCTCGTCGCGCGCGATTTTGATTCCCAGGTCAAAGTCGCGTGACGAGATTTCCTTCGAATCGCTTGTGAGATCCCAGGCACGGTAGCCTACGAGTTGCAATAGGAAGGGAAAACCAGAGATCGAGCGAACGGCTCTATCGATTCCCTCAGTATCTGCCAGGCGATCGTTTTCTTGGATTGTGCGAATCAAGGCCTCGCGTACGTCATAGTCGGCAATGCGACCCAGATGATATTGTTGGGCACGGCGAAGGAACGAGACCGTCTTGTGGTTCAGCAACGTCGAGACGTTATTGGGAAGTCCCGCCATGAGCAGGGCGACGCGTTTCCCATCGGTCACAAAGTGCTGATACGTCGCTGCGAGCTGAATCATCTCGTCGAGTGTCGGGTCCACCTCGTCAACCGTGACGAGCAGACCGGTGCCCGCCTCGTTGAGCTGGTCGATGATGTCGCTCATGCGATAACGCCAGGTTGAGGCATCGTGAACGCGATTGACCTCGATGCTGCCGAGCGGTGCAATTCCGAGACCGGTGACTTCGAAGTTGTGAGACGGGTCGATGAGATGACCTGCGGCACGTTTCGCCCCGAACTCGATTTCCTCAAGCATTCCCGGGAGCGCGGTCGCCTTTACGGCTATCCAGCCGTGGGATTCCGCCCTCGTCGCGAGCGACGACATGAGAGCGGTTTTACCGGTTCCACGCGCGCCTGAGAAGATCGAGGTCAATTCTGGGCGCCTACGCTGGCTCAAGAAGGCACGGTCCAAATCCCGAATAATCTGTTGTCTGCCAGCGAGATGGGCAGGAACCTCACCAAAACTGGGGGTAAACGGGTTCTCGAGATATTTCACAAGGCTCTCCTTTCACACCGCCGTTTAACTTCATTTTATTCTAGTTAATTCTGATTAAAAGCAATGGTTCGTTATTCAGAGCATCAATGTGACAAATGAACAGTCCCTTTGTCGCATTGATGCCAAAACCAATTTGTCAAGGGTTAGAGGGTTTAAAAATCTGCCATTTCTACCCCGTCCCCAAATGGCTGGTTTGCTACATGCCGGCAAAGCCTGTTTGGCGCAGGGCTTCGTAGAGGACGATGGCGGCGCTGTTGGAGAGGTTGAGTGCGCTGATGCGGTAGTCGTCCGGGTTGACGAAGTTGCCGCAGATGTCCTGCTGAAGGATGGCCTCGTGGCTGTCCTCGGTATGCCCCAGCGATTCCTCGTGAGCTTCCCAAGCCTCGGCGTTATCGAGTGAGTCACAATCGCGCAGCATGGGGATGCGCTCGCAACGCTCAGGCGCCGCGGCAAGCAGCGGCTCGGGAATGCCCGAGCTCTCGCTGCCAAAGACTAAGTAGTCGCCGTCGCGGTAGGTGCTTTGCGCATAGGTGCGGCGCGCCTTTTTGGTCAGCAGATGCAGGCGCTCGTCGGCGGGGGAGAGGTCGTTGCGCGCAAGGAAATCCTCCCAGCTGGCATAGGTCGTCACGTCCAAGTTTTGCCAGTAGCCCAGACCGGCGCGACGTACCGTCTTGTCGTCGAGCGAAAAGCCCAGTGGCTCCACCAGATGCAGGCGGGTACCGGTAATCACGCAGGTACGGCCGATATTGCCCGTATTGGCCGGAATCTCGGGCGCATACAGCACAATGTTGAACATGGATCTCCTTGGATCGGAATGAAAAACCACCACGAAGGGGACACCTTCGTGGTGGTTTGGCGGTTACGTAGGCGGAAAAATGCCCGCTTGGATAGCCTAGGCGCGGTGCCAGTCGGTCAGGCAGGCATCGAGGGAGGCGATGAGCGCATCCTTGTCCATGTGACGGCCGATGATGCACAGGCTCGTCATACGGTCGCCCGTCTCGTCGTCCCAAATCTGCATGATCTCGGGGTTCTCGTCGATAATCTTCTGCTTCTCGCCCTCGGGCGCCGAGTCAACGAACAGGCCGTTCTCCATCAGGCGCATCTGGTGGCCGGCCTGCTCAAACATGTAGCACATGTCCGGATTGCCGGTCTGCCACAGCGGGCCCTTGACGCGGATGATCTCGTCGGGCCACTCCTGCTCAACAAAATCGGTGAACTTCTGCAGGTCAAACGGCTTGCGGCGCGAGTACACAAAGGTCTCGATGTCGTACTCGAGCACCTCGGGGTCGTCGTGCTCCTCGGGATGCTCCATGGCCTCGATCCAGGCGGCGGAGTTGTAGGCGCGCATAAAGTCGAAGCGGTCGGTATCGAGCAGCTCCTCCATGGGGACCTCGCCGTTTTGGGCCTCGACGATCACGGCGTCTTTCTGCAGGCTGCGCACGATGGCCTTGAGCTCGGCGATCTGCTCAGGGCTCACGGTATCGGTCTTGTTGAGGATCAGCGTGGAGCAGAACTCGATCTGCTGGATGAGCAGGCTTTCGATGTCGTCCTCGTCGATATCCTCGGCCAGCAGGTCGCGGCCGCCGTTGAACTCGTCGTACATGCGGGCGCAGTCGACCACGGCCACGATGTTGTCGAGCGCGAGCTTGGGCTCGCCGCCCACCTTGGCCTCGTCGCAGAAGCTCGAGATGGTGTAGGCGATGGGGATGGGCTCGCAAATGCCCGAGGCCTCGATGATGATGTAATCGAAGTTGCCCGAATCGGCGATGCCCTGCAGCTGGTTAGCAAGGTCGTCCGAAAGCGTGCAGCAGATGCAGCCGTTGGTGAGCGGGATGAGGTCGTCGGTCTCGGAAAGGCCGCCGTCGGCGATAAGGCTGGCGTCGACATTGATCTCGCCGATATCGTTGACGATCACGGCGGCGCGGATGCCGCCGTCGTTAGCGAGGATGTGGTTGAGCAGCGTGGTCTTGCCGGCACCGAGGTATCCGGTAAGCATGATGATCTTCACGGGTTTGTTGGGCATGTGCCCTCCTTTGTTAGACATGGCTTACAGTTGAATCATATGCCAAACGCCTGCTCTTATACCCACGCGCCGGCAAATAACACAAGCTACTCCCAGGCTCCCCATACATCGGGGCAATAACCGACGGTGGCCTTTTTGCCGTTGCGCACGATGGGCTCGGCTAGAACCTGCTGGTTCTCGAGCAGCTTGTCGAAGCGCTGACTGGGGGTGAGATGCTGAATGAGCGCGAGCGTCTCCTCGTCCTTGGCTTTGGGGTTGAGCAGCTTGTCGATACCGCCGACCGCCTGCATCACGCTCGTGAGCTCGCCCTTGCTCATCTCCTTTTCCTTAAGGTCGATAAACTGCACCTTAATGCGGCGCTCTTTAAAATAACGCTGTGCCTTCTTGGTATCGAAGGACTTCTTGGTGCCGAAGATTTGCACGTTCATAGTATGTTCCGCCGTTCTACCTGATGAAGTTGGTCGTTGCTCGATCTGCCTCGGGTGCGTTGATACCGGCGGCCTGTCCGGCCTCGATGCAACGTAGGAGCCAAGCCATGTTCTTACCGATGTTTCGCATGGTGGCAAGGCCCTCGGCATCCCCATCGGCGTCGCCGGGCACGCGGCCAAACACGTTGTTCCAGTAGGTGGAAGCAACTACGGGCATCTGCTTAATGGTGAAGTACTTGTTGAGCACATCGAAGGTGGTCGACGTGCCGCCGCGACGGGCGACGGCGATGGCAGCGCCCGGCTTGTGTGCAAAGGCTTTGCCTCCGGCATAGAATGCGCGATCGAGGGCCGAAAGGATGCGGCCGCTGGGATGCGCGTAGTAGACGGGCGAGCCAAAGACAAAGCCGTCTGCCTGCTCGGCGGCAGCGATGAGCTCGTTCACCACGTCATCGTCAAAGGTGCAGCGACCGCCAAGCTTGCCGCACTGACCGCAGCCGATGCAGTCGCGAATGGGCTTGGCGCCCAGCTGAAACACCTCGGTATCAATACCTTCGGCATTGAGCTGCTCGGCGATCTCGGCGAGTGCGCGGGCGGTGTTGCCGTTTGCCTTGGGGCTGCCATTGACCAAAAGAACCTTCATCACAAACTCCCTCTGCTTTTGGTGACTTCTGCAGAGGATTATCGCACGATGGGGGGGCGGCGCGGGCGCGGCGCTAATCCAGTTTGGTACCTGGCACCTGCACGGCTTTCCCAAGCAACGCTTTGAGCTCGTTCAAAATGGAAACGGGCTGTCGGTCAACGCTGTCCAGATGGAGCGTCGCCACACGAATGGGTGGCTGATATTCAAGCGAGCCGATGAGCACGGGAGACCCCAGGAATCGTTCGATTTCGTTTGCGAGCTCGTCGATTGCCTCGGGGCCGAGCTCATCGAAAAGCGCCACGAACATCGGCCCCGTCGAGCGGAACAGGCGGCCCTTGCCGCGCGAACAATCCATGAGACAGGCGGCGCTTTCGGCGAGCACACGGTCGCCCGCATCGAATCCAAAGCGGGCATTGACCTCGGCGATATCGTCAACCTTAATGGCAATAAAGCCTGCCTCGCGCGCCACGCGACGCATTTCGCCAATGGCGTTGACCAGGGCGTGAATATCGCCCAGGCCGGTTACGGAATCGGTCGTATCTGCCAAGCTTCGGTTGATGATAATGCCCACGTACATGTTAGGCTCGATATCGGTGCCGTCCAAGCGGTAGCCCGTGCAGTCGCAAAGCGCGTATGCCCCGGTGGCATCCATTACGCGATACTGCATGTAGTGGAAGTGCCATGTGCCGTGTATCACCATGTCGAGCTCGGCGCGTACGTTGTCGCGGTCCTCGGGATGAACGCGGGCAAGCCACATATCGACCGAGTTAAAAGGGTGCTGGGAAGGCAGGTCAAAATCGCGCACGGCGTTGACCGACCATTGCGATTCGCCCGTATCGAGATTGAGGATAAACGGATAGCGCGTCTCGGAGCTCATGGAGATCGCTTGGAACACCCGGTCGTTGCAGGGAAGCTGGTCGACGATTGGGCGTTGCGGCGCGCCATTGTCTTTCGGTTGCCGCACACGATGCATAAGCTTATAGCGATACATCTTGCGATCGGCATCCATCGTCATCTGGCGACGCGTGTCACCGGCAAGTGGATCGACGCGCGAGCAGCCAAAGCTAAAGCTGGCGATCATGGACGCCTTGCCACCTGAGCTCGCCTCGATCAGCCCGGCACGTACCTGCTCCAAGCGCTGCTCGAGTTCAGTCTCGTTTGCGGAGAGCGAGATGAGCACAAACTCGTCTCCACCGATACGGAACAGCATCTCATCGTGCTCCATGGTTTCGGAGAGCGTGCGGCAGATGCTCAGAATATAGCGATTGCCTTCGGCATGGCCAAACCTATCGTTGCAATGCTTGAGATGGTCGATGTCAATATAGGCGCAGGTGAAAGGGTTGCCTTTGCGCCAGAGCTGCTCGACGTGACGGTCGAGTCCGCCGCGGTTGCCCAAGTTGGTGAGCGGGTCGATATAGGCGTTGCTCTCAAGCAGCCGGCGCTCTTGTTGCAGGATGGCATGCGTCTTTTGCAGTTGCTCGCCAACGGCGCGTAGCTCAGCAGGCAGCGCGGCAACATCGAGTTCGGCGGTCGAGATGCCATTCGCAAGTCGCTGGAGATAGGCAATAATCGATTGCTCGCCCAGGCGATATGGCTCGTTCATGATGAATAACCTCCTTGGGCGGAACAATGGTTTGTATTATATCCCCAATTCGGTTTGAATTGGGGATATAAGTTAGCTAATGGAGACAAATGCCCCCTTCGGCGGTGGCGTTTTGCGCGCGAGCGTATCAGTTGTTATTGCCACCATCGAGCAATGCCTCAAAATCCTTCGCCGGCATGGGGCGGTAGTAGAGGAAGCCCTGAGCGTAACGGGCGCCCATATGGCGTAGCATGCTCGCCTGCTCATTTGTCTCGACGCCTTCGACCACGACGGGCAGATGGAGCGACTGCGCCATTTCGAGCATCGATGACACGATCTGCGCGCTGCGGCCTTGATCGCGGTCGGTGGGCACAAAGGTGCGGTCGAGCTTGATGACGTCGACGTTGACGTTCTTGAGCATCGCGAGCGTGGACTGGCCGGTGCCAAAATCGTCCATATAGGTCGAGAAGCCGCGGGTGTGCAGGTCGGCCGTCAGCTTGTCCACGGCCTCGGACTCTCCCGTATAAGCCGTCTCAGTGATCTCGATACGCATGAGCTCGGGCGGTAGGTTGTATTGGGCGGCAAGCGATCCCATATGTTCGGCAACGTCGCAGGCAAGGATATCCACGCGTGACACATTAAACGAAACCGGAACCACGCGAAGTCCTCGATCGATGCGCTCGCGCAGCCATGAGGCGACACCCTGCCAAATGTACTTGTCGAGCGTCACCACAAAGCCGCTTTCCTCGAGTGCGGGAATAAACGTTGCGGGCGAAATGAGAGAGCCGTCCTTGTCAATCCAGCGGGTGAGTGCTTCGGCGCCAATAATCTCGCCGGTTTCCATATCGACCTGGGGCTGCAAGTGGTAGGTAATACGACCATCTGAGAGCGCGTACTGGAATTCGGTCAGCGTGCGGTGGAACGCGACTTCGCGCTCGTACTCCGCGGGGCAGAAAATGGCAATGCGCTCCTTAAAGTCGTTTTTTGCGCGTCGATTGGTAAACATGGCCTTCGCCTGCGCATCGATGGTGATCTCCTCATTGGAGTCGATGGGGTAGACGCCCATGGACGGCCAAAAACCTACGCCGTCATCATGCCTGGCTACTGCCTCACGAACGCGGTTGTAGATTTGATGGACGGTGATGTGCTTAAAGGGGATGAGTACGCAAAAGTCATCTTGGCCCCAGTACCCTGCGACGCCCATATCGGCATTCTCGATGTCCTTGAGGACCGTGCCCACATCGGCAAGCAGGCGGTCGCCTTCGGCCTGTCCATACCATTCGTTAAACAGGCGCATGTGGCCCATGTCGACCGTGGCGATGCACCAGGCGCCGTCGTGCCTTGCCTCGAGAAATGCGTTGGCACGCCGCATAAACTCGCTGGGTCGATAGAGGCCCGTGAGTGAGTCGATACGTTCGGCGATGGCGCTTTTGCGCTCCGCCTCGGGTATGGGGAGGCTGTCGTTGGGAACAAGCCCGCCGGCCGTGCGAAGGCGACGGTCGAGTTCGCCTAAAACGGCGGTCGCCTGATGGGTTAAGTACTCGTAAAAGGCCGGGACGACAAGACAGACGGGAGTAATGGTGTCGCCTGCGATTCGAACAGGAGCGAAAACGGCCTCTTTAAGGTGGCGGGTCAGTTGCTCGAATGCCTCGTGGTCCAAATCGTTGCTAAGCACGACGAACTGGACGCTTCGTGAACGGTAAACCCTGCTTCTGCCTCGGGTGATCGACAGCATGCGGCCCGCGTATTCGGCAAGCATGTTGTCGACAGCCTCGGCCCCGTAGAGTTCGTTGAGCTTTGTCGTGCCACGAACGCGCACCGCTATAAGCCCTGTCTCGCAACGATCGCGGCGGCAGGCGTCGATGGCGTTGGCCAGCATGCGCTGCGTTCCGAGGCCTGTGGCGGCGTCGACGGTTTCGGCAAGTGCGTGGTTGACGATCTCGCCGACATAGAGCGAGGGGACATTTCCGTCGCCGTCGATACGAAACCCGCGAGCACGGCAGAGGACGTAGCCGCCGGCGGCATTGCGTACGCGGTACTGCATAACTCGACGGTGTTTAGTGCCGTTATAGACTTGGTCGATGTCGTCGGTAAAAGCCTCAAGGTCATCGGGATGGACGCGCGTTTTCCAGTAATCGCTGCAGTTGTCTATATGCTCCGAAGGAAGACCGAGATCGCGCAAGGCACCTTGTGACCAAAGGGTGCGATGTTTGTCCAAGTTCTCGATAAAGAAATAGCGGCCCTCGTTGAGCATCGAAAAGGCGTCGAAAATACGATCGCTTATTTCGAAGTCATCGGCGTGGACTTGCGTGATATTGCGTCGATCGAGGTGCACGGCATGACGTAGCTTGTAGTCGTACATACGATGGTCGGCATCGAGCGTCATGCGATTGGGGGCTTCGCCCAG
>OKSI01000561.1_pt1 | contig 13927 bp, 9 predicted proteins | sample 1606221 | NCBI WGS metagenome assembly OKSI01 (sample SAMEA3879540, study PRJEB24766) | human gut metagenome | biome: human-associated habitat; feature: feces | place: USA | collected 1985/1987 | reverse complement strand
GCAAGGCAATATTAAACTGGCTTATCCCTACATGGATAGTATAAACTAATTTTGAGCACCTACTTATCTTTGCGCGACGCCATAAAGCGGTCGTCATCATCATTGACGAGATTGCCTGCAGCATTGGTCACTTTCTTGAAGATGCTCGAGATGCGACCAAACATGCCGCTCTTCTGCTTAGGCTTCTTGGTCTCTCTTTCAGAAGTTTCCTCGGTTTCGACATCTGTTGTCTGGCCGTTCTGCTGCCCCTGAGCAACCGTCTGCGTCTGGGCTGCATTCTGATGGCCACCGATGGTGACATTCTGCACACCCTGCTGGCCTGTGCCTGCCAAGGTCTGCTGCATGCCCTGCTGTGAGAAATCGTTCTCCGTCTGGACATTTCCGCCCTGCGCCTGCTGTTCAAACGCATTGCCCTCCTGTCCGATCACACCGCCGCAGCAATTGATTTCGCCCTTGTCGATGAGGGCGATGGCGGCATTGAATGAGCCGTCGGCATTGAAAGACGACGATGGTTTGCTTTCAAGACGCGTTTGCAAACGGGTGTTCTTCACGAAGCGCACCTTTCTGAAATCGGTGAAGGCGGCAAAAGCCTTGTCGATGTTCTTCATATTGGCGGCGCCACCAGTCACCACGATGCCGCTGACGAGCTTCGAGTCGTCGTATTTGGAGAGGGCAATCTGGTGCTTGATGTTGAGGATGATTTCCTCCATACGTGCTTCCACCAAGCCGTTGAATTCTTCATACTTCACGGTGCGACCGTCGCCCAGCGTGACAGGTTCGTGCTTGTCTTCCTCCTCGTTGCTGTAAGCCGTGGCATATTTGCGTTTGAGCTGTTCAGCCTCCGAATCCTCAATTTGCAGTGTGCAAAGGTCGCGGTTGACGTTGGCGCCACCGAGAGGGATGACGGCGAAATGGCGGAGAATATTGTTCTTGAAGATGGCCACGGAAGTGGTTTCCGCGCCCATGTCCACGAAGGCGCATCCTGAGCGCTTCTCCGGCTCCGTCAAGATGGCGTCGGCCAGAGCGAGGACCGTGATGGGCATGCCCACCACGTTGAGATGAGCACTGCGGAAGCAGTTGTAAACGCTTTCCGACACGCTCGTGTTGGAGATGATATTGAGGAAGTGTCCTTCAATCACGTCAGACGCGATGCCGATGGGGTCGGCCACCACCTGCGTGCCGAGCTGGTAATCCTGCGGTATCACCTCGAGGATTTCGCGGTCGTTTCCAGGCATACTGTTATTGGAATCCTTCACGTTGTTGACCATTTCGGCGGTGATGAGTTGCTTCTCGCCGAGATGTCGCGTCACGGTGTTGGCCACGGTGTGCATGCCCATGCCGCCGATGCCGACATAGCAGCTGGCAACGGAGCGTCCGAGGGCATTTTCCAATTTCTGCTTGATGCTGTCAACGCACGACGTCATCTTGTTGAAATTGTTGATACACCCCTTGCGGATGAACGATTCCGAAGGGTCTTGTGCGTATGCGAGGACTTTGATGGCACCGTCAGGCTGTTTCTGCCCAGCAATAGCCGTCACCTTGGACGAACCGAGTTCTATTGCTACGATGAAGTCGTCATTTGTCATATTCATAGAGTGTTATTAGGCGTTGGCCTTTGAGTTTTCCACGCGCAAGACGATTGCTTGGCGAAACGGCTCTCGGGCCTTTGAGGTTTCTTTCTTAAAATAACAAGTAGGTGGTCAAAACTCTTTTTATGATTTATGCCAAGAGCATTATTTTTTACACCTACTTATAGCGTCTTTCTTCAGCGTGCCAGCATCACGACGCCGACACGGCTTTGCGTTGCGGTTGCTTTCCTGCGCGGCGTCCGCCCGTTCTCCGAAGCGGGACTTCAGGCATCAGTTTTTCTTGCAAACAATCTGGTTGTTGAATTCCAAACTGATTTCGCGGTAGGTGTTCCACCCAACAGTCGGCAGCACCTTATCGTAAAACACGCGCAGGTTTTGCATCTGCGTCCTCAGGGTCAGCGAGTCGAGCTTTCCCATTTGGATCACTTGGCAGCCGATGCGCGGGATGAGCGCCACCCTGCCGTCGGGCGCCACGTTGATTTGCTCCACGAGGTCGTTGGCAAAGTCGTTCGTGTGGAGATAGCGAGCCAGGTGGACCAGGTTCTTGGCAGCATAGCGTTTGCTGATGCGTCCCGTTGCCACAGCCACGTCGGCCGTATAGTTTTCGGGCATCATGGCCACGCCCTTGTTGTCGATGTAATAGTCGTCGCCGTTGTCGGCTTTGATGCGCAGGATGGGCAGTCGCTGCGAGATGTTGATGTTGACGCGGCCTCCCGGTGTCTTATAGCACTTCACGATGCTCACGAACGAGTTTTTCTCCAGTGCTTTCTCCAGACTGTCGCCATTGACCTCCTCCATCAACTGGCCCACAGGATAAATTTTCTCCTTCTTCAAGATACGCACCACTTCATCGGCGTTGATGAATCCCGCGTAGCTGCTGTCAACGATGATCACGTTCACTTCCTTGCAGCGCGTGCTGTCTCTTTTCCCAGATATGTCGGCAAAGACATAGAAGAGATAGGCAACGACCCCCAACAATACGAGCAGTTTAAAGAATGTCTTCATAGCAATTCTGCGGGATTTTACGTGCCTTTGGCTGCAAGCGGAGGAAGGTCTTGAAAGACGCTTTCCTCCCCCGCGGCTCAGGCGGTCTGTGCCGCCCGTGCTGGCATCAGCAATATTTTCGTTTCAAAATTTCTGTTATTTCATCACAATAGTTGTCGAGGTCGCCAGCTCCGAGCACGATGAGCACATCGAAATCCTCGTTTTCAACGATTTGCGGCACGTCGGTCTTCTGGCAGATGCGGCGTTGCATGTCGGGGCGCAGTTCGTCGAAGATAATCTGACTGGTCACGCCGGGGATGGGCTGTTCGCGGGCCGGATAGATTTCCGTCAAGATCACCTCGTCAAGCAACGAAAGACTGTTGGCAAAATCCTTGTAGAAATCGCGGGTGCGGGTGTAGAGGTGAGGCTGGAAAATGGCGGTGAGCTTGCGTCCGTCAAACACTTCGCGCAACGAAAGCACGCTCTGGCGGATTTCCGCTGGATGGTGGGCGTAGTCGCTCAAGAAGACGATGCGGTCGGTTTTGAGTTTGAAATCGAAGCGGCGCACAACGCCTTCAAAGCTCAGCATGCCGCGGCGGATTTCCTCTTCCGTGGCACCGGCAATCTGGGCGAGCGCCATAGCGGCGATGCCGTTTTCGATGTTGATGCTCACGGGCACGCCGAGTTCAACATCCTTGATATTGCCAAACGGCGAGACGAAGTCAAACACGATGCGTCCGCCACCGATGCGCAGGTTTTCAGCATGAAAATCGCCCTTGTCGCGGCTGTAGTCGTAGCGACGCACGCCGTCTTGCAGGGCCTCTTTCATCTTTAAGTCGCAATGAACGATTAACGCGCCGCCCGGTTGGATGAGACTGGTGTATTTTGTGAAGCTCTCCAGATAAGCCTCCTCAGTTCCATAGATGTCAAGATGGTCGGCATCCGTGGCAGTGATGACAGTGGCAAAGGGGCGCAGATGATGGAAGGAGCGGTCGAACTCGTCGGCTTCTATCACGACATACGGACTTTTCTCTGAGAGCAGGAAATTCGTACCGCTGTTTTTGCTGATGCCGCCCAAGAAAGCGTTGCATTCCACGTGGCTCTGGTGGAGCAGGTGTGCCAGCATGGTTGAAGTGGTGGTCTTTCCGTGGGTTCCGGCCACGCAGAGTCCTTTGGAGTGGCGCGTCAAAAGGCCGAGCACCTGGGCACGTTTCTGCACCTCGAAACCGTTATTGCGGAAATAGGTCAATTCTTTGTGGTCTGCCGGGATGGCAGGCGTAAATACCACTAATGTAGTAGCTTTGTCGCGGCAGCACTCAGGAATGAGTTCCACGTTGTCTTCGTAATGGATGTCGGCACCTTCCTTGCGGAGCGTCTCTGTGAGTTCGCAAGATGTGCGGTCGTAACCCGCAACGCACTTTCCCTCAGCAAGGAAATAACGTTCAAGGGCACTCATGCCGATGCCTCCTGCACCGACAAAATATACTGATTTAATATCGTCGAGCGTCATGACTTTTATGTTTTTTTACGCAAGTATATACTTACAGGCAAAAGTAACAATAATTTTTGGGAGTTTGGCGGAATATCTCGGCTTTTTTAATGTTTGTTTCTGCACGGCATATTTTCGTGGCACAAGACAGGAGGCAAACCGCAGAATGCCCCGACACAGACGGAGACAAACGTATTTTGAAACGCCAGGGCCTCATCGAGACGCAACGCCATGTTTTTTCCAAGAACTCGCCCTATGCCTGCCAGCGAACGCGGGAGCAGACGCAAGCGAACCTGGGAGCAGACGCAAGCGAATCTGGGGGCAGAGACGAACGCGTCTGGGAGCAGAGACGAACGTGCCTGGGAGCAGATGCGTCCGCGTCTGCCCCCAGATTCGCTGACGGGCATAGGGAGCCGGAGAATAGACTTGAAAGCGCTGGAAGCGGACTGCAACGCGGAAAGAATGGCCTCGGCCCTCGGAGGTAGGGCGTTAAAAATCCAGAGAAAATCAAGCTTAGCGGTAGCGCCCTCGCAGCGGAAATTTGCGCTGCGCCAGCACAATCAGCTGTTGCGGCGCCAGCATTGTAGCTCACTTTGCTCGCAAAGTGAGGGCCACGAACACGTAGCGAACATGACCAACGCTCTGGGGGATGACTTTGTTGTATTTTCAGCTCGTGCTTGGCCGCCACAATATTCGCCCCCTCACTTTGCGAGCAAAGTGAGCTACAGTGCTTCGCCCCAGGGCTTCGTCGCACCTTATTATTTAGCAAAAACGCAGGTTTTTTTGAGAATTTGAACACCCTACCCTTCAGAGGCGCTGTCGCCTCTCTACCAAACTTTTGGGGGGCTGGATTTTAAACGCCCTACCTCGAAAATCAAATTTCGGTCCTCGGAAGTCAGGCCTCAGCCCTCAGAAAAGCCTTACGTTGCATAAACAAAAAAAATCCCCACAATCCGATGTCGGACTATGGGGACTTTTGATGCTATGGTGTACATTTCATTCATTTCTCATGAGTGGAATGTCTGGCCATGCGGCTCTTCAGCGGCATGGCTGTGACAATGGTAAGCATTACTGGCGGCGCGGACCGCGGCCTTCACCACCTTCGCGGTGCGGACGACGGGCAGGACGGGCAGGACGCTCTTCCCAACCTTCGGGCTTCTCTTCGAGAACGCGGTGTGAGAGACGGAACTTACCAGTCTTCTCGTCGATTTCGAGGAGTTTCACGGTGATGTGGTCGCCTTCCTTGATGCCGGCCTCTTCAACGCTTTCCAAGCGCTTCCAAGCGATTTCGCTGATGTGGAGCAAGCCTTCCTTACCTGGCATGAACTCAACGAAGCAGCCGTAAGGCATGATGCTGATAACCTTGGCGTCGTAAACCTCTCCCACTTCGGGGATGGCAACGATGGCGCGAATCTTGGCAACGGCAGCGTCGATGACAGCCTTGTTGGCACCGCATACCTGGATTTTGCCTACGCCGTCTTCTTCATCAATCGTGATGGTGGCACCAGTTTCTTCCTGCATGCCCTGGATGATTTTTCCGCCCGGGCCGATAACGGCTCCAATGATTTCCTTAGGAATCTCGAATGCTTCGATGCGTGGAACGTGTGGCTTGAAGTCAGCACGCGGTTCGGCAATCGTTTCTGTCAGTTTGCCGAGGATGTACTCACGACCGGCCTTGGCCTGCATGAGAGCCTTCTCGAGGATTTCATAAGAAAGTCCGTCACACTTGATATCCATCTGGGTGGCAGTCAAACCCTTGGCAGTACCAGTGGTTTTGAAGTCCATGTCGCCCAAGTGGTCCTCGTCGCCGAGGATATCAGAGAGGACAGCGTATTTGTCTTCACCTGGATTCTTGATCAAGCCCATAGCGATACCGCTCACAGGAGCCTTGAGGGGCACACCAGCGTCCATCAAAGCCAGAGTTCCGGCGCAGACAGTGGCCATTGAGCTGGAACCGTTTGATTCCAAAATGTCGCTCACGACACGCACTGTGTATGGGAAGTCGGCAGGAATCTGACCCTTGAGCGCACGCCATGCCAAATGGCCATGACCAATTTCGCGACGGCCAACACCGCGCTGAGCCTTGGCTTCACCGGTTGAGAATGGAGGGAAGTTATAGTGGAGGAGGAAGCGCATGTAGCTCTTGTCGAGCACATCGTCAACCATCTTCTCGTCGAGCTTAGTTCCGAGCGTACAGGTTGAAAGCGACTGGGTTTCACCACGGGTGAAGATGGCAGAACCGTGAGGTCCTGGCAGCGGGTCGATTTCGCACCAGATGGGGCGGATTTCTGTTGTCTTACGGCCATCGAGACGCTTGCCTTCGTCGAGGATGCAACGGCGCATGGCATCGCGCTCAACATCGTGGTAGTAGCGGTCGATGAGGTCGTTCTTTTCCTGAAGTTCATCAGCCGAGAGGTCGGCGTGGGCAGCAACGTAGCGTTCCTTGAAGTCTTCACGAATCTTCTCGAAAGCTTCTTCGCGCTGGTGCTTGTCATGGTCGCCTGCTTCAGCGATGGCATAAGCCGGAGCGTAGCATTCGTCCTTCACCTGCTGGCGGAGTTCTTCGTCGTTTACTTCGTGGCAATATACGCGCTTCACGTCAGTGCCGAGTTCCTTGGCAAGTTCCTTCTGCAAACGGCACATCGGCTTGATGGCTTCGTGGGCCACCTTCAAAGCCTCGAGCAAAGCGCTTTCAGGCACTTCGTCCATTTCGCCTTCCACCATCATGATGTTTTCTTCGGTGGCACCGACCATGATGTCCATATCGGCGTTGGCGAGCTGTTCGAATGTCGGGTCAACGACATATTCGCCGTTGATGCGGGCTACGCGCACCTCTGAGATGGGAGCTTCGAAAGGAATGTCGGAGCAGGCCAGAGCAGCAGAAGCGGCGAAACCGGCGAGTGCGTCAGGCATGTCAACGCCATCGGCTGAGAAGAGCGTGATGTTGACATACACCTCTGCATGATAATCGCTCGGGAAAAGTGGGCGCAAGGCACGGTCAACGAGACGAGACGTCAAGATCTCGTAGTCGGAAGCGCGGCCTTCACGCTTGGTGAAACCGCCGGGGAAACGGCCTGCGGCAGAATATTTTTCCTTGTAGTCACACTGGAGGGGCATGAAGTCAGTGCCGGGGACAGCGTCTTTGGCGCCACAGACTGTGGCGAGCAACATCGTGTTGTTCATGCGCAGCATGACAGCACCGTCGGCCTGTTTGGCCAACTTACCAGTCTCGATGCTGATGGTTCTTCCATCAGGCAACGCGACGGTCTTAGTAATCACGTTCATCGGTTGTTTTTCTTATATGATTTATTCTTATAAACTCTGTAAATCACGCAAATTTAACAATTTATTTTGGAGTGGCCTTTTTAAAATTACTTTTTATTGTTATTTAGTATTGGTAAAAATCTGAGAGCGGGCGCGGGGGCTACATAAAGAGCAGACCGCACAGGTTTCCATAGAATTGTTTTCTCCCTTATTATCAAGCACATAAAAGTATCAAAAAAATCCCGACTGGGTGCAAACCCTGCCGGGATAACTTCGACTAATTTCCAAAGCTGTCAAACAAATAGAACCAATCTAAAGCATTACAGCCGCCGCCAGTTCATTGGCAAAGCGGTGCAAGGCATTTGTTATCTTCTCTTTTTGTGCTTGCCGCGGTTTTTTACGACCGTGCATGTATGCCCAAAGCTGTTTTTGATTTATGCCCGTGATACGCTCCATACCTGCAAGAGATATAAAGCTACCATAGTAGTACAAAAAGCTCTCGGTATCATACCGCCAAATAATCTCATATTCGCCTGCCTTCAGAGGTTCGGGCCAATCCTCGCGTGGCAGGTTCTTTTTTATTAACACAATGGCTTGTAAAGTGTCGGCCTTGCAGGCTTCCACGGTGTCACCTGCTGCCCAAATGCCAGGGCAGTTTTCAGAGCATGCGCCGAAGTTGTCGGCACTTGCCGAAATACGCATTATAATTTCGTTTGCCATAATCTTATATATTATTTACCTGACGTCACAAAGGTAGTAAAATTTCTACCCTTACCAAGATTTTTTGCTACAATTTTTGCTTGTATTTTTTTCCACCTCTTCATATAATACGCTGACATTGCCAAGCTGTCTTTTCGCCTTCCACCGCCCACCCCATCCTGCAGCGAAGCACTTCAACACGTCGCCGCTTCCTTTCACGGACCACATGGCCCAGAAACGCAAAAACCACGCGACCGGAGACCCGCATGGGAATCCTGGCCGCGTGGCGGTGGTGTGGTGGATATATATGTAGTCTTCTGAGACAGAAGACTTATGCCGTAGGCGGCATTATTCCAGATAGGTGTAACCATAGAGGCCGGAACGGTAGTTGGAGATAAACTCCTTGCCTTCCTCAATGGTGATGCGTCCTTCTTTGACAGCCTTGCTCACCCACGATTCGAGACGGCGCACGAGGCGCTTGGGGTCGTATTGAACATACTCCAGGACATCGGCAACGGTTTCGCCGTCGATGGTCTTGTCGATGCTGTAGCCCTCGTTGTCAACCGTTATATGCACGGCGTTGGTGTCTCCGAAGAGGTTGTGCATATTGCCCAGGATTTCCTGGTAGGCGCCAACGAGGAACACACCGATGTAATAGTGGTCGCCCGACTTGATGGCGTGGAGCGGCAGATAGCTGGTCTGCTGGTTATAGTTGACATAGTTGGAAATCTTGCCATCGGAGTCGCAGGTGATGTCCTGCAACGTGGCCGAGCGCGTGGGTTTTTCGTCCAAACGCTCAATGGGCATGATGGGGAAGAGCTGGTCGAGGGCCCAGGCATCGGGCATCGACTGGAAGAGGGAGAAGTTGCAGAAATATTTGTCGGCCATCATCTTGTCAAGCTTACGCAACTCGTCGGGCACGTGCTTCTGATGGTGGGCCAATTCGGCAATCTCGCTCGAGATGCTCCAATAGAGGCTCTCAATCTGGGCGCGGGTGCGGAGGTCGATGATGCCGTGGCGGAAGAGGTCGAGGGCCTCGTCGCGGATGTCCTCGGCATCGTGCCAGTCTTCCAGCATGGAGCGCGTTGAGAGTTTGTCCCAGATTTCTGTCAGGTCGTGAACGAGCTGGTGGTCGTTTTCCGAGGGATGGAAGCTCTCGTCCATGCGCGGCATGGAAACGCTTTCGAGCACGTCGAGAATCAAGACGGAATGGTGGGCCGTCAAGGAGCGGCCGCCCTCGGTGATGATGTTGGGATGTGGTATGCCACTCTTGTTGGCGGCGTCGACGAAGGTGTAGACGCAGTCGTTGACATATTCCTGGATGGAATAGTTGACGGAACTTTCGGAATTGCTGGAGCGCGTGCCGTCGTAGTCAACGCCGAGACCGCCTCCGCAATCGACAAACTCGATTTTGAAGCCCATCGCATGGAGCTGCACATAAAACTGGGCGGCTTCGCGCAAGGCAGTGGAGATGCGGCGGATTTTGGTGATCTGCGACCCGATGTGGAAGTGGATGAGCTTGAGACAGTCGTGAAGCCCCATTTCATCGAGCAGACGGAGGGCCTCGAGGAGTTCGGTGGAGTTAAGGCCAAACTTCGAAGCGTCGCCACCGCTCTCCTGCCATTTGCCAGAGCCCGCCGTGGCCAGTTTGATGCGGATGCCAAGGTTGGGCTTCACGCCGATTTTCTCTGCGGTGCGGGCGATGGTGAGAAGTTCGGGCAGTTTTTCAACCACGAGGAACACGCGCTTGCCCATTTTCTGAGCCAAGAGCGCAAGCTCGATGAAGTTCTGGTCTTTATGACCGTTGCAGATGATGAGGCTGTCGCTGTCCATGTTGGTGGCCAAGACGGCATGCAACTCAGGCTTCGAACCCGCTTCGAGTCCGAGGTTGTATTTTTTTCCGTGGCTGATGATTTCTTCCACGACTGGTCGCATTTGGTTGACCTTAATGGGGAAGATGATGAAGTGGTCGGCCTGGAAGTTATATTCTTTTTCTGCACGCTGAAAACAGTCGGCTGTTTTCTCAATGCGGTTGTCCAGAATGTCGGGGAAACGCAAGAGCACGGGCGCGGTGATGTCACGCGAGGCCAACTCATCGACCACGTCTTTGAGGTCGACCTTGACACCGTCTTTACGCGGACATACATAGGCATGCCCTTGTTCGTTGATTCCAAAATAGCTAACTCCCCATCCTTTGATGTTGTAGAGTTCTTCGGAATCTTCAATTCTCCATTTTCTCATTTGCTGAATACGACTTAGTGGTAAAAAGATAAGTGGATGAACGGGAAGTGTCTGGCCCTCCGAAAGGAGGAGGCGCAGCACGCCGTTTTTTGGGACTCTAAGTAATATTGAAAAAATAATTTCCGCAATTTTGCCGTGGCAAGTAGTATTCTATTTACTCACCTGCCTTTCGGCTATTTTCGAACTTATTCTTTCAACATTACTAAAGATTGAGTGTGTGGCGGATGATTTTGGCAATGTCGTCGATCTTCTCGAAGGAGTCGAGCACATTGATGTCCACCACGTGTTTGGCCTTTTCATAGAAGGGCTCACGCGCCTGCAACTGCTGCTCGACAAATGCACGGATTTCTTCGGGCGATTTGCCTTTGAGAAGCGGACGGTCGCCACGGCTCATGGCGATGTGGCGGCAGAGCGTTTCGGGAGAGGCTTTCAGATAGAAGGTCTCGGAGACGCTATTGAGATAGTCCATGTTGTCGAAGAAACACGGCGTGCCGCCGCCACACGAGAGCACGATGTTTTCAAACTCCGCCACTTCGTGGAGCATGCGCTGCTCCAGGTCGCGAAATTTCTCTTCGCCTTTCTCTGCAAAGATTTGCGAGACCTTGCTGTGGAAACGCTCTTCGATGTACCAGTCGAGGTCGTAGAACGTGCAGCCGAGGCTTTTGGCCAAGGCTTTTCCAACAGTGGTCTTCCCGACACACATGTAGCCGATGAGGGTGATGCTCTTCATGAATGCTTATTGTTTTTTGGCGCGGGTGGTGGTGCGCTTGCGCGTTGTTTTGGCTGGCTTTTTCTGCTCCTGCTCGATAATCTGGCGGCATTCTTCCAGCGTCAGCTCCGCCGCTTTGTCGGCCTGCGCCTTGGGAATCTTGTAGTTCTTTCCGCTGAAGACGATGTAGGGGCCGTAGCGACCGTTTTTGATTTCCATATCGGGCTCTTCCTCGAAGGACTTGAGATGGCTCTTGGCCTCAGCCTCGCGCTTGGCAAGGATGAGTTCAATGGCACGCTCGAGGGTGACGCTCATGGGGTCTTCGCCCTTGTCGAGCGAGGCGTATTTTTTGTTGTGGAGCACGTAGGGGCCGAAGCGACCTGCGTTGACCACCACTGGAGCGTCTTCGAAGGTGCCGAGGGTGCGGGGGAGTTTGAAGAGTTCGAGGGCTTCTTCGAGCGTGATGCTCGACAGGCTGAACTGCGGCGGCAGTGTGGCAAACGTGGGCTTTTCCTCATCGCTGGCCACTCCCATCTGCACCATCGGACCGAAGCGGCCGATTTTCACCGATACGACGCGACCCGACACGGGGTCGACGCCCAATTCGCGCTCTCCCACCTTGTGTTCGGTCTTTTGGTTGAGGGTTTTCTCCACCTGGGGTTCGAAATTTTCGTAGAAGTGGCGAATGAGTTCGGTCCAGTTTTTCTCTCCGTCGGCCACGGCGTCGAAGTCTTTCTCAACGTTGGCCGTGAAATTATAGTCCATGATTTCTGGGAAATTCTCCGCCAGGAAATCATTGACCACGATGCCGATGTCGGTCGGGACGAGTTTACCCTTCTCCGAACCGGTTTTTTCTGTATTAATCTGCTTGGTGATTTCTCCCGTGTCGCCCTGGAGTTTCAAGACGCGATATTCTCGCGGCGTGCCTTCTTTCTCTCCCTTCGCCACATACTGGCGCTGCTGGATGGTGGAGATGGTGGGGGCGTAGGTGGAAGGACGGCCGATGCCGAGTTCTTCCATTTTGTGCACCAAGGAGGCTTCGGTGTATCGCGGGGGCTGCTGCGTGAAACGCTCGCTGGCCGTGACTTCCTGCGCTGTGAGCGTTTCTCCTTCCTTCACTGGCGGGAGGATGGAGGTATCTTCTTCGAGATCGCCATCGTTTTCCTGGCTCTCGCGATAGACTTTGAGGAAGCCTTCAAATTTGATAACTTCTCCGTTGGCCACGAAGCATTCGTTGCTTGAAGAATTGACATTGGAAGAGGCACTGGCAACATCAATGCTGACCGTTGTCTTCTCCATCTGCGCATCGGCCATCTGACAGGCGATGGTGCGTTTCCAGATGAGGTCGTAAAGGCGTTTCTCTTGTGAAGAACCGGAAATGGTTTCGCGACGCATATCGGTCGGGCGGATGGATTCGTGGGCCTCCTGTGCGCCCTTGGCGTGCGTGTGGTAATGGCGGCGCTGATGGTATTCGGCGCCCATTTTCTCCGTAATGACCGGTCCGCAGGCGTTCAGACAGAGGTCTGAAAGATTCATGGAGTCGGTACGCATATAAGTGATCAATCCGGCTTCATACAATGCCTGAGCCACACGCATGGTCATGGCCACGGGGAAACCGAGCTTGCGGGCTGCTTCCTGCTGAAGGGTAGAAGTGGTGAAGGGCGGCGCTGGCGTGCGTTTTGCTGGACGGGTGTTGACGGCCTTGATGGTGAAAGTGGCCGTTTTACACTGTTCGAGGAAGGCGGCTGCGGCTTCCTCCGTTGGGAAACGCTTGGAGAGCTCTGCACGCAGGGTCTTTCCGCTTTCGGGAAGGGTGAACACGGCCGTCACGCGGTAGCTGGCTTCGCTTTGGAAGGCTTCTATCTCGCGCTCACGTTCAACGATGAGACGAACGGCAACGCTCTGCACACGGCCTGCCGAGAGGCTCGGGCGAACACGTCGCCAGAGCACCGGCGAAAGTTTGAAACCGACCAAGCGGTCGAGCACGCGGCGGGCCTGCTGCGCGTCGACAAGATTGAGGTCGATGTGTCGCGGATGGGCAATGGCATCGAGGATGGCGGGCTTGGTGATTTCATGGAAAACAATGCGCTTGGATTCTTGCGGATTGATTTTCAACACCTCTGCCAAGTGCCACGAGATGGCTTCTCCCTCGCGGTCCTCATCGGATGCGAGCCACACGGCCTCACTTTTCCGAGCTTGTGCGCGAAGTTCTTTGACCACGTTTTTCTTGTCGTCCGGAATCTCATACTCCGGCTTGAAGGTTTCGAGGTCAACGCCGAAGTTTTTCTTCTTCAGGTCGCGTATGTGTCCGTAACTTGACATCACCTTGAAGTCCTCGCCAAGGAATTTCTCAATGGTTTTGGCTTTTGCTGGTGACTCAACGATTACTAAGTTCTTTTGCATAGGTTGGTTTCAGTATTACATTAGAAAAGGGGCAGGCACCTGCTTGACTTCCCCGACAGCCATTCCTACTTCGCTCTGACAGGAAAAGGCTTACGCTGTCTCAGGGGAAACCTGCACAACGTCACAGGAACAGCCTCAAATCGTCTCGGAAGGACAAGAAGGTATCGGGGAAAATCTCAAATTCAACGCTTAGCGCCCACTTGCAGTTTTTCTATTTTGCCCGCAAAAATATGAAAAAAAACGCTTTCACACCTTATATATATAGGATTTTTATTTTTGCAAACCGTTTTTTGCACACGGAAGGGGATGGATAGAGAACGCGACAGCTGCGAAAGACCAACGGGCGATGCCTGCCGTTTGCGCCCTGCCTATCCCCTTGCTCTTGCAAAAAACAAAAGCGGCCAAAGGTAGGGCGTTCAAAATTGAATTATCAAAAGTTAGCGGTAGCGCCCTCGCAGCGGAGATTTGCACTGGCCCGCATAATCGTCTGTTGGGGCGCCAGCATTGTAGCTCACTTTGCTCGCAAAGTGAGGGCCACGAACACGTAGC
>OKSI01000549.1_pt1 | contig 14078 bp, 8 predicted proteins | sample 1606221 | NCBI WGS metagenome assembly OKSI01 (sample SAMEA3879540, study PRJEB24766) | human gut metagenome | biome: human-associated habitat; feature: feces | place: USA | collected 1985/1987 | reverse complement strand
TGCCATGTTATTTGGCTCAAAACCGCACAGAGACTTTTCTTGATTTTGAACACCCCACCTTAGGCGTAGAGCCGTTTCCTCGTGCGAACCCACAGGAAAACCCTGCCGTCTTGCCATTTCCCTTGCTGTCTCAATCCCGCTGTGAAGCGTTCTGCAAAGTTAAGCAATCATGAGCAATGAGGCATGGTTTCGTCCGTAACTTATGTGCTACGGCACAGGCAGAGCGTTATTCTTTCCAAAATCTTCGTTTATTTCGACCATTTTGAGTAAGTTTGCATGTATTTCTGGCTTGCGTCCAGAAGAGATGCCGTATGTGCTCTCCAAAATGAAGAATACAATTTATGAGAAAAATATTCGTGACATTTATGTGGAGTGTCTTCGTGCTGCTGGTGTTGCTGGTGGCAGGAGGATTCTTTTGCATCCGTGAGGGCTGGATTGGATATATGCCCCCGTTGGATGAACTCCAAAGCCCCATCAGCAAATACGCCTCGCAGATCATCACGGCCGATGGCAAAGTCATCGGTACGTGGTCGCGCAACGAAAATCGCGTCTTTGTTGATTACGACAGTATCTCCCCCTACGTCTTTCAAGCCCTTGTGGCCACGGAAGACGTCCGTTTCTATGAACATTCTGGCATCGACGTCCGTGCCTTGGGACGTGCCATTGTGAAACGCGGACTCTTGCGCCATCATGAGGCTGGAGGCGGTAGTACCATCACCCAGCAGTTGGCCAAGCAGCTCTATTCGTCGACCACGGAGAGCACCACGCGCCGACTCATGCAGAAACCTATAGAGTGGGTTATCGCTGTCGAGCTGGAGCGCCATTACACCAAAGAGGAAATCCTTACGCTCTATCTCAATTATTTTGATTTCCTCCACAACGCGGTCGGCATCAAGACCGCAGCACAGGTCTATTTCAACAAGCAGCCTCGCGACCTAACCGTCACGGAAGCTGCCACCTTGATTGGCATGTGTAAGAATCCCTCCTATTTCAATCCCGTGCGGGAACCCGAGCGTTGTCGTGAACGCCGTAATGTCGTTTTGCACCAGATGCTCAAGGCCGGCTACATCACGGATGCTGAATATGCCGAACATTGCGAGAAACCGTTGGCGCTGAACTTCCACCGCGTTGATCACAAAGACGGGCAGGCCGCCTATCTGCGTGAGTATTTGCGCCGCATCATGATGGCCAAGGAACCCAATAAGGCCGATTACCGCGCCTGGCAGCAACAACAATATTATGCCGACTCGTTGGCGTGGGCAAAAGACCCGTTGTATGGCTGGTGTAACAAGAATTTCAAGAAAGACGGTACGCCGTATGACATCTATGTCGACGGACTGAAAGTGTACACCACCATCGATTCGCGCATGCAGCGCTATGCAGAAGAAGCCGTTCGCGGACACGTCGGGCTTTACCTCCAAAAGCAGTTTGAGAAAGAGCGTGCCTCTTCTCCCAACTTCCCGTATGCTTCCTCCCTTTCTTCGGCCGACGTGAAGCGCTCGTTGCAGCGTGCCATGCAGCAGACCGACCGCTACCGCCTCATGAAACAGGCTGGCGCCAGCGATGAGGAAATCCAGAAGGCTTTCAATACGCCAGTGCAGATGACCATCTTCACCTATCAGGGTGAGAAAGACGTGCAGATGACACCGATGGATTCCATCCGTTATTATAAATCATTCCTCCGCTCCGGACTCGTCTCCATCGATCCTTCCAACGGCTATGTGAAGGCGTATGTCGGCGGACTCGACTATACGCATTTCCAATATGACATGGCTATGGTGGGTCGCCGTCAGGTTGGTTCAACCATGAAGCCCTTTGTCTACACCATGGCAATGGAAGACGGCTATACGCCCAACTCCACCATCCTCAACGTGCAGCGCACGTATGGCGGATGGACACCGCGCAACAGCAGCCGCTCAAGATATGGCGAGGCGGTGACGCTGAAGTGGGGCTTGAGCCAGTCAAACAACTGGATTACGGCTGAACTCATGTATCAGATTGACCCCTACGGCACGCGCCTCGTTGACTATTTGCATGAATTTGGAGTGGCCAACAACCAGATTTATCCATCGTTGCCGCTTTGCTTGGGTGCCTGCGAAATCACGGTAGGCGAAATGGCCAGCGCTTACACGGCCTTTGTCAATAAAGGCATCCGTTGCGCCCCGATTCTCGTCACCAAGATCGAAGACGACCAAGGAAAAATCGTTGCGGAGTTTACGCCGCGTATGAGCGAAGTGATCAGTGAGGAGACATCCTATAAGATGCTCGACATGATGCAGGCCGTCATCGACCAAGGTACGGGCCGCCGCCTCCGTTTCAAATACGACATCAAGGGGCAGATTGCAGGCAAGACTGGTACGACGAACGAAAACTCCGACGGATGGTTTATGGGCTGTGTGCCACGCTTGGTAACGGCTTGCTGGGTTGGCGGTGAAGAACGCTCCATTCATTTCGCTTTTATGGCAATGGGGCAGGGCGCTTCTTCTGCCCTCCCAATCTGGGCCTACTATATGAAGAAAATTTATCGCGACCGTTCTTTGGGATATAAAGACACTGAGGAATTTGACATTCCGAAGCCCAAGCCGAAACCCGTGAACGATTCCGAACAGGAGGAAGAAACGCCTCCTGCCGCCACGGCTCCCAATGACAACAGCCGACAGAAGTCGGAGGCTTTGTTTGAGTGAGTCTGACGCGGGCTGAGTAATGGTAAGGAGGTGCTCAAAATTAGTTTATCTTATCCATGCTGGTTGGGTGCTCAAAATCCAGAAAAATCCAAGGTCGATAGAGAGGCGGCGCTGCCCCTGAAAGGAGCTCATATTTAGGGTAGGGGCTTGCCCCTACCTCTTGAGGTCGATTAATGAACCTCGCCCCTGTAAGGGGCTCATATCTCGAATCTTATTGCGGGGCAAGCCCCGCCAACGATATGCGCCCCTTACAGGGGCAGAAGCGAGAATCGATGAGCTGCGGCGGGAGATAGGGGCAAGCCCCTATCCTGGAATATGAGCCCCTTACAGGGGCAATTCCCCGCACCCGAGCGGCCCGGCAATTCGTTAAATTCGTTGTTACGCCGTCTGAGGCCAACCAACGAACTGCGGCGCAGCCAGCAACCCCGTTGCAAAAATTCGATAAATTCGAACCTTCGCCGCGAGCGCCCTGAAAGGGCAGCCAGTCCCCAGCCCAGGGCAACGCCCTGGGTATCAGCGTGCAAACGCCTACGCCCTGAAAGGGCAAAAGTATGGGCGAATGGTTGATTTCTACTTTTGCCCTTTCAGGGCGTAGGGAATGGGGACATAGTACCCAGGGCGTTGCCCTGGGCTCTAGACTAGCTGGGCTTTCAGCCCGTGCAGGGCCGCGGACAGGGCTTTTCCGCACAATCTCCACCAACTTAATATTTCAATTTTGAACACCCTACCATGCAGGGATAATCCAGTTTAATATTGCCTTGTCGCACTTTCCGTGTGTCAGAAGTTTTAACCGAAAGAAAAAAAGAAAATGAAGAAATTCTTGGCAATCATACCTGCGCGTTACGCATCAACGCGCTTCCCAGGCAAACCGTTGGCCCTCTTGGGCGGCAAGCCCATCGTTCAGAGGGTTTACGAACGTGTGAACCGGGTATTTGAACATACCGTTGTGGCAACCGATGACCAGCGCATTTTCGATTGCGTGGAGGAGTTTGGCGGTAAGGCCGTTATGACGAGCACCAACCACAAGAGCGGCACCGACCGCTGTTTTGAGGCCTTGAACAAATCGGGCGTCGAAGCCGACGTGGTTGTCAATGTTCAGGGCGACGAACCATTCATCGCCGCTTCGCAATTGGAGTCCATCAAACGGTGTTTTGAAGACGACAACACCGACATCGCCACTTTGGTGCAACCCTTTACCCCAAGCGACGGCATTGGAGCGTTGCAGAATCCAAATAGTCCGAAGGTGGTGGTCGGCGCCAACGATTATGCGCTCTATTTCAGCCGTTCCGTCATCCCTTATCTGCGTGGCGTGGAGCCTTCAGAATGGCTCAGCCGACACACGTTCTACAAGCACATCGGACTCTATGCCTACCGCGTCCCTACGCTTAAAAAAATCACCTCCATGCCGCAAGGCGTGTTGGAAAAAGCGGAGTCTTTGGAGCAGTTGCGCTGGCTTGAAGCCGGTTTGCGCATCAAGGTGGGCTACACCGACGTGAAAACCATCGGCATTGACACACCGCATGATTTGGAACTGGCACAGCTGGCGTTGCGGATGAACTTGGAATAATCCGTCCGAACAGGTGGATTCCTTAGATAATGCCTTTACTTAGAAAAAAAACAGTCATAGATTTTTTTAGACTCTTCACAGCGGGGAGGTTGTTCAGTTTATCCTTTCACTGCTGCTTGGGTCAACAACAAACAGACATGAAGCATATTATCATCACATCGTTGTTTGCAATGGCATCGGTGTTGAATCTTTCAGCCCAAAAGATAGAAGTGGGCTCATACACGTTCAAAGACGGTTCTGTCTATACTGGCAGCCTTTACAACGGAAAGCCCAATGGCACTGGCCGCACCATTTTCAAAAACGGCGACAGCTATGAAGGCGATTACGTGAAGGGAAAACGCGACGGCTCCGGCATTTACAACTATGCTAACGGCGAACGCTACGACGGACAGTGGTATCAAAACCAACGCCACGGCCGTGGCACGTTTTTCTCGCTGAACAACAACCGTTATGAAGGTTTGTGGTATCGCGACAGTAAGGAAGGTTCTGGCACGATGTTCTATTACAACGGCGACACTTACGTCGGCGAATGGAAAGACGACCTGCGAAATGGTAAGGGAACGTACACCTATAAGAATGGCGCTTATTACAAGGGCGACTGGGTGGACGACAAGAAAACAGGACATGGCGTTTTCGACTGGCATGACGGTTCGAAATATGAAGGCGGCATACTCAACAACCTTCGGAATGGAAAGGGCACGTATTTCTATCCAGACGGCGACTATTATAGCGGCGACTGGAAAAACGATGTGCAGGAAGGCCGTGGCATCTATAAGTTCAGAAACGGCGACATCTACGAGGGCGACTACAAAAATGGAGAGAGAACGGGCGAGGGCGTGTTCACCTTTGCCAACGGCGATGTCTACAAAGGCTCGTTCCTGAAGGGAGAGCAGAGCGGACAAGGCACGTTCATCTGGAAAAATGTGGCCGTCTACACCGGAAGCTGGAAAAACAATAAGCGCAATGGCTTCGGTCGTTACAAATGGAAGAACGGCGACGAATATGAGGGCAACTGGAAAGACAACCTCATGGACGGAGAAGGCGTTTGGCGCCGCACCAATGGCGAAAAATACAAAGGCATGTTCAAGATGGGCCGCAAGGACGGTCGTGCCATTGAAATTTCTGCCGACGGTACGCGTTTCGACGGCTATTATAAGGACGGTGAGCGCGACGGTGCTTTCACGGAATATGACAGCAACGGCAATGTACTCAGAAAAGGCACGTACACCAACGGCCGCTTGAATAAGTGATAAATCGAGCGGAACATCTGGGCGTTCATGGCGTTCTTTTGCTCCGCAATATTGGGGGCAAAATCCAGAAAAAAAACTCTGCACGATTTTAAGTCAAAATAATAAGTGGCGAAGCATGCGCCATGATAAACGAATAAAGCGCGAAGAGGAGCGCCCTGAAAGGGCAGCCAGTTTATAGCCCAGGGCAACGCCCTGGGTATCAGTGCATAAACGCCTACGCCCTGTAAGGGCAAAAGTATGGGCGAACGGTTGGTTTTTACTTTTGCCCTTACAGGGCGTAGGGAATGGGGACATGGCACCCAGGGCGTTGCCCTGGGCTATGGACTTGTTGGGCTTTCAGCCCGTGCAGGGCCGCAGGCAATCGGGCTATAGGCTTGCTGGGGTACCGCGCAGGGTCGCAGAAAGGTTTTTCCGCACAATCTCTATCCACTTAATATTTCAATTTTGCCCCCCCTTTCCGCAATATCAATAAGCATTTCCCATCAATTAAATTCTGACAGAGAAATCGTCAGTCATAAAATTTTTTGTTTATGAAAAAGATCGTAAAGAAACCGGCTGCCGCGAAAGCGAAGATGCTGAAGATCGTGAAAAACGATGCCTGGCTCGAGCCTTATAACGATGCCATCCAAGGACGGCACGATGCGGTGTTGCACAAAATTGATGAGTTGACAGGTGGCAAGACGTCTCTCTCTGACTTTGCAGACGGCCATCTCTATTTCGGACTTCACAAAACGGCCCGTCAGTGGGTTTTCCGTGAGTGGGCGCCGAATGCCACGAAGATTTATCTTGTCGGAGATTTTAATGGATGGAAGGAGAGCGAGAAATATCGCCTCTGTCCTGTTGGCGATTCTGGCAATTGGGAATTGAAGTTGCCCATAAAGGCTATGAAACACCTTGACCTCTATAAGATGAAGGTCTATTGGAACGGTGGCTGCGGAGAACGCATTCCTGCCTGGTGTCAGCGCGTTGTTCAAGACGAAAGCACAAAGATTTTCAGCGCCCAGGTTTGGGATCCTGAAAAACCTTATGTGTTCTCCAAGCGTACGTTCCGTCCGCACCGCGATCCGCTTCTGATTTATGAATGCCACATCGGTATGGGACAGGATGCTGAAAAGGTTGGCTCATACAATGAATTTCGCGAGAATGTCCTGCCGCGTGTCGTTAAGGAAGGCTACAACTGCCTCCAGATAATGGCCCTTCAGGAACATCCATATTATGGTAGTTTTGGCTATCACGTGAGCAGTTTCTTTGCAGCTTCCAGCCGTTTCGGTACGCCCGACGAACTCAAACAGCTCATTGATGAAGCCCACAAGAACGGTGTCGCTGTCATCATGGACTTGGTGCAGAGCCATGCCGTCAAGAATGAAGTGGAAGGCTTGGGCAATTTGGCTGGCGACCCCAACCAGTATTTCTATCCAGGCGACCGTCATGAGCATCCAGCATGGGACAGTCTTTGCTTCGACTATGGAAAGAATGAAGTGATTCATTTCCTCCTCTCCAACTGCAAGTTTTGGCTCACGGAATATCATTTAGACGGATTCCGCTTCGATGGTGTCACCTCAATGCTCTATTACAACCACGGATTGGGCGCTGCTTTCGGAGGTTACGGCGATTATTATAACGGCAGTCAGGACGACAATGCCATCTGCTATCTCACCTTGGCCAACCTCTTGATTCACGAAGTGAATCCGAAGGCCATCACCATCGCTGAGGAAGTCAGCGGTATGCCTGGTTTGGCATCGACGTTCAAGGACGGCGGCTATGGTTTCGACTACCGCATGGCCATGAACATTCCCGACTATTGGATTAAGATCATCAAGGAACAGCGCGACGAAGACTGGAAGCCGAGCAGCATCTTCTGGGAACTGACCAACCGCCGCACCGACGAGCACAACATCTCTTATTGCGAAAGCCACGACCAGGCGCTCGTTGGCGACAAGACCATCATCTTCCGCCTGATTGACGCCGATATGTATTGGCACTTCCGCAAGGGCGACGAAAACGATGTGGCCCACCGCGGCATTGCGCTCCACAAGATGATTCGTCTCGCAACGGCTTCCACCATCAACGGCGGCTACCTCAACTTTATGGGCAACGAGTTTGGACATCCAGAATGGATTGACTTCCCGCGCGAAGGCAACGGATGGAGCTATAAGTATGCCCGCCGCCAGTGGAACTTGGTTGACAACAAGGAACTTTGCTACCATTATCTCGGCGACTTCGACCACGACATGTTGCAGGTGCTCAAGTCGGTGAAGAACATCCAGAAACTTCCTGTGCAGGAAATCTGGCACAACGATGGCGACCAGATTCTCGCCTTTAGCCGTGGAGAACTCGTGTTTGTCTTCAACTTCAGTCCGACACACAGCTACACCGACTATGGGTTTATGGTGCCAGAGGGTAAGTATGAAGTGGTGCTTAACACAGACGACAAGGCCTATGGTGGCAATGGTTTTGCCGATGACTCCGTTGCCCATTTCACCAACTACGATGCTTTGCTCAAGAAAGACGGCAAGGGTTGGTTGAAACTCTATGTGCCTGCCCGTTCAGCAGTTGTGCTCCGCAAGGTGAAAGAAGACGGTGTCGCTGAGTAAGTAATGTTGAAAAAATACCTTCCGCAATTTTGCCGTTGGCAAGTAATATTTTATTTCCTCCCCTGCCTTTTCGGCTCTTTTCGAACTTATTCTCAGTCACAATGCTCGCATTGCTCCTTCGAATAAGCTCAAAAATGCAGGTGCAAAATTGCGGAACTTATTCTTTCTACATTACTAAAGCTGTAAAACATATATACGGCAACCGCGACGTCTTTAGAAGAGTTACCGTCTGCCGCCTTTTACCTACCTTCCTCCCCCTGTCTGCCGATTCTTTCTCTATGCCATTTAGCGAACGCCCTCCCGCGTTCGGTCGCGTCTCGTCCCGCGTTCGGTCGTACCTCGTCCCGCGTTCACTGACAAGTATAGGGACTGTAACAAAAAGCCCTACCTGCCACCAGTTCTTATTCGGGTAGCAGGTAGGGTGTTTTATTCCGTAAACTGTTTTATGAACTCCTCCTCGCTGATGATGGGGATGTTCAGTTCGTGTGCCTTTTTGTTTTTCGACGACATCGAAGCCGTGTCGTTGTTGATCAGGAAGCTGGTCGACTTGCTGACGCTCCCCGTCACCTTTCCCCCTTGGCTTTCGATGTAGGCTTTCAGTTCGTTGCGGTTTTTGTAATGGTGGACGTCGCCCGTGATGACAAACGTCAGTTTGTCGCAACGTGTTCCCGCCGCCTCCGTTTTCTCCTCCTCCACCTCCAGAAGGTCGAGCAGGCGGGCGGCAGATGCGTTGTTGGCTGCGTCGTGGAACCAGCCCACCACGGCGGCCGACTTCTCAGGACCGATGCCGTCGATGTGTGCGAAGAATTCCGTGTCGTCGGTGGTCGCGGCCAGCGTTGCCAGTTCCTTGAGAGGGTATGCGGCCAGCAGGCGTTTGCAGACGTCGGCGCCGCAGAGGGGAATGGAGAGTGCGTAGAGCAGGTTGCGGGCCTTCACCTTGCGGGCCTTCTCCAGACTTCGCAGCATGTTGCTCACTGATTTACGGCCGAAGCCCTCCATCATGGAAAGCTCCAAGGCGTGGTCCTGGAGATGATAGAGGTCGGCATAGTCGCTGATCCATCCGAGGTTGATGAATTTCGCAATGGTCTGTTCGCTGATGCCGTCGATGTTGGCGCCCGCCTTCGAGACGAAACGTGCGAATTTGCGCAGTTGTTTGGCAGGGCATTTTGCGTTGGTGCAATGAAGCGTCTTCGTGCCGCTCATGCTCGTCTGCACCGTTGTTGGTGCGCCGCAGACGGGGCAGGACGCCGGGATGTCGAGCACACCTTCGCGGTGGGAGACATCGACCACCTTCGGGATAATCTTGTTGGCCTTGATGACTGAGAGCATCGTGCCACGGCCGCCGATGCCCAGCCGCTCGCATTCGCTGATGTTGCAGAGCGAGGCTCGCTTCACGGTGGTGCCTTCCAGACTCACGGGGCTGAACACCGCCACGGGGGAAATCGTGGAGGCGGCACACGACCACTCGATGTGGTCGAGCTGCGTGGCGGCGCTCTCGTCCTGCCATTTGAAGGCGAGGCCGGCACGCGTGGCGTGGTGTCCCGTCACGGAACCAGTGGCGGCATACGCTGTGTCGTCGTAGGTGACAACGAGGCCGTCAACGGGGTAGGGGTTCTCGCGCTCCGTGACGCGGCGGGAGAAGTGGTCCACCATGTCGTTGATGGCCTCCTCAGTTGGGTGCTCCACCAGTTGGCGTTCCACCGTCGTGAAGCCCCATGCCGCCAAAAGGTCCATGCGTGCGCCCCATGACTGCGGGGTTTCATCAGCATGAACGAGCGTGAAGGCAATCCATTGGATGTGGCGGCGGCGCACCTCGTTGATGTCCTTCAGCGTGAGCGAGCCAGAGGCGAGGTTTCTGGGGTTGGCATACGCCTCGTCGTTCTCCATGTTGAAGATTTCGAAGTCCTGATAGGAAATGACGGCTTCGCCGCGCACCACCACGTGCCCTTTGTCCGCGATTTCGGGGAGAATGCCCGCGATGGCGGGGGCGAGGTGCGTGATGTTGGTGCCCGTGTGTCCGTTGCCGCGCGTGACCACCTTCGTTAGGCGGCCGTTGTCGTAGGTCACCACCAGCGTCAGTCCGTCGAGTTTCCACGAGAGCCATACGGGGCGCCCTTCGGCCCATTTTGCCAGTTCGGCCGTGCTTTTCGTCTTGGCCAGCGAGAGGGCCGCAAATTCGTGTTCCTCCTTCTGCCCCGTGATGTTGTCTTCCGAGACCTTTGCCGTCGGCGAGCCTTCGAGCGTGATGCCCGTCTGACGTTCCATTTCCTTGAGTTTGTCGAAAAGAGCGTCCCATTCGTAGTCGGTCATGAGTTCGCCCTGTCCGTTGTAGTAGGCCTCCGAAGCCTTGTTCAGTTGGTCAATCCATTGACGCATGAGAGTGGTATTGTCGTTCATCCGTGTGGGGGTGTTTGGGGGAGAAAATTTAGTAATGGTGAAAGAATAAGTTGACGTTATTTTTTTTTACCATTACTTATCTGTAAATATAATAGCTCGCGTCGTTTCCTTCGCAGAAGTCACACGCCAGGCGGATGAGAAATTCCGCGTTGGCGCGTACGCTCTCTTCGTTGCCGTCGTAGCCGTTGATGAGCACCAGGAGGTGCGTCGTGTTGAGATCGATTTTCGTGCGTTCGTTGTCCGACGTCGGTGTTCCCACGCCGCCGCGCGAGTCGCGGTAAACGGGCAGTCCTTCGATGTTGATCAGTCCGCGCCCGATGCCCTCGTAAGGCTCTCCCGCCTTGCCGATGCCCAACGTCAGCGTGTCGCCTTCAAACTTTTCGGCATCAAAACCGCCGATGCTGTAGCCAAATTTGATGCTCGCCAGGTTCACCAAATCCACCAGTGTGCTGATTTGGTAAAGCTCCTTCCCTTGCAGCATGCGCCTGATGAGCGCTTCCGCGGCAGGGCGATAGCGTGAGGGGTCTTTGCCGCAGGCGCGGTAAACGCGGCGCGTGGCCGCAATGCCCGAAATGTCCTTCAGCGTCTCGGTGGTGAGCGTGGCCCGGAACTGCTGCTCCAAGCGGTTGATTTCGTTCCACAGACCTTCGGAATAAGGCGTGTTGCGAACAGAAACCTCCACGTGTGCCCCAACAAAGGAAGGACACACCTTTTCTATTTCGTCTGATACAAGGATTTTCATGTCAATCTGTTAAATCTGCTTTTTAGTAATCCCAACTTATATATCTTCCGCCTTCACGATGCCGTGTGTCACGGCAAAGATGGTGAGGGCCGCCATGTTTTTTGTGCCCATTTTCTCTGCCAGGTTCTTGCGGTGGGAAATGACGGTGGAGATTTCCACGCCCAGCGTGTGCGCGATTTCCTTGCTCGTGTTTCCCTCCACGAGCAGGCGTAGCACATCGCGTTCACGTGGTGTCAGCAGATGCGCGACATCGCGTTCTCCTTGTGCTTCGCGCACAGAGTCGGGGATTCTTCCGCCACGGTTGTGCGCCCCTTCCGCCAAAAGCAGGAAGGCGCGGACGAGCTCTTTTTCGCTTTGCAGAACATTGAGCGTGTGGAAACCCTGCGGCAGATGGCGGACGTCATCGCCGTGGACCAGCACGATGGTTTTCTGCTGATGGCGCAGGAAAAACGCGGCGTGGTTCAGGAGAACGGGCGCGGTGGTGAAATAATGGAAAAACGCCTTTCCGCGCTCCGTTTCCGCTTCCGCCTCTCGGAAGTCGTGGAAGAGGGCGATTTCGGCATGGGGCACCATGCGCGTCAGTAGGCCCGCAAGGCCCAGAGCTGTCAGCGTGTTGGGAATGATCAGGGCGATGGCGGGGCGTTTTTTCCCAGTGGGGAGAACGTGGGGATGTGAAAGAGGTGGATTCATTGTTGGGGTGGCGTTTTTATAAGTAGATGGAATACTTCTCTTATTTCCGTCGCTCCGGACTGTAGATGAGTCCTGGTGCGGCATCTTTTCCGTTGGGCGTTGTCAGAACGAAGGTGAATTGCCATTTGTCGCGTCCCGTTCCTCCATTGTTAGCGTGCGGGAGTTTCAGTAGCACCTTGTTCCATCCCTTTTTCAGTTTGACTGGCACAGGAGGGCGCGACGTGAAATTCTCGTTTGTCAGTCCATCTTCGGCTTGGTCTTGCAGGATTTTTGTATCAACCCACTTCCAGAAGGGCGCTGGCAGAGGCAGTCCGTTCACCCAGACCTGCGAACCGCGGCGGTCCCATTTTCCCACTGTCGGGCTGTATTCGTTGCCAGAGCGGCTATAAGTGTAAAATTCAATCTGTGCGCCCACCGTCTGTGTTTTCGGCGAGAACACGTAGGTCCAGGCATAGGCCGTCTGCCCGTTGGCAGGCTGCTCGAAAAACGAGGGGACTCTTGGGTGCCAGATATGGCGCAGATAGATGCCGCCGCCCGTGGCCAAGCGGCTGCCGTAGGTCTTCCCTTCATAGTTGAAAATGGCGGGCAGAGGGTCTTGTGCAATGGTTTCCGGCGGGAACGTCTTGCCTGCGTCGCCATCGTTGGGGAACGGCTCCGTGATGCGCCAATGGATGTTGGTCTGTTTTACGTAAGGCACAGGTTCGGCGGCGAGGGTGTGCGCCTTGTGGAAAAGAAAACGGCGCTCGAAGTCCGTAAACGCTGCCAGTTCTTCGCCCTCGTTGGGCAATGTCGTGCCTCCTTGCTCAATATATTGCTTGCCGCCTCCTTGCCAGGCCCTTTCAGCCGTGGCGAGCGCGTTGGCGTAGAAGTTGTTTTGCTGGATGATGTCGCGCTGCGAGGGCAGTTTCGTGTCGTTCCAAATGGCCGTGATGGCGCCCGCCAGGTTTTCGTTGCCGCGGTCGGCGTAATAGATGTTGCTCTTGAAAATGCCCACCAAGTCGGCGTAGACATCGAAGTGGTTGATGTAGTTGTACCGGCAGTCGATGTTGGGCATGCCTTCCACGACGCGACCCGCTGTCGACCACATCTGCGTCATGTCGGCAATCTTCTTGCTGATGCGCACCGCGCGTATCGGGTTCCAAACGACGACCTTCTTTCGCAGTGTGTCTCTCACGAAAGCAGCCATCTCTTCAAGAAAGCCCGGCTTGACCGTCACCTCGTCGCCGCCGATGTGGATGTAGGGCGCTCGCTGGAAAGTGCGTCCCACTTCCTTGAGAATCACTCTCAAGGCTTTGCGGCCTTCTTCCGTCTGCATGTCGAAGCCCATGCTACGCGTAAACACCTGGCTATGGCCCGGCATGTCGATTTCCGGAATGATGGTCACGCCGCGTTCGGCGGCATACGCTTCCAGTTCGGAACATTGCGCCTGCGTATAGAAACACCCCGGCTCTCTCACGGCGTAGGCCGCCTGCGTGAGGCAGGGGAAAGCCTTCACCTCGAAGCGCCATGCGAGGTTTTCCGTCAGATGCCAGTGGAACGTGTTGACCTTGAAGCGCGAGAGCAGGTCAATTTCATGTTTGAGCTCCTCGAAACTGATGAACGAGCGGCCTACGTCGTGCATAACGCCGCGCAGTTTGAAGGCTGGCCAATCTTCAATGCTCGCCGCCTCAAGTGTTGCCTTCTCTCCAGCCATTTGTGCAAGCGTTTGGGCGGCGCGGATAGTTCCCGCCCCGTTAAGCACCTTGATAGTGACCTTGTTTGGCGTGATGTCGAGCGCATAGCCCTCGCAGGGGAAGCCGTGCAGGGGGTAATCATAAACGTTGGGCAGGCGGTCAACGATTTCCACGTCAATGCGGGCCTTGGCCTGCGGCACGAGGCGGCATCCCGCCTTCGTCAACACCTCCCTAAGAAGGGGCGTAGCGGTGGCGTCGGAGAGCACCACGGAGCGCTTCAGCTTGAAGGGCTTTTCCGCATTGTGCGTTCTGACAATCTGCGGCTTCGGCAACACGTTTGCCAACTGCGCTTTTGCGCTCACTGCGCCTAAAAGACAGAGGGCAAGAACGAGGAATAGGTTCTTTTTCATAGAGTTGATGGAGGTGGTAAGTAGGTGTTCAGAATTAGTTTATATTGAATTGTCGTATTATTTTGTTCCTA
>OKSI01000544.1_pt1 | contig 14182 bp, 10 predicted proteins | sample 1606221 | NCBI WGS metagenome assembly OKSI01 (sample SAMEA3879540, study PRJEB24766) | human gut metagenome | biome: human-associated habitat; feature: feces | place: USA | collected 1985/1987 | reverse complement strand
CCCAGGCCGCCAGCATGTACAGGCGCTGGGGCCGGCTCCCGTACAGGGCGGAGAGCAGGTCGTCATACAGGTCGGCGAAGACCGCACGGGCCCGGGCCTCTTCCATGACCAGCCAGCGGGCCAGATGGGTGTTGTCCTCCTGCCCTTCCAGATAGCGAAGCAGCAGGAACAGGCCATGCCGCAGCACATGCAGGATGCGCTGCAGCTCGCGCGCGGAGCTCTCGGCGGTCTGCTCGCCCAGCTGGCGCAAAGGATCGTAGAGCTCGGCCGTCACGCCCTGATGGCGTCCCAGCTGGGCCAGACGGTTGGCATAGTGCTGGCGCTGGAAGGCGTCCTCGCGCAGTTTGGCGCACTCGTGGAAGGCATAGCCCACGCACCAGTCGATGAGCGCCTCCACCGGCTGCTGGCTGACCAGGCCGTCGGGATGACGGCTGCCGGAATACTGCCAGAGCAGGATGGCGTCCTTGTCCGGGGTCTGGGACTGGCTGTTGCGGAACAGGTGATGCGCCGTATCCTTGAGGCGCCAGAACACGCCCTTGCGCATGGCCTCGCCCAGGAGGTCGCGGATGGACGAATAGGAAACGGCGCCTTCGTGATCGAAACGGCGGCGCTGCTCTTCCAGCCCCTCATAGACCTGGCAGTAGTCACGCACCAGGTCGCGCACTAAAAAGGCCTTGCGTTCCGGCGACCAGCGCCCGTTCACAGACCGGCCTCCTCCAGCAGGGCGCGGGCCACGGCCGCATCATAGAGCTTGAGGGGATCGGCATCGGCGTTGCGCTCCTCACGGTACAGGCGCGCCGCGTCTTCGATGACCTGCAGGTCCAGCCACTGGTGGCGGTCCCAGACCTCGGGATGGTCGGACTGCCAAAGGCGGAACTGCACGCCGCCGTCCTCACCGCGCCGCACGTACATGCGGGCCCTGTGGTCCGCGGCATTGGGGAAATAGTACAAACCACGCTCGTCTTTCATGCTTTTTTCCTTGCTGGGCCGCTCCCGGCGGCACTGTGAAATACTGCCCGAACCATAGCCGCTAATGCCTTTTTTGCCAAGGCGAGCACAGGGGGCGCTCCCGCAGGGGACAGCGGAACGCTCTGCACAGGCTGCCCGGCAATGGACCGGTCCCGTGACTGCACCGTGTCTATCAGGGCGGCATAGCGTATATTTTTGGAGAAGTTGATATGATATTTTTTTCACATAGTTATCCGCACCATACAAACAACATGCCTGCGCAGCCCGCATTGTGTCTGTGCTGTGAAAAAGCGGTCAATCACAAGAAACAGCGGTTGTCATCGCCAAAGAAATACGCTAAAAGAAGCAGAACTGCATTGCAGCCCGCAGTGCCGGACGTCCAACAGCGTCTGCCGCTGCGCCTGTGATCTCCCGTCTGACTACGCCGGACAGGGAACAGCACCTGGGGCGGCACACATATGTGTGCAGGCCGCAAGACGAGGCCGCCCCGGCGGCGTTTTGTCGTGTGCGGTTCCGGGCTACTCCGGCCCCAAGCGTCATGACGAAGGCACATCACGCGATGTGATACAACAAACCATGTGGAGGTATGGCAATGGCGAAACATGCAACCCCCCTGTTGGACCAGCTTGAAAGCGGCCCCTGGCCGAGCTTTGTGTCCGACATCAAACAGGAAGCCGCCGCCCGTGCGGCCAATCCGAAAGGGCTCGACTACCAGATTCCCGCTGATGCCCCTGAAGACCTGCTGGGCGTTCTGGAACTTTCCTACGAAGAAAAGGAAACCCACTGGAAGCACGGCGGTATCGTGGGCGTGTTCGGTTACGGTGGCGGCGTTATCGGCCGTTACTGCGACCAGCCCGAAAAGTTCCCCGGCGTGGCCCACTTCCACACCATGCGTGTGGCCCAGCCCGCTGCCAAATACTACCACACCAAGTTCCTGCGTGACCTGTGCGACATCTGGGATCTGCGCGGTTCCGGTATGACCAACATGCACGGTTCCACCGGTGACATCGTGCTCCTGGGCACCCAGACCCCGCAGCTGGAAGAGATCTTCCACGACCTGACCCACAAGCTGAACGTCGACCTCGGTGGTTCCGGCTCCAACCTGCGTACCCCCGAAGCCTGCCTCGGTCAGTCCCGCTGCGAATATGCCTGCTACAACACCCAGGACATGTGCTACCAGCTGACCCAGGACTACCAGGACGAACTGCACCGTCCCGCCTTCCCCTACAAGTTCAAGTTCAAGTTCGACGGCTGCCCCAACGGCTGCGTGTGCGCCATGGCCCGTTCCGACTTCGCTGTGGTGGGTACCTGGAAGGACGACATCAAGATCGACCAGGATGCCGTGAAAGCCTACGTGGGCGGCGAATTCAAGCCCAACGCCGGTGCTCACGCCGGTCGTGACTGGGGCAAATTCGACATCCAGAAGGAAGTCATCGACCTCTGCCCCTCCAAGTGCATGAGCTGGGACGGCAGCAAGCTGTCCATCAAGACCGCCGACTGCGTGCGCTGCATGCACTGCATCAACACCATGCCTCGCGCTCTGCACATCGGTGACGAACGCGGCGCCAGCATCCTGGTGGGCGCCAAGGCCCCCGTGGTGGACGGCGCCCAGATGGGTTCGCTGCTGGTGCCCTTCATCTCCTGTGAAGCGCCGTATACCGAGATCAAGGAAGTCATCGAAAAGATCTGGGACTGGTGGATGGAAGAAGGCAAGAACCGCGAACGCGTGGGCGAAACCATGAAGCGTCTTTCCTTCCAGAAGCTGCTCGAAGTCACCGACACCGAGGCCGCTCCGTACCACGTCACGGCTCCCCGTTCCAACCCGTACATCTTCTTCAAGGAAGAAGAAGTGCCCGGCGGCTGGACCCGCGACCTGGCTGAATTCCGCAAACGCCATCAACGCTAGTTTAAGGGGGAGAAGAACATGGCTTTTATTTCTTCCGGCTACAATCCGGCCAAGCCCATGGAAGGGCGCATCACCGATATCGGTCCCCGCAAGTACGATGAGTTCTTCCCGCCGGTCATCAAAAAGAATTTCGGCAAGTGGCTGTACCACGAAATTCTTGAGCCCGGCGTGCTGATGCACGTGGCCGAGGGCGGCGACAAGGTGTACACCGTCCGCGTGGGCGGCACCCGCACCATGTCCATCACCCACATCCGCGAACTGTGCGACATCGCCGACAAGTACTGCGGCGGTTACCTGCGCTGGACCACTCGTAACAACATCGAATTCATGGTGGAAGACGAAGAAACCATGAAGGCCCTGCGCGACGACCTGAACAGCCGCAAGTTCGACGGCGGTTCCTTCAAGTTCCCCGTGGGCGGCACCGGCGCTGGTATCAGCAACATGGTGCACACCCAGGGCTGGGTGCACTGCCACACCCCCGCCACCGACGCTTCCGGCCCCGTGAAATGCGTCATGGACGCCATGTTCGAGGACTTCAAGAACATGCGCCTGCCCGCGCCCGTGCGCATCTCCCTGGCCTGCTGCATCAACATGTGCGGCGCCGTGCACTGCTCCGACATCGGCCTGGTGGGCATCCACCGCAAACCGCCCATGATCGACCACGAATGGGCCGACCAGCTGTGCGAGATCCCGCTGGCCGTGGCCGCCTGTCCCACCGCTGCCGTCCGTCCCACCAAGGTGGAACACAACGGTCAGAAGGTGAACTCCATCGCCATCAAGCAGGACCGCTGCATGTACTGCGGCAACTGCTACACCATGTGCCCCGCCCTGCCCATCGCCGACCACGAAGGCGACGGCATCGCCATCATGGTGGGCGGCAAGGTCTCCAACCGCATCAGCATGCCCAAGTTCTCCAAGGTGGTCGTGGGCTACATCCCCAACGAGCCGCCGCGCTGGCCCACCCTGACCAAGACGGTGAAGCACATCGTCGAAGTCTACGCCGCCAACGCCAACAAGTACGAACGTCTGGGCGACTGGGCCGAACGCATCGGCTGGGAAAGCTTCTTCAAGCTGACCGGCCTGAAGTTCACCCACCACCTGATCGACGACTTCCGCGACCCGGCGTACTACACCTGGCGCCAGAGCACCCAGTTCAAGTTCTAGGCCGGTCTTGAAAACGCCCCGGCGGCGCACCGCAGTGTCGCCGGGGCCAGGAGAAAAAACATGGCTGACGAAAAAGACATCATCGTCGAATTCCTGAAGGGCAAGTCCGCTTCCAAATCCAAGTTCTACTTCAAGGACTTCACGGAGCTGTTCCCCGACAAGGGCCCCCGCGAAGTGAAGAAGATCCTCACCAAGCTGGTGAACGAAGAAGTTCTGGAATTCTGGTCTTCCGGTTCCACCACCATGTACGGCCTCAAGGGGGCCGGAAAGCAGGCCCACACCGAGGGCGAAGATTAACTGCCGGGCGGTCGTGCCTCCCGCACCGGCAACAGTCCGTCCCCACGCAGTCGGGACCGCGACGGACGCAAATATCATACGGTATGCCGCCAAATACCGTTCAGGAGCATGTGCTCTGCCTTACCCCACAGAAATGCCGCGAGCCATCGCGGCATTTCCGTTTTCCGCACGGATGCAACGTTTGTTCGGCGAGGGTAAGGGCCCTGCCCCGCCTATCGTCCCCGGCGGCCTGCGTCCGGAAGCCCCCGGTCTTTCCCGTCCCGCTTTCCGGCGGCGGCAGGGATGGGCAGGGGCCTGCGCCAGTCCCTCCGCCTCCTGTCTGCGCCGGGCAGCGCTTTTATACCTGCCGGTCACCGGGCTGAGCCCCCTCGTACGCGCGTGGGGAGAACGTCCTCCGTACCGGGCTGAGCGGTCCCTCCTCCCCATGCCGCCCCTCCTGCGCCCGCATCACAGCCGGCTTGAATCCTCCGCCCGCCCCGCCTACACTGCGGCCATATGCCGCGACCTGCCGCCCCACACAGCTTCCCGTGCGGGCATCAGGCGGCCGCGAGCCCTTCGGGATCGCGCACTTCCTGCGCGCCCGTTACGGAGGTCTGTCATGGGCGTCAGCTTTTTCCTCAATGACGAAGAACGGCAATGGCTCTCCCGGCTGGCCCGGGAAAGCATCACCACGGCCCTTGAGGGCCGGGAGGACGTCCCGCCGCCCCTGCCGTCCGCGCTGGCCGGAGGGACGCTGGCCCAGTCCCTGGGCTCCTTCGTGACCCTGAACAAGGACGGCGACCTGCGGGGCTGCATCGGCAACATGGTGGGCCGGGAGCCGCTCTGGCAGAACGTCTGGCGCATGGCCCGTGCCGCCGCCTTCGAGGATCCCCGCTTCCCTGCTCTGGATGCGGAGGAATGGCCGCACTGCCACCTGCACATCTCCGTGCTGGGCCCCCTGAGCCCCTGCCCGGACCCGGCGCGGATCGTCATCGGCCGTCACGGCCTGCTGCTGCGCCTGGGCATGCGCCAGGGCATGCGCCAGGGCGTCTTCCTGCCGCAGGTGCCCGTGGAACAGGGCTGGGATCTGGGGCAATATCTGGAACATCTCTGCCGCAAGGCCGGTCTGCCCGCAGGCAGCTGGCGTGATCCGCAGGCCCTGCTCTTCTGGTTCGAGAGCCTGGTCTTCGAGGCCTGAACCAAAGAGCCCTGAGGAGGAAGTATCCCTGCCTGCCGCGCTGTCCGTGCCCTCGCGGCAACAGGCGGAGGAGAAAATGGCCCGCTCACGCCAGCGCGAAGAGGCCCACCCCTCGCGCGCTTTCTCCGGGGAAGTGTCTCCACAAAGGACCGGAGGGTCTGCCCTCTTGATTTTCTTCACGTCGGGGGCGGCATCCTGCCGCCGTGTCCGACAGCGGATGCCCCACGGCTGCGGTCTGCTCGAAGCCCGCGCGCCTCTATCCTTTCCCCGATTTATCGGTCCACAGACGAAACGCCGCCGCCTGAAACATCCCAGCCGCCATACGGGAAGGCTTGCGGTCCGCCGTCCTGAGCCCCGGGCGAAAGTCCACAATCAGAACCACCCGCAAAGCGGGTGGTTTGCTCTGGCCCTGTAAGGGCCTGTTACCGGCTGCGCCTAAAGACGCTGGCTTTCACGCTGTTCAAGCCCAGTGCCCTTGCCGCCTTGGCTACCCCTTAAAGGGGTCTTGATATTCGCGTGATGTCAGCTTGTCTCTCATAATGTCGTGACGTTCCTGATCCTGGATATATTTTTTGATCGTTGCCTCATTAAGCCCCACCGTACTGACATAATATCCTTCGGCCCAAAATTTTCTGTTGCCAAACTTATATTTAAGGTTTGCGTGCTTATCGAATATCATCAACGAACTTTTCCCTTTCAGGTAGCCCATGAAATTTGCCACACTGATTTTAGGAGGAATGGACACCAGCATGTGGACATGATCCGGCATCAGATGCCCTTCCAGAATCTCAACCCCTTTATATTTGCAGAGGCATTGCAGAATTTCTTTTATACTTTCACGGAGCTGTGCGAAGATTATTTTTCTTCTATATTTTGGAGTAAAGACGATATGATACTTGCACAACCATTTCGTATGCGCTAGGCTATGAGCCTTGGTTCCCATAACAAAAACACCTTTCCGTTAATGTTGCGATGGGCTTGAACAACTTCATCGTAGCGGAAAGGTGTTTTTGTGTGTATAACGTATTGTCTCCACCCGCATAGCGGGTGGTTTTTTGTTTCGCGCCTGTCAGGCGCTCAACAGGCTAAACCCATAAAAAAAGGAAGGACGCCCGAAAGCGCCCTTCCTGTGTCTTTTCAGGGGTGGGATCGTGCCTACTGCTTGGCGGCAGGCTGTTCCTTCGCAGGAGCGGCCGCAGGCTGGGAGGCCTTCTGGCCGGCAGCGTCATGGGCCTTGACCAGCTCTTCCGCGTCAGCCACCGGGAAGGAAGGCTTGACGTTGGGATCCTGCCAGCCGCCACCCAGGGCCATGCACACGCTGACCACGGCATTGAGGCGGTCACGCAGGGCGTTGGCCAGGCTCAGCTCGGCGCTGAACAGCTGGCGTTCGGCATCCAGCACGGTCAGGTAGTCGGTGTAACCGTTGTCGTACTGCAGGCGGGCGATCTCCGCGGCGCGGCGCAGGCTGTCCACCTGGGCCCGGCTGGCCGCCACGATGGCGTCGGCCTCGCGCTGGGAGGTCAGGGAGGTGCGCACGTCCTTGAAGGCGTCCTGCACCGTCTTGCGGTACACGGCGATGGCCGCTTCCTTCTGGGCCTCGGCGTCCTTGACGTTATACCAGGTGCGGCCGAAGTCCAGCAGCGGCATGGAGCCGGTCACGCCGTAGCTCCAGGCGCCCGCAGGACCGCTGAACAGGTTCACCACGCTGGCGCTGAGGGTGCCCAGCATGCCCGTCAGGGAGATGGACGGGAAGAACTCGGCACGGGCCACGCCGATATTGGCGTTGTAAGCCATGATCATGTACTCGGCGGCGCGCACGTCGGGGCGGCGCTCCAGCAGTTCGGACGGCAGGCCCGCAGGCAGCACGGGCGGGGCCGGCAGCTTGCTGATGTCGCCGCCGCGCGGCATGACGGCGCTCATGATGTCGCGGGGCGAACGGCCCAGCAGCACGGCCAGGCTGGCTTCGGCGCTGTCCACGGCCACCGTGGAGCTGTGCACCTGGGCACGGGCCGTTTCCACTTCGGCGCGGGCACGCTGCCAGTCCAGCTCCGTGATGTCGCCCTGACGGTAGCGGCTGGTATAGATGCCGAAGGCGTCCTCACGCGTACGCAGGGTACGCTTGGCCGTGGCCAGCTGCATGTCCAGGGCCAGCAGGGCAAAGTAGCTCTGGGCCGTCTGGCTGGCCACCGAAAGGCGCAGGGCCTCGTGGCTGACCACGGTGTTCAGCAGCACGTCCGACAGCATGGTGTAGTTGTTGCGGTACTTGCCCCAGAAGTCCAGTTCCCAGCTGGCCGAGAGCTGGCCCTGGTAGTTCACGTAGGAACGGTCCGCGATGCTGTTGTAGTTGGCGATCTTGGTGGAGTTGCTCTGCGAGGTGGCCGCACCGGCGCCGCTCACCGAGGGGGCGAGCTGGCTGGTGCCCACGCCCAGCTTGGCCGCGGCGGAATCGATCTTGGCCAGGCTTTCCGCCAGATCCTGGTTGTTCTTCAGGGCTTCTTCCACCAGGGCATTGAGCACGGGATCATTGAAGCGGGTCCACCAGTCGGTGTTCAGCGGACTGGGTCCCAGATCCACGGAACGCCACTCCTTGGGGATGTCCTGCTCGGGACGCTTATAGTCGGGAGCCAGGGAGCAGCCCGTGACGGCCAGGCAGAGCACCAGCGTCAGGCCCGCTTTCAGCAGGGGGGTCATATATCCTCCTCCTCATCGAAGCTTTTCTTGCCTTCGTTGGGGTCCTTCTTGCCCTGCAGCTTCAGGGAGATCCGCATGATGGTGCGGAAGAAGTAGGGAACGAAGAGCGTGGCGATGCAGGTTGCGGCCAGCATGCCGCCCACCACGGCGGTGCCGATGGCGTGACGGCTGTTGGCACCGGCGCCGGAGCTGATGGCCAGCGGCACGCAGCCCAGGATGAAGGCCAGCGAGGTCATGACGATGGGACGGAAGCGCAGGCGCGCCGCATGCATGGCGGCCACGTCCAGACTGCGCCCGCCGCGCCAGGCCTCGACGGCGAATTCCACGATCAGGATGGCGTTTTTGGCGGCCAGGCCCACCAGGGTGACCAGAGCCACCTGGAAGTACACGTCATTGGACAGGTCGCGCAGCCAGGTGGCCACCAGGGCGCCGAACACGCCGAAGGGCACGGCCGTGAGCACGGCCAGCGGCAGCGACCAGCTTTCGTACTGGGCGGCCAGGATCAGGAAGACCATGACGAGCGCCAGCACGAAGATGACGGTAGTGTCGGCGCTGGCCAGCTTTTCCTGCAGGGCCGAACCGACCCAGCCCAGGCCGTAATCGCTGGACAGCATCTTTTCCGCCACCTTTTCCATGGCTTCCAGGGCCTGACCGGAAGAATAGCCGGGGGCCGGTTCACCCATGAGGTGGGCGGCGGGGAACACGTTGTAACGTTCCATGGTCTGGGGCGCCGTGCGGCGTTCCAGGGTCATGATGGCATCCAGGGGCACCATGCCGCCCTTGTTGGTCCGCACGAAGATGTCGTGCAGGGACTCGGGCAGCAGGCGGTAATCGGCCTCGGCCTGCATGCGCACCTGGAAGGTACGGCCCAGGTAGTTGAAGTCGTTGACGTAGAGCGCACCGAAGGTGGCGTTCATGGCCGTGAAGACATCGCTGATGCTGATGCCCATGTCCTTGCAGCGCTCACGGTCCAGGTTGGCGTAGAGCTGCGGGGCACCGGTGGAGAACAGGCTGCGCAGGGTACCGATGGCCGGATACTTGGGCTGGCCGTTCTCGTCACGGGACGTGGCTTCCGCCACGAAGGCATTGGCCGTGGCTTCCAGATCCTGGCTGGTGCCGGCGCCGCGCATCTGGATGAAGCCTTCAAAACCGCCCGTGGTGGACATGCCGCTGATGGGCGGCGGCGTGAAGCCGATGGTCACGGCTTCGGGCTGCATCATGGTCACGCCCAGCACCTTGGTACTGATGGCCGAGGCGCTGCTCTCCGGCGTGGTACGTTCGCTCCAGGGCTTGAGCACGGCAAAGAAAGTACCGTAGTTGCTCTTGGACGACATGGAGGTGATGTCCAGGCCGTTCAGGGTCATGACCGTGTCCACGGACGGGTCTTTGCGCAGCACGTCCATGACCACGCGGGTCACGTCACGGGTGCGGTTCTGCACGGCACCGTCGTCCAGGATGGTCATGCCCAGGATGTAGCCCTGGTCTTCGTTGGGCACCAGGCCGCCGGGAACCACCCGGAACAGGAAGACCAGGCTGGCGATCATGCAGCCGAAGAGGGCCATGGAGATCAGGCCGTGGTCCTTGATGAAACGCACCGTACGCACATAGCGGTGCGTGGTCTTGCCGAAGAAGTAATTGAATACGACGAAGGGCTTGGCCGGCTGATGGTCATGCGCATGCGGTTTGAGCAGCAGGGCGCACAGGGCCGGGGTCAGCGTCAGGGCCACGATGCCCGAAAGCACCACGGACACCGAGATGGTGATGGCGAACTGCTTGTACATCTGGCCCGCAAGGCCGCCCATGAAGGACACGGGGATGAACACGGCGCAAAGCACCAGCACGATGGCGATGACAGGGGCCGTCACTTCGCTCATGGCCTTGGCCGTGGCTTCCCTGGGCGGCAGGTGCTCGGTGCTCATGATGCGTTCCACGTTCTCCAGCACCACGATGGCGTCGTCCACCACGATGCCGATGGCCAGCACCATGCCGAACAGGGTCAGGGTATTGATGGTGTAGCCCAGGGCGTACATGCCCGCGAAGGTACCGATGATGGACACGGGCACGGCGATGCAGGGGATGAGGGTGGCGCGCCAGTTCTGCAGGAAGATGAACACCACCAGGAAGACCAGGACCATGGCTTCCATCAGGGTATGGACCACTTCGTTGATGGACTCCATGACGAAGTCGTTGGTATCCACGATGATCTTGTAGTCGATGCCCTCGGGGAAATTCCCGGACAGTTCCCGCATGCGGGCGGTGACGGCCTCGCCGGTGGCGATAGCGTTGGCGCCGGGCAGCAGGTAGATGCCCATGGCACGGGCCACCATGCCGTTGTATTCGCTTTCGACGCTGTAGTCCTTGCCGCCCATCTCGATGCGGGCCACGTCCTTGAGGCGCAGCATGGCGCTGTCCCCGCCGGCGCGGATGATGATCTCGCCGAACTCCTGCGGCGAGGCCAGACGACCCTTGGTGTCGATCTGCCAGGAGAGCTGGGCGGTATCGGGCATGGGCGCGTCGCCCAGACGGCCGGGCGAGAACTGCGAGTTCTGCTCCCGGACGGCCGCCGCCACTTCAGCCACCGTCAGCCCATACTTGGCCAGCTTGTCCGGGACGAGCCAGATGCGCATGGCGTAGTCCATGTAGCCGAACACGGTCACGTCGCCCACGCCGGGCACACGCTTGAGTTCGTCGGCCACGTTCACCTGCATGTAGTTGTGCAGGTACACGGCGTCATAGCGCCCGTCAGGCGAGAACAGGGCGATGATCTGCAGCATGGCCGGTGAACGTTTGGTCACCTGCACGCCCTGCAGGCGCACGGTCTCGGGCAGTGTGGTCTGGGCCAGGTTGACCTTGTTGTTGACGTTGACCAGGGCCATGTCCGGGTCGGTGCCCAGACTGAAATAGACGTTGATGGAGCCCGAACCGGAACCCGAGGAGGCCGTGGACGTCATGTAGAGCATGTTTTCCACGCCGTTGATGTTCACTTCCAGGGGGGCCAGCACGGTACCGGCGATGGTCTCGGCCGAGGCGCCGGGATAGAAGACCGTCACGTTGACCGTGGGCGGCACCAGTTCAGGATACTGGGCGATGGGCAGGGCCTTCATGGCCAGCGCGCCCACCAGCGTGATCACGATGGAGATGACCGACGAAAGGATCGGTCTGCGCAAAAAGATATTTGGTTTTGCCGAAGCTGCCATAGACCATCACCTACTTCTGAGCGGTCTTCTGGGCGGCCTGTCCCTTCTGGGCCTGTCCGTCACCCATGACGCTGACCTTGGCACCGGGGCGGGCCTTGACCATGCCTTCACAGATGATGCGTTCCCCGCCCTTGAGGCCGGAGTCCACAAGGTACATGTCGCCGATGGTCTCGCTGACCTCCACCTTCTGGGTGCCGACCACGTTGTCCTTGTCCAGGGTCATGACGAAGGAACCCTTCTGGGTGATGAGCACGGCCTTCTGGGGGATGAGCACGGCATTGACCAGCACGTCGCCGTCCATGAAGATGCGCACATACTGGCCGGGCATGATCTGGCCGTCGCTGTTGGCGAAGGAGGCACGGGCCTGCACCACGCCGGTCTCGGGCTGCACGCGGCTGTCGATGAAGTCCACCTGGCCTTCGCCCTGGTACATGCTGCCGTCCAGCAGACGCAGACGGGCCGCCACATTATAGATGCCAATATGTTCCCAGCGCTCACCGGGCTGACTGAGCGCCCCGCGCAGCTGCTGTAATTGTTCCGGCTGGATGCCCACGCCGTTATCCACCACGCGGATGCACAGCAGTCCCTTCTCCCGCAGAGGGTTCACGCGGATGCGCACCACACCGCCCTCCTCTTTGGGGCAGATGCCGTGCTTGAAGGCATTTTCCACGATGGGCTGTAAAATAAAGGACGGCACCATGGTCTCGGTTAGATCCAGCAAATCGGAAAAACGCCACTCCATGCGCACACGCTCGCCAAAGCGGACGTGGTAGATGGAATAGTATTCATCCACAATGCGCACCTCGCGGGAAAGCGGCACCTGTTCGTCGTTGCTCATCAGACTGTAGCGTAGCAGATGCGAAAGCGCCATGATGAGCGCCTGCGTACGGTAGGCCGTCTCGGTGCCGGCGGTCTGCTGGATCACATTCAGGGTGTTGAACAGAAAGTGCGGGTTGATCTGCGCCTGCAGGGCACGCACCTCGGCACGGGCCGTCAGTTCCTTTTGCACCTCGAGCTCGTGGATGGCGAGCTGCGTGGACAGGATCTCGGCAAAACCCGAGGCGAGCGCATACTGGGTACGGTCGACGGCACGCGGGGTCTTGTAGTAGAACTTGAGCGTGCCGACGGTGCGGTCGCCCACCTTGATGGGCGCGATGATGCCGGCGGGAACATGGTTGTGCGAGCCATCCGAACCCACCACGTCCACCACGCGGTTGAACGACTGCACGATGCCGTGCTCAATGACGTAGCGCGTGGCAAGCGTATGGATGGGCGAATCGGGCAGCAGCTTTTCCTCGAACTCGCCCGCGCAGGCCAGCACGTTGCTCTCATCGGTGATGGCAACGGTCATGGCACGTGTCTCGGGCAGAATACGCCGGCACACCAAAAGCGCCGATTCCTGCGTCAGGCCGCCCTTAATGTCCTCGAGCATGGCCGAGGCAACCGAGAGCGTCTCCTCGGTGTACTGGGAGCGTACCGAATCGGGGTTGAGCGTCAAATAGATAAAGATGCACAGGAAGATACACAGCAGCGCACAGGCGATCACCGTGGCAATCGGCTCAATGCCAGTCGCCAGGGCAAAGATAAAGTACACCAACACGCAAACGGCGCAGACAACGGCGATGATGCGAAAGATTGAAATTGAATTATCGCGCTGGGCGCGGCGGTCGATCATTCAGCCCCCTCCAGGATGCTAATCAGTTGTGCGTCGCGCCAAAGTTCATCCATGATCTTGGGCCAGAAACTCTGAAAACGCAGGTAGCTCGCGCGAGATCCACGGACCCGGATAGGGCATGAGTGATGCGGCCGTAACCGGAATGAGCTCCTTTTGGTGCGCAGCGAACGTCAGCTTGGCCCGCTCGTAGTACCAACGGTACACGTCCTGCATAAAGCGCGGCGAGCGCTTCTCGGACTCGGGCGGCAGGTGGCGCACGGTCCACTCGTTATCGAACCACACGTCATAGCCGAACATGCGCATGTTAAACAGGTAGTCCAGATCCTCGCCGCGGGTGATAAACGGGTCGAAGGCCACGCGCGTAAAGGCGCGGGCGTGCAGGGCCATCAGGCCGCCGCACACGTAATTGGAACGCGAGATGCGGGTGCCCGAGAGCGCCTTTTTCATCCAGCGATTGAACTCGATACGCTTGGTCCACCAGCGATGGCAAATGCCCACTTTGTCCGTGGGAGCCAGCGGCGACCCGTCGCGATCGTAAAAGTATCCGCTCTTGACTAAAATCGGCAGGCCCTGACGCGTCTGTTGGCCCAGTGCATAGGTCGCACGCTTCATAAAGTCGGCATCGATGACGGTCTCGTCGTCATCCAAAAACACAACCGCGTCGTGCCCCAGCACCGCAGCGCAGGCAAGACCCATGTTGCGGATGGCGCCGTAGCCGCGCAGGCTCACGCACTCGCCCGAGCCTTTGGGCGCAATCTGCGCCACGCGGTCGGCAACACGCGAAGCCTGAGTATTGGTAACGATGGTGACCTTAAGTGTGGGATGAGCATTAACGATTTCGTGCACGCGATGGGATACGTCGGCCGTGGCAGAAACCGGACAGACCACCAAGAGAATGATGCGCGGAATGTCGTGCACCTGTTCGAGCGAAGTCAGGCAGCGATCGAGTTCCGGGTTGGCGGCATTGAGCGACGTCGAGTGATCGTAGGTGCCGGGAGCGTTTGCTTGGGTATCATCGCCCGCCCAATATGTTGGGATCACAACCGTGGCGTTCATACCTTTACCCTCCTTGCAACACAAAAACGGGGCGCCGCCAAACACAGGCG
>OKSI01000537.1_pt1 | contig 14296 bp, 10 predicted proteins | sample 1606221 | NCBI WGS metagenome assembly OKSI01 (sample SAMEA3879540, study PRJEB24766) | human gut metagenome | biome: human-associated habitat; feature: feces | place: USA | collected 1985/1987 | reverse complement strand
TGAATCTGTATGGTGCATTTACTAGCTTTAAGATACTTGAATTAAGTAAGGATAAACTGGCAGTAGTAGCAATAAGAGTTAATGGTGGGGAAAGAACGCCTGGTGCAGCTTGGGTCTATACACCTCTGAAGCGATAACTATGAACGTAAAAAGTATATGAGGGCAGAGGCTCTGGCTGCGCCTGCGCCGGACTATGGCAGATGCCACGGGGGAGCGCGCTGCAGCCGCATCCGTCACTGCCGTCATGCTCTCCGGCGCCGCCGGGAGCGACTTGGGTGGCTCGTATCGGAAGGAACGTGAGCTCGTGACATAAGATACGTGGGCTCGTGCCTTCCGTTACGAGGGCTCGTGTCAATAGGTACGAGCCAGCCAGATGGCCCCCGGCGGCTGTGAAGCTGCTGGGCGCCAGTGGGGATGAAGTCTCTGCGGGTGGTGCCGACGGCAAACAGAAAGCCCATGCTCTGTGGGAGGGCATGGGCTTGGGTGAATTATTGCGGGTTGTTGTCTTGCGCTGCTGCAGCGTTGCGCTTGCGTCTCAGCTCTTCGACCGAGTCGGTGAGGTTGACGATGCCTGTGGTGGGGTCGAGCCTCAGATTGTATTCCTCGTGGCTGCGCTTCCAGCGGTTGTGGGTCCAGAGATAGCACTCGGGCTGCCGGCGTATCGACGCCTCAAGCAGCTGGAAGTAGCGGTCGGTGAGCTGCCACTCGGTGGTCTGCTCGGGATGGTCGGTGATAGGCACGAAGTGGGCCTCGTAGTATCCGCGTCGTATGCGGCGCACGTCAATGTAGAAGACTGCCTGCCGGGTGCCTCGCATAATCTTCTCGGTGCCCGTGAGCACAGGCGTATCGTGGTGGAGGAAGTCGAGCCAGTGGTGGATGTTGTTCCAGAAGGGTATCTGGTCGGATATATATCCCATGATGATAGGCTGGTGCTCGGCACGGTAGCGCGCGATGCGTCTCAGGGTCTCTGCCATAGGTATGCTCTCAGACCCGAAGCGCGAGCGCAGATGGAGGAAGAGGCGGTCGAACTCCTTATTCTCCAGTACATGGTATATCTGTGTGCACTGTGCTGCCTGTGTCACCCACAAGGGTAGTGAGGTAATCCACTCCCAGTTGCAGAAATGTCCGAGATAGATGCCCACGGACTGTCCGCGCTCGATGGCCTCGTTGACCTTGTCTGTTCCGGTGAAGCGCATGTGGCGCATCATCCATCGGCGGTTGACGGAGAGGAGCTTGATGGTCTCGACCAGATAGTCGCAGAACCATGAGTAGAAGCCCCGTTCTATGGCGCGGCGCTGTGTCTCGGACTTCTCGGGGAACGACTCTGCCAGATGGCGGCGCACGAGTCGCTTGCGGTAGCCCACAACGTGGTAGACGAGCAGATAGAAGAAATCTGACACGATGTAGAGCACCCGTAGCGGTAGCAGCGAGAGCAGGTAGAGCAGTCCGAAGATGAACTTGTATAAGATACGCATCATAGTGGTGGTCGTGGGGTTAAACCTGCTGCATGTCATGCAGCTTCTTGTAATAGCCGTCTATCTGGAGCAGTTCGTCGTGGGTACCACGCTCTACGATACGGCCCTCGTGGAGCACGCAGATTTCGTCGCTGCTCTTGATGGTAGAGAGTCGGTGGGCTACGGCGATGGTGGTGCGCGTCTTCATGAGTCGCTCCAGCGCCTCCTGAACCAGTCGCTCGCTCTCGGTGTCGAGCGCCGAGGTGGCCTCGTCAAGGATGAGTATGGGCGGGTTCTTGAGTATGGCGCGGGCTATGCTGACGCGCTGGCGCTGGCCACCGCTGAGTCGTCCGCCGCGGTCGCCGATGTTGGTATCGAAGCCGTGCTCTGACTCGGTGATGAACTCATAGGCATTGGCTATGCGTGCGGCGCGCTCTACCTCCTCCTTGGTGGCGTTGCTCACGCCGAAGGTGATGTTGTTGTAGAACGAGTCGTTGAAGAGGATGGCCTCCTGGTTGACATTGCCGATGAGCTGTCGCAGGTCGTGTATGCCCAAGTCCTTGACATTGATGCCGTCGATGAGCACCTCGCCCTCCTGCACATCGTAGTAACGGGGGATGAGGTCGAGCAGGGTAGACTTGCCCGAGCCGCTCTGTCCCACGATCGCGATGGTCTTGCCCTTGGGTATGACGAGGTTGATGTCGCGCAGCACCCACTGCTGGTCGTAGCGGAAGGACACGTGGCGGAACTCAATCTGGTGCTCCAGCCCGCTGATGTGTACGGGGTCGCTCTTCTCGCGGATGTCGATTTCGGCATTGAGTATGCGGTCGATGCGCTCCATGCTGGCCAGACCCTTGGGGATGTTGTAGCTGGCGCGCGAGAACTCCTTGAGCGGGTTGATGATGGAGTAGAGGATGACGAGGTAGTAGATGAATGTGGGGCCCGTCATGACGTGGCTGCGCAGCACCATGATACCGCCAAACCACAGCACGATGACTATCATCAGCGTACCCAGAAACTCGCTCATGGGGTGGGCGGCCTGCTGGCGCACCTGCACGCGGGCGAGGTTGTCACGGTAGCTGGAGTTGGTGCGGTCGAAACGCTGGTTCATCTTCTCCTCGGCGCAGAAGGCCTTGATGATGCGCAGTCCGCCGAGGGTCTCCTCGACCTGGCTCATGGTGTCGCTCCATAGCGCCTGGACCTTGATGCTGCTGGCCTTGAGCTTGCGTCCCACCACGCCCATGAACCATCCGAAGAGGGGCACGAAGCAGAGGGTGAAGAGGGTGAGCTTCCACGAGATGAAGAGCAGGGCGCAGAAGTAGAAGAGTATAAGGATGGGGTTCTTGATGAGCATGTCTATCCAGGCCATGATGCTGTTCTCAATCTCCTGCACGTCGCCGCTCATGCGGGCGATGATGTCGCCCTTGCGCTCTTCGCTGAAGAAGCCGAGCGACAGAGAGGTTATCTTCTTGTACAGCGAGTTGCGGATGTCGCGCACCACGCCCGTACGCATAGGTATGATGGCTGCCGAGGACAGAAAGTAGGCTGCCGTCTTGAGGAAGGTCATGAAGGTGAGTATCAGACCTATCAGCAGCAGAGTGGTCACGGGGTTGGTGATGCTGATCAGTTCGCGCACGTAGTAGTCGGCATTGTTGGACAGCACGTCCTTGATGTTGCCGCTGCCCCATTCCATGAGGTGGGTGGCTGTGGCATGTCCCTTGACGTCGAAGAGTATCTGCAGGATGGGGATGATGGCTGCAAACGAGAAGATGTTGAGTATGGCTGCCAGGATATTGAATATCACCGAGCCTACCAGATAACGCTTATAGGGCGGTACGAACCGTCTGATAATTTGTAAAAACTCTTTCATAATTACAAAGGTATGTCATTTATGAATATAAAACAACAAAAGGGGTAATGTTTTTTACGCCTCGGCGTGTATTTCTTCGCCAAAGAGTGTGGCGCTGGTGCTGCCGGTGATGCGCACGCGTATGGTTTCGCCCACATGGTGGGTACCCTTGTCCACAACTACCGCCTTGTTTTGCGGGGTGCGTCCCATGAGCTGTTCGCGGCTGCGCTTGCTCACGCTCTCGAGCAGCACGTCGAACTCGCGGCCCACATCCTTGCGGTTCTGCTCGGCGCTGACCTCGGTCTGGAGCTGTATGAGCTGGTTGAGTCGGGCAATCTTGACCTCCTCGGGCACATTGTCGGGCAGATGTTTGGAGGCGTAGGTGCCGGGGCGCTCGGAGTACTTGAACATGAAAGCGCTGTCGAAGCCCACCTCGCGCACGAGCGAGAGGGTGAGCTCATGGTCTTCCTCGGTCTCGTCGTGGTAGCCCACAAAGAGGTCGGTGGATATGCCGCAGTCGGGTATGATGCGTCGTATGGCGGCTATGCGCTCCAGATAGTCTTCGCGGGTGTACTTGCGGTTCATCAGATGGAGTATCTTGTTGGAGCCGCTCTGTGCCGGGAAATGTATGTGGTGGCAGAGATTGGGCTCCTCGGCAATGGCGTAGAGTATGTCGTCGGTCATATCCTCGGGGTTGGAGGTGGTAAAGCGCACGCGCATATCGGGCACCGAGCGCGCCACAAGCCGTAGCAGCTGGGCGAAGGATGTGGAGCCCTCCTCGCGCTTGCCGGCGGGCGAGAGTCCATAGGAATTGACATTCTGGCCGAGCAGCGTCACCTCGCGGAAGCCCCGGTCGCGCAGGTCGGCAACCTCGCGCAGGATGCTGTCGACATCGCGTGAGCGCTCGCGGCCTCGGGTGTAGGGCACGATGCAGTAGTGGCAGAAGTTGTTGCATCCGCGCATGATGCTGACAAATCCGCTGATGTGGGCGAGGCCTATACGCTGCGGGATTACATCCCGGTAGGTCTCGGTCTTGCTCAGGGCGATGTCGATGGCATTGTGGCCGGTCTCGCACTGCGCCATCATGTCGGGCAGATTGAGATAGCTGTCGGGTCCGCATACCAGATTGGCGTGATGGCGGTCAATGAGTTCGTCCTTGACGCGCTCTGCCATACATCCCAGTACACCCAGGATGAGGCTGCGGCCCTTCTTCTGCTCGGCATGGAGGGTCTCGAGGCGGTTGTATATCTTGTTCTCGGCGTTCTCGCGTATGCTACAGGTGTTGAGGAAAATGGCGTCGGCGTCGGCCTCATTGTCACACAGGTCGTAGCCCGCCATCTTCATGATGGAAGCCACCACCTCAGAGTCTGCCACGTTCATTTGGCATCCGTAGGTCTCTATATACAGTTGTTTCATTATCTTGAGTTTTCTATCGGTTTTCTATCTGTGTCTGCGTTCAATCATGCCGCGCGAAACGGCCATGAACAGGGCGAAGAAGAGGGCTCCCGTGGCAAGGCCTGCCAGCGCGTCGATGGCGTAGTGGGCCTGGATGTAGACCGTGGCCATGCAGAGGAACACGTAGAGCGGCAGCAGGCATATCAGGAGCTTGCGGCTGCGCACATGCCACAACAGGAGCATGCACACGGTGGATATGCCCACATGAGAGCTGGGGAAGGCTGCCGTGGGGCGTTCTCCGGCGGCTTTGGCGTCTTCGACCATCTGGTAGAAGATGCCGTCGGTATAGCCCGGAGTGGCGAGGCAGTCGGTGTGGGTGCTGAAGTAGTGGCCCAGGTTGGGGAACACGCCTTCGACGATATGGCGCAGACCTGCCGCCTTATAATAAAAGGTGGGGCCCACGACCGGCACCAGGTCGAAGATGACATAAAAGGCCATAAACGATGCCATGATGACGAATATGCAACGCTGGAACTCGGCATAGTGGCGGAGGAAATAGACCAGAGCCACGCAGGCTATCATGGGGTAGTAGGCGGCGTAGCCCATGCTCATCAGCTCGGAGATGACGGGTGAGGAGAACTTCTCGGCAAACACCAGTGCGGGCTGGAAACCGAACAGCGCCTGCTCCCACTGGGCAAAGACGTGGTCCAGATTGGGCAACACGCGGTTGAGCTCATAGGTATCGGGATACCACCATGCCAGCAGCGCCATCTGTCCCACAACTCGGGCAAACATAGTGGCACGGCAAGGCACGATGCGATAGACAGTCCACAGGGCAGCCATCATCGCCACCACGCGCATGCGGCCCCAAATCATCGAGTCGGGGTTGGCGAGCTTGGTATAGGTAAACAGGATAAAGAGCAGGGTAAACACCAGATAGCCCAGCACCACCCACTCCATCGCCAGGAGTCCGCGGCGCGGCTGTTTCTCTATGCGGAAATAATCTAACAGTTTTTTCACTTCTTGTATGTATTATGATATGCAAGCCGATGGCATCAGAGCCATCCCTCATTCTTGTACCAGTCTATGGTTTCGGCCACGCCACGGGCGAGGTCGTAGTGGGGGTGGTAGCCCAGTTCGTCCATGGTGGGCTCGATGTCACAACGCCAGTTGCGCTGGCGCAGGATGTTGAACTTGTCGTGGTTGAGGGCTGAGATGCGTCCGGTAGAACGCGCCACGAGTTCGCCTATGGATGTCACAATCCTCAGCACCCAAACCGGCGCAGTGATGCGTATCCACCAGGGGTTGCCCAATGCCTTACGGATAAGGTTGCTGAAATCGGACGAACGATAGACATTGCCGTCGCTGAGGAAGTATTTGCGACCGTTCATGCCGTGGTCGAGGGTGAGGAATATGGCTTGCACCACGTCTTTGACATAAACAAAGGTGATGTCCTGACGCTGGAAGCCTACGGCGAAGTCGATGTGGTTGCTGATGGATTTCGCCATCATGAAGTAGTCTTTCTCCCGAGGGCCATAGACGCCCGTGGGTCGGAGAATAACGTATGGAAAATTGTTGCCTACGGACTCGAGAAACCTTTCGGCCTTGAGCTTGCTCTTGCCGTAAGCAGTATTGGGGCGGGGGTAGTCGTGCTCGGTTATCTCCTGATAGGGCTGCTCTTCGCGGATGGCTCCCATCACGCTGAGCGAACTGAGATAAACAAAGCGGTGGATGGGCATCTGCAGGTTGAGTATCGCCTTGACCAGCCGCTTGGTTCCCTCGGTGTTGACCTCATAGAACGTGTCCTCGTTGAGGCACTTCGTGGCTCCGGCGGCATGGATGATGTAGTCGAAGGAATGGGGGCTTAACGCCTCTTCCAATCGCTCTTGCGAAGAGAAGTCCAGCTCGATAAAGTGGATACGTGGGTCGGCGAGATACTTACGCGAACTCGATGGGCGCACGGCTGCCCAGGTCTCCATGCCTTGGCGCAATGCCTCCTCAACGATAAAGCTGCCTATAAAGCCGCTCGCACCCGTTATAAGTATGTTCATTAATGGTGAATTATGTAATCAGTATGCAAAATTACATGAAAATAAGCGTATTACAAAATAATTGCACCATTTTGTTGGTTTTTGCCCCATTCGCCACCACATTTGGGGACTTGCGCCCCCCTGTCTTCCCTGCCTGTGGGTGGCGTCTTGGCGGTGGTGGCGATAGTGGCTACTTCTTGATATGACGATGGGGAATGTCCCACTTCTGGCACTGCTCGCACCAGGCGCGCTCGGTATTGCCGGTATAGTTGGGCTCGTCCACGCGCACGTCCATCTTCTTTCCAGCCGGCTTGCGGGTATTTTTCCGCTGCTGCCCACTGCTTGACGGGCTGTTGCTTCGCATCTCCTGGGCACGGCGGTTATTGTACTCAGCTTCCTGTCGCTGGTGGTTGGCGTCATACTCGAACAGACCATGCTGGGCATTGTATCGGTTGATGTTGGCTTCATGTTGCCTGTATACCGACTCGGCAATGGGGCGGTCGTACAGTTGTTGCTGCCCTTTGAGCGGGATATAGATAATGTGGCTCCAGTCTTTGGCTATCTTTATGGTCGGCGCATCGATGTAGGTGCCCTGGCTATAACTAAGGAATCCCGGTTGGTAGAAACGTCCACCCACGACGATGTAGTCGCTCTCATACTTCACGTTGTCGGGGCCGAAATCGCGGGCAAGGATACCCAGGTTGTAGGCTCGGAGCTGTATCCAGCAGCCACCATTGGCGTGGCCCGTGATGTTGAGGCTTACCTCGCCAGCCTTGCCGCCCGATTTGGCATAGAAGTAAGTGGTGTTGGAAGTGGGTAAGGTTCCGTAGGCGGGATGGACGATGCCTGCCGATGTCTGCGCCACGTGACGTTTAGCCTGCGACTGCGTGGCCGCACTGCGGGGAGTCTGCGTGGAAGTAGAGCGATTTCCATTCCGCGCCTGTGCCTGCTGCCGCTGTCGGGCGGCGGCCTCCTTGCGCTGTTGCTGAGCCAGCAATCGGTCTTTCTGAGCTTGGTCGGCCTGTGCCATAGCGAGCAGGTTCTGCGTCTTGGCAGTCTTGGGTATCTCGGTGATAAAACACTTGTCCACACGGGCGATGAACTCGTAGAAGGGAACCGTTATCCGAGTCTTCCACAGCTTGTCGTTGTCGTTGGCACGTGCCAGATAGGGCCCCAAGTACTTCACCATGTTCTTAGTCATGTGCTTGACCATGTGCGAGGGCCTCTTCTGCTCCGGGATGACCGTCTGCCCCATGGCATCGATTACCACGATGGTGCCCCGGTCGGTCTTGCAGGTGAAGAGAGCCGTCCGCTCAATCTGTTCGGGTGTACACTGAGTGCCTTTGTACTTGGTTTGGGTGTAGATGTCATCATCCAGATACAGGTTGTCTATATCGGCGTATATGGGAGGCACTATGACCTCGCCAGCCATGTTCATTAGGCCGTAGTGGCGGTCCTTTACAAAGCGTATCAGCCCTATTATATTCTCGTTGTGACCGTCAGCGTTGTTGCGCAGAGGGTATGGCCATACATCGTACATACGGTCACCATACTGTCGGTCTCCATCTACAGGGCCGTTGCCTATGCGCTGCATGTCGGCACCCAGTATGTCCCATTTGCCATTGTCCTTGCGTCGGCAGAAGAGCAGTTCGCCCTCCCAGTCGGTGCCATAGTCCCATATCTTTATCTCACTATAAATGTCGCTGATGCGTTGGCCTCGGGCATTGATAACATAGCAGTTGGGGTGGTCATTGATGATAATGTAGTAGGGCGTAATATCGGCAAAGGGATAAGGGCCGTTTCCCACAATGTTAAAGTCGCGGTCTATAATATAATAGTCGTTGCTCCCCTTGTACCGTGCCTCGCCTAAATAGCATCGATAGGGGAAGAAGAGGAAATCGAAGTAAGGCTGGACAACCCATTGGCCAGAGCTGTCGACGACACCCTGTAGGCCATTGGGGCCTTTCTTGGTGGTGCAGGAAGGTAACTTCCACTTGTCGAACCGCGATTGTGCGCTGGAGACTACTGTCGACAGACCCAGGAGGGCAATGAGCAGGCTGCGTCGAATGGAGATTGTGGGCATAAGCTATATTTTACAGGGTTAGATATACTGCATCAGCACATCCCATACACAGATGATATGGCACACCGAACCGAGGAGCACGAAGAAGTGGAAGATGGTATGGTTGTACTGCCGCTTGTGCAGCGTATAGAAAAGCGCGCCGGTGATATAGGCCACTCCCTCGGCGATAAGCCATACCACTGCCGAGGTACTTACGGCGTCCATCAGCGGCTTGAAGGCTGCCAGCACCGACAAGCCCATCAGCACGAAGCATAGGGTTTCGAGGTTGCTGTGGGCCTTGAGCTTGCGAAACGCCATGACGGTGCCGGTGATGGCGCAGAGCCACACGAAGACAAACAATCCCCATCCCCAGTAGCCCTCATCGCGCAGAGCCACGAGGGTGATGGGCGAATAGGAACCGGCTATGTGCCAGTAGATGGCGGCATGGTCCCATCGGCGCAGCCGCTCTTTCCATACAGACTTGGCGCTGAGGGCGTGGTAGACGGTGGATGCCGTGTAGGAGCAGAGCATGCCAAAGAGGTAGAGTATCACGCCCGCCGTGGCCCAGCCGTTGTGGGCCTGGGCGCACCATACCAGAAAGATGGTGCCTATCACCACGCCGAGCATGATGCCGCCGGCGTGGCTCCACGAGTTCCAGAGTTCCTCTGTGTGCGTGTACTTTATCTTCATCTCCTATGGCGCATCTTGACCACGGGCTTGTCATTGCCGACAAGCGTGAAGTCGAGTTGTTTCTTTTCGAGATTGGTCTTGGCCACCTGGATGCGCACGGCGTCGCCCAGCTGGTACTTGTGGTGGCGACGACGGCCCACGAGGCAGAAGTTGCGCTCGTCAAACTCGTAGTAGTCGTCGTCCAGGTCGCGCATGGGTATCATGCCTTCGCAGTGGTTCTCGTCTATCTCGGCATAGATGCCATAGGCTGTGATGCCGCTGATGTGGGCGTCGAACTGCTCGCCCAGGTGGTCGCCCATAAATTCCACCATCTTGTACTTGATGGAGTCGCGCTCGGCGTTCTGCGCCACCAGTTCCATGTCAGAGCAGTGCTCGCAGAGCTCCTCATAGTGCTTGGCGTTGGCCGAACGGCCGCCCTCGGCGTAGCGGGTGAGCAGGCGGTGGACCATGGTGTCGGGATAGCGGCGGATGGGACTGGTGAAGTGGGTGTAGTAGTCAAACGCCAGACCGAAGTGGCCTATGTTCTTGGTGGTGTATTTGGCCTTCATCATGGCTCTCAGCGCCACCTTCTGTATCAGGTTCTGCTCGGGATGTCCCTCACATTCCTCCATGAGCCGGTTGATGCTCTTTGCCATGGCTTTCTTGGTTCCGTCGGTCTTTACTTTGTATCCGAACTTGGCTATAAACTCACGCAGCGTCTCCATCTTTTGTGGGTCGGGGTTGTCGTGTACGCGGTAAGGCAGCGTTTTGGCCTTCCTCCCTTTCGCGGTCTTGCCCACGCTCTCAGCCACAGTCCTGTTGGCGAGCAGCATGAATTCCTCTATCAGCTTGTTGGCGTCCTTTGAGCGCTTGAAGTAGCAGCGTATGGGTTTGCCCTTTTCATCGATGTCGAAGCGCAGTTCCTCTGAGTCAAACTTCACTGCACCGTTCTTGAACCGGGCGGCGCGCAGCCTCTTGGCCAGTCTGTCGAGAGTCACTATCTGTTCGGCGTTCTCGCCACGGTATTTGCCGTCCTTGGGCTTGGGAGCCGGTTCGCCGGTACCATCCACCACTCCGTTGTCTTCCAGTATCTTCTGCGCGTCTTCATAAGCGTATCTGCGGTTAGACCGGATGATGGTATGCACGATGCGGTAGTCTCTTACCATGGCGTCTTCGTCGAGGTTGAAGACCACGCTGTAGCAGAGCTTGTCTTCGTCGGGGCGCAGCGAGCAGACGAAGTTGCACAGCCGCTCGGGCAGCATGGGGATGGTGCGGTCTACCAGATAGATAGACGTGGCGCGACGCTCGGCCTCGCGGTCTATGATGTCGCCCTCGTGCACATAGTGAGACACGTCGGCGATATGCACGCCTACCTCCCAGAGTCCATTGTCGAGACGCTTGATAGACAGCGCGTCGTCAAAGTCCTTGGCGTCCTTGGGGTCGATGGTACAGGTCCAGGTGTTGCGGAAGTCCTCGCGCTCGGCCTCGTCCTGCTTCGTGATTTCGCCCGTGATCTTGTCGGCGGCGTCTTCCACAGCCTTGGGGTAGCGGTAGGGCAGTCCGTACTGGGCGAGGATGGTGTTCATCTCCACATCGTTGTCGCCACACTTGCCCAGGATGTCCACCACTTCGCCTATCATGTTGGTGTGCTCCTCGTCGGGCCAGCTCACAATCTTTACCACCGCCTTGTCGTCGGTTTGACCTTTCTTCAGCCTCTTCTTGGGGATGAGTATGTCGCGCGCCAGATTGTCGTTGGTCTTCAGGAAGGCGATGTCCTTGCCTACCACCAGCTTGCCCACGAAGGTGTCTTTCTTGCGCTCCAGTATCTCTATCACCTTGGCCTCCTTGATATGGTTCTGGCGACGCGCCATCACCGATACCCTCACCTTGTCGCCGTCGAGCGCGCCCATGGAGTTGCGCTCCGATACGAAGATGGGCTGCTCGCCGTCGGAGGGTACGAATGAGTTCTTGCCGTTAGACTTCCGTCTGAATACGCCTTCCTGTACCTGGCCCTTGGTGTTGAGCTGATACGAGTTGATGGACGTGCGCACGAGGAAGTCGTCCCACGCCATCTCTTCCATCGTGTCTACCGCCAGCATCTTGGCAGGATGGGTGTCCAGGTGTAGGGCTCTGAATATCTCTTTGAATGTATAGACTCGTTCCGGATTTGCGGAGAAGAAATTAACCAGCATCTCGGACAGCTGCCGTTTGGTGATGCGCTTCCCGCCTTTCTTTGCTTTTCCCATAATGGTAGTGTTTTAGAATTATATTGCAAATTAAGGGAAAAAAAATGATATAACGAAGAAAAAGTTGATAAATTTCGGTTACACCCTCGTCAGCCCCGCTGTTATGGCGACGACGATGCCGCCCTCCGCCATATATATTTATAAGGTGTAGGCCGTCTCCTTGCCCCTTGCCCTTGCCCCTACGGTGGCTCCCGGCCCCTTTGATGGCGTCGCCACCCCCTCGATGCGCGCCGAAATCAGGAAATTGCACATAATCGTCACGCCCTCAGTCAATTTCTTGGCAGAAAGCATCGTGCAATTCAAGTTTTTTATCTAACTTTGTCCCATACGAATATTTATAACCACTTTTACAGAGCACAACTAATTCATGAAAAAAAGAGGAATTACCACATTGTGGCTTCTGATGGTGGCGCTGGTCATGATGGCCAAGAGCTATACCGTCACATCGCCCAACGGGCAGCTTACCGCCCAGGTAGAGGTAGGCACAGTCATCAAGTACAGTCTCAAGGACGCCAGCCAGCAGCTCGTGCTTCCCTCGGCCATAGCCCTCAAGACCGCCAGAGGCACATGGGGCGAGAACTCCCATCTGCGCCGTGCCGTGAAGACAACCCACCGTGGCCAGATAGCCGCCTTTGCCTACAAGCGCAACGAGGTGAGCGACTGCTACAACCAGTTGCGCCTCCAGTTCAAGGAGGGATTTGACCTTATTTTCCGCCTCTACGACGAGGGCATGGCCTACCGTTTCGCCTCGACCCTCAAGAGCGAGGTTACCATCAACGACGAGCAGGCGCAGATGCGTTTTGCCCGTGACTGGAAAGCGCAGATACCCTATGTGCGCGACAGTGGCGACCGCGAAGACCAACTCCACAACTCGTTTGAGAACAACTATACCCACACCGCGCTGTCACAGCTCATGGACACCCGCCTCATCTTCACCCCGCTCATCGTCGAGGCCGACAAGGGCGTGCGGCTCTGCGTGGCAGAGAGCGATGTCGAGCACTATCCCGGGCTCTTCTGGCTGGGCAACGGCAAGACGCCCGAGCTCACCGGCGTGTGTGCCCCCTATCCCAGCGGCATCAAGATTGGAGGCTACCGACTGCTCGAGCAGCTGCCCACAGGTCGCGAGAACTATCTCGTCAAGGCCCATGCACAGCAGCAGTTCCCCTGGCGCATCATCTGCTATGCCACTGCCGACGAGCAGTTGCTCGACAACGACATGGTATACCGCCTCGCCTCACCCTCTCGCCTCGCCGACACCTCATGGATACGCCCCGGCAAGGTGGCTTGGGACTGGTGGAACGACTGGGGAGTATACAAGGTAGACTTCCGGGCCGGTATCAACACCGAAACCTATAAGTACTACATCGACTTTGCCCACCGCCACGGCATAGAGTACATCCTCCTCGACGAGGGATGGGCCAAGCGCCGCCGCAACGATCTCTTCGCCATCGTGCCGGGCATAGACATCAAGGCTATCGTAGACTATGGCAAGGCCAAGGGCGTCGGCGTGATACTCTGGGCCGGCTACTATCCCTTCGACAAGGACATGGAGCGCGTGTGCAAGCACTACTCGGAGATGGGAGTCAAGGGCTTCAAGGTCGACTTCATCAACAGCGACGACGCACGCATCGTAGACTTCCACTACCGTGCCGCCGAGATGACCGTCAAGTACCACCTGCTCATCGACTTCCACGGCACCTACAAGCCCACCGGACTCAACCGCACCTATCCCAATGTCATCAACTTTGAGGGCGTCAACGGACAGGAGCAGACCAAGTGGTGCACCATCAAGGAGTACAACCAGCCTCTCTACGATGTCACCGTACCCTTTGCCCGCATGCTCGCCGGACCTATGGACTACACCCAGGGAGCCATGATCAACGGCACCCAGACCACCTATGCCCCCAACAACTCACGGCCTATGAGCCAGGGCACCCGCACCCACCAGCTGGCGCAGTATGTGGTCTTCCTCTCGCCCCTCAATATGCTCTGCGACTCGCCCACCCACTACAACCAGGAAGAGGAGTGCACCCGATTTATCGTGTCGGTGCCCACCGTCTGGGACGAGACCATCCCGCTCAAGAGCGAGATAGGTGAGTATGTGGCAGTGGCACGCCGCAAGGACGGCAAATGGTTTGTGGGTGCGCTCACCAACTGGACCGCGCGCGACCTCACCCTCGACCTCTCGCCGCTCAACATCGCCGGTCGCCAGGCCGACGCGTTCTACGACGGCATCAATGCCGACCGTTCGGCAGAAGACTACAAACGCTGCCAGATTACCATCCCCGAGGACGGCAAGCTCAAGGTGCACCTCGCTCCCGGCGGTGGATTTGTCATGGCGGTAGAGTAGAAGAGCGCCACTACCTCCGCCACGGCGGAACGCCCCGATACAGAGCCTCGGGCGTAGCATACGGGTTTGCCCAATTGCCCCGAGGCCGATACTGATGGAAATACGGATATCGCTGATTTGCCTGATAGCATTTGCCAAGAATATCAGACAAACCAGCGATATCCGTATTCGTTTTGTAGGAGCAGATATAGATGCGGTGATTGGTTTAGGGGTTGATACTTGTGATGGATGCGGGGGCGGG
>OKSI01000522.1_pt1 | contig 14517 bp, 11 predicted proteins | sample 1606221 | NCBI WGS metagenome assembly OKSI01 (sample SAMEA3879540, study PRJEB24766) | human gut metagenome | biome: human-associated habitat; feature: feces | place: USA | collected 1985/1987 | reverse complement strand
CGACCAAAGGGCATGAAAACAAACGAAGTTTGCGATCGCCCTTTGGAAACCTTCGAGTGCACACTACCATACTTGTATTGGCGTGTTGCTTATTTTTATGGTTACAAAACGCTTTCCGCACAATACCTTTCTATGATAATCAGATTTTCGCGCCAGAAGGCGCCTATTTCAATTTTTGCGAGGTGATTTCCTTGGCGCGTGACCGCCGGCGCGGGTGTGAAAAGCAGAAAGACCCCGGACGCTCTTTGTCGCGGGCGGTTTCGATTTTCTACATCAGCGCATTCTGCCTTCTCTTCCTGCGCGATTTCCAATGGCAGGCGCTCGCACTCGCCGTCGCCGTACCGCTGGCGGGCGCGTTCACGACTGGCTTCCTGCCGCGGCTCTTCCCGGTGGATAAGCTGCTGCTGTCGCTGACCAACTTCCTGTGCGCGCTGGGGCTGCTCGTCCTCTACGACACCAACCCGACGTATGCCTACCACCAGTCCATCTACTATTTTGTCGGGCTGGCGGCGATGGTCGTGTGCATCTACCTCATCCGCGTCGGGCGCAGCTTCCGGCTGCTCGTGTGGCCGATGATGCTGCTCTCGCTCGTGCTGCTCGTCCTCCCGCTGTTCATCGGCAAGGAGACGTACGGCGCGAAAAACTGGTTCTATGTCGGCGGCATCTCCGTTCAGCCCAGCGAAATCGTCAAGCTGACGCTCATCATCGTCATCAGCCGGTTCATGGCGGATCGGCGGCTGATTCCTTGGCTTGGATTCTCTGTGGCATGCCTTGGCGTGCTGATGCTGCAAGCCGACCTCGGCACGGCGCTGCTATACTACGGCGTGGCACTGATGCTCTATTTCGCTTCGTCCGGGAATCCGGTGCTGATGCTGTGCGGCATCGGCGGCGGCGTCGGCGCGGCGCTGCTGGGCTATCAGAAGTTTGCGCACGTCAAAAAGCGCGTCGCGATTTGGCTCGACCCGTGGAGCGACTACGACAACGCGGGCTATCAGCTCATTCAGAGCCTGATGGCAATCGCCAGCGGCGGCGTGTTAGGCGTCGGCTTGGGACTGGGCAGCCCGACGACGATTCCCGTTTACCACACAGACTTCATCTTCTCCGTCATCTGCGAGCAGTTCGGGATGTTGTTCGGCTCGTGCGTGCTGCTGATGTATGTTGCCATCGTCTGGCGCGGCACATCCATCGCAATGGCGGCGCGCACCCGCTTCCACGGGCTGCTGGCCATGGGCTGCACTGCCATGCTTGGCTTGCAGACGTTCATCATCATCGGCGGGGTGATTAAGCTGATTCCGCTGACGGGCGTGACGATGCCGTTCGTGAGCTACGGCGGCACGTCGCTGGTGGCGTGTCTGTGCCTGATCGGGCTGATTCAGGGCGTTTCCAGCGTCAATGAGGATGATTTGGCGCGCGACGCGGACTTGGCGGATTACGGCGGAGGTGCGGCATGAAGCGGCAGCGGTTCAAATTCAAGCTTCTTGCGTTCTTCCTCTTCGCGCTCTTCGCCCTGCTCGGCACATACGGGATGCACTCGATCGCCCTCTACGGCAACCGCTGGTTCACCTACGCGAAAAATCCGCGTGTACGGGCGCAGAAGCAGAACGTCGTGCCGGGCGATATTCTCGACCGCAGCGGCGTGGTGCTGGCGACCTCTTCCGTCAGCGAGGACGGCACCGTCACCCGCGTTTATCAGGCGAATGAAGCTGCCCGCCGCGCCATTGTGCACCTGCTGGGCGATTCCGACGGGCAGGTTGCCAACGGGGTTGAAAGTTTTCAAACGGCGTACCTCTACGGCTTCCAGACCGGGATTTGGGAGCGGATTCAGGCGCTTGTGACCGGACAGAAGCGCCACGGCGACAACGTAACCCTGACCGTGGACAGTTCCCTCTGCACGTCAATTCTGCAATCCTTCCAGCGGCGCGCGCCCGGCAAAGCCGGCGCGGCGGTCGTGATGAACTACAAGACAGGCGAAGTGCTGGGGATGGTCAGCCTACCGACGTTCGACCCCATGAGCAGCAGCGCCGTGTCCGCCTCCTCCAACGCCTACTGGAACCGCGTCACGCAGAACCCCTATACGCCCGGCAGCACATTCAAACTTGTGACCGCCGCCGCGCAGCTCCGCGTGAACCCCTCCGCACAGACGATGCAAGTCAACTGCACCGGCAATTTGACCGTGGACGGGCAGGTCATCCACGACTACGGCTCTGCCAGCCACGGCGCGATTGACCTGAAAACCGCCTTCATGCGCTCCTGCAACAACGCCTTTGCGCAGTACGCGCTGTCCATGGGCGACAAGGAGCTGCGCGAAGCGGCGGAATCCTTTGGCTTTAACGACAACTTCCTTTTCCGCGATCTCGTCGTAGAGAACAGCGTCTATCCGACCACGAGCCGCAACAATTTCAACATCGCCATGAGCGGCTTCGGACAGTCCGCCATCACCGCCACGCCGATGCACCTGTGCCTGCTCGCCGCCGCCGTCGCGAACAAGGGCGTGATGATGGAACCCGTGCTGATTGACCGCGTCGCCAGCCCGTCCGGCGTGACGCGCTATACCCGCTCCAGCCGCGTCTACCGCACCGCCATGACGGAGAGGCAAGCCGCGCTTCTGGCGGAGTACATGCGCGCGGTCGTCACCAGCGGCACAGGCACACGCGCTGCCGTCAGCGGGATGATTATCTGCGGAAAAACCGGCAGCGCGGAAACATCACTGAACGGACGTGCCATCACGAACGGTCTGTTCATCGGCTTCGCGCAGGACGTCCCCTACGCGCTGTGCGTCGTCGTCGAGGATATCGACGATGGTCAGGGCGGCGGCTCAACCGCTGCGCCGATTGCCCGCGATATCTTCGCGTACCTCAAAAACATGCAGTAAAATAGCGTCGGACAGTTTTCATGGCTGTCCGACGCTTTTGATTTACCCATTGCCCGCCCAGAGCCAGTCCTGCGGGATATAGCCAATCGCTTCTTCGCTGTTCATGATGATGTAGAACTCCCCTGACACGCCGATGAGGTAGTAGCTTTCCATGCTGTTCCAGCGCATCGTGTCCGCCGACAAGTCCGGCGCATCGAACACGCGGTATTCGTAGACAAATTCGTCCGCCCCATACTCCTGATGCTCGTCCTTGACAATCAACTGCGGGAACGCACACGCCACTTTGTCCATATCCGCGCCAAACGCCAGATAGTCCATCAGCATCCAGCCAGAGAGGTCACACCCGATGGTGACATGCGCCCATTCGCCGCGGATTTCGTCCACATAGACAGGCGTTCGGTTGTAGAACTTGCCCAATGATACCGACTTGCGGTCGGGTTTCTCGCGCAAATGCAGACGTTCGGTCGGATTCGGGTTGTTGACGACCGCCCAATTCGTGCGGTCAAGGTGCTGCACGGCTTCTTCATAGGTCGTCGGAAACTCCGCAAAGGGCAGGTCGGTCACGTCGGAATACGGGTGATTGCCATACACATAGCCATCGCTCGTGCAGGTGGTCAACGTGCCGTCATTGCAAATCGCGTGCGGTTCAATGATAAAATACACTTGCTCACCCCAGACCGAATGCAGCAGCATCTTCCCATCTTTCAGCGTAACGCGGTATTCAGCATAGTGTTCGCCCTCGATGAAAATTTCCGCCAGATTTCCCGCCGCGTTTGACGTTTGCAGCCAGAAATCCGTCCCGATGATTTTGCGGTACACCGCATACTGCCCGCCGTCCAACTCCGCCCAGCGCAGCACGTCGCCGTCCGCCGCACTGCGGGTGTGCATCACGATGACAGCTTCCGTCGCATAGATTTCCACCAGTTCTTCGCCGCCCGTCAGCTCATCCGACACATACGGCAGCAGCGCCTCCGGCAGATTCATCGGCGTTCCAAGATAGGCGTTTTCAGCCGCTAATTCCTGCGCTTTCGCGGCGAATCCGTCCTTCACGGCAATGGGCACGGGCTGCTTGCCGTCCTCGGCGGGGAAAATCAGGAAGCCGGATTCGATGGCGTACGGGAGCGGGGCGGATTCAGCACACGCGGCGCTCATCAGCAGAAGCAAGAGCAGTGCAAGGATTCTTTTCATGCGGATTTTCCCCTTTCGTCAGCCGTTTCCCTCCCCAAGGTGGCTTTGCGGGATGTAGCACACGTTCTCGTTGTCGTTCATGACGATGTAGTAATTGCCCTTGATGCCGATAACGACCCAGTTGTCCCCGCTGTGCCAGCGCGTGTACGGTGCGGATTTGCTCGGCTCATCCAGCACCTCAAATTCATACGTCGTCTCGTCCGCCACGTTCAGCCGATATTCTTCGCGCACCTCCAACTGCGGAAACGCACAATCCACCTTGTCCGCATCCTCGCCGAACGCCAGATACTTGGTCATCATGTAACCCGTCGTTGCGCGCCCGATGCGCACATGCGCCCAGTCGCCGCGGATTTCCTCCACATACACGGGCGTTCGGTTGTAGAACTTGCCGAGATTGCGTCCTTCCTTGCTCGCCTTGCCGCGCAGGTACAGTCGATCCGCCGGATTTGGGTTGTTGACGACCGCCCAATTCGTGCGGTCAAGGTGCTGAACGGCTCTTCATAGGTCCTCGGAAAGTCCGCAAACGGCAGGTCAGTCACGTCGTAATACGGGTGATTGCCGTAGCGGAAGCCCGCGTTTCCACCCGCCGACTCCGCGCAGGCTTGCAAATCGTAGAGGGCGTGGCGCTGGATGCCGATGCCGCCCGCTCCGTTCCAGACCTCACGCAGCGTCAGATAACCATTTTCACACGTCATGCAGTACGTTATTTCATCGACGCAGAGGAGGATGGACGCCACGCCGCCGTGGTAGCGGTCGAAGGAGAACGGCGTGCCAATCACCTTGCGGATAACATAATTCCCCAGATTCGTCCTGTACGCCACGCGCAGCACGTCGCCATCCGCCGCATCCACCGTGTGCATGGCAATCAGTTCCGTCGTGCAATACAGCGCCGTCAGCGTCTCGCCGCCGGTCAGCTCATCCGACACATACGGCAGCAGCGTCTCCGGCAGATTCAGCTGGATTGCGCCGGATATGTCCGCATCCGCCAGCAGCGCTTCCGGAAAATCCGGTTTCATGGCAATCGGCTGACATTTCCGTCCAGCGCCGTCCATCAAAATCAGCGAACCATCCTGCATGGTATACGCTTCTTCCGCGCCAGCAATGGGCAGGAGCAGCCAAATCATCAGCAGCGCAAGCAGTTTCTTCATTGGCCTTCTCCCCTTACCCGTTGCCCGCCCAGAGCCAGTCCTGCGGGATGTAGCGCACGTTTTCGTCGGTGTCCATAATAATATAGAAGTCGTCAATCACGCCAATCAAATAGCACTCTTCACCCCAATTCCAGAGCGTTTTTGTCGCCGACATGTTCGGCGCATCGAACACATAATAGTCATAGGCCAGTTCATCCGCCACATTCTCCTGATACTTTTCTATCAGCGACAGCTGCGGGAAGGCGCATTCCACCTTGTCCATATCCGCACCAAATGCGAGATACTTCGTCATCATCCACCCTGACAGGTCGCGCCCGATGGTAACGTGCGCCCACTCGCCGCGGATTTCGTCCACATAGACCGGCGTTCGGTTGTAGAACTTGCCCAGTGAAACCGACTTTCGGTCGGGTTCTGTACGCAGATGCAGACGATCGGTCGGATTCGGGTTGTTCACAACCGCCCAGTTCGTGCTGTCCACCTGCGCCAGCATTTCCGCATACGTTTCGGGGAAGGCTGCAAAGTCCACCGCTTCCACGTTGTAGAAGGGATGTGCGCCGTAAACGTAGCTGTCATTTCGCATCGCAATCACTTCTTCCATATTACCGATAGCATGTGGCTGAATGTACACAATTTTCCTGCCGGCGGTGTACCACAAAACGAGTTTTCCATTTCGCAGCTTCAAGGCATATTCCTGTCCTTCGACTTCCATGCTGACTTCGCCTGCCGAGACGTGCACCGTGTCCAGCGAAAAATCCTCCCCGACGACTTTATCAACCATTTGATAGCCGTCGCCCGTCCACCACGCCACGCGAAGCACATCGCCCTTCGCCGCGTCGCGCAGATGCATTCCAATCAGCGCCGTCGTGCAGTAAATCTCGACCAGCTCTGCGCCGCCGGTCAGCTCATCCGCCACATAGGGCAGCAGCGCCTGCGTCAGCCCCATCGGCGCGGCAACGAACGTATCTCCCTGCACAGCGAGCGCCTTGGCTGCTTTCGCGAACCCCTCCCTGACGGCAATCGGCTGATACGTCGTACCATCGTCGGACTGGAAGGTCAAGTAACCATTTTCGACGGTGCAGCGGTACGCATCATCCCAGAAGTCTTTGCCACCCGAAAATTCCTCTGCCCCGGCGGTCGTCAAAATCAGGAGCAGGGTCATCAGCAGCGCACACCATTTCTTCATTCGGCATCCCCCTTTGATTCGGTTTTCTGACAATGAAACGAACGGGCGGCGCGTTTTCTTCCGCAGAATTGGGAATTACGGCAAAAAATCCCCCTGCGGGTTCAGCAATGGATGGCTCCGTTTTTCGCGCAGGGGCGCATTTGCCTCATATAGCCGTTCCTTTCTTCGGGCGAAACAGCCCAGTCATGTCCTTTTTTTCGATTTCCAGCAGCTTGATTTTGCGGTCAAGCCCGCCCGCGTACCCCGTCAGGCTGCCGCTCGTGCCGACGACCCGATGGCACGGAACGATGATGCTGATGGGATTGTGCCCGACTGCCCCGCCGACCGCCTGTGCCGACATGCGCCCCGCGTTCAGCCGCTTCGCCAGCGCGCCGTATGTCGTCGTCTGCCCGTATGGGATTTCGAGCAGCAGTTGCCAGACCGTCTGCCGGAAGGACGACCCGGTCGGGTGCAGCAGGGGCGTGAAGTCGGGTTCGCGTCCGGTGAAATAGACATCCAGCCAGCGCTTCGTGTCCATCAAAATGGGCGTTTCGCGTTCAACGTGTTCTTCGGGCAGCGTATCCGCATAATATCGTCCGCCATCGAACCACAGCCCGGTCAGCCCCACCTCATCCGCAGAAAGCAGGATGTTCCCCAAGGGAGAGGATATCGTTTGCGTGTAATGCATGTTTGCACCGTCCTTTGGGTTTTCCTCAAAAAGCAAGAGACGCTCTGACGCAGCAGGAGCGGGTGATACTATTTCCAGATGAAAATGCGCCAAGATGCGCCGCGAATTTTTCATTCTGGCTAACGTGAATGAAACGCAGCGTAGCAGCGCTACGCTAAGTGGAATGAGCGGACGCCAGAATGGAAAAGGCGCAAGCAGATGGCGCAGGTGAATCTGGAAATAGTATGGCAACGCCTTCCCGGAAGAAACAGCGGCATGACCCTCCTTTTTTCGGAAGGTCATGCCGTTTTCCTTATGCAGCGGCTTTTTCCGCAGCTTTTTTCTTCCCGGTGAATTTTGCCTTGAAGGCTTCGATCCGCTTCCGGCGTTTTTCGCGGCGCTCGATGCGCTCACCCAAATCACGCGCACCCACGCCGTACACCAGATACAGAATCAAGCCGGAAATGACCATGATGAACACCGTCGATGCGCAGCGGCGGCCCGATGCGTTGACGTTGTAGCCGTCGCGCCCTTCTTCGGCGCACATGTTCTGGATAATCATGGCATACGTTTTGCCGTAGCTGGATTGGAACGTCGCCGACATGTCGTATTCGGTGAACAGCGCATTGAAGTTCAGCGCGAACACTGCCAGCACACTCGGCAGGACAATCGGCAGCTTCACCCGCAGGAATGTCACCAAACTGCTCGCGCCAAGGTTGCGTGCCGCATCCTCCAATTCCTCGTCAATAGCGTAGAACGCCGCCTTGATCATGCGCAGGGCAAACGGCAGCTTCACCACCGTGTACGCCATCACAATCAGGAATCGCACGTTCTCGCGCATGTACAGGTTGTTGTTGAAAACATACCACACGCTGTCGGAGTTAAAGTAGGTGCGGTAGGAGTAGCAAATCAGGATGGTCGGCAGCAGCCACGGGAAGAGCAAGCTGTATTCCAGCACAGTGCCGCGCTTCTTGCCCTTGTTTTTGAAGATGTAGTTGACCGCGACGACGACGATAACACACGCCAGCGCCGCCGCAATCGCGGAGAGGACGAAGCTCAGCCGGATGCCGCCGACGGTATCCGCGTTGGCGAACAGACCGGAAATCGCGCCCGTTCGCGTTTTCAGCTTGCCGCGGTTGGTCAGGAACTCATAGTCCTGCTGACCGAAGAAGTTAATCAGCGTGAACTGATCCATCGAGAGCGTCTTGGAGCGAATTGCCGGATAATTCTGGAACGCGAACAGCACAATCATGACCACAGGCGTCATGTAGATGATGAACAGCACATAGGCGTAGATATGTGCCAGCACGTTCGCAACCGGGTTGCTAATCTTCTGCTTGACCAGCTTCGCCTTCGTTTTGCTGACGGAGAGGTAATGCCCTTTGCGCTCGTAGGAGGACAGAACGGTCAGCAGGATGATGGTGAACATCGCCAGAATGATGGACAGCAGCGCCGCGCGCGCCTGCGGGAACGCTTCGTCCGCCGACGATGAACCTGCCAGACGCACGATTTCCGGGTTGATGGAGTCATAGCCCAGCAGCGTCGGCGCACTCATGGCGCACAGACCCGTGATGAACGTCATGACCGTGAGGGAGAAGAGCGTCGGAATCAGCGTCGGAAAAACGACCTTCAGCAGCACCTTGAATGGCTTCGCGCCGAGGTTGCGCGCCGCTTCCACCGTGTTGTAGTCAATCGCGCGGATGGCATTGCGCAGGAACAGCGCGTGATTGCTTGTGCAGGCGAACGTCATCGTGAACAGAACGGCGTTGAAGCCGGAGAACCAGTTCTTGTCCATGTTGGGGAAAATTCCGGAGAGCCACGTCGTCATAATGCCGTCGCTGTCATAGAGGAAGAGATACCCTGTCACCAGCGCAACGCCGGAGTAAATCAGCGTCGTCATATAGCCGAGGCGGAGGATTTTCGCGCCCTTGATGTCGAAATATTCCGTCAGCAGCACGATGCTGATGCCAACGATATTCACCGTGATGACGAGGCAGACCGCCAGTTTCAGCGAGTTCAGGACGTAGCTGGGCATGTTGCCCGCGAAGAAGAAGCGGATGACCGCCAGCGGGTCGATGTTGCCCGCGCTGTCCGTCGTCGTGAAAATCTGCGTGATGGTGTTCAGGCACGGCAGGAGCATGAAGCCGAAAAACAGGTAGACGAAGAACGCCACACCGAACACTTTGCCAAGCATCCCCAGCGTCAGTTTGGAGGATTTTTGCGTCATATTGCTTCCTCCTGTCATTGCGCGTCGTAGGACATGACGTCCGTAGGCTTCATGGCTACGGTCACTTTTTCGCCCGGCGCATAGATGTTGATGCCGTCGTTCTTTTCGATTGCCTTCAAAATCTGGCTGCCCACATCGATGTAATACTTGATGTACAGGCCGTAGTACTCAATGTTCTCAACCACGCCGTCAATGAGGATTTCATCGTCGCGCTTGGGCTTGTTGACGTGCAGGCGTTCCAGCCGGATGAAGTGATTCTGCCCTGCCGCCAGCTTCATCTTCGCGGCAATCGTCGCTTCGACGCGGTTGATGTCGCCGATGAAGTTGCAGACAAACTCGGTCTTGGAGTGGTTGTAGATCTCGTTCGGCGTGCCAATCTGCTCGATATAGCCCTTGTTGAACACGGCGATGCGATCGGACAGGGTCAGCGCTTCCTCCTGATCGTGGGTGACGTAGATGGTTGTGATGCCGAACTCGCGCTGCATCTTTTTCAGCTCGTTGCGCAGCTGAACGCGCAGTTTCGCGTCCAGATTGGACAGCGGCTCGTCCATGCAGATGATGCTCGGCCCGGTGACGAGGGCGCGGGCGATGGCGACGCGCTGCTGCTGACCGCCGGACAGCTGGCTGACCGCCTTTTTGAGCTGCTCGTCGGACAAATCGACCTTGCGGGCAATTTCCCGCACCTTCTGGTCGATTTCCGGCTTTTTCAGCTTTTTGAGCTTCAAGCCGAACGCGATGTTGTCGTACACCGTCATCGTCGGGAACAGCGCGTAGCTCTGGAATACGATGCCGATGTTGCGCTTCTCAATCGGCACATGGGTAATATCCTGCTCGTTCACCGACACCGTGCCGGAGACAGGCTCAATAAAGCCGGTGATGGTGCGCAGGGTGGTCGTTTTGCCGCAGCCAGACGGGCCGAGGAAGGTGAAGAACTCCCCTTCCTTCACGTTCACGTTGATATTGTGCAGCGCCTCAAAATCGCCGAATTTGACCACAATGTCCTTGAGTTCAATCATGGGCGACAGCTCCTTACTTTATGATTCGCAGAATTTTGCACAGGCAAATCATGCTATAAAAAGATGGCGAGCCCGCGTAGGACTCGCCATCCGGGGTTCAAATCCGCTTCTTTGCCGGATGAGAATTTGGGGGAATTACTGCGCCGCCTGCGTCATCACAGCCCAGTTGACATTGTCCCAATCGGGTTCCGCGGGTGCCTGACTTGCGTCAGCCCAGTAGAAGCCGAGGTTGGTCATGATGTTCGTCCATTCCTTGCTGTGCGCCGCGACATATTCCGCATAGGTCATGTCGGTGCCTTCCACCTTCTCCAGCGCGCAGTTCTTCAGCTGATAAATGGCGGGGATTTCGTCGCCGTAGACGTTCTTCACAGCCACTTCGTTGCAGGGGAAGGAGTCGAATTCGTCAGACCATTCCGTCTGCGTTTCCGCAGAGCCGAACCATTCCGCGAACGCCTTGACAGCTTCCGTCTGTTCGGGCGTACGGTCAGCACGGTCAAGGATGCCGATGTATTCCGCGATGTAGTAGGTGCCGTCGTCAATGTCCACAACGCCCCAGTTTTCGGGGGTGGTCGTGCCGGTCAGCGGGACAGAAGAGCTGTCCGCCGCGGAGTCAATCTTGCCATACAGGGAGGAAGAGTAGAACGTGGACACCTGCACGTCACCGCGGTTCAGCGGGTCAAAGCCGTAGCTGTCGCCGGTGTAGGAGCCGTTCGCGCAGTACTTCCACAGCATCTTCCAGCCATCCACGGAAATGCCGCCGGCGGGGCTGGTCGGATCAGTGAAGGCGTACAGCATGGCGCTGTTGATGTTGCTGTTGGTCGTGCCGCCAACCTTGCCCTGACGATACCAGTGATAGCCGCAGTCGACAATATCAGACCAATGCTGGAAGTGGAGCGCTTTGCCATTCGTGCCCTTGTCGTCATTGCGGTAGAGCATCAGCACGTTCTGCACGACGAGGCCATACGCCTTGCCGGGATAAACGTACTTGCCGACTTCGTCCGCCCAAGACGGCGTCCAGTCCATCACCTTCAGGTTCTCATAGGTGCCGTTGACCAGCTGAGACCAGCGGGTTTCGTTCAGACCAAAGATGATGTCGCCGTCCTTGCTTTCGTTTGCCTTCTGGATAGCGGCGTTGTCGCCGGAGATGACGGAGTTATCGTCGATGGAGATGCTGAAGCCCGCTTCCTTGGCGGCATTGAGCAGCCAGTTCACGCGCTCGGTGGAGTTGGAGTTGGAGTAGATGCGGATGGTATAGCCGGAATAATCCTTCGTTTCCGCCATTGCGCCGCCCGCCAGCGTCAGCACCATGGCCAGTGCCAGCAGCATAGATACGAGTTTCTTCATTATAGGAACGCCTCCTCTTTCGAGATGCTGTTCTGCATCTCTGATTGTTTTTATCATACCACATTCAGCTTGTCTTGTAAAGTCCTAATATGTTATTTTCATCACCATCTGGTCGCATTTTTTCCGTTTTCGCCCATGTTTCTGGACGTGAGCGGTTGTTTTATCACGGCATGTTTTCACGAATTGGAAAATTTGCGCACAAAAAACAGCATGGGCGTTTATTTCCCATGCTGCAAAGAACCCTGCTTATCCAACCACACCCGGCACTTCATAGCGGATGCGCATCTTCGGCGCTTCCTGCAAGGTGGCGTAGTAGTTCGTCATCCAATCCGCGTGACCATCCTCGACATTCACGCCATCCGCGGGCGGCGCGAAGAGATTCAGCTTCAAATCCGCGGGAGTATCCAACGGAGCGTCAAAGAACGCGCTCATCAGGTCAATCGTCTTGACGTGCGGCGCTTTGTAGAACCACTTGCCGTGCAATTCCACCATCAGCCCGATTTCCTGCTCCACGGTCATCTCGCAGAATTCCGGATTGCCCTCGAAGTGCAGCGGAATCGCCAGCCCGTCGGCATCCTCCGCGCCGCCCCAGCGCAGTTCCGCCGGGAAAGTCGCTTCCCCCATCTCCGTCATGCTCGGCTGGAAGTACGGGTCTTTAAGCAGCTCGCGGTACTGCGCCAGCATCGGCTGTTCAATGCCGACTGCCGGGTTGTTCGGGTCTTCGATTTCCAGCCCCAGACGCCCGCGGTCGCGGAACTGATAGAGGCTGATAGCCTTGAACCAGTCGGCTTTATGGTCGCGGAAAGTTTCGGCAAAGCGGATGACGCTCTCGCCTTGGTGTCTTGCCCCGGTCACGTCGCCGTCGGTGTTGAACTCCGCCGTCACCAGCGGCTTACACCCAAACTGCGACGATGCGCGCTCGTAGGTGCGGCGGAACATGTCGTAGTACATGCCGACCGAATCCGCCTTATACTGCCCGCCGCCGACTTCCGCCACGTCATACGGCCAGCCGTAATGGAGCGCGAGGTAGCAGTCCGCCGACCAGACGTCCGCCGCGCGGTACGCCACCGCAAACTCGTCCTCCTTCTCCAGCTTGCCGTCCGCCTGTGCGAAGCCCGCGCAGAACACCGTGCGGACGTTCGGGGCTTCCTGATGGATGATATCGGAGAAATGCGCGAAGAACTTGCCGACCTGCTCGTAGGTGAAGCGCTTATTATGCGTGAACCACGTTCCGCCGCACTCATGGTTGATGCGGATGGTCATGCGCCCATAGGGGCGAAGCATCCGGGCGATCTCGCGCAGTTCGTCGTCAGAGAGGGAGCAGTCGAGCGTCAGCGTGAGGGCGGCATCTTGCCCGTGGCGGCGAATATCCCGCATCTGTTCCCACGGTTGACCGTCGGCATTGAAGGGGAAATAATCATCATAAGGATAGTCCCACTGGAAGGTGATGTTCATGTCCTTGCACGCCTTGGAAATGCGCTGCGGCCACTGCTTATCGTGCGGGTAGTAGGTATACATGATGCCTATGGCGCGGTGCGGACGTCCGAGCTTATGCAGGATGTAGTCCTGATTGACGTACTCCGCGCGTTCGCTGCCGTCGCCGAGGTCAAGGGCGCACTGGGCTGCACCCAGATGGAGCTTCTGCATGGCGATGTTCCTCTCTTCTCGTCGTGTTGTTTAGGTAACACCGCACAACTCGGCGGCGCGTCGGGCGATGTCTTTTCCGCCATCTGCGGCATGCAAATTTCTCGATTTACCTCCAGTAAACCTTCGAAATTTGCATTTGCATCTGACGAAAAATCCATTCGCCAGCCGACCACCTCATTTGTGCGGTGTTACCTTTATTTTCGTCGAATCTTGCACGGTCACCAAGGGATCATTTTGATTCTCTTGAGTCTACTTCACTGGTTAGGATTCTCACGCTACTGCCAAAGTGAACTTCTTTTCTGGAAATATACCATGTTTTCCCATTATCAGAGCTGCCTTGATAGAAGAGAAATACGCGTCCATCATCATCACGGAAAGCATAAGGATGTCCGGATTCACTGCTGTTCCATGTGCCCGGCGCGCCGCATGGGATTAGTGGCTCATTCGATACGCGGCGGAAGAAGATGCCATCCTCGGATACTGCACAGCCGATTTGCTGTGGCGTGCAATTATAGGAGCCGCCATAGAACAGGTATATTTTCCCGTCCTCTACGACCGTTGCGGGTGCTTCGACGCAATCGCCTTCCCATGCAAGTTCTGGCATAAGCAGACTCTGTTCTGCCAGCGGATGCCACGCATTCCGCCCAAAGTCAGAATCGATTTTTGCCCATGCGCCGCCAATTTTCTGGATGCGCATGGCGTGGTCGCGTGTTGCAAAATACAGGTGTATTTTTCCGCCGAACACGCACACATCGGCATCAATAGCGCGCCCACAGCACCATGTTGCCGCCGGATGAAACACAGGGTTCTCTGGATTCTTCGTGAAGTGAATTCCATCCTGCGACCACGCATGGCAGATTGCATCCTTCTCCCAATTGCCATAGGTCTGATAGAACAAATGAATTTTGTCATTCAGCACAATAGCTCCTGGTGCGGCAATGCCGTTCGTCTCGCACAGCGCATCCTGCTCTATTTCGCCGCAGGGTGTCCAATGCTCCATATCGGCAGATTCCGCAATGCCGATGCCGAACCTTCCATCCTCATGCCTCAGGGAATAATAGAGCCAGTAACGGCTGCGATAGCGGACAACAGCCGGATCCTTGGCGAAACAAAGGCAATCTGTATTGGTAAACAGCATGACAAATCCTCCTGATCATTGTCGGATTCACAAGAAATTTTCACGCAGAACTGCCTTATACTATTTCCAGATAAGAATGCGCCAAGATGCGCCGCGAATTTTTCATTC
>OKSI01000504.1_pt1 | contig 15033 bp, 10 predicted proteins | sample 1606221 | NCBI WGS metagenome assembly OKSI01 (sample SAMEA3879540, study PRJEB24766) | human gut metagenome | biome: human-associated habitat; feature: feces | place: USA | collected 1985/1987 | reverse complement strand
TGGCACCGGATGAACCGGAATGATGGTGGATATTGCGTGCTTGTAAATCACCTGCTGCTTGCCGTCGGTGTCCAGCACCACGGTGAAGCTGTCAAAGCCGGTGACGCTGCCCCGCAGCTGAAAGCCGTTCATCAGAAATACGGTAACGGGCAGGCTCTGCTTGCGGACCTTGGTCAGGAAAATGTCCTGAAGATTGTTTTTCTGCATAACGAATGCTCCTTTTCTCTTTGTGCGGACGGCTGTCCGCCTGCCCTTATCCTAAGCCATGGGCTGTGAGAAAATCTGTCGCATTCTGTAAAGCCGCCGGGAAATCCGGCTCCCGGTCCCAGAGGATCCAGTGGATGTCCGGGTTGCGCCGCAGCCAGGTCAGCTGCCGCTTGGCGTACTGGCGGGAGCGGAGCTTGACCTCCTCCACCGCCTGGTCCGTGGTGGCCGCGCCATCGGCCACCGCCAGAAACTGCTTGTAGCCGATGGCCTGCAGGGCCGTGGCATCCCGGGGCAGGCCGCTGTCCAGAAGGTCCTGCACCTCCTGCAAAAGCCCCTGGCGGACCATGTCGTCCACCCGCCGGTCAATGCGCCGGCGCAGGTCCTCCCGGTCCCGGAAGCTCAGCCCGATATACAACGCCTCGTACCGGTCCGGGCGCTGCCGTCCCCGCCGGTCCCGCAGGGACATGGGCTCCCCGGTCTGCTCATAGATCTCCAGTGCCCGGAGAATACGCTTTTCATCCCGCAGGTGCAGCCGTCCGGCGGTTTCCGGGTCCACGGTCCGCAGCCGCTCCAGCAGCGCCTCCGGCCCCTGCTCCCGCAGCTCCCGCTGGAGCCGCAGCCGTACCTCGCCGCCCTGGCTGCCGGGGGCGAAGTCGTCACCCCGGATCAGGGCGTCCAGATACAGCCCCGTGCCTCCGGCCAGCACCGGCAGCCGGCCCCGGGCCAGAATGTCCCGGATGCAGCCGTCCGCCGCCTGGCAGAACCGGGCCACGGACCAGCTTTCCGCCGGATCCGCCACGGCGATCATATGATGGGGCACCCCCTCCATCTCCGCCGCCGTGGGGGCGGCGGTGCCGATGGTCATGCCCCGGTAGATCTGCATGGAGTCCACGGATACCACCTCGCCGCCGAAGCGCCGGGCCAGAGCCACGGCCATTTTCGTTTTTCCGCTGGCGGTGGGACCCACCACGCACAGGATCCTGGGGGCCATAGGCCGCTCCTTTCCGGGCGTCACGCCCGCTTGAACATTTTTTCCACCTGGTATTTGCTCAGCCGCACCGCCACCGGGCGGCCATGGGGGCAATACTGAATTTCCCCGGACTGGACCCTGTCCACCAGACGCCGCAGCTCGGCGGGGTCCGTGTGCATCCCGGCCTTGATGGCGGATTTGCAGGCCATGGTCTGCAATAGGCTGTCCCGGGCTGCGTCCGGGTCCGCCCGGTTCAGCCGCAGGTCCTCCGCCAGCTCCTCCAGGGCTCCGGTGGGGTCGTCTACCCCGGCGGGCACCCCCCGCACCAGCACCGCGCCGCCGAAATCCTCGCACCGGAAGCCATACCGCTCCAGCAGGGGCAGCTGCTCCAGCACCGCCGCGCAGTCCTCCGGCGACAGCTCCACCGCCATGGGCTCCAGCAGTGTCTGGGACATGATGGGCTCCGTGGCGGCCTTCAGCGCGTCGAACCGCACCCGCTCGTGGGCAGCGTGCTTGTCGATGAGCCACACGTTCTCCTGCTCATCCTCGCAGATGATATACGTCCGCAGCACCTCGCCGGCAATGCGCCAGGGGACCTCCCTGGGTGGCTCCATGGTCACCTGCTCCGGCAGGGACACCGTCTCCTGTACCGGCTCCCGCACCGGCTCCGGCTTTGGGGCGGGCGGGGTAATGTGATAGCTGACGCCGGGGCGGCCGGTAGGCGCGGTAAAGGGCTTGCCCGCCTCCGGGGCCACGTCCCGCACCGCCATGGTCTGGGCCGGTCTTTCCTCCGGCTGCGCCGCAGTCCGGGACACCGGCGCGGCGGGACGGGCGGTATAGCTGCCCAGCGGGCGCTTCTCCGGCTCCGGCTTCTGCTGCTGCCGGAACTCCTGGGCCGTCATGGTCCGGTAGAAGGGCTTCTCCTCCTTTTCCGGGGCCTTGGGGCGAGCTGCCGCGTCCAGGGCATCCATGACGGTATAGTACACCGCATCGAAGGCGGTTTTATCCGATACGAATTTCACCACGGTCTTGGCCGGATGCACGTTCACGTCCACCCGGTCCTCCGGCAGGGTCAGATGCAGCACGCAGCCGGGGAACTTCCCCTTCAGCAGCCGGTTGCGGTATGCCTCCTCCAGGGCGGCGGACAGCAGCTGGCTTTTGACGAACCGTCCGTTGACGAAAAACAGCTGACGGCCCCGGGTGCCGTGGCCGTTCAGGGGCCGGGTCACATAGCCCGCCACCTGCACGTCGCCGCCGCAGCCCCGGACCTCCTCCAGACCCAGAGCAAAATCCCGGCCCATGGCCGCATAAACGGCGGACAGCAGCTGCCCGTCGCCGGGGGTGTGGAGCACCTCGGCTCCATCCCGAAGCAGCTTGAAGGACACCTCCGGATGGCTCAGGGCCAGGTGCTGGACGATGCCGGACACGGCGGCCCCCTCGGCGCTGTCCTTCTTCATGAACTTCATCCGGGCGGGAGTGTTGTAAAACAGGTCCCGGACGCAGATGGTGGTGCCCTCCGGGCATCCGGTCTCCTCCACCTGCCCGGGCACACCGCCCTCCAGATGCAGGGACGCCCCTGCCGGGGCCCCGGTCTGCCGGGTGAAGATATCCACCCGGGACACGGCGGAGATGGCGGCCAGCGCCTCACCCCGGAAGCCCAGGGTACCTATGGCGGCCAGGTCCGCCGCCGTGCGCAGCTTGCTGGTGGCGTGGCGCAGAAACGCCGTGGGCAGCTGCTGCGGCGCGATGCCGCAGCCGTTGTCCGTAATGCGCAGATAGGTGAGGCCCCCGCGCTGGACCTCCGCCACAATGGCGGTGGCCCCGGCGTCCAGGGCGTTTTCCAGCAGCTCCTTGGCCACGCTGGCGGGCCGCTCCACCACCTCGCCGGCGGCGATCAGATCCGCCACATGCCGCGGCAGGCATTGAATATCAGGCATAGCGTTGTCCTTTCGTGTTACGTCAGCTTCTTTTTCAGTTCATACAGCAGCTGCAATGCCTCCAGAGGCGTCAGCGAGTCCACCTGGGTCCGGCGGAGCCGGTCGACGACCTGGCTCTCGGCCACGGCGGCAAAGGACACCTGGTCCTCCCGGGGAGCGGGGGCTGCCGCCGGGCGGCCGGACTCCTCCTCCAGCTGGCGGAGGATTTTTCTGGCCCGGGACACCACCGCGTCCGGCAGGCCCGCCAGCTTGGCCACCTCGATGCCGTAGCTGCGGTCCGCGCCGCCGGGGACGATCTTCCGCAGGAACACGATCTCCTCGCCCCGGGCCCGGACGGCGATGTTGTAGTTCTTCACGCCGGGGAGGGTGCCCTCCATGGCGGTAAGCTCGTGGTAATGGGTGGCAAACAGGGTCTTTGCCCCCAGGCGCTTGGGGTCGGCGCAGTATTCCAAAACCGCCCGTGCGATGCTCATACCGTCGAAGGTAGAGGTGCCCCGGCCGATCTCGTCCAGGATCAGCAGGCTCTTGTCCGTGGCGGCATGGAGGATGTCGCTGACCTCCGTCATCTCCACCATAAAGGTGGACTGCCCCGCCGACAGATCGTCGGAGGCCCCGATGCGGGTAAATACCCGGTCCACAATGCCCAGGCGGGCCGCCTTGGCCGGGACGAAGGACCCGATCTGGGCCATGAGCACCATCAGCGCCACCTGGCGCATATAGGTGGACTTGCCCGCCATGTTGGGGCCGGTGATGATGGACACCCGGTCCTGGGTGCGGCCCATATAGGTGTCGTTGGGCACAAACAGGGCGTCGGGCCGCATGGCTTCCACCACCGGGTGGCGTCCCTGGTGGATCTCGATAACGCCGGACTCGTCCACCGCCGGGCAGCAGTAGTTGTTCTTCACCGCCACCGCTGCCAGGGAGCACAGGCAGTCCGTCTCCGCCACGGCGGCGGCCGTGGCCTGGATCCGGGCCACATGGCCGCTCAGCTCCTGCCGCAGCCGGGTGAACAGCTCATATTCCAGGGCCGATACCCGGTCCGACGCGGACAGGATGTCGTGCTCCAGGTCCTTCAGCTCTTGGGTGATGTATCGCTCGCCGTTGACCAGGGTCTGCTTGCGGATGTATGTCTCGGGCACCTGGTCCTTGAAGGAGTTGGACACCTCGATGTAATAGCCGAATACCTTGTTGTACCCGATCTTCAGGGTGCGGATGCCGGTTTTCTCCTTTTCGGCGGCCTCCATAGAGGCGATGATGCCCTTGCCGCCATGCAGAATGCCCCGCAGACGGTCCACCTCCGGGTCGAAGCCCTCCCGGATAAACTCGCCCTCCCGGACGGAGAAGGGGGGATCGTCGCACAGGGTGCGGCCGATCAGGTCCGTCAGATCCTCCAGAGTGTCCAGCTGGGCCAGCTCCCCCAGGCGGCCCCGGTCAAAGGCCGACAGCAGCTCCTTCACATGAGGCAGCCGCGCCATGGCATTTTTCAGGGCTACCACGTCCCGGCCCCCGGCGGTGCCGTATACAATGCGGCCCACCAGCCGCTCCATGTCGCCGATGCCGGACAGGGCCAGGGCCAGCTCCTCCCGCACCATGGTGTGGTCCACCAGCTGGCCCACGGCGGCGCTGCGGCGGGTGATGGCCGCAACGGACAGCAGGGGCCGCTCCAGCCAGCTGCGCAGCAGCCGCCCGCCCATGGGGGTCCGGGTCTTGTCCAGCACCCACAGGAGGCTCCCCTTTTTCTCCTTGCTGCGCAGGGTCTCCGTCAGCTCCAGATTCCGCCGGGCCGTCAGGTCCAGCTCCATAAACTGCCCCTGCTGATAGTAATCCAGGTCGTCCACGTGGCGCAGGTCGGTTTTCTGCGTCTCGTGGAGATAGCCCAGCAGCGCCCCCAGCGACAAAGCCGCGGCGGGGTTCCCCTTGGGCAGGCGTCCGGCGGCCTCGTCGCCGAACTGGGTGCGGACGGTCCTTTCCGCCTCCTGCAATTGAAAGCGTCCGGCGCTCAGCCGCTCCACATGGCAGTGGAGCTTATCCTGCAAAAGAGACAGCAGCGGCCCGCACTGGTATGCCGCCGGATTCACCACTGCCTCCGCCGGGGAAAACCGGCCCAGCTCGTTGAGCAGATGCTCCGCCCGGTCGGGCCCCTGAAAGGCGGTAACGTGGGTCTTGCCGGTGGAAATGTCGCACACGCTGAAGCCCGCGCAGGTGTCGTCCAGATACAGCCCCGCGCAGAAGTTGGACCGTCCCTCCTCCAGGCAGGCGGCGTCTATGACGGTGCCGGGGGTCACCACCCGGATAATGTCCCGGTCCACCAAGCCCTTGGCCGTGGCGGGGTCCTGGGTCTGCTCGCAGATGGCCACCTTGTAGCCCTTGGCAATAAGCCGGGCAATATAGGCGTCGGAGGCGTGATAGGGAATGCCGCACATGGGCACCTTTTCCTCAAAGGGCTTGTTCTTGTCCTTGTCCCTGGTGGTCAGGGTCAGGTCCAGCTCCTTGGACGCCTTCCTGGCGTCGTCGCCGAACATCTCGTAAAAATCCCCCAGCCGGAAAAACAGGATGGCGTCCTGATTCTGCTCCTTGATCTGCAAATATTGTTTCATCATGGGGGTCAGCTCCGCCATGGTTTCACCCGCGCTTTCTGCCGCATGTGCGGCGTATCTGTCGAATGGTAGTGGAAAACATTGTTGAAAAGTGCAAAACTTCGTTCAATAGGGGGGAATTATTCCATCTCCCCGAACAGCGCCCAGGTGTTGCTGTCGGTGATCCTCACGTTCCGGTACTGGCCCAGGGCGTCCCTGCTGCCCACCAGGTGCACCAGCCGTCCCCCCGCCGTCCGGGCGGACAGGGGCCACCGGGCGTCGTCGGTCTCGCCGTCCACCAGCACCCGCAGGGTCCGGCCTACATACCGGGCATGAAGCCGGGCGGATATCTCGTTTTGCGTATTGCACAGCATATCGAACCATTTCTGCTTTTCCGCCCGGGGAACGGGGTCGTCCATTTTGGCCGCCGGCGTACCGGGCCGGGGGGAGAAGATGAAGGTAAACAGGGCGTCGAACTCCACCTGCCGCACCAGGTCCACGGTCTCCATGGCCTCGGCCTCCGTCTCGCCGGGGAAGCCGATGATCACATCGGAGGTCAGCACCAGGTCCGGCATGACCTTCCGGGCATAGCCGATCAGGTCCAGATATTTCGCCCGGTCATAGGGGCGGTTCATGGCCCGCAGCACCCGGTCGCAGCCGGACTGCACCGGCAGGTGCAGCTGATGGGCCACATGGCGGCTTTGGGCCATGGTGTCAAACAGCTTATAGCCGGCGTCCTTGGGCTGGGACGACATAAAGCGGATCAGGTAGTCGCCGTCGATCTTGTCCAGCTCCCGCAGCAGGTCCGCAAAGTCCCAGGGCTCCGGCAGGTCCTTGCCGTAGGAGTTGACGTTCTGGCCCAGCAGGGTGATCTCCTTATACCCCTCCGCCGCCAGCTGGCGGACCTCCTCCACGATCTTCTCCGGGGAGCGGCTGCGCTCCCGGCCCCGGACGTAGGGGACGATGCAGTACGAGCAGAAGTTGTTGCACCCATACATGATGGACACCCACGCCCGAACCTGGCCCTCCCGGACCACGGGCATGCCCTCGGCAATGGAGCCGTGCTCGTTCTCCACGGAGAACACCCGGCCCCGGCGGGTATACACCCGGTACAGCAGCTCCGGGAACTTCCACAGGGCCTGGGGCCCGAACACCAGGTCCACATGGCGATAGCTCTCCCGGACCTTCCGGGCCACCTCCGGCCGCTGGGCCATGCAGCCGCACAGGCAGATGATCTGCTCCGGGTTCGCCTTTTTCGTGTGGGTCAGGGCGCCCAGGGTGCCGTAAACCCGCTTTTCCGCATGGTCCCGGATGGCGCAGGTATTCATGACCACAATGTCCGCCCGGGCCGGATCGTCGGTGAAATCGCACCCCATATCCCGCAGCATCCCCAGAATGTGCTGGCTGTCGGCCACGTTCTGCTGGCAGCCGAAGGTGTCCACCATCGCCAGAGGCGTCCGGCCCCGGGCCCGGTGGATATCGTGTATTTTCTCGGTAAACTCCCGCTGGCGGGCCATCTGCCCGTCGTCGAGAAGAACTTGCTTTCTGTCCAATGGAAACCTCCCAGCCGCCCGTTTTCGTAAAATAGGCGGCACTTTCCGAATTTAATAACTTATCATACCACATTTTTCTCTCCGTTACAAGGAAGGCCGCCGGGAAAAATGGCGAAAAATTTGTGTCCCCGGCGCTTTATCTTGCCCGAAGAATATGGTATACTGAAGAAAAATCGTCGAAAACGAGGATATCGCGCCATGAAAGACAACGAAAACAGACGGCCCATGCCCCAGGCGGAGGCCGACGGCATCATCGAGGGCCGGAACGCCGTGATCGAGGCCCTGCGGGCCGGAACGGCCATCGACAAAATTTACCTGGCCAAGGGCGAGACGGACAAGACCCTGGGCCACATTGCCTCCCGGGCCCGGGACGCCGGGGTTGTTGTGGTGGAGGCCGACCGGCGGAAGCTGGACGCCATGAGCCGCACCCACGCCCACCAGGGAGTCATCGCCCTGGCCGCCGTCCGGGAATACGTCAGCATCCAGAGCATTCTGGACAGCGCCGCCGCCAAGGGGGAGCCGCCCCTGCTGGTGGTGTGCGACGAGATCTCCGACCCCCACAATCTGGGGGCCATCCTCCGCACCGCCGAGTGCGCCGGGGCCCACGGGCTCATCATCCCCAAGCGCCGGTCCGCCGGCCTCACCGCCATCGTGGGCAAGACCTCTGCCGGAGCCGTCAGCTATCTGCCGGTGGCCCGAGTGGCCAACCTCACCTCCGCCCTGAAGGACCTGAAAAAGCAGGGCGTATGGATCTTCGGCACCGCCGCCGGGGCCTCCACGGACCTGTACAGCGCCGACCTGAAGGGTCCCGCGGCCATCGTCATCGGCTCCGAGGGCGACGGCATGAGCCGCCTGGTGGCGGAAAACTGCGATTTTTTGGTCAGCATCCCCATGAAGGGGCACATTTCCTCCCTGAACGCGTCGGCGGCCGCAGCCATTCTGCTGTACGAGGCCGTGCGCCAGCGCCGGGGATAACAGCAAGGAGCTTCTATGAGTAAGCAAGACATGCGGCCCACGCCGCCGGAGGAGCACTATACCGTAGACGAGATACTGGAGGAGTTTGGCTCCGGTGCGCCTGCGGAGGAGCCCTCCCCCATACCGGACCCGGCCCCGGAGTCCATACCGGACCCGGCCCCGGAGCCTCAGCCGGAGCCGGAAAGCGAACCGAAAGCCGGACCGGAGCCCGTTTCCGAGCCGGAATACCGCCCGGACGACACGCCCCCTCCCCCCCGGGAGAATCCCCTGGATAAGCTGCGCCGCCGGATACAGGCCCGGCAGGAGGACCCCGACGAGCCTGGCCTGGAGCCGGAGGAGGACGACGAGGACGCCGTTCTGCCGGAACGGACGCCTCTGAAGCAGCGTCTGTCCGCCGCCGTTCAGTGGGTCCGGGACCGCATTCCCGCCCGGGATCTGGAGGAGCCCACGGACGCCCCGGAGGAACCGCCGGAGCCCACCATGGACGACGCCGCCCGGGAGGCCAAATGGCAGTGCGCCCGGACCCACCGGCAGCGCATGCTGCTGGCCCTGCCCGCCCTGCTGACGGTCATCGTGGCCGTTATTGACGGCCTGGATGTGCTGTCCCAGGGGTGGTACGACCATGTGTGGCTGCGCTGCGGCATCCCGGCAGGGCTGCTGATCCTGTGCCTGCTGCTGTGCCCCCACCTGTGGCAGGAGGCATGGGAGCATCTGCGCCATGGCCGGGTCACCGCCCCGGCGGCGGCGCTGCTGTGCGGCCTGGTGGCCCTGGCGGACAGCGCCTGGTGCCTGTTTCTGGGAAATTGTCCGAATTTGCCCTTTGCCGCCCCGGCGGCGGCGCTGCTGTATCTGTGCGTCTGCGGTCAATACCGTGCCGCCCGTGCCCGGTACGACAGCTTCCGCCTGGCCCAGCTGGGCGGCGTTCCCCTGTATGTGGCCTCCGTCACCGCCGCCGGCGCCTGCAAGCAGCAGGGCCGTCTGGAGGGCTTTTACCGTCTGTGGCAGTCTCCGGACCCTGCCGCCCGCTGGCAGCCCATCCTGACGCCGCTGTATCTGGCCCTGGCCACGGTGCTGGCCCTGGTGGCGGCGCTGGCCGGCCATCAGATGAACCGTTTTCTCTGGCTGTGGTCGGCGCTGCTGTCGGCCACGGTGCCTCTGTCCCTGCCTCTGTCCGGAACGCTGCCCCTGTCCCTGCTGTGCCGCCGCCTGCACAAAAGCGGCTGCGCCGTGGCAGGCTGGAAGGGTGCCCGGGCCATCTCCGCCGCCCGCCGGGTGGTGGTAACGGATGAGGACCTGTTCCCCGCCGGGGTCCTGTCCCTGCAAAAGAAGGGGAAGGAGGGCCCCGCCTCCGCCCCGGTGGGCACGGTGGAGCTCAACGGTCTGAAGGTATACGGCGAGGAGATCAACCAGGCTCTGGCCTATGCCGAGGCTCTGTGCCGTGCCGCCGGCAGTCAGCTGACCCCTCTGTTCCAGCAGCTGATGGACGGTCAGGTCAGCTTCCGCTATGACGCCCACGATCTCCACTATTACGAGGACGGCGGCGTAGACTGCACCATCCGCGGGGCCACCGTGGCCATGGGCAGTGCCTATTTCATGAAAAAGCGCCGGATCACCCTGCCCCATGACCTGAAAATGGACACCGGCGTCTTTATGTCGGTGGACGGCAGGCTGGCCGCCATCTTCGTGGTGAAGTACCTGCCCTCCCGGAACGTGGAGTGGGCCCTGCGGGCCCTGCGCCGCAACCGGGTCACGCCGGTGCTGGCCACCCGGGGCGTCAACATCACCCCCAACATGCTCAAGCGGAAATTCCGGCTCAACGCCCGGCCCATCTATCCCGGGGTCGCCACCCGCCTGGCCCTGGCGGACCTTACCGGCCAGCGTGGGGAGGCCCCCAATGCCATCATCTACCGGGACGGTCTGCTGCCCATGGCGGAAACCGTCATCGGCAGTCAGCGCATGTGTCAGGCGGTGCGCTGGTCCACGGCGCTCGGCTGGATCGGCGGACTGTGCGGCCTGGTGCTGTCGTACTATCTCACCACGGCCGGTGATTTTGCGGCCCTGTCGCCGCTGTACATGCTGGCATTTCTGGCGCTGCTGCTGCTTCCCACCCTGCTGCTGTCGGGCCTGGTGAAATATTATTGATCCCCTGATACAAAAGCTCCCTGTCTCGCGTAAGACAGGGAGCTGAGCTTGTCAAAAAAGGGCGGCGCCCTTTTTTGACAAAAGAGTTTTCGCTCCGACCCGCGCGTTTTCACGCATAAAATGCGTGAAAACACACTCTCTCCGCGCAAAGTATTTTTCGCGACGTACACGCCGCCGCGAAAAATGGATCATACCTTATTCGCGGCCTGCGGGCCGCGAACTCTGCGAGGCTTTTTTGACAGTCTGAGCTCCCTGTCTCGCATAAGACAGGGAGCTTTTTGTATAGGCAAGGCAAATATTCCGCAGAGGACAGCGTCCCCGGCGCCCCGCGCCCTGTCCGGGCAGGGATCACACGTCCCCTATATGGTGTACACAAACGGGTCCGAGGGATTCTTCATCACCGGGGCCGGAGTGGCGGCGGCCACCCGGGTGCCGCTGCGGACGGAGTGGGTCAAAAACACGTTGCCTCCCACCACGGAGCCGTCGCCGATGTCCGTCTCACCCCCCAGAATAGACGCGCCGGAATAGATGGTCACGTCGTCCCCCACGGTGGGGTGGCGCTTCCCCGGCAGGGACGCGTGCCCCGCCCGGGGCGACATGGCCCCCAGGGTCACGCCCTGATACAGCTTCACGTTCCGGCCGATCACCGTGGTCTCGCCCACCACGATGCCGGTGCCGTGATCGATAAAGAAGTGGGGCCCGATGGACGCGCCGGGGTGGATATCGATGCCCGTGCGGCTGTGGGCATATTCGGCCATGATCCGGGGGATCATGGGCACCCGCTGGCAGTACAGCAGGTGGGCAATGCGATAGACAAAGATGGCGAACAGGCCCGGATAGGCAAAGATGATCTCCTCCCGGGACGCAGCGGCGGGATCGGACTCAAACGTGGCGTCCAGGTCCTCCAGCAGCAGCCGCTGCACCCGGGGCAGCCGGCGCACAAACTCCCGGGTGATCTCCTCCGCCCGCTGCACCTGGTCCTCCGGCAGGGCCAGCCGCAGCTGGGCCGTCAGCTTTTCGGAAATGCGCTCCAGCAGCAGGGCGGCATAGTTCTCCGGAGCCAGGGACATCAGCGCCGGGTCCCCGAAATAGGCGGGGAACAGCAGGCGGCGCACCTCCTTGACCAGGTCGATGACCGCCCGGCGGTCCGGCAGGCGCAGGCCGCTGCCGTACAGGGGCGTGGCGCTCTCCGTCAGGGTGCGGCCCATGGCCGCGGCGGCTTCTTGAATGTGTTGGGGATACATAAACAGGCTTCCTTTCGGCATGTGGAACATAAAAACGGCAGAGGACGCGTCACGCATCCTCTGCCGCGGCTTTACGCAAAAACCCGCTCCGGGCGCTTACAGCGCCTCTCCGGCAAACCATGCATGACCGTTCCGGGCATGACAACAGCAGGCCACGGTACAGATGGCCCGGCAGCTGTTGACGGAAACGGTTCTGCTCATGCGGTTTGCTCCTTTTCGGTGTCTGCTTTTATTATATGCTCCCCACGGCCCTGCGTCCATTGTCATTTTGGACAAAATGCGGGTTTATTCTTCCCGCACCCGGTGGTACAGGGTCCCGCAGGCGGGCTCCACTCCCTTGACGGCGAACAGCTCCTCCACCGTGACGAACCGCACCCCCCTGGGCTGCAAGCGGTCCACGATCTCCAGGGCCGCCGTGACGCTGGTGGCGTAGCAGTCGTGGAGCAGGAGAATGTCCCCGTCTCCCGCCCGCCGCAGAACAATGTCCAGGATGCTGTCCACGTCCCGGCTTTTCCAGTCCTCCGTGTCCACGGACCAGCAGATGGCCGGAGTCCCCAGGGCACAGAGCTCCCGGTCCGATAGGAAGCCGTAGGGGGGCCGCAGCCAGTAGCTCTCGTCCCCCAGCACCTGCCGCAGGGCACGGTCGCATTTTTCCAGGTCCGCCAGGGCGTCGGCGGTGGACAGCTCCGTCAGTGCCCTGTGGCTGAAGGAGTGGCTGCCGATCTGGTGGCCCTCCTGCCGGATACGCCGCACCAGGTCCTCCCGGCCTTCGATCTGACTGCCCACCAGAAAGAACGTGGCCCTGGCCCCCCGCCGGGAAAGGCCCTCCAGCAGCCGGGGCGTCCAGGCAGGGGAGGGGCCGTCGTCAAAGGTCAGGGCCATGTAAACCGGCTCTCCCGCCGGTTCTGCCGGCTCCGCCGCCGGTTCCGCCGCCGGGGCGCACCCGGTCAGCAGCAGCGCCGCCAGCAGCGCCGCCGCTATCCGCCGCCTCATACCGGTCCCTCCACCGCCACCGCCTGCATCCCCAGCTCCCGGTGCCGCTGCCACACCGTCTCCCTGGGATAGCGCACCACGCCCCGGTCCTCCCAGGGGTCGCAGCAGATATAGTGCTCCCGGTCATATCCCGACAGCACCACGCAGTGCTCGTTGGAGATCCACATGAAGGGCTGGCCCTCCGGCTCCGTCCGGTACCAGGGGCCGTTGACGGTGGGGCGCAGGTCAATGCTGATCCAGATCAGCACCGGAATCCCCCGGTCGATATACCGGCGGCACAGATAGCCAAGCTCCGCTCCGGTCTCGTTTTTGACCCGGTAAATCCCGGCTTTGTCCCGGGCCAAACCGGCCAAAAAGCGGGACATCCCGCTTTTTATCGCCGGGGCCCAGCAGCCCAGGGCGTCCGGGTCGTGAGGGTCCCCCACAAAGGCCCGGCGGGGGTCCGGCCCATGCCAGACGCCGCCGGTATCCCGGTAAAACGGGGCCGAGGGCAGATGGTCCCGGGCAAAATCCTCCGCCGTCACGGAAAAGCCCAGGTATTGCAGCGCCATGGCGGCGCTGACGCTTTCGCAGCCGGTGGGCAGGCTATGCCCCTGGCCGATAAAGGGCACCGGAAGCTGCTTCATGCCGCCCCCTCCCGCCGCCGGGACAGCCGGTGGAAGAAAAATACCTGCCCCACCACCAGGGCCGCCCCCGCAGCCAGCGGAAGCCAGGGCTCTCCCAGCACCGCCGCCAGCAGATAGCAGACCGCACAGTCGGCGCCGACCGCCAGGCCGTACCACAGCTGGGTGGTAACATGGGCCATGTGATGGCACCCGGCGCCGGTGGAGCTCATGATGGTGGTGTCGGAAATAGGGGAGCAGTGGTCGCCCATAACGGCCCCGGCGCACACCGCCGCCACCGCCGCCGGCAGCAGGGAACTGCCGGCAAACACCGGCACCGCCACGGGAATGAGAATGCCCATGGTGCCCCAGCTGGTGCCGGTGGCAAAGGCCAGCAGCCCGCCCACCAGAAACAGCACCAGCGGGAACAGGGCTGTCAAGGTCTCACGCCCGGCAAACAGCCCCTGGACAAAGGCCGCCGCGTCCAGCCGGGCGGCAAAGGATTTCAGCCCCCAGGCAAAGGTCAGCACCAGCAGCGCCGGGGTCATAAGCTTGAAGCCATCCAGAAAGCCCTCTACATAGCCGGAAAACGTCACCACACCCCGGGGAATGTATAAAACCGCCATCACCAGCAGCGTTACCGCGCAGCCGAAGCACAGGGCCATGGGCGCATCGGTGTTGGCAAAGACGTTGGACGCCGTCAGGGGAAGCCCCCCCTCCCGGCAGGTCCGGCGGCCCAGCAGCACCATGCCCCACACCACCGAGACGATGAGGCACACCGTGGGCACCAGCAGATCCACCGCCCGGCCCCGGGGGCTAAACTGGCCGGCGGGAGAGCGGTCATCCCGGGGCGGCTCCTGGACGGCGGCCAGCCGCTCCCGGCGGTACATGGGGCCGAAATCCCGGCCCGTCAGGGCCACCACGAACACCATCCACAGCATCAGAAGGGCGTAGAAATTATACGGGATGGCCCGCAGAAACAGGGTGAAGCCGTTGACCGTTCCGGCGTATTCCGCCGGAATGTACGACGACACGGCGGCGGCCCAGGAGCTGATGGGCGCGATGATGCACACCGGGGCGGCGGTGGCGTCAATGAGAAAGGCCAGCTTCTCCCGGGAGATGCGGAAGCGGTCGGCGATGGGCTGCATGATGGCCCCCACCGTCAGGCAGTTGAAATAGTCGTCCAGGAAGATCAGGCATCCAAGGGTCGCCGTGGCCGTTTCCGCTCCCCGGCGGGAACGCACCCGGCGGGAAGCCCACTCCCCGAAGGCCCGGGAGCCGCCGGACCGGGCAAACAGCACCACGATGGCCCCCAGCAGCACGTCGAAAAAGAAGATCTTCCGGTCAATGCCCTCCATAAGGGTCAGAAACAGCGTCTCGAAGCTCCGCCAGGGGGCGAAGCCCTCTGCCAGCAGCGCCCCCATCACGCACCCGGCCAGCAGGGAGGAGTACACCTCCTTGGTGACAAAGGCCAGCACGATGGCCACCGCCGGAGGCAGCAGCGCCCAGCCGGTGCCCACAAAGGACGCAGAACCGCCGCCTGTGTCGGCAGCGGAGACGGCCCACAGCAGCACCAGCGCCGCCGCCAGCACGATCCCCCGCCTGCGGAAGGTTGTTTTCATGGTCAATTTCCTCGCTTTCCCCATAAGTCGGCGCTCCCGCAGGGCGGGCCGCCTATTGAAAGTGTATGCGGGGATATGACAGGGGAGTATGCGCCCAAGGCAGGCGCGGGGGACGGGGTACGGCCATGGGGCGGACAGAGTCGTCCGCCCCTGCAAAAATCAAAACCTCCGGCTAAGCCGGAGGTTTGACCAGGCCCTATAAGGGCCCATTA